>Ga0081455_10001869_pt1 | contig 25319 bp, 22 predicted proteins | sample TabmetS3T2R1_FD_70207 | JGI IMG/M metagenome (GOLD analysis project Ga0081455, IMG submission 70207) | Tabebuia heterophylla rhizosphere microbial communities from the University of Puerto Rico - S3T2R1 | ecosystem: Host-associated > Plants > Roots > Rhizosphere ...
CCGGTCGGACTCGCCGCCGGGTTCGACAAGACCGGGCGGCACGTGGATCCGGTCGGGCGGCTCGGGTTCGGGTACGTCGTGTGCGGCACGTTCACGCGCGGCCCGCGCCCCGGCAACCCGAAGCCCCGGATCGTCCGGTACACCCGTCGGTCCTCGATGGCCAACGCGATGGGCCTGCCGAACCCCGGCGCGGAGGCCGCGGCCGCGACGCTCGCCCGCGTTCGCCGCACGGGCCCCCGGGTCGCGAGCATCGCCGACCAGGATCCGGCCGACGTGATCGAGACGCATGCGCTCCTGGAGCCACACGTCGACGCGATCGAGCTCAACGCGAGCTGTCCGAACGTCTCCTGGGGCCGAGACCGGGACAACGAGGCGCACCTCGCGACCCTGTTGCGGGAGCTCGGCACGCGCCGTTCGACCCCGCTGTTCGTCAAGCTCCCGCCGTTCCGAAGCGACGTCGAGCGCGGCGTCGTCCTCGCGCTCGCCGAGATCGCGGCCGAGGGCGGCGCCGACGCGCTGACGATCTCGAACACGCTGCCGGTGCGCGACCGGCGCCTCTCGGTGGGAGCCGGGGGGCTCTCGGGACGCGCGCTGCTCGCCGGCACCGTCGCGAACCTCCGCGAGATCCGGCGCGCGACCGGCGGCGCGACGCCGCTGAACGCCAGCGGCGGGATCTTCACGGCCGAAGACGCGCTGCGATGCGTCGAGGCGGGCGCCACGACGGTCCAGGTCTACACGGGGCTGATCTTCGAGGGGCCCGGCCTCGTCGGCGCGATCACCGGCGGGCTCGCGGAGGCCCTCCGGAGCCGCCGGGCCGACCTCGCGGCCCTCGTCGGATCCGCCTGAGCCGCTCGGCGGCGGTGGCTTGCCCGGGCACGCGTTCCCGTTCAAGATGACGCGATTCCGAACGGCCCGAACTCCCGGAGGTGGGGTTGGCGCAGCGTGCAACGAGGGTCGACGAGGCCCAGGAGAGCACCGGAACCGCGGCGGCGGTCACGCTCGACGGCGTCGCCAAGCGGTTCGGCGACGTGGTCGCCGTCGACGGTGTCGACCTGGAGGTCCGCGAGGGCGAGTTCTTCTCGATGCTCGGGCCCTCCGGCTCGGGCAAGACCACGTGCCTGCGGATGATCGCGGGGTTCGAGGCGCCCTCCGAGGGCCGGGTCCTTCTCGGAGGCCAGGACGTCACGCGCCTCGCGCCCTACCAGCGCGACGTGAACACGGTCTTCCAGGACTATGCGCTCTTCCCGCACATGTCGGTGCAGGACAACGTCGAGTACGGGCTCAAGGTCAAGAAGGTGCCGGGGAAGGATCGCCGCGATCGTGCGGCCGATGCGCTCGCGATGGTGCAGCTGTCGGCGTTCGGCGACCGAAAGCCGAGCCAGCTCTCGGGCGGCCAGCGACAGCGCGTGGCGCTCGCCCGCGCGCTCGTCAACCGCCCGAAGGTGCTCCTGCTGGACGAGCCGCTCGGCGCGCTGGACCTGAAGCTCCGTCAGGCGATGCAGATCGAGCTCAAGGAGATCCAGCAGCAGGTCGGCCTGACCTTCATCTACGTCACCCACGACCAGGAGGAGGCGCTCACGATGAGCGACCGCCTGGCCGTGTTCAGCCACGGGCGGGTCGAGCAGATCGGCACGCCCGCCGAGGTCTACGAGCGGCCGTCGACCGGCTTCGTGGCCGGCTTCGTCGGGACGTCCAACGTCCTGGACGGGGAGGCGGCCAGCGCGATCGCCGGTGACCCGCACCCGTTCACGGTGCGGCCGGAGAAGATCGCGATGGTCGATCCCGGCGATCGGGTTCCCGAGGGCTCGTGCACGGCAACCGGACACGTCCGCGAGGTCGTATACCTGGGCGCGGTCACGCGGTACATCGTCTCGCTCGACGTCGGCGAGGAGCTGGTCGTGATGCAACAGAACCTCGCGACGTCGTCGATGCAGGCCCTCCAGGTGCGCGGCAAGGCCGTGCGCCTGGTGTGGGACCGCACCAACAACCGCCCGGTCGAGTCGGCCGGCGGTTCGAACGACGGGTCGATGGGCGACCCAGAGGAGGGGGCTTCATGAAGGGGGCAGTTCGAACCTGGTTCGTCGCCCTGGCGGCGCTCGCACTGGTGGGCGCGGCGTGCGGCGACGATGGGGACTCGGGGGGCGGTGGAGCGACCGGCGGCGGCATCGAGCCGTCGAAGACCTACACCTCGATCGGAGAGCCGGAGGGCGAGCTCAACCTGATCGCGTGGGCGGGGTACGTCGAGGACGGGACCAGCGAAGGCGGCGAGGCCTACGACTGGGTCACGCCGTTCGAGGACGACACCGGCTGCGACGTGAGCGTCACGTACGCCGACACGTCCGACGAGATGGTGACGCTGATGCGCCAGGGAGGCGGCACCGAGTACGACGGCGTCTCGGCTTCGGGCGACGCGACCAACCGGCTGATCGCGGGCGGCGACGTCGGCGCGATCGACACGTCGCTGTTCCCGGAGTTCGCCAACGTGATCGACCCGCTGAATCCGGACGGCGGCACGAACACCGCGCACTACGTCGTCAACGGGAGCGTGTACGGGACGCCCTACATGTACGGGCCCAACTTCCTGATGTACAACACCGACGAGATCTCGCCGGCGCCCACGAGCTGGGACATCGCCTTCGAGAGTGACTCGGCGGCCGCGGGTTCGGTCACGGCGTACAACTCGCCGATCTACATCGCGGACGCGGCGATGTACCTGATGACCCACAACCCCGACCTGAACATCACGGACCCGTACGAGCTCACCCAGGACCAGCTCGACGCGGCCGTGGAGCTGCTGAAACAGCAGAACGCGATCATCAGCAGCTACTGGGCGCTGTACACCGACGAGATCGACGGGTTCGTGAACGGCTCGATGACGGCGGGGACGGCGTGGCCGATCAACCTGCGCTACACGGAGCCCGACGCCAACGTGGACGCGGTGGAACCGTCCGAGGGGATGACGGGCTGGGCCGACACCTGGATGATCTCCGCCAACGCGCCGCACCCCAACTGCATGCTGAAGTGGATGGACTGGACGATGCAGCCCGACGTGCAGGCCGAGGTCTCGGACTGGTACGGGGCCGCGGGAAGCAACGTCGACTCCTGCCAGGCCACCAAGGACTTCGTCCAGGATCTCTACGGCAAGAGCGCCGTGGCGGACGTCGACACGATCCGCTACGGCTACTGCGGCGATGCCGACTTCCTGCAGTCGCTGTACCTGTGGAAGACGCCGCTTCCCGACTGCGGCGACGACCGCGGCGAGACGTGCACGGACTACTCGGAGTGGACGGAGGCCTGGACCGAGATCGTGGGCTGACGTTCGAGGTTCCGCGTTCGGGGGACCCGGGGCGCACCCCGGGTCCCCGACGCACGAGGAGGAGAGGCCGGGTGGCGGCCATCGCGCAGGAGCGTCCGAACGACGACGGGCGCACGCGCGCGTCCGCGTTCCTGTACCGGCACCCGCGCGGCAAGCTCGCACTGACGCTCGGGGCCCCGATCACGTGGTTCCTCGTCGTCTACATCGGGTCGCTGCTGTTCCTGCTGGCCACCGCGTTCTGGAGCCTGGACGTCCTGACGTCTCAGGTCGTACCGGGGTTCTCCCTCGACAACTTCCAGACGCTGTGGGAGAACGACGTCTACCGCACGATCACGATCCGAACGGTGGGCATCGCCGCGGCGGTGACGATCACGGACATCGTGCTGTCGTTCCCGCTCGCCTACTATGCCGCGCGCCTCGCGTCCTCGCGCGCGCGCAACGCGGTGCTGGTCGCGGTGGTCCTTCCCCTGTGGGCGAACTACCTCGTGCGGATCTTCGCGTGGAAGATCATGCTCACGCCCAACGGGTTCGTGAACTGGCTCGCCGAGCTCACCGGGCTGGGCTCGCTGCAGCTCGGGCGATCGAACTGGTCGGTGTGGCTGACGTTCGTGTACCTGTGGCTGCCGTTCACGCTGCTGCCGATCTACGCCGCCCTCGAGCGGATGCCCGATTCGCTGCTCGAGGCATCCTCGGACCTCGGCGCCCGCGGCTGGACCACCTTCCGGAACGTCATGTTCCCGCTGATCCTGCCGGGGATCGCGGCCGGTTCGATCTTCGCCTTCTCGCTGACGCTTGGCGATTACATCGCGCCCGAGCTGGTCGGCAACACGCAATTCATCGGTAACGTGATCTACGACAACGTCGGGGTCGCCGGCAACATCCCGCTGGCGGCCGCGTTCGCGCTCGTCCCGATCGCGATCATGGCCGTCTACCTGCTCGGCGCCAAGCGCCTCGGCGCGTTCGAGGCGCTGTAGCCATGGAGACGACGCCGGCCAAGATCCTGATCCGGGTTGGAGCCGTGATCACGCTGGTCTTCCTCTACGTACCGCTGCTGATCGTCGTGTTGTACGCGTTCAACGACAGCATCGGTCAGGCGTGGCCGATCCAGGACTACACGACCAAGTGGTTCTCGGCCGCCTGGCACAACGAGCAGGTGCGCGAGGCGCTGCCGAACTCGCTTCTGATCGCCACGATGGCCACGGTCTTCGCATTGATCCTGGGGAGCCTGGCGGCGTTCGCGGTCCACCGCTTCCGGTTCTTCGGTCACAACGCGGTGTCGTTCCTGCTGGTGCTGCCGATCGCGCTGCCGGGCATCGTCACCGCGATCGCACTCAACAACTCCATCAACTACTTCGAGATCCCGTTCGGGATCCTGACCATCATCATCGGCCACGCCACGTTCTGCATCGTGGTCGTGTACAACAACGTGATCGCGCGCCTGCGCCGGACGGCTCCGTCGATCGTCGAGGCCTCGATGGATCTGGGGGCGAACGGTTGGCAGACGTTCCGGTACGTCACGTTCCCGGCGATCCGAACCGCCGTGATCGCCGGCGCACTGCTGGCGTTCGCGCTGTCGTTCGACGAGATCGTGGTGACGAACTTCACCGCCGGCAGCACGCTCACGATCCCGAAGTTCATCTACAACAACATCCGGCTGCCGAGGAACAGGCCGATCGTCAACGTCGTGGCGGTCGCCGTGATCCTGATCATGTTCATCCCGATCTACATCGCCCAGCGGATGGCGGGGGGTCCGGACGTGCAGGCCGCGGCCGCCAACACCCAGGCCGCCGAGACGCCGGGACTCTAGTTCGTCGGGCTCGGGGCGGCTAGAGGTACTGGCCGCGGTTCGCGTCTGGGCGCTGCCCGGACGGGTCCTGCGAGGGCGCGGGCCCGCCCGGCAACCCACGGCGCCTGAGCTCCTCGAACTGCTGCCGCGCGGCCATCTGCTGCGCGAACAGCGCGGCCTGGATCCCGTGGAACAGGCCCTCGAGCCAGCCGACGAGCTGGGCCTGCGCGATGCGGATCTCGGCGTCGGTCGGGACGCCCTGCATCGGGGGCGCCAGCGAGGACAGCTCCTCCTGCAGGTCGGGGGAGAGCACGTCCTGCAGTTCGCCGACCGCCCGCTCGTAGATCTGACGGAGCCGGACACGTCCCGGCTCGTCGAGCGATGCCTGACGCGTGTCCTCGAGCAGCTCCCGGACCATCGTCGCGATCCGAAGGAGCTTGGCCGGCTGGGTGACCGCCTCCTGGTCGCCGGGCTGACCGTCGGCCGGGGCTTGATCGCCGGGCGCCTGGGGCATCTGCGGAGCCGGTTGCATGTCCATCCGGCGAGCCTAGCAAGGCCGCGCCGAAACGCGGACGGCGCTCAGGAGCGTGTGAGCTCGAGGAACAGCAGCGCCTCGGCCAGGGCCGCCCGCTCGAGCTCGCCGAGGTCCACGCTCTCGTCGATCGAGTGGTACTGGCTCTTCTCGTCCGACGCGCCGTACAGCAGGATCTCGGCCTGCGGGATCGCGGCCGAGAGCTCCGGCACCAGCGGCACCGAGCCGCCGCTGCCGCTCTGCACGACCTCGCGGCCGTACGCCGTCGCCATCGCGCGGTCCATCGCGGCGAACCCGGGCCCGTCGGTCTTGACGCGCATCCCCTGGCCGGAGGTCCCCGGCCTCACGTCGACCTCGACGCCCCACGGCGCCACCTTCGCGAGGTGACCCGTCAACAGGTCCATCGCTTGCATGGCGTCCTCCTCCGGCGCGAGGCGCAGGCTCACCTTGGCCGAGGCCATGTGCACGAGCTGGTTCGACGCCTCGCCCACACGCGGCGCGTCCAGGCCGAGCACGGCCACGGCCGGCTTGGACCACAGCCGCTCGGAGATCGAGCCCGAGCCGACCAGGCTCACGCTCGGCCGCAGAGGCGTCTCCTCCCGGTACTCCTCCTCGGTGAGCTGCAGGCCCTCCCAGGGCCCGTGGGTCAGGCCCTCGATCGCGACCGAGCCGTCGTCCTCGTGCAGCGTGGACAGGATGCGCGCCAGCGCCGAGATCGCGTCGATCGCCGGTCCCCCGTAGGCCCCGCTGTGCACGGCCAGGTCGAGCGCCCGGACCGTGACGATGCAGTCGACGACGCCGCGGATGCTGGTCTCGATCGTGGGGACGCCCTGCCGCCAGTTCCCGCCGTCGGCCACGCCGATCACGTCGGCGGCCAGCAGCTCCCGGTGACCCTCGATCAGGAACGGCAGGTGCTCGGCGGTCGCCTCCTCCTCGCCCTCGACCAGGACCTTCACGGTGACCGGGGGCGTGCCGTCCCAGGCGCGGAGGGCGGTCGCGTGCATCGCGATGCCGCACTTGTCGTCCGAGGTGCCCCGCCCGTACAGCCGGCCGTCGCGCACCTCGGGCTCGAAGGGCGGGCTCGTCCACTCCTCGAGCGGTCCCTCGGGCTGGACGTCGTGGTGCGCGTACAGCAGGACCGTCGGGGCGCCGGCCGGGCCGGCCACCTCGCCGAAGACGGCGGGGTGGTCCACGCCGGGCAGCTCGATCAGCCGGACGCCGCCGAACCCGGCCCCCTCCAGGATGTCGGCGGTCGCCTCGGCGGAGGCGCGCACCGGCTTCTCGTCGTAGCCGGGGAACGCGATCGAGGGGATGCGAACCAGCGTCTTCAGCTCCTCCACGACACGTCGTCGGTCGTGGGCGATCGCGGCCCGGAGGTCCTCGGCGTTCATGGCGCCGGAACGATACCCGATGCCAGCAGGTTCACGGCCAGAGGCGTTCGAGCCGCCACGCGCTGGCCTCGCGCGTGTATCGGAAGCGGTCGTGCAGGCGGTGCTCGCGACCCTTCCAGAACTCCACGGTGGCGGGCTCGAGGCGGTAGCCGCCCCAGTGCGGCGGCAGCGGAACCTCGTCGCCGGGGAAGCGCGCGTCGGACTCGGCGAACGCGGCCTCGAGCGCCTCGCGCGACCCGACGGGCCGGCTCTGCTCCGACGCCCACGCACCGATGCGAGCCTCGCGCGGCCGGCTGCGGAAGTAGGCGAACGACTCGTCCTCGTCCATCGGGGTGACCGGCCCGGCGGCGGTGACCTGCCGGTCGATCTCGCGCCAGTAGAAGGCGACGGCCGCGTTCGGGTTCTCGGCCAGGTGGCGGCCCTTGCGGCTCTCTCGGTTGGTGTAGAAGGCGAGGCCGCGCTCGTCGACGCCCTTGATGAGCACGTGACGCACCGCCGGGGCACCGCCCGCGTCGGCGGTCGCCAGCGCGGCGGCTTCCGGGAACACGACCCCGGCCGTCCGAGCCTCCTCCAGCCAGGCCACGAGCGCCCGGATCGGGTCGGGGCCGAGGGTGGCCTCCGTGACGGCGGAGGGATCGTGATCGGGCTCCTCGGTCACGCGAGGTCTTTCGGCGTGACGAACGCCACCAGCCGGGCGCCGTCCTCGGCCAGGTCGGCCCACCCGCCGTCGAGCTCGAGGACCGCCAGCGCCCCGGTGGGGAACTTCGTCCGCATGCGCTCGAGGTCGTCGCCGGCGCCCGCGAGCTCGGTCGCGAGGTCCTGGACGCCGGGGTTGTGGCCGATCAGCGCCACGCCGTCGATGTCCTCGGGCACCGCGCGCAGCCGCTCGAGGAGCTCCTCGTCGCTCGCGCCGTAGAGGCCGTCCTCCATCACCATCTCGGCGTCGCCGAACGCGCGGCCGAGGTGTTCGAGCGTCTGCGTGGTTCGGAGCGCGGACGAGCACAGCACCAGGTCGACCTTCGGGGCGTTCGAGCGCAGGTGCTCGGCCATGCGGTCGGCGGCCTTGTGTCCTCGCGGGGCGAGCGGGCGGTCGCGGTCGGCCAGCGACGGGTCGTCCCAGCTGGACTTCGCGTGACGGAGCAGCAGCAGTCGCTTCATCGGGGTGCCCTGCGATCCACGAGATGTTCCTCCGATCCATCACGGAGCGGGTGCCGAATAGTGGCGACGCCGAGGAGCTTAAGAGAGACGGGGTCCGTTCCGTCCACCTGGATGGAGTCGTCCGTTCCGCTCCATCGTGAGCATCCGAGGCCGTCCTCACGGAAGATGGAGTGCGGCCGGACGGCCGTTCGTCCCGGGAACCCCGGGCCGGCGGTCTCTCGGGAGACGTGGTATGCGGATAGCCGATGGTTCGGAGGCCGAGCACGTGATGAGCGACGTCCGTTCCCGAAGACGGTCGTTTTTCCTCGTCGCCGCGATCGGGGCGATCGCGCTGATCGGGGCCGCGCCCGCCCTCGCCGGAGACGGCGACCTCGATCCCGCCTTCGGAACGGGAGGACGGGTCACGACCCTGTTCCCGAACGGCTCCTATGCGACCGCCCTCGCGATCCCGCCCGACGGCGGGGTCGTCGCGGTCGGCGCGGCTGCCGGTCCTTCGATGACTGGCGAGTTCGCCGTGGCCCGGTACGGGACCGACGGCGTGCTGGACCCGGGATTCGACGAGGACGGCATGGTGACGACCGCGATCGCCGGGGGAGGGGACGAGGCTCGATCGGTGGCCGTGCAGCCCAACGGCCGGATCGTCGTGGCCGGCACGGACAGTCGCCGGCGGTTCGCGATCGTCCGTTACCTCCCCGACGGCGAACTCGACCAGAGCTTCGGGGACGGAGGCATCGTTCGGACCGACCTGACGACTGGCGAAGACATCGCCTACGACGTCGCCGTCCAAGCCGACGGCAAGATCGTCGCCGTCGGTTCGGCTGCGACGGGAACCCAGTTCGCGATCGTTCGCTATCGCCGTGGAGGAGGGCTCGACGAGACGTTCGGTGAGGCCGGCTCGGTCCTCGTCGCACGGGGCGACCGTGCGCGGTCGGTCGCCCTGGCCTCCGACGGCCGGATCGTCGTGGCCGGCTACAACGGCTGGGGGTTGCTCGTCGTCCGGCTCCTGCAGGACGGGCGACCAGATGCGTCCTTCGGCGGCGACGGGATCGTCGACCGCATCGTGACCCAGATCCTCCCCCTCGCGGTGGCGCTCCAGCCGAACGACAAGATCGTGGTGGCCGGGGATTACGACATCTTCCGGACGGGCATCGCCCGACTGACCGCGGACGGGCGCCTCGACGCCACCTTCGCCGGGGACGGCGTGCGGAGCGTGCGGTTCGGCGCCGGCGAGCAGAACTTCACGGGTCTGGCCGTCCAGGACGACGGTCGCATCCTAGCCGTGGGTCACGTCGGGCCGCATGAGTTCGGCGATCCGATCGAGCCGCGGATCATCCTGGCGAGGTTCCTCCGCACGGGCGCGCTCGATGCGACCTGGGGCGGGGACGGCAAGCTGTCGACCACCTTCCCGGGCGGAGCCTCGGCGAGCGGCATCGCGCTGCAGCAGGACGGCAAGCCCGTAGTGGCGGGCGAGGCGGGAGAAGGCGACACGTGGGGGTTCGCGCTCGCCCGTTACCTCGGATGAGCGTTCGACCCACCGCCGGTCTCGGTGCCCTCGGCAGGACTCGAACCTGCGCACCCGGCTCCGGAGGCCGGCGCTCTATCCACTGAGCTACGAGGGCTCGCGAGCCGAGTCTAGCAACGGCGCCCTCGCCACCCTGAGGACGCGGCGAACCTCTGGGCTAGGCTTCGAACGCCGATGATCGAGCAACGACTGATCGCGCTCGTCGCCGAGGCGCTGGCCGCCGCCGCGCCCGAGCTCGGCCTGACCGGCGACCTGCCAGAGGTCGAGCTGTCGAAGCCCCGTCAGAAGGAGCACGGCGACTTCGCGACCAACGTCGCGCTCGTCGTCGCGCCCCGCGTGGATCGTCCGCCCCGGGACGTGGCCGATGTGATCGTCCGGCGCCTCCCGTCGGCGGACTTCCTCGCCTCGGCCGAGGTTGCGGGCCCGGGCTTCATCAACTTCCGCCTGACCACGCGCTGGCTGACGGACGTCCTGCGCGACGTCGAGCGCGCCGGCGACGCCTACGGCCGGGCAGAGGCGAACGGGCGGCGCGCGCAGGTCGAGTTCGTCAGCGCCAACCCGACCGGGCCGCTGCACATCGGGCACGCGCGGAACGCGGCGCTCGGCGACGCGCTGGCTCGCGTGCTGGAGGCCGCCGGGTGGTCGGTCGAGCGCGAGTACTACTTCAACGACACCGGCGGGCAGATGGACCGGTTCGGCGCGTCCGTCGAGGCCCGGTACCTGCAGCTGGTGGGCCGAGAGGCCGAGGTGCCCGAGGACGGGTACCACGGCGATTACGTGGCCGACCTGGCGCGCGACATCCTCGACGCCGAGGGCCCCGGGCTCGCCGACCTGCCGCCCGAGGAGCGGGTGGCGCGCCTGCAGCGGCTGGGAGCCAACCGCGTGCTGGATCAGATCTCGGGCACGCTGGACCGGTTCGGCGTGCGCTTCGACTCCTACATGCACGAGCGCGTGCTGGAGGACAAGGGCGAGATCGCCTCGGCGGTCGAACGCCTGCGCGAGACCGGGGACGCGTACGAGAAGGACGGCGCGATCTGGTTCCGCTCGACCGCGTTCGGTGACGACAAGGACCGGCCGATCGTGCGCTCCAACGGCAGACATACGTACTTCGGGGCCGACTGCGCGTACCTCGTCGACAAGTTCGACCGCGGGTTCGACCACATCGTCTACGTGTGGGGCGCCGACCACCACGGGGACGTGGCCCGGGTTCGGGGCGCCGCGCAGGCGCTGGGCTACGACGTCGGACGCGTCGAGATCGTGATCTACCAGTGGGTCTCGTTCCTGCGCGGCGGCGAGCCCGTGGCGATGAGCAAGCGCGCGGGCACGTTCGTGAGCCTCGACGAGCTGATCGACGAGGTGGGGACCGACGCCGCGCGGTTCCACCTGTTGATGTTCAGCGCCGACGTCACGATGCGGTTCGACATCGAGACGGTGAAGGCGCAGACGCTCGAGAACCCCGTGTACTACGTGCAGTACGGGCACGCGCGGATCGCCTCGATCCTGCGGAAGGCGGCCGAGCGCGGCGTCGAGCTCCGCCCGATCGCCGAGGCCGACCTGTCGCGCCTGGAGCTCGAGCCCGAGCTCGACCTGTTGCGCGCGATCGCCGACATGCCCTCGCAGGTCGCGACCGCGGCCGAGATCCGCGCGCCCCACCGGCTCACGCATGCCGCGCAGGACCTGGCGGCGCGGTTCCACCGTTTCTACACGGAATGCCCGGTGCTATCGGACGACGCCGGGCTCACCCAGGCGCGCCTGTGGCTGTGTCGCGGGACCGAGCAGGCGATCGCGAACCTGCTCGGCCTGCTCGGGGTGTCGGCGCCCGAGTCGATGGAGCGCGTGGATGCGTGAGCGCGCCCCTCGGCGCGACATACTGGCTGCCGGAGGGCGGACCGGATGAGCGAACGGGTCCTGCGGGTGGGGATGCTCGGCTGCGGCACCGTGGGCGCCGCGGTCGTCCGGCTGCTGGACGCGCACCGCGACGACATCGAGCGACGGGCCGGATGCCGCCTCGAGGTGCAGAAGGTCGCGGTCCGCGACCCGAGCAGGACCCGCGACGTGCCCCTGCCGCCCGATGCCTTCGTCGCAGACCCGATGGCCGTGATCGAGGACCCCGACGTCGACATCGTGTGCGAGCTGATCGGCGGACTCGAGCCGGCGGGGTCGCTGGTGCTGGCCGCGTTCGACCGCGACAAGCCGGTCGTGACGGCCAACAAGGAGCTGCTGGCCAACCGGGGCCGGGAACTGTTCGACGCGTCGGACGACAAGGGCCTGGACCTGTACTTCGAGGCCGCCGTCGGCGGCGGGATCCCGCTGATCCGTCCCCTGAAGGAGTCGCTGACCGGGGAGCGCCTCCGGCGTGTCATGGGCATCGTGAACGGCACGACGAACTTCATCCTGACCAAGATGTCCGAGCAGGGCCGCGCCTTCGAGGACGTCCTCGCCGAGGCCAAGCGCCTCGGCTACGCCGAGGCCGACCCGACCGCCGACGTCGAGGGCCACGACGCGGCGGCCAAGTGCGCGATCGTGGCCTCGATCGCGTTCAACGCCCGCGTGGTCGCGGCCGACGTCTACCGCGAGGGCATCACGAACGTCACGACCGAGGACATCGAGTTCGCCCGCCGGCTCGGGTACGTGATCAAGCTGCTCGCGATCGCGGAGATGGGGAGCGACGAGCGCATCTCGGCCCGCGTCCACGCCGCGATGATCCCGAACACCCACCCCCTCGCCTCGGTCCGAGACGCGTACAACGCCGTGTTCGTCGAGGGCCCCGACGTGGGCGAGCTGATGTTCTACGGCCGGGGCGCCGGGGGAGACGCGACGGCGACGGCCGTGGTGGGGGACCTCGTGACCGTCGCGCGCAACCTGCTCTCGGGCGCGCGCGGCGTCGGGTGCACCTGCTTCTACGAGCGGACGATCCGTCCGATCGAGGAGCTGACCGGCCAGTACTACCTGCTCCTGCGCGCCGAGGACCGGCCGGGCGTGCTGGCCGAGATCGCGAGCGTGTTCGCCCGCGGCGAGGTCTCGATCAAGAGCGTGTGGCAGGAGGGGTTCGGCGACGACGCGCAGATGGTGTTCATCACGCACCGCGCGCGCGAGGGTGCGTTCCAGGAGGCGGTCGTCGCGCTCCGCGAGCTGCCCGCCGTGGAGGAGGTCCGCAGCGTGCTCCGGGTCGAGGCCGAGGAGTAGCCGTGGCGGGTCTGTGGCGCGGCGTGATCGAGGAGTACCGCGATCGCCTGCCCGTCACCGAGGCCACGCCGGTGGTCACGCTGGGCGAGGGCGGCACGCCGCTCGTGCGCTCCGAACCCCTGTCGGCCGAGACCGGCTGCGAGGTCTACCTGAAGTTCGAGGGCGCGAACCCGACCGCCTCGTTCAAGGACCGCGGCATGACGCTCGCGATCAGCAAGGCCGTCGAGGAGGGTTCGAAGGCGGTCGTGTGCGCTTCCACGGGCAATACCAGTGCGAGCGCCGCGGCCTACGCCGGCAAGGCGGGGCTCACGTGTGCGGTCCTGGTGCCCAAGGGCAACATCGCACCCGGCAAGATGGCGGCCACGCTCGCGCACGGCGCCCGGGTGCTCGAGGTGGAGGGGACCTTCGACGACGCGCTCGAGCTCGCGCGCGGGCTCGCCGACCGACACCCCGTCACGCTGGTGAACTCGGTCAACCCCTACCGCCTGCAGGGCCAGAAGACGTGCGCGTTCGAGATCGTGGATGCGCTCGGGCGAGCGCCCGACGTGCACTGCCTGCCGGTGGGCAACGCCGGGAACATCGCGAGCCACTGGATGGGCTACTCGGAGTACCTGGCAGACGGGACGATCCACGAGCCGCCGCGCGTGTTCGGGTTCCAGGCGATCGGGGCGGCGCCGCTGGTGATCGGCGAGCCCGTGAAGGACCCGCACACGATCGCGTCCGCGATCCGGATCGGGAACCCGGCGTCGTGGGACCTGGCGATCGCCGCGGCCTCGGGGTCCGAGGGCGCGATCATGGCCGTGACCGACCCGGACATCCTGGCAGCCTACCGGCGGGTCGCGCACGAGGGCCTGTTCGCCGAGCCCGCGTCGGCGGCGAGCGTGGCGGGCCTGCTGCGGCTGTCGGCCGATGGGCGGCTGGAGCGTAGCTCGACCGTCGTGTGCATCCTTACCGGGCACGGGCTGAAGGATCCGGAGTGGGCCGCGTCCGGCGCGGCCGAGCCCACCACGGTGCCGGCCGACCCGGACGCCGTCGCGGCCGAGCTCGGGCTGTAGCGGTGCGGCTGACCGCGACCGTCCCCGCGACCTCGGCGAACCTCGGTCCGGGGTTCGACTGCTTCGGGCTCGCGCTGGACCTGTGCAACGAGGTGACGTTCGAGCCGGGCGCCGAGCCCGCCGTGTCGTGGGAGGGCGAGGGCGCCGGCGAGCTGCCCACCGACGGCTCGGACCTGGTGAGCCAGGCGATCGCCGCCACCGCCGATGCGGCCGGGAAGCAGACGCCGACGGGGACGATCCGCGGGATCAACCGGATCCCGCTCGAACGCGGGCTGGGCTCCTCGGCCGCCGCCGCGGTGGCCGGCGTGGCGCTCGCGAACGCGGCCCTTCGGCTCGGCCTCGAACCCACCCACGTGCTCGAGACCGCGGCCGGCCTCGAGGGGCATCCGGACAACGCCGCCGCGGCCGTGTTCGGCGGCTTCACGATGGTGCTGGACGACGGGGTCGTCGCGCGGTTCGATCCCGACCCGGACCTGCGGCCGGCGCTGTTCGTGCCGGCGGACGCCCGCGTCTCGACCGAGGCCGCGCGCGAGGCCCTGCCGGAGACGGTCTCGCACGCCGACGCCGCCTCGAACGCCGGCCACGCGGCGCTCACCGCGGTCGCGATGCTGCACGACCCCACCCTGCTGCCGCGCGCGATGCGCGACCGCCTCCACCAGGACGTCCGGCTGGCGCTCGTGCCCGAGGTCCGGGCGACCTTCGACCGGCTGCGCGAGGCCGGGCTCGCCGTCTGCGTCTCGGGTTCGGGGCCCTCGCTGCTCGCGTTCGAGCGCGAGGACGTGCTCACGCCCGAACCCGAGCCGGGATGGAGCGTCCTCCGCGTTCCCGTGCGCGCCTCGGGCCTCGACATCCGCGAAGGCTGAAGACGCGTATCTCCTGCGACGATGGGTGAAGGATGACCGTCAACGACCCCGAGCCCGACCGGAGCCCGGAAGGCCCGCCCCTCACCGTGGTCGGGCAGCCCGCCGAAGCGGAGCCGGCCCCGGCCGAGCCCGGTCAGGGCGCATCCCCGGTCCTGCTCACCGATCTCGCGAGCAAGACCCTCGCGGTCAAGGACGCCGAGACGTTCCTGTACTCGGACCTGGAGGGCAACCTCGACCACGGCGGCGACATCGGGCTCGGGCTGTACGCGCACGACACCCGCTTCCTCTCGCACTTCCGGATGACGTTGAACGGCCGCGAGCTCGTGCTGCTCTCCTCCTCGGCCGAGCGCGGGTACATGGCGCACGTCGACCTCACCAACCCCGACCTGTTCGAGGGCGAGGACCTGTGCGCGCCCCAGCAGACGATCAACGTCCGGCGCGTGCGCGCGATCCGCGGGTCGCTGTTCGAGCGCATCCGGATCAGGAACTACAACGCGTTCGAGGTCACGCTGAGCGTCGAGCTTCGGTTCGGCGCCGACTTCGCGGACATCTTCGAGATCCGCGGCATGACCGAACGGCGGCCGGACGGGACACCGCCGAGCGTCGAGGGTTCCGAGATCGCGTTCGCGCACGACGGCCGGGACGGGGTGCGGCGCACGACGCGGATCCGCTTCGGGCTCGAACCCGACCGCATCGACATCGACGGCGACGACGCCACGGCGACGTTCCGGATCCACCTCGACCCGCACCAGACGCGCCTGGTCACCGTCACGATCGAACCCGACGCCGGCGAACCCTCGCAGAGCGCGCCCGACTTCGACCACGCGGTGCACGAGCTCCGCCGCTCCTACGAGGAGTGGGAGCGCGAGTCCACGCGCATCGACACCGACAACGAGCTGTTCAACGAGCTGCTGGACCGGAGCCTCCGTGACCTCCGCGCCCTGTACACGAGGGTGAACGGCAGCGGGGTCCTGGCGGCCGGGATCCCCTGGTACGTGACGATCTTCGGACGCGACTCGCTGATCGCGGCGCATCAGTTCCTCACGGTGAACACGCGGCCGGCGCGAGAGGCCCTCCAGGTCCTGGCCGAACGCCAGGGGACCGAGGTCAACGACTGGCGCGACGAGCAGCCGGGCAAGATCCTGCACGAGGTCCGCGACGGCGAGCTCGCGCGCGCGGGGATCCTGCCGCATTCGCCGTACTACGGCTCGGTGGATTCGACGCCGTGGTTCGTGATCGTGTACGCGCAGCACCTGCGGTGGACCGGCGACCTCGCGTTCGCGCGCGAGCTCCTGCCCGCGGCCGAGGCCGCGATGCGCTGGATCGACGAGTACGGCGACCTGGACGGGGACGGGTTCGTCGAGTACCTGTGCCGCTCGCCGCGCGGGATCCGCAACCAGGGGTGGAAGGACTCGCACGACGCGATCGTGCACGCGGACGGCGAGCTCGCCGAGCCGCCGATCGCGCTCGCAGAGGTGCAGGGGTACGTGTACCTGGCCAAGTCGCGGATGGCCGACGTCTACCGCGCGCTCGGCCGGCCCGAGGACGCCGTCCGGCTCGAGCAGGAGGCGGCGGACCTCAAGGGCCGCTTCAACCAGGCGTTCTGGATGGAGGAGGAGCGGTTCTTCGCCGGCGCCCTGGACGCCGACAAGCGCCAGGTCCGCACCCTGATGTCGAACCCCGGTCACTGCCTGTACTGCGGGATCGTCGACGAGGACAAGGCGTTGCCGCTCGCCAAGGGCCTGCTCGCGCCGGACATGTTCTCGGGGTGGGGGGTCCGAACGATGAGCCGTTCGGCCGCCGCGTACAACCCGATGAGCTACCACAACGGGTCGGTGTGGCCGCACGACAACGCGCTGATCGCCGCGGGTCTCAAGCGGTACCGGTTCGCGCGCGCCACCAACCGCGTGACGACGGCGCTGTTCGACGCGGCGGTCTCGGCCGACTACCTGCGCCTGCCCGAACTGTTCTGCGGGTTCACGCGGCGGACGCCCAACCGCCCCGTGAGCTACCCGATCGCCTGCTCGCCGCAGGCCTGGGCCGCGGGCGCGCCGTTCCTCATGCTGCAGGCGATCCTGGGCCTGTCGGCCCGGGCCCACGAGAACCTGCTCACGGTCAACCTCCCGCACCTGCCCTCGTGGCTCAACACCGTCGAGATCCGCAACCTGAAGGTGGGGGACAGCAGCGTGAGCATGGTGTTCCGGCGCGAGGGCGAGATCACCTCGTTCTCGCTGCTCGAACGCGCGGGCGACCTGCGCGTGGTGATGGAGGAGTAGGTCAGTCGATGCAGGGGCCGGTGTCGACCTCGACGGTTCGGCCGAGCGCGTCCCGCAGGGCGTCCTCCACCTCGCTCGCCGCGATCGCGTAGCCCACGTCCTCTTCGCCGGAGGACGCGGCGAAGACCACGCCCCCCACCCGCCCGTCCGCCAGGACGAAGGGCCCGCCGGAGTTGCCGGGCCGCACCAGCGTCTGCAGCTCGACCACCAGGCGCTCGACCTGGTCGCGGCCGTAGATGTCGCGTCCCACCGCTTCGAACGAGCGCAGCACGGCCGCCCGGTGCGCCTGCAGCGGCCCGCCCCCCGGATACCCGAGCACCGCGCCGGGCGCCCCGCGGTCCAGGGGCTCGGTCGCGAGCGGGAGCGGCGTTCCGGGCATGCCCCCCACGTGCAGGACCGCGATGTCCAGGTTCGGGTCGAACAGCACCGTGTCCGCGGGCTCCTCGCCGCCGGCGCCGGTGCGGATCTCCGGATCGTCCATGCCGGCCACGACGTGCGCGTTCGTCACCACGTAGCCGTCCCCGGCCACGAAGCCCGAGCCCTCCTGGATCAGGTCGCACGCGTTGCCCAGGACCTGGACCGTGCTCGCGGCCGCGGCGTCCACCGCGGCCCGGGCCTGCGCCTGGCTGGGCGGCGTCACCGGTTCGGCCGGGAGCGGCGGGATCCCGGAGAACACGTCGGGGAACCCGAAGCGGTTGAACAGGCGTCGGGCCTGCGCGAGCAGCGACGGGGGTTCGGGCAGCGCGGCGTCGAGCCCTCGCACCACGGCCGAGCCCCGGATCTCCGCCGACACCGCGGGGAAGGGTCCGTTGGCCAGGTTGAGCGCGAGGAACCAGATCGCGAGCAGCGAGGCGACCACGGCCACCGCCGAGCCCCCGACGGCGTCGGCCTGCCCGAACCTCGAGGTCGCGCGGGCCCGGACGCGCATGCCCACGAACCAGCCCGCCGCGTTGCCGACCGCGGCGATCGCGAGCACGACCAGGGCGACGACGCCCGCGCGTGCGGCCGGGCTGTCGAACGCGCCGGCCACGGTCGGCGCGAGGAGCGCGCCCAGCACCAACCCGATCAGCAGCCCGCCGAACCCGAAGGCCTGCAACGTGAAGCCGCGGCGGTAGCCCGTGTAGCCGGCCACCACGATGATCACGAGCAGGAGCAGATCCAGGGCGTTCAACCGGCCCGTATGGTCCCACGCGCGCCGCGGAGCCCCGGCACGCGGACCCCTGCCTGCCCGCGGCTAGACTGGGAGCAGTGGTCACGATCGCCCACATCTCCGATCCGCACGTCGGCTCGCCCTACTTCGTCCCAAACCTGATGAACCGCGTGATCGTCGAGCTGAACGAGCTCGAGCCCGACGTGGTGATCTGCAGCGGCGACCTGACCAACGAGGGCTACCGCCAGGAGTACAAGAACTGGGTCGCCTACGCCGAGCGGATCCGGGCGCCGATGTTCACGGTGCCGGGCAACCACGACGCCCGCAACGTCGGCTACCTCCACTTCGAGGAGCTCGTCGGTCCACGAGACTGGAGCACCGACGTCCAGGGCGTCCGGCTGGTGGGCGTGGACTCCAGCGAGCCCGACCTCAACGAGGGCCAGATCGGGCGCGAGCGTTACCAGTGGATCCACGAGCACTTCGACGTGCCCGCCGAGCTGAAGGTCTTCGTGCTGCACCACCATCTGCTGCCGATCCCCGGCACCGGGCGCGAGCGCAGCACGGTGATGGACGCGGGCGACCTGCTCGAGGAGCTCGTCCAGGCCGGCGTGAACATCGTGCTGTCGGGTCACAAGCACGTGCCCTACGTGTGGCGGCTCGAGGATCTGTACGTCGCGAACGCGGGCACCGTCGCGTCCCTGCGCCTGCGCGGCTACACCAAGCCCTGCTACAACGTGCTCGAGTTCGTGAACGACGAGGTGAAGATCACGCGCCGGTACCCGTTCGGGGGCGAGAGCGTGATCGCGCACTTCTGCCTGTCGACCGGCGAGCAGTACTATCGCGAGCTCGAGCCGCCGGTGCAGCAGCGTCGCGTGACGGCCGCCCAGCAGGGAGACCTCTAGCTCCTGCTCATCCCCCCAAGGAACGCGCCAAAGAACGCGCCAAGAACGCGAAGGAGTCCCGAACCCGTGAAGGTCCTCGTCCTCGTGGACGGCGAGCACTATCCATCCGTGACCCGGTGGGCCCTCGAGGGTCTCCGCGGTCGCGGGGTGGAACCCCTGGCGGCCCTGTTCGTGGGCGGAGGAGAGAAGCTGGACGCGTCCGGCACGCTCGACCTCGGCCTGCCCGAACGCCGCCCGTCCGGGTCGGTGGCCGAGGCCCTCGCGCGGGCGATCGACGAGCTCGCGCCCGACGCGGTCGTCGACCTGTCGGACGAGCCGGTGCTCGGCTACCGGGAGCGGATGGAGCTCGCGGCCGTCACCCTGTCCAGAGGCGTCCGCTACGTGGGCGCGGACTTCGAGCTGGAACCGCCGGTCGACCAACCGCCGTTGCCGGCGACGACCGTGGCGGTGATCGGGACGGGCAAGCGCACCGGCAAGACGGCCCTGGCGGGCGAGGCGGCGCGCGTGGCGCAGGCGCACGGGTTCGACCCCGTGGTGGTGGCGATGGGTCGCGGCGGACCCCCGGAGCCCGAGGTGGCCGAGGCCGGCTCGGTGACCGTCGAGCGACTGCGGGAACTCGCGCGCGGCGGCCACCACGCGGCCTCGGATTACCTCGAGCTCGCGCTCACCACCGGCGTGACGACCGTGGGGGCCAGGCGCGCGGGGGGCGGCCTGGCCGGCCGGGCCATGGCCACCAACGTGCGCGAGGCGGCCGAGCTCGCCCTGGGCCTGCGCGCCCGAACCCTGATCGTGGACGGCAGCGGCGCCTCGGTCCCGCCCTTCCCCTGGGACGCCGGGATCCTGGTCGTGCCCTCGACCGTCCCGCCCGAGTACCTGGGCGGCTACCTGGGCCCGCTACGACTGTTGCTATCGGACCTCGTGGTTGTTACGATGGGCCACAGCCCAGCCGGGCTCGAGAACATCCCTACCCTGCGGTCCCACGTCGAACGGCTGCACGCTGATGCCCGGCTCATCGTGACGGACTTCGAACCACAGCCACTCGGCGATGTGCGTGGGAAGGACGTGTTCTTCGCCACTACGGCTCCGGGGGCGGTCGCCGCGAGGCAAGTCGAAACCCTCGAGCGAACCCACGGATGCCGGGTGGTCGGGTGGAGCGCCCGACTGGCCGACCGGGCCGGACTGGCGCAAGACCTTGACGGGGCGGAGGCGTACGAAGTGCTCCTATCGGAGCTGAAGGCGGCGGCGGTCGACGTAGCGTGCGACCGGGCGCTGGCCCGCGGCGCCGAGGTGACCTTCGTCGACAACCGCGCCGTCGCGTTGGAGGGCGACACGGACCTTCCTACGGCACTGAGGGAGACGATCGGCCTCGCCGAAGAGCGAAGCGCCACACGGAACGTCTGAAACGATGACGAACGACCCCAAGAACCCCCAGATCCTGATCTCGGATCGCGACTCGGGCCTTCCCTACTCGAAGGGCCTGATGGCCTCCCAGGTGATGGTGACCGGGCTCTCGCCCGTGCGCGCCTACCAGGTGGCCGAGGCGATCGAGGAGCGCCTGCACGAGCTCGGGGCGCCCTCGGTCTCCAGCGTCCAGCTGAACGAGATCGCGCTCGGCGTCCTGGCCGACCTGGCGGGGGAGCGCTACGCGCGCAACTTCCTTCGGTGGCGCGAGGTCGAGGGCCTCAAGGTGCCGCTCGTCGTGCTGATCGGCGGGACCACCGGCGTGGGCAAGTCCACGCTCGCGACCCAGCTCGCGACGCGCCTGGGGATCGTCCGCGTGGTCGCGACCGACGCGATCCGCGAGGTGATGCGCGCGCTGTTCTCCCACGAGCTGATGCCGTCGCTGCACGCGTCCTCGTTCGAGGCGGGCTCGGTGCTCCGGGAACCGCCCTCCAAGGACGCCGTCATCGTCGGCTTCCGGGAGCAGACCGCGGCCGTGGCCGTCGGCGTGCAGGCGCTCGTGGAACGCGCGGCGATGGAGGGCACGCACCTGATCATCGAGGGCGCGCACGTGGTCCCGGGGTTCATCGACCTGGAGCCGTGGGCCGAGCGGATCCTGGCCGTGCCGGTCGTGATGACGATCGAGGAGGAGGACGTGCACCGCAGCCACTTCGCGGTGCGAGCGGTCGAGCACGCCGGGCGTCCCGCGCAGCGGTACCTGGACCGATTCGACGACATCCGGCGCGTGCAGCGCTACATCAAGAGCCAGGCCCTGTCGCACGGGGTCCCGGTGATCGCCAACTACGGCTTCGACCGCGCGCTCGCGGCGATCATCGACCTGGTCATGGAGCGCGCGACCGAACGCACCGCTCGGGGGGAACGGGGAGGCCGGAGCGGCCAGCGTGAACGCTCGGACACCGACGCCCCGCCGGCCGTCCACGCGACGCAAGGAGGCAGACCGTGAAGCTGTTCCTGGACACCGCCAACATCGAGGAGATCCGCGAGATCAACCGCTGGGGCGTCCTCGGCGGCGTGACCACCAACCCCTCGCTCGTGGCCAAGGAGGCCGACGACCCCGAGCGCGTGTGGAAGGAGATCCTCACCGAGGTCGAGGGCCCGATCTCGCTCGAGACCACCGAGCTCGAGTCCGAGCCCATGTACCAGCAGGGCGTGGACCTGGCGCAGATGGCGCCGAACGCCGTCGTCAAGGTCCCGATGACGCCCGACGGCCTGATCGCCGGGCGGCGCCTGGTCGCCGACGGCATCCGGATCAACGTGACGCTCGTCTTCTCGCCGGCGCAGGCGATCCTGGCCGCCGAGATCGGCGCGTTCATCGTCTCGCCGTTCCTCGGACGCCTGGACGACGTGGCGGCCGACGGGATGGACGTCCTTCGCAAGATCTGCGACATCTACGAGATCCAGGGCTACGACACGCAGGTGCTCGCGGCCTCGCTGCGCCACCCGATGCACGTCGTGGAGTCCGCGCTCGCCGGCGCCGACATCGCGACGATGCCGTTCTCCGTGTTCACGCAGCTCGTCAAGCACCCGCTCACCGATATCGGATTGGAGAAGTTCCTCGGGGACTGGCAGTCCCTGAAGAAGGAACTCGAGAAAGGAGCCTGAGTGGCTACCACCGACAAGACCGCCCTCGAGGGCAAGGTCGCCGCGGAGCTACACCAGATCGCGAGCGACCTGGGCATCGAGGGCCACAAGGGTCTGAAGAAGGCCGAACTGGTCGACAAGATCCTTGCCCACACCAACGGAGGCTCCGCGCCCAAGGACGGCGGATCGTCCGTCGCCACCGAGACCGCGCCCGCGCCGGCCGACCAGGGTTCGACCCAGGCGTTCACCGACATGGGCGAGCCCTCGGGCAACGGCGACACGCGCCAGCGCACGCGCGAGGACCGTCCTCGCGAGGATCGTCAGCGCGACGACCGGCGCGGCGGCGGCCGGCCCGAGGGAGGCCAGCAGCGTGACCGCGAGGGCGGTCCGCGCCGGCGTCCCTCGCGCGAGGAGCGCCGTCGCCAGCGCGAGGAGCGCCGCCAGCGCGAGATCGAGATGCGCGAGGAGGAGCTCGCCACCGCGCCCACCGCGACCGGACTGCTCGACATCCTGCCCGAGGGCTACGGGTTCCTGCGGACCTCCGGCTACCTGCCGGGCCAGCAGGACATCTACGTGTCGCTGTCGCAGGTGCGGCGCTTCATGCTGCGCAAGGGCGACACCGTCACCGGAAAGGTGCGTCAGCCCAAGGACAACGAGAAGTACTTCGCGCTGCTGCAGATCGACTCGGTCAACGGGATGGACCCCGAGGCCGCCAAGCAGCGCCCCAACTTCGACAAGCTCACGCCGCTGTTCCCGGACGAGCGCTTCCACCTGGAGACGGCCGCCACCGACGTGACCGGCCGGATCATCGACATGGTCGCGCCGATCGGCAAGGGTCAGCGCGGGATGGTCGTGTCGCCGCCGAAGGCGGGCAAGACGACGGTCCTGAAGAACATCGCCAACGGGATCATCCAGTCGAGCCCCGACACGCACCTGATGGTGCTGCTGGTGGACGAGCGCCCGGAGGAGGTCACGGACTGGCAGCGAACCGTCCAGCCGGCCGAGGTCGTCTACTCGACGTTCGACAAGCCACCGGACCAGCACATCCAGGTGACCGAGCTCGTCCTGGAGCGCGCCAAGCGCCTGGCCGAGATGGGTCAGGACGTGGCGATCATCCTGGACTCGATCACCCGGCTCGCGCGGGCCTACAACCTGGCCGCGCCGGCCTCGGGCAAGATCCTGTCCGGGGGCATCGACTCGACGGCCCTGTACCCGCCCCGGCGGTTCTTCGGCGCCGCCCGGAACATCGAGGAGGGGGGCAGCGTTACCATCATCGCGAGCGCCCTCGTCGAGACCGGGTCCCGCATGGACGAGGGGATCTTCGAGGAGTTCAAGGGCACCGGCAACATGGAGATCCGGCTGGATCGCCAACTCGCCGAGAAGCGGCTGTTCCCCGCCATCAACGTGGAGGCGAGCAGCACGCGCAAGGAGGAGCTGCTGATGCCGAGCGAGGAGCTCGCGCTGGTCTGGAGGCTCCGCAGGGTGCTCCACGCGCTCGAGCCGGGCGCGGCCCTGGAGCTGCTGACCGACAAGATCCGCGCGACCAAGTCCAACGAGCAGTTCCTGCGCGAGATCGCCAAGGCCCCGGCCTCGTAGGCTTGGGGACCGGCGAAGAGGAGAGCGAGGCACCGATGAGGCAAGGCATCCATCCCGACTACGTGGTCGCGACCGTGACCTGCTCGTGCGGGAACACGTTCCAGACACGCAGCACCAAGGGCGATCTGCGGGTCGAGCTCTGCTCGAACTGCCACCCCTTCTACACGGGCAAGCAGAAGCTCGTGGACACGGGCGGCCGCGTCGAGCGGTTCCAGCGCCGGTACGCCAAGCAGCAGGCCGACCAGGCGGTCGCCAACCAGGCGCGCGAGGCCGACCGTGCGGCGGCGGCCAAGGCGCGTGAGCGCGAGGCGGCCCGGGCCGCGGCAGCCGCGGCGGCCGAGCAGCCCGCGGAGCAGCCGGAGACGCAGGCCCCGGCCGAGGACGCACCGGTCGAGGCCGAGCAGGCCTAGCCGAACGCGAGCCGCATGGCCGACGAAGCCACGCGACCCAACCACTTCTACGGCGGCCAGGCCGTCGTGGAGGGGGTGATGATGCGCGGCCGCGACGTGTGGGCGGTCGCGGTTCGAAGGCCGGCCGGTGACCTGCACATCGAGTCGCACGACATCGACTCGGTGGCCAAGCGCCACCGGATGCTGGCCAAGCCGTTCGTGCGCGGCGTGATCGCGCTCGGGCAGGCCCTGGGGATCGGGTTCAGGGCCCTGTCGGTCTCCGCGCGCGAGTCCGTTCCCGAGGACGAGCGGCTGTCGTCGAAGCAGATGGGCCTGTCGATGGTGATCGCCGCGGTGATCTTCCTCGGCGTGTTCATCGTGCTGCCGGCGGTGGCGTTCCGCTGGGTGGGCAGGAGCGTCGACTCGAGCATCCTGGTGAACGCGCTCGAGGGCGTGTTCCGCGTCGCGCTGTTCCTCGGCTACCTGTTGCTGATCGGGCGGACCAAGGACATCCGTCGCGTGTTCGAGTACCACGGCGCGGAGCACAAGACGATCGCGGCGTTCGAGCACGACGAGCCGCTGGTCCCCGAGCGCGTGGACACCTACCCCACGCTCCACGTCCGGTGCGGGACGAACTTCCTGCTGCTCGTGATGGTCATCACGATCTTCGTGTTCGCGCTGTTCGGGAACCCGGGGATCTGGTGGCGGATCGTGTCGCGGATCATCGCGATCCCGATCATCGCGGGGATCGCGTTCGAGCTGCTGCGGTTGGGCGCGCGCTTCCCGAACTCGCGCGTGATCCACGCTCTCATGGTCCCGGGCCTGTGGCTGCAGAAGATCACCACCAAGCCCCCGGACCGCTCCCAGATCGAGGTCGCGATCGCCTCGTTCAACGAGGTGCTTCGCCGCGAGGCCGAGCAGCCCGCCGAGACCTGATCGCGGACGCACCCGAGCCGCGGAGGTGCTTGCATCGCGCCCTGACGGGTGTAGCGTGCGGAACCCGATCCGAGCGTTCGAGGAGGCTTCCCCATGTCCGCGACGAACCTCGACCTCCCCGTCCTGATCTCGGCCGACCAGATCCGGCGCCGGGAGTTCGTCACGATCAGGCGGGGCTACGACCCCGACCAGGTGCGAGCCTACCTGGAGCAGCTGGCC
>Ga0081455_10001870_pt1 | contig 25319 bp, 15 predicted proteins | sample TabmetS3T2R1_FD_70207 | JGI IMG/M metagenome (GOLD analysis project Ga0081455, IMG submission 70207) | Tabebuia heterophylla rhizosphere microbial communities from the University of Puerto Rico - S3T2R1 | ecosystem: Host-associated > Plants > Roots > Rhizosphere ...
GGGGGCGGCCGGGGCGGCCTCGGCGGCGGGGGCGGCCTGGGTCGCGGGGGCGGCCTGGGTCGCGGGGGCGGCCTGGGTCGCGGCGGCCGCCGGCGCGGCTGCGGCAGGAGCAGGGGCGGCTGCGGCAGGAGCAGGGGCGGCTGCGGCCGCCGGAGCGGGCGCGGGTGCGGGCGCGGCGGGGGCTGCGGCGGGCGCGGCCACCGCGACGGCGGCCGGCGCGCTCACGACGGGGGGCTGCACCACCAGGGGCGCGCTGGTGACCCTGACCGGGCGGCGGATCACGCCGCCGTCGGAGGGCTTGGGCACGCGCACGGACCGGCGGGTCTCCTCGTCGGTCTGGAAGCGCGGGGCGAGCCGCATGTACCCGAAGACGATCAGCAGCGTGAGCACGATCGCCAGCAGGGCGAGCAGTTGCGCCGCGTTGAAGACCCACCCTCCGTCGTTGAGGACGGGCGTCACGGTGGGGTTCACACTCACCTGGCCCAGCACGGCGGCGATTCTAACAATGGACCGGTTGGATCCGGGCGGAGGGAGCCCGCGACCAGCAGGCCTTGGAGCCGGGGAGCGGATTCGAACCGCCGACCTGCCGCTTACGAGGCGGCTGCTCTGCCACTGAGCTACCCCGGCGACGGCAGGGAGTGTACCGGGGTGCCGGCACCCGCCGAACACGGCCGGCGACGCGTCTCCACCTCGCAAGCCATGTCTGGGATGATGCGTGCCCATGGCCACGGGGAACGGGAGCAGCGGGCAGCCAGGCGTCGGCCGCGTCATGGTCGGCACCGACCGCTCCGAGACCGCGGAGCGCGCCGTCCTGTGGGCGGCGGCGTTCGCCGACCGCTACGCGGCCGAGCTGCACGTGGTCCAGGTCGTGATCCCCCTGCACCCCGCGGACACCGAGCACGGGACCGCCGAGGTCACGCGCGCCCACGCGGCGGCCGAGGAGCTCCAGGTCTACGCGAGCCAGATCGCGGGCGACCGCGGGTACGCCCACGTCGTGATCGACGACGACCCCGCGCTCGCGATCGTCCACGCGACCGAGGAGCACGACATCGACGTGCTGGTCGTGGGCAACGCGGGCATGGCCGGGCGCAAGGAGTTCCTCCTCGGCAACGTCCCGAACCGCATCAGCCACAATGCGCGCTGCACGGTGATCATCGTCAACACCACGGGCGACGGCGACGGCCACGTGTCGACGATCACGCGCCCCGCCCCGACCACGATCCGCTCGAGCCATGTCGAGACCCAGACCGAGCCGCACCTGCTCGCGCGCGGGACCAAGATCGGCACGGTCTTCGCCAAGCACGGAATGAAGGAGCTGTTCGGCCGGCCCGACGAGGAGGGCGCCCTCGGACGACGGCGCCAGGCCAAGCGTCTGAAGGCCGCGCTCGAGGAGCTCGGGCCGACGTTCGCAAAGCTCGGGCAGATCCTGTCGACGAGGCCCGACCTCGTCCCGCCCGAGTTCATCGAGGAGCTCGCGACGCTGCAGGACAACGTCCCGCCGCTGTCCGAGGAACAGGTCGTGCGCGTGATGGAGCAGGAGCTGGGCGTCCCGTGGGAGGACGTGTTCGAGACGATCGAGCCGCAGCCGCTCGCGGCCGGCACGATCGCGCAGGTCCACCGGGCCACGCTCGCCGACCACACCAAGGCCGTCGTCAAGGTGCAGCGTCCCGACGCGAAGGAGCAGATCGAGCAGGACCTGGCGCTGCTCGAGGTCTTCGCCGAGAAGGTGGCCGAGCGCCCGGGCCTGAAGTCGGTCGTGGACATGCAGGCCGTGTTCGAGCACCTGTCCGAGTCGCTGCACCGCGAGCTCGACTTCCGTCGCGAGGCCGAGAACATCGACCGGATGGGCTCGGTCATCAAGGACTTCACGCGCCTGCGCGTGCCGGTCGTGCACCGCGACTACTCGACGTCGCGCCTGCTGGTGATGCAGGACATCGGCGGCGGCCCGGCCAGCTCGGCGCCCGAGGGGCCCGCCCGCAAGGAGGCCGCGCGCCAGCTGCTCGAGTCCTTCTACAAGCAGATCCTGGTGGACGGCTTCTTCCACGCCGACCCGCACCCGGGCAACCTGATGTGGCAGCCCGAGGAGGAGGCGCTGTACTTCCTGGACCTCGGCATGGTGGGCGAGGTCGGCCCGGACCTTCGCGAACACATGATGCTGCTGCTGATGGCGTTCTGGCAGCAGGACGTCGGGTTCCTCACGGACGTGACCCTGATGCTCACCGGCGGGATCAACCGCTCGGACCTGGACGTGGAGGCGTTCCAGGAGGAGCTCGGCGAGCTGATGGCCAAGAACCGCGGCGCCTCGCTCAAGGAGATCCAGCTCGGCCCGGTCCTGCAGGAGATGACCGAGATCGCCTTGCGCTACAACGTCGCGCTGCCGGCCTCGCTCACGCTCACGGCCAAGGCGCTCGCGCAGATGCAGCTGGCCGCGGCGACGATGGACCCCGACGTCGACCCGTTCGACGTGGCCGGCAAGTTCCTCATGCGCTCGGTGGTTCGCGGCATGGGGACCAAGCTCGACCCCACGACGATCTTCTACCAGGCGCAGCGGTTCCGGGTCCGCTTCGCCAAGGTCGTCGAGGCCGTCGAGCGGCTGATCGGCGCGCGCCCGGGACAGAAGCTCGAGGTCAACTTCCGGGCGGCCTCGCTCGAGACCACGATCCGTCGCGCCGGGCGGCGCCTCGCGATCTCGCTCACGGCGGGCGCCGCGATCCTCGCGACCGCCCTCACCGCCGTCTCGTCGGACCGCGTGGCCAAGTGGGTCCCGGTCGCGTTCGGGGTCATCTCGGCGGGTCTGCTGTTCGCCCTGCTGGTCGACCTGATCCGCAAACGCGGCTAGCGCGCGTCCTCCAGATCCACCTCGCCGCCCTTGGAGGTGAGCGTCGTGTGCAGCTCCTCCTTGGACTCGCCCTTGGCCTTGGCCGCCTTGCGCAGGCCGCGCATCACCATCTTCTCCAGCACGTAGGCGATCACCGCCATCACGAGCCCGACGAGCCAGCGTTCGAGGCGGCGCCAGACGGACTTCGGCTTGGACCGGTCCACGGTCATGCCACCGCCACCCGTTCGCGGGCCGACGCGTACTCGCCCGCCGCGACGTAGACCGCGGCCCACGCGAGCGCCAGCCACGCCCACAGCGGGTCGAACGCGCTCTCGTAGTCGGACAGCGCCAACGAGCTGACCGCCAGGCCGGCCATCCCCACACCGACGATCCACACGGCGACCCTGCGGCCCGGCACCCGCAGCGCGGCGGCGAAGGCGGCCAGCGGGACCGCGAACACATAGGCCGCCATCCCGCTGTAGTGATGGAAATCGACATGCGGATCGGCCGGGACCCCGTTGCGTTGGAGCTCGGACTGCGTGAGCGCGTAGGCCGACGCGGGGATCAGCGCGGCGAGCGCGAGGATCGTCGCGGGGAGGTCGACGCCCGCGATGTCGAACACGGCCGGGCGCGCCGGGTGGAGCAGGAACAGCACCACGATCGCGATCGGGGCCGGGAACCAGACGCCGGAGATGAAGTCACCCGAGACGATCCCGGCGACCGTGCTGGCGACGCCCGTCGCCACCGCGACCCAGAACGGCCCGATGAGCTCGGGCCGCCAGGCGCAGGCGATGAGCGACACGCCCAGGAGCACCCCGTACCCGACCGCGCCGGAGAAGAAGTGGAACCGATGGATGGCGTCGGTCTCGCTGAACAGGGAGCCGAGCGCGAAGGGCAGGCTGAGCCCGATCGTCGCCACGCCCAACACCGCCGCCACGATCCGGAACGCCCGCCTCATGCCGTCATCACCCGACCTCGATCCGTCCGCGAACCCGCGTGCCCGCCCCGGGTTCGGAACGGATCGCGAGCTCCCCGTGCAGGGCCGACAGCCTATCCGCGATCCCCTGCAGCCCGGTGCCGAACACGGTCGCCCCGGTGTCGAACCCGCGTCCGTCGTCTGCGACCTCGAACGTGAGGTCGCCGTTGGACTGCGCGATCGTCACGCTGGCCGAATCCGCCTCGGCGTACTTGGCCACGTTCTGCAGGGCCTCCAGACAGGAGAAGTAGACGGCCGCCTCGACCTCGGGCGGGTAGCGCCCGATCCCGTCGGCGCGGACCGAGATCGGAACCGTGGAACGCCGGGCCTGCGCGTCCAGCGCCGCCTCCAGGCCCTTGTCCGCCAGCAGCGGCGGGTAGATGCCGCGGGCGAGGTCGCGCAGGTCCTCCAGCGCCGTCTGGATCTCGCCGTCGATCTGCGTGAGCATCTCGGCCGCCTTGCCGGGATCGCGAGGCGTGAGGTCGCGAGCCAGGCGCGTCTTCACCGACAGCGCCACGAGCTGCTGCTGGGCGCCGTCGTGGATGTTGCGTTCGAGCCGGCGGCGCTCCTGGTCCTGGGCCGTGACGAGACGCCGGTGTGTGGCGCGCAGCTCCTCGACCAGCCGGACGTTGCGCAGGACCAGGCCGGCCTGCGACGCGAGGTCGTGGATCAGCCGCTCCTTGGCCGGCGTCATCGGGTCGTTCGCGGGCATCGTGGCCGAGAGCGCGCCAAGGAGCTCCCCCGCCTCGACGACCTCGACGGCCGTCTCGCCGGGGACCGTCACCCGATCGCCGCGGATCGGCAGAGCGTCCCCCAGGCGCCCGTCGCGCGGCCACGCCGCTTCGGGGACGAGCCGCCCGCCGACCACGAGCCACACCCGTGCGCGTTCGGCGCCGGTCGCCTCGCCCAGGATCTGCGCCATCCTGCCGAGCACGTCCTCGGTGGCGTAGGCGTCGCCGATCCGGTCGGAGAACTCGGTCAGCACCTCGTACGGCGTCGCCCGTCGCCCGTAAACCAGCCGGTCTGCGATCCGGCGAGCGAACCGGGCGACGGGGCGGAACGCCACCCCGAGCAGGAGCGCGATCACGAACAGCGAAGCCGAGTTCTCCCGGCCCGACGCCACGGCTCCGAACGCCCAGACCAGCGCGCCGTACACGGTGACGACGAACACGGCGAGCGCCCCCGCCACCAATGCCTTCTTGACCACGACGTCGAGCTCGTAAAGCCGATACCGCAGGACCGCGATCCCGATCGACACGGGGATGGTGATGAACGCGAGTCCGGTGACGAGGGAATCGACGAGGTCGCTCTCGATCCCGAGCTGCAGCAAGACCTCCGAGAGCACGAATGAGAACACCAGCAGTGCGAGTGCCAGGGCCACCCATTTCATCTGCTGGCGCTCGTCGCCTCTGGCCCGTCGGAACCGGACGACCAGGGAACCGACCGCCCCGACGAGGACGACCAGCAACAGGACGGAGATGACGACGTCCGGGATCTCGAACCGGTCGATCGCGCTGATGTACAGGGGATTCTCGACCCGAGCCACTTGGGCGGACCCGGTCAGCTTCGGAGTGGCGAAGACCACGGCGACGAACAGGAACGCGAGGATCGCGACACAGAACCACGCGAACGGCACCCATCGACGAGACGGCAGGTGGCCATCGGGAAAGAGCAGAGGGAGGAACAGCAGGACGGGGATGATACCGATGATCCATCCGGCCTCCGAGACGAGCGCCGGGATCCCCACCGCGAGCCCCTCCGTCATCCCTTGGCGAACCAGGACGGTCGTCACCTCGCCCGCCAAGAACGACGCGGCCGTCGCTCCCGATCCGTACAGCAGCAGTCCGCCGACGCGGTTCCCAGGCTCACGGCTGACGATCAGAGCGCCGATGAGCCCGAACAGGGCGAAGGCGATGATGAACGGCACCTGTTCGGCGACCGATTCGCCGAGGTACGCAACGAGCACCGTGCCCGCGATGGCGCTGACGATGAAGCCAGCGAAGATCAGCCAGGGCCAGCGGGCCGGGCGCTCGCGCAGCGCGACGTCCATCATGACCTGCCCTTCGATGTGGCGGGCGCCGGCTCGGCGCGACGCCCGTCCTCGTCGAGCGGGATCGTCCCTGCCACGACCGTGCCGGCGCCGCGACTGGACCGGACCTCGACCGCGCCGTCCAGCGCCGCCAGCCGGTCCGCGATCCCTTGCAGGCCGGTCCCATGGCCGGCCGACGCCGGGTCGAACCCCTCGCCGTCGTCTGCGATCTCGAAGGTGAGCGCCCCGTCTCGCTCGGCGAGCCGGACGTCCGCGCGCCTGGCGTTCGCGTACTTGGTCACGTTCTGCAGCGCCTCGAGCACCGAGAAGTAGACGGCAGCCTCGACCTCCTGCGGGTAGCGGCCGGCGCCGTCGGGATGGAGCTCGACCGGGACGACCGAGCGGCGGGCCTGCGCCTCGAGCGCCGCCACGAGCCCCTTGTCTGCCAGCAGCGGCGGGTAGATGCCGCGGGCCAGGTCGCGCAGGTCCTCCAGGGTCTCGGTGGTCTCGGCCTGCAGCTGCTCGAGCATCCGACCGGTCTGCGCCGGGTCCTTGGCAACCAGCGACTGCGCCAGCCGGAGCTTGACCGACAGCGCGACCAGCCGCTGCTGGGCGCCGTCGTGGATGTTGCGTTCGAGCCGCCGGCGCGCCTCGTCCTGAGCCGCCACCAGCCGCTTCTGGGCGGCGCGAAGCTCTTCAAGCCGCGCCTGCAGCTCGCCGGTCAGCCGGACGTTGCGCAACACGAGGCCCGCCTGGGCGGCGAGGTCGGCGACCAGCTTGGCCTTCGGCTCGTCGATCGGGTCGGCCGCCGGCATCGAGACGGCGAGCGCGCCCAGGAGCTCGCCCTGGTGCTCGACCGGGAACGCCGCGTCGGCGTCCGGCAGCGTCGGCAGCACCGCGTCCCCGAGCGCAACCGCCACCGGGATCTCGGCCTCGGCGGGCCAGGAGGCTGCGACCTGGAGCCGCCCGCTCCGCTCGACCCAGACCCTTGCCGAACGCGCCCCGACGCCCTCGGCCACCACGCGCGCCATCCGCGGCAGGACGTCCTCGGCCGCGAAGGTCTCCCCCACCCGCTCGGAGAACTCGGAGAGCACCTCGTAGGGCGTGGCCCGCCTCCCGTAGACGATGCGGTCCGCCAGGCGGCCGGCCCTGCGCATCACCGGCTGGAAGAGCGCCGCCACCACGGCCGCCGCGATGAAGGAGAGCACCGCCGTGCTGCGCGACTGCACGAGCGCCCCGATGCCGCCCACGATCGCCACGTACACCGCGGTGAAGAACACCGCGATCGCGCCGGCGACGACCGCCTTGCGGATCACGACGTCGATGTCGTACAGGCGGTACCTCAGCACCGCCACGCCGATCGAGATCGGCAGCAGCGCGAACAGCATGATCGCGATCGTCTGGAGCGCGCCGAGCCAGGACCCGTCCTCCGCCCACCCGACCGACGTCCCGATCAGGGAGGCCGTCATCGCGATCGCGAAGACCACGGCGACGACGGCCGCGGCGCTCGCGAGCCATCGGATCTGCAGCCGCTCGGTCGGGTCGGCCCGCCGGAACCGCACGACGAGGCTGAAGGCGGAGCCGAGGATGCCGAGCGGGATCACGGCGATCGAGACGACCAGGACGTCGAGCACCGGCGCGAGCCCGGCCGCGTACAAGGGGTTGGCGACGTTCGGGTGGCCGTTGTCCGCCAGCGTGGGCGAACCCAACGTGATCGCGATAGCGACCAGGCCCATCCCGACCGCGACCACCCACGCGAACCAGCGCCATCGTGGCGACGGCAGGTGCCCGTCGGGGAACAGCAGGAGGAGGAACGTCCCCGCGAGCCCGACGCACGGGATCCAGGTCCACGAGGAGATCGCCACCGCCAGCGCGCCACCGGGCCTGCCGGTGGCGAGCGCGTACTCCCCGTAGCTGGAGATCGGCTCGAAGGCGAAGACCCCGATCGCGAGCATCAGCCAGCCGAGCGCGTTGTCCGGGCGTCGGGAGGCGAGCAGCACCCCGATGATCGGGAACAGAACGAAGGACAGGAAGAACCCGAGCTCGCCGAGCGTGAGGAAGGCCTCGTCGGTCTCCCGGGCCACCAGGATCCCGAAGATGGTTCCCACGGCGAGCTCGACGACGAGGAGACCCAACAGCGCCCGTGCGACCCGGCTCGCGCCCTGTGGGGTCATCGCCGCACCTCAGTCGATGACGAGCACACGGAACACCTCGACGGGCTCCTCGCGGCCCTTGACCTGACGGGGGCCGATCGGCTCGCTCGCGATCCCGTCCGCGGCGGCGATCGTGGAGGCGCTCGCGACGATCTCGCCGCCCTCGGCCTCCGACTGCAGCCGCTGCGCCACGTTGACCGCGTCGCCGATCACCGTGTACTCGAGGCGCCCGCCGCCGCCCACGGCCCCCGCCACCACGGTCCCGGTGTTGACGCCCACGCCGATCGCGAGGAGCTCGACGGCCTCGGTGCCCCAGCCCTGGGCGTTCAGCTCGGTCTGCCGGCGCTGCATCGCGATCGCGCACCGGAGCGCTCGTTGGGCGTGGTCGGACAGCGGCTCGGGCGCGCCGAACACCGCCATCACGGCGTCGCCCTGGAACTTGTCGATCGTGCCTCCGTGCTCGGAGACGACCTCGGCCATCGCCCCCAGGTGCCGGCCCACGATCTCGGCGATGTCGCGCGCCGACAGGCGCTCGGCGATCGTCGAGAAGCCTCGGATGTCGCTGAACAGGACGCTCACCTCGAGCTCCTCCTGCGTCATGTCGCCCGAGGCCAGGCGCTCGACCACCTGCTGCGGCACGTAGGAGGACAGCGTCGCGGCGGCCGTCTGCTTGGCGACCACCGCGGCGTGCAGCCGCTTCATCTCGTCGACGGCGCTGCTGTCGCCGGTCCCGGCGCCGGAGGCCATCTTGGTGAACAGCTCGGTCACGCGGCGGTCCACGGCCTCCTGCGTCGTGCGCAGGCGCGCCGCCATCTCCTCGTAGCCCAGGCCCTGCGACATGAGCTCGAGCAGCTGGCGGTCGTGCTCGCCGGTCTCGCGCCGTCCCGACAGGCGTTCGGCGATCACCGGGTCGACGACGCTGCCGCCGGAGTCCACCTCGCGGATCGCCCGAACGAGCTCGTCGCCCTGCGCGATGCGGTCCTTGAGCAGGTACGCGAGGCCGCTCTGGCCCTTGCCGAGCAGCGCGATCGCGTAGGCCTCGTCGTCGTGCGCCGACAGCACCACCACGCCCGTGCCCGGGTGCTTCTCGCGGATCGCGTGGGCGCAGTCGATGCCCTCCAGTTGGAAGTTCGGCGGCATCTTGATGTCGGTGACGACCACGTCCGGCGTGTGCTCCTCGGCCGCGATCAGGAGCGACGGGGCGTCTTCGGCCACGCCCACGACCTCGATGTCCTCGTAGGAGTCCAGGAGCGCGCGTACGCCCTCGCGGACGAGCACGTTGTCCTCTCCCAGGACCACCCGGATGGCCACTCAACCCCCCTGTACGATTCGCGCATGGTGCGCGTGGTGTTCGCCGAGGATAACTACCTCGTTCGCGAGGGAACGGCGGCCCTGCTGCAGGCCTCCGACGAGGTCGAGCTGATCGGCATCGCGAGCGCGCTGGACGAGCTCCTGACGGCCGTCGAGGAGCTCAAGCCCGAGGTCGTGCTCACCGACATCCGCATGCCGCCGACCAACACCACCGAGGGGATCGACGCCGCCCGGCGCATCCGCGCGGATCACCCGGACATCGGCGTGGTCGTCCTGTCCCAGTTCGCCGAGGAGGAGTACGCCTACGAGCTCCTGAAGGACGGAGCGGCCGGGCTGGGCTACCTCCTCAAGGAGCGGGTCGCGAACCTGGACGAGCTCGTCCGCGCCCTGAACGAGGTGGCCAAGGGCGGATCGGTCCTGGACCCCAAGGTCGTCGAGGCGCTCGTCTCGGCCAAGGACCGCATGGCGCACTCCCCGCTCGCCACGCTCACCGACCGGGAGCGCGAGGTGCTCGAGCACATGGCGCAGGGGCAGAACAACGCCTCGATCGCCAAGTCGCTGTTCCTGACCGAGCGTGCCGTCGAGAAGCACATCAACTCCCTGTTCCACAAGCTCGGGCTCTCCGAGGAGACCGACGTCCACCGCCGGGTGATGGCCGTCCTCGCGTTCCTGCGCGAGAGCGATCACCCCGCCTGACGCCGAACTCCCCCGCCTCACTGCGCCGTCCGCGTGTCCACGATCATCACCGAGCAGGGGGCGTGCCGAAGCACGATGTTCGGCACGCTGTCGCGGACGCGCCACCAGGAGCCGTGCGTGCCGCGGTTGCCGAGCACGATCGTGTCGACGCGCTCGCTCTCGGCCACGGCGACCAGCCGCTCGGCCGGATCCCCGGCCTCGGCCCAGCTCCGAACGTGCAGCGCCGGGAAGCGCCTGACCATGTCGCCCAGGTAGCCGTTGGGGTCGGCGGACTTCTTCGGGTCCACCGCATCTCGGGCCGACGCGTCCGAACGCACGTGGAGCACCAGCAGCTCCGCATCGTCGGCGCTCGCGAGCCGAGCCGCCTCTCGCACGGCCAGGTCCGCCGAGGCCGAGGTGTCGGTTCCCACCAGGATCTTCTTCACCGTGGTTCGCCTCCTTCGTTCGGGCTCACGGTAGGCCTCGGGGCGACGCGCTTCGACCCGGTCGACACCACAACATGTAGGGGGTGGCAGCACCCGAGCCCGGTGGTGCCTGCGCCGGTCGTTTCCGCAGGTCGCCCCCCTTGGAGAACGGCTCGGCTACTGCGACCATCCACCGCATGAGCACGCTCCCCGCCCGTCGGGTGGCCCACAGCTCGTGGTTCGCCACGGGCCTGCTGTGGGTCGCGGCGCTCGTGCTGGTCATCGCGGCCTCGCCCTCTCCCGGGTCCGACATCCCGCTCCTGCTCGTCGGCGCGATCCCGATGGCGATCTACGGATCCGTCGGCGCGCTCGTCGCGCGCTCGAGCCCCCGCAACCCGATCGGGTGGCTGCTCCTGTGGGTCGGGCTCGCCGTGGCCCTGTGGATGTTCGGCCTCGCCTACGCGCAGATCGGCCTGGATCCAGGTGAGGCGATCGGTGAGCTTCCCGGGGCGGTGGCGGTGGCCTGGATCGCCGTGCTGGCGCTTCCGGCGGCGACCCCCGTCGTGCTTCCCCTGTTCCTGCTGTTCTTCCCCGACGGTCGGCTCCGTTCCCGTCGATGGCGCCCGGTCCTGTGGTTCACGTGCCTCGGGGGCATCCTCATGACCTTCGGGGCGCTCTGGATACCGTGGACCGCCGATCCCATCAGGCTGAGCCCGCTGCTCGGATCGGATGACGTGCCGATCCTGTTCTTCGGCTTCCTCGTCGTCCTGCTCTCGTCGTTCGCCGGCGTGCTGGCGCTCGTCCTGCGCTTCCGGGAGGCGGACCCCGAACGTCGCCAACCGCTCCGGCTGCTGGTCGGGGTCCTCGTCGCGATGGCGGTCGCGACGGCCGTGGCGATCGCGCTGAACATCGTCCCGGACATGCCGGAGTGGTTCTGGTTCCCGTTCCTGCTCGCGATCATCGTCGACGGGATCGGGATCTTGTTCGGGATCCCGCTGGCGGCGGCGGCAGCGGTGCTGACCTTCGGGCTGTACGACGTTGGGGTGGTGGTGAAGAAGACGGTCGTCTACGTGGCGGTCATGGCCATCTTCCTGGTCGTCCTGACGCTCTTCGCCCTGGTCCTCAACCCACTGAACCTGCTCGCGAGCGGTGTCGACGCTTCCCGAACGGAGGCCGCCGTCATGCGGATCGTCGCGATCGGATCGCTGACGTTGCTGGTGCTCGTGCTGGCGTTCCGTCCGGTCAAGCATCTGGCACGCCGGCTCGTCTACGGCAGGCGCTCGACGCCGTACGAGGCCATGAGCGAGTTCTCCGAACGGCTCGGCGAGGCGTACTCGACGCAGGACGTCCTGCCCCGGATGGCGTCGATCCTGCAGGCCTCGACCGGTGCCGCCGTCGCCCGCGTCTGGCTCCACGTCGGACGGGAGCTTCGGCCGGTCGCCGCCGCCCCGCAGGGGATCGAGGACCCGGCGCCCCTGGCCGTCCTCGGCGACGAGCCCGCGGAACCCGACGGGTCGCGCATCTTCCTCGTCCGCGACCGTGGCGAGCTCCTCGGAGCCCTGACCGTGACGATGCCTCCCGCCGAGCCGCTGTCCAAGACGGGGGAGCAGCTCGTTGCCGACGTGGCGAGCCAGGCGGGACTCGTCCTTCGGAACGTCCGGCTCGTCGAGGAGCTCCAGGAGTCCCGGCGACGGATCGTCGCCACGCAGGACGAGCGCGCGCGCAAGCTCGAGCGCGACCTCCACGACGGGGCGCAGCAGCAGCTGGTCGCGCTGTCGGTCAGGCTCGGGCTCGCCGAGCAGCTCCTGATCCGCGATCCGGGGAAGGCGGCGACGCTCATCGTTGACCTGAAGGCGGAGGCCGCCGACGCGCTCGATACCCTGCGCGACCTCGCCCGAGGGATCTATCCCCCGCTGTTGGCGGACCAGGGCCTCGCGGCGGCGCTCGACGCCCAGTCGAGGAAGGCGACGATCCCCGTCGAGCTCATCGGCGACGGGCTCGAACGGTACCCACAGGAGGTGGAGGCAGCGGTCTACTTCTGCTGCCTCGAGGCCATGCAGAACATCACGAAGTACGCGAACGCGACGAGCGCGACGATCCGCCTGGCGCGGTCGGACGGTCGCCTCACGTTCGCGGTCCAGGACGACGGCGAAGGCTTCGAGCCGGCCGACGCCCGCGGATCCGGCCTCACGAACATGCGCGACCGGCTCGACGCGATCGGCGGCTCGCTCGAGGTGCGGAGCCGGCCCGGCGCGGGAACCGTCATCTCGGGTTCGATCCCGGTGGGGGCGACCACGTGAGCGCGCGCGAGGTCAAGCTCGCGCGGCGCATCTCGAACGCGATCGTCGCGGCAAGCGCGGTCCTGGTCGCGGTCGCCGTGACCTTCACGCTCACGACCGCCCCGCTGACGACGACGGACGAGGCCGACCCGCTGTTCATGGTCATCATCGTCGTCGGGTTCACGTTCTACGCGGCGATGGGCTGCCTGATCGTCCGCCGGCAGCCGCGCAACACGATCGGATGGCTCCTGCTGGCGATCCCGCTGATCGGGAGCATCACGGTCGCCAACGGCGCCTACACCGACTTCGCGCTCGTGCGAGACCCGGGCTCGCTCCCGTTCGGGGTGGCCGGGGCGTGGCTCGACCGGTGGATCCTGGTGCCGGCCCTCGGCGCCTTCATCCCGATCTTCCTGCTGTTCCCGGACGGCCGCCTGCCGTCACGCACCCCCGTGTGGCGGGTCATCGGCGTCGTCACGTTCGCGGCGCCGGCCGTGACGACCCTGGCGTTCGCGCTCACGCCGGGCCGGCTCACGGGCGCGATGACCCACCTGGAACACCTCGACGTCACGAACCCCACCGGGATCGCGGGGACCGCCGACCTCATGAGCGTGCTCACCCAGGTGGGCGGCATGACGATGCTCCTCACGGCTATCACCGCCTTCGTCGGGCTGATCATGCGGTTCCGGCGAGCGACGACGGAGGTCCGTCAGCAGATCCGATGGCTCGCGCTCGTGGGTGCGGGCTTCCTCGTCGTCCTGCTCGTTGGGATCCTCCTGGGGGTCGTCGCGCCGGACCTGAGCGACGGGGCCTGGGGAACGGTCCTGTTCTCGATCGCGTTCGCGATCCTGGTGATCGGGATCCCCGCGGCGTGCGGGGTCGCGATCTTGAAGTACCACCTGTACGACCTGAACCTCGTCGTCCGCAAGACCGTCGTCTACGCGGTGCTGGCCGGGTTCGTGACCCTCGTGTACGCGGGGGTCGTGGCCGCGCTGAGTGGCGTGGTCGGTCACGACTCGCTGCTGCAATCGATCGTTGCCACCGGCATCGTCGCGGCGATGTTCCAGCCCATCCGGCGGTGGGCGACCCGCCTCGCCGACCGGCTGGTGTTCGGCCGTCGCGCCGAGCCATACGAGGTGCTGTCCCGCTTCAGCGAGCGCATGGGCGACACCTACGCCGCCGAGGACGTGCTGCCCCGGATGGCCCGCGTGATCGCCGAGGGCACCGGCGCCGAGCGCGTCGAGCTGTGGCTCGGCGCGGGCGAGGGGCTGCATGCGGCCGCTTCCTGGCCGAGCGATGCGACGCCCATCGATGGATCGGAACGGGTCGTGCCGATCCGCCACCAGGACCGAGCCTTGGGCGAGATCCGGATCCGCAAGGCGGCCGCCGAGCCGCTCACCGCCGCCGAGGACAAGCTGCTGGAGGATCTTGCATCACAGGCGAGCGTTGTCGTCCGCAACGTCGGGATGACGAGCGATCTGCAGGAGCGGGTGGACGAGCTCTCGCGCCGCGCGGACGTACTGCGCGCATCCCGTGCCCGGATCGTCGCCGCGAACGACGCCGAACGAAGGCGGCTCGAGCGCAACATCCACGACGGCGCCCAGCAGCACCTCGTCGCCCTCGCCGTCAAGCTCCGGCTGGCCAGGGCACTCGCCGCCAAGGGCGACACCGAGCAGGCCGCGCGGATGCTGCGCGAGTTGCGGGACCAGACCGAGCTCGCGCGCGAGACGCTCCTCGACCTGGCAGGTGGGATCTACCCCGCGACCCTGGAGGATCGGGGGATCGCCGCGGCCCTCGAGGAACAGGCTCACGCGGCGGGCGCGCCGGTCGTGGTCGACGCCCACGGGTTCGAACGCCTGTCGATCGAAACCGAGGCGGCCGTCTACTTCGTGTGCCTCGAGGCCATGCAGAACGCGCAGAAGTACTCGCGCGCCTCGCACGTGGACGTTCGACTCGATCGCGACGACGGGCACCTGTCGTTCGAGGTGCGTGACGACGGCGTCGGGTTCGACGACTCCGCGGTCGGGGGGTCCGGGCTGCAGAACATGCGAGACCGACTCTCGGCACTCGGGGGCGAGGTCGAGGTCCGATCGGCCCCCGGCGAGGGAACGACGGTGCACGGGCGCGTCCCCCTGCGCGAGGAGGTTCGCGCGTGAACGCCGCCGCTGTGCGCGGCGCCCGGCTCGCTCGGGTCGTCCATGTGGTTTCGCTCGCGATCCTGGTCGCGGGGATCGCGGCCTCCGTCGTCGGCCCGCGCGGTCAAGGCCAGGGACAGGACCCGTTCTTCGGGATCATCGCGGCGATCGTGATCGGCGGTTACTCCACGCTCGGACGGTTGATCATCACCCGCGCCGGCAACGTCATCGGCTGGATCTTCCTCGGGATGGGAACGGCTGCCGCGGTGATGCTGCCCGCGGCCGCGTACATCGACGCGGCGTACGAGGTGCCGTATCACCCGTCGCTCCCCGGCACGCAGTACGCGGGGTGGCTGGTGAATCTGGCACCCGCCCTGATCGCGATCGGCATCCCGATGCTGTTCCTCCTGTTCCCGACCGGATCCCCGCCGAGCCCACGCTGGCGGTGGGTCGGATGGACGTGGCTCGGCGGAACGGTTCTGTCCGTGGCCTGGCTGATGTTCCGGCCGGGCGAGATCTACGGCGAGATCGAACGCCTCAGCATCGTCAATCCCTTCGGGCTGTCGATCGTGCAGACACTCCGGCCCGTGCTGCTCGCGGGGACCTTCCTCGTTCTGGTGGCGGCGTTCGCCGCGATCGCCTCCCTCGTCGTCCGCTTCAGGCGAGCACGCGGTGAGGAACGCCAGCAGATCAAGTGGCTCATGCTCGTGGCCCTCGCCGCGATGATCCTCTTCCTCTTCCTGGGCATCTTCGGCCTGGGCTCCGGCGGCGGGGATGACGGGGTCGACGACACGATCTGGTTGCTCCTCGTCCTCGTCCTCCTGGTCGGCATCCCGATCGCGACGGCCCTCGCGATCTTCCGGTATCGGCTGTTCGACGTGGACGTCGTCATCTCGAAGACGATCGTCTACACGGGCCTCGCGCTGTTCATCACCGCGGCGTACGTCGCGATCGTGGTCGGCATCGGGGCGTTGCTCGGGAGCGGTCGTTCGGACACCACGCTGCAGGTCGTGGCGACCGCGGCCGTGGCGATCGCGTTCCAGCCCGCTCGTCAGCGGATCCAGCACCTTGCGAACCGGCTCGTCTACGGCAAGCGGGCGACGCCCTACGAGGTGATGGCCTCGTTCGGACATCGGATGGCGGCCGTCCCGAGCGCCAACGACGTGCTGCCGGACATGGCCGAGACGGCGGCGCGCGGTGTCGGCGCGACCGTGTCCAAGGTCAGGCTCGAGCTCGCCGACGGATCCGAGCGCTCCTTCACGTGGCCGCCGGGTGAGACGCTGGAGCGTGCGACGCTGGCTCTGCCGGTCACCCATGCGAGCGAGCGGATCGGCGAGATCTCGATCGCGAAGCCGGCCAACGAACCGCTCCGGCCCGCCGAGCGGGCACTCCTGGAGGACCTCGCCGGGAACGCCGGGCTCGCGCTCCACAACGTTCGGCTCGCGTCGGACCTGGAGGCAAGCGCCGAGGAACTCGCGGCGCAGGCGGCGGAGATCGGGCGTTCGCGCGAGCGATTGGTCACCGCCCGAGATGCGCAGCGACGACGCCTCGAGCGCGAGCTCCGAGACGGCGTTGGGAGCGAGCTCGCCGCGATCCGGGACGAGATCGGGTCGGATGCCGAGCGCGTGGTCACGGACGCGGCATCCGTCGAACGGTCGCTCGATCACCTCGGCGCGAGAGCGAACGCCGCCCTCGAGGAGCTCCGCGATGTCGCCCGCGGGATCTTCCCGTCCCTGTTGATCGATCAGGGGCTCGGGGCAGCGCTCGGCGCGCTCGCCCGCAAGTCGGGCCCTGGGACGCACCTCTCGGTCGACCCACTCGTCGCCACGATGCGGTTCGATCCGGCCGCAGAGAACGCCGTCTACTTCTGCTGCGTCCAGGCGGTCCAGAACGCGCAACGCCACGCCGCGGGCTCGAACGTCGCGATCGAGCTCTCGCTCGACGGCGACGAACTCGTCTTCGTGGTGCGCGACGACGGGCCGGGGTTCGATCCCGCCGCCGCCAAGGCCGGGGAAGGCATGCAGATCCTGACCGACCGCGTCGCGGCGATCGGCGGCGCCGTCGTCGTCGAGAGTGGGCCAGGGCGAGGCACGACGGTGACGGGCAGCGTGCCGGCTCGAGCGCTCGCGATGGGAGCAGGGCGATGAGCTTCGGCAGGCGGCTGTCGTGGGTGCTCTGGGGCCTGACGATCGTGCTGCTGGCGGGCGGGCTGACGCTGGCGATCCGCAACGGCTCGCTGTCCGAGGACCCGACCTTCGCGGTGTTCGCCGTGGCGATGATGTTCGGGTACGCCTCGCTCGGCGCCCTGGTCGCCTCGCGCCTGCCGACCAGCCCGATCGGCTGGCTGATGCTCGCGATCGGCATCGGGTTCCTGATCTCGTTCAGCTCGTCGGACTACGCCGATTACGCCATCTACACGGATCCGGGGGGTCTGCCGTTCGCGTCGTTCGCCGTCTGGCTCCAGACGTGGATCTTCCTGCTCCCGGTCGGCACCGTCGTCCTGTTCGTCTCCCTGTTCCCCACCGGATCGGCCGCCTCGCCCCGGTGGCGCTGGCTGCCGTACGCGATCGTGGCGGTCTTCTCGCTCGCGATCGTGACCGCGATGTTCCGGGCCGGTCCGGTGGACGTGACCGACGTGCCGGGCATCCCGGACCCCCGGAACCCGCTCGGCCTCGAGGCGCTGGACCCCATCCTCGAGGCGATCCAGTGGGTCGTCGGCGTGGCGGGACTCGTCGTCGCCGTCCTGGCCGTCGTGTCGCTCGTCATGCGCTATCGCGCCGCGCGCGGCGTGGAACGGCAGCAGATCCGGCTCCTCGTCTATGTCGGGTTGATCGCGATCGTCTTCCTGATCCTGACGATCGTGACCGCGATCGGCCAGGCAACGGACGAGTCGACGACCCTGAACAACCTCGCGTTCCTCGTCTTCTTCATCTCCTTCGGGGTCGGGATCCCGGCCGCGGCGGCCGTCGCGGTCCTGCGCTATCGCCTGTGGGACCTGGACGTCGTGCTGAAGAAGACGATCGTCGCCACCGTCCTGCTGCTGCTGATGGTCGCCGTCGCGGGCGTCGTGCTGCTGGCGATCGGCGGCCTCGTCGTCGGTCCGCTCGACGCTCCCGGAGCTGCCCTGGTCATGGGCATCGGGATCGGCGCGCTCGCCTGGCCGTTGCTTCGCCTGTCGAGACGGATCGCCGACCGCATCGTCTACGGGAAGCGGGCCACACCGTACGAGGTCCTCACGCAGTTCTCCGAGCGCATGGCCGAGTCCTACGCGACCGATGACGTGCTTCCACGCATGGCGGCGATCGTCGGCGAGGGGACGGGCGCGAAGAGCGTCACGGTCTGGCTGCTCGTGGGCGGCCAGCTCCGGCCGGCGACGACCTGGCCCGTATCCCGCGAGCAGGCGGCGGACGAGGACCTCGCTCCCGCCGCCACGCTCGCCGACCTGACCGGCGACGTGTTCGTCGTCCGCCACCAGGGGGAGCAGCTCGGCGCGATCACGGCGTCGATGCACGCCAACGACCCGATGAACCCAACCAAGGAGAAGCTGATCAAGGACCTCGCGGGGCAGGCGGGCCTGGTCCTTCGCAACGTCCGGCTGATCGAGGAGCTCCGCGCCTCGCGCCGGCGTCTGGTGGCGGCGCAGGACGAGGAGCGCCGGCGGCTCGAGCGCAACATCCACGACGGCGCGCAGCAACAGCTCGTGGCGCTGTCGGTGAAGCTGCGGCTCGCCGACACGACGGTCGAACGCGACCCTGCCAAGACGCACGAGCTGCTCGGCCAGCTCCAGGCGGAGACGACCGAGGCGCTCGAGGACCTCCGCGACCTCGCGCGCGGCATCTACCCCCCACTGCTCGCGGACAAGGGTCTGTCGGCGGCACTCGAGGCGCAGGCGCGGAAGTCGCAGCTGGACGTCGAGCTCGTCTCGAACGGCATCGGTCGCTACGACCAGGACGTCGAGGCGGCCGTGTACTTCTGCTGCCTCGAGGCGTTGCAGAACGTCGCCAAGTACTCCGGGGCGACCCGGGCGAGCGTCGCGTTCGAGCAGCAGGACGCCCGACTCTCGTTCCGCGTCAGCGACGACGGTGTGGGGTTCGACCGGTCGCGCGTGGCCGCCGGGCTCGGCCTGCAGGGGATGGCCGACCGGATCGAGGCGATCGGCGGGACGTTCGCGATCCGCTCGGCTCTGGGCGAGGGCACGACCATCACCGGGACGATCCCGGTCCGGTAGCCCGGCTCAGCCGGCCTTCGCGTCCTCCCACGCGGACTCCAGCCGATCCGGCCCGAACACGGCCTTGGGGATGTAGGCGGAGGCGCCGCACTCGGCGGCACGGGGCGCGTACTCCTCCTCCTCGTACGTGGACAGGAGCAGCACGACCACCGAGTCCGCCTGATGGGACAGGATCTGACGCGTCGCGTCCAGGCCGTTGATCCCCGGCAGGTTCACGTCCATCAACACGAGATCGGGCGAGAGCTCGCGGGCCATCTCGACCGACGCCTCGCCGGTCTCGGCCTCGCCGACCACCTCGAACCCGTCGGTGGCCTCGACCACCATCCGCGCGGCCAACCGGAACGGTTCCTGGTCGTCCACGATGAGCACTCGAACCGTCATCGCCGTTCCCTCCGGATGCAAGCGTCCCACCGGGTCATCGCACCGACAGTGATGCCAGCACCACTGTTCGGATGCCCCGATCGGGCGTGCCTGCAGGCCCGCTACGAGGTGCGCGCGAGCCGGAGGAAGGCCTGCTCGAGGACGAGACGGGTGTTCAGGTTCAGGTCCTCGGCCAGCGCAGCGCGGGCCTCCTCGACGGCCGCCATCGCGGCGGCGGACGAGCCGAGCTCGGCCGCCCCGAGACTGAGGTCCGGGTTCATCAGGACCTCGGGGCCGCCGCCCACCGCGATCACGACGCGGTCGCGGACGAGCGCCGACACGCCGAGCAGCACTCGGTCGACGTAGTCGCGTTCGGCGCGACGGACCTGCCGCTTGTGGCGCTCCTCGAGCCGCCGGATCGCGCCCCGGTACGCGTCCTCGGCGCGGCCGCGCTCGTCCAGGAAGGGCGCGAGCTCGGCCTCGAGTTGGGTCCCGAGGTCCTTTCGGTAGCGCTCGGCCGCCACCAGCACGATCTCGGCGGCCTCGATCGCGCCGGCCGGGCCGAGCGAGACGCGATCGAGCGCTTCGCGGGCGGTCTCGCGGAACGACAGCCCGTCCGCCCCCGAACCCATCCGCCGCGCGCGGCCCAGGTTGCCCCCCGCGAGCCGGGCCGCGAGCAGCGCCCGGCTCGCCTCGATCCCCTCGGCCTCGAGCGCCTGCGCCACGAAGGACTCCGACAACGGACGGAACGACACCACGTGGCAGCGGGACAGGATGGTCTCGGGCAGCTCGTCGGGCCGGGCCGAGAGCAGCATCAGGACGGCGTCGGCCGGCGGCTCCTCGAGCACCTTCAGCAGGACGTCGGCCGCCGACGGGTTCAGCCGGTCGGCCTCGCGGATCACGAACACCTTGCGCCCGGGCTCGGGCGAGGTTCGGTAGGCCGGGTGCCAGATCTCGGTGCGCACGGTCTCGACGTGGATGTCGCGTCCCTCGGGTTCGACCACGACCTCGTTGGGGTGACGGTCCTCGAGCGCGAGGCGGCAGTCGCGACAGGTCCCGCAGCCGCCCTGCTTGCACAGCAGCGCGGCGGCGAACGCTCGGGCGGCCTGCTGCTTGCCGCCGCCCTCGGGGCCGGCGAACAGGTACGCGTGGTGCGGGCGCGCGGCGGCCTGGCGAAGGAACGCCGTCGCGAGCTCCTGGCCCGGCACGCTCCCGAGCACCGGGAAGGCGTCCTCAGTCATGCCGGTCATCCTCTCGCTCCCGAAGGACACGCCCGAGCGCCTCGATCACCTGCTCGTGCACCTGCTCGGGCGACCGGTCGGCGTCCACCACGACGAACCGCTCGGGATGCTCCTCGGCCATGCGCAGGTACGCGTCGGCCACCTTCGCATGGAAGTCCTGTCCCTCCAGCTCGATCCGGTCCGGCTCCTCGAGCGATCGCAGCAGGCCGGCCTCCGGCTCCAGGTGCAGCAGCAGCACGAGGTCGGGGAACAGCCCCTGCGTCGCCCAGACGTTCAGCGTGAGGACGTCCTGCTCCCCCAACCCCCGCGCCGAACCCTGGTACGCGAGCGACGAGTCGATGTAGCGGTCGCAGATCACGACGCGCCCCTCGGCGAGCGCCGGCCGGATCACGGAGGCCACGTGCTGGGCGCGGCTGGCCGCGAACAGGAGCGCCTCGGTCTTGGGTTCGATGTGGCCGGTCGCGTGGTCCAGGAGCACCTTGCGCAGCTCCTCGCCCACCGGGGTGCCGCCCGGCTCCCGGGTCACGAGCACCTTGACCCCCTGCTCCTCGAGCCACTCCTGGGCGAGGCGGATCTGGGTGCCCTTGCCCGAGCCCTCCACGCCCTCGAAGGCGACGAAGAGCCCGTTGGTCGGCGGCCGCTTCAACTTCGGAACCAAGGCCAGCGGAGTCTGCCGCCCCACGCGGAACCGTCGCAACCTCTGGCGGGTGAAGACGCCCGCGAGCAGCGCGCCCAGCCCGGCCACCATCAGGGCGGCACGGGTCCCCGACAGGTCGAACGTGCGCTCGCCGATCGTCAGCGTGTGCGAGCCGATCGCCCCCGCGAGCAGCGGGAACATCGTGAGCGACAGGAACAGGCCCAGGCGCGACAGCACGGTCAGCGCACCGAAGGTCCGGCCTCGGAACTCGTCGGTCACGTTCTCCTGCAGCAACACGTAGCCGCTCACCCAGGCCGAGCCGCAGAAGGCCCCCAACACGACGGTGATGACGGCGGCCAGGCCGATCCCCGCCATCGCCGCCAGCACCAGCAGCGTCGCGGCGGCCGCCATGATCGACCACACGAACACGTACTCGCGCTCGACGAACTCGACCGCCTTGTTCGAGGTCGCCATCCCGATCCCCATGCCGATCCCGAACGACGTGACAAGGATCCCCCAGCCGGGATCGCCGGCCCCCAGCGAGGTCCTGGCGAACACGGGACCGAGCGCCAGCACCGCACCGACCGCGGTGAACGCCGAGACGATCCCAAGCGTCATCGATGACGCGAGCGAGTCCTCCCGCAGGAAGCGGATCCCGTCGGCGATGTCGCGCCCGAAGTGCGACAGGTCCATGCGTGCGAACGTCTTGGGGAGCGGGCGCGGGATCGCGATCCGGCTCACGAGCAGGGCCGACAGGCCGAAGGTGAAGGCGTCCAGCCACAGCGCGAGGAACGCCGGGTTGTCGGAGAGCCACGGGAGCAGGTCCGAACCACCCGACAGGAACGCGAACACCAGGCCGCCGAGCGGCAAGGTGGCGTACGTCACGATGAGCCCGAGCGAGTTCGCGTTGCCCAGCTGGCGGCGAGGGACCAGGTTCGGCAGCGACGCGTCCCGCGCCGGCGTCCACAGCAGCGAGAAGCACTCGATCGCGAACGACAGGAGATAGATGGCCCACAGCGGCCCGAGGAACGGCATCAGCGCGTACAGGGTGCCGCGCGAGATGTCGGCGGTGATCATCAGCGTCTTGCGGCTGAACCGGTCGACGAACGCGCCGGCGATCGGTCCGAACAGCAGCGCCGGGAGCATCCGCGCGGCCATCACGCCCGCGATCGCGTACGCGCCCGCCGCCTCGCCGCCCTTGGCGGCGACCAGCGCCGTCACGGCCACGAACCCGACCCAGTCGCCGAAGGAGCTGACCGTCTGCGCGATCAGCAGCTTGGAGAACGCCGGCGCGGTGATGAGGTCCTTGAAGGTCGCCGGCCGTGTGCCCCGGAGCCGCGCGACCTCGTCGGCGAAGCTCGACACCTAGTGCTCCAGGACCGGACTCTCCGCGACCGGGCTCTCGCCGACCGTGTCGACCGCGCCGTCGATCGGTACCGCGGCCGCGACCTCGGGCGACTCCCCGTCGGGACCGGACGCCTCGGCGGCCTGCCCGTTGCCCGCCGCCGTCGCGGGCGCCTTGGCGGGCGAGCGCTTGGCGGAGGTCTTCCGGGTGGTCGTGCGCTTGGCGGTCGTCTTCGTGCTCGTGCCCTTGCGGGCGGCGGTCTTCTTCTTCGCCGGCGAGCGCTTGGCCGTCGTCTTCTTGGCGGCGGGCGTGCGCTTCTTCGCGGCAGCGCGCGCCGCGCGTGCGGCGGCCTTGGCGGCTCGGGCCTCGGCCTCGGCCTCGGGGTCACCCGACTTGGTGACGTTGAACTCGTGGTCGAGCTCGGCGCCGCACCCCCAGCACCGGATGCTCTTGGGGCGGCGGATCAGCAGCGAGCCGCACTCGGGGCACGGGTGGTCGCCGATCGGCGGGTGGTTCACCGCGAAGTCGCAGTCCGGATAGCGCTCGCACCCGTACATCAGCCCGAACCGCGTCCGTCGCTCGACGATCTCGCCCTGCGCGCACTGCGGGCAGGTCACGCCGGTGGACTTGGGCGGGTCCTTCTTGATGTAGCGGCAGTCCGGGTACCCCGAGCACCCGACGAACGGCCCGAACCGCCCGAACTTGCGCTGCAGCGGTCGGCCGCATTCGGGGCAGGTCTCGTCGAGCATCTCGGGCTCGGGGCGCTCCTGCCCATCGAGGTTGCGGATGTACTTGCACCCGCCGTCCTCCTCGGCGAACCGCGAGCACCCGATGAAGAAGCCGTAGCGCCCCAGGCGCTTCTGCAAGCGGCCCGGCGGCGTCCGCCCCTCCTCGATGCAGCGCGGGCACTCCTCGTCCAGGTCCTCGACGTAGCGCTCGAACTTCTCCTCCGCCCGCTCGAGCGACTCGGAGAAGGGCCCGTAGAAGTTGCGGAGCACCTGGACCCGCTGCAGGTCGCCCTCGGCGATCTCGTCCAGGTCCTCCTCCATCTCGGCGGTGAAGTTCACGTTGACGATGTCGGGGAAGTGCTCGACGAGCTTGTCGGTCACGACCTCGCCGACGTCGTTGGGGAAGAAGCGCCGGTCCTCCAGGCGAACGTAGCCGCGGTCCTGGATCGTGGAGATGATCGAGGCGTAGGTGGACGGCCGCCCGATCCCGAGCTCCTCCAGCGTCTTGACGAGCGAGGCCTCGGTGAACCGCGGTGGCGGCTGCGTGAAGTGCTGCTCTGGCAGGAGCTCGAGCAGCGACAGCGCCTGCTCGGCCGTGAGCTCGGGCAGGCGTCGGTCGCCGTCCTCGTCCCCGGCGTCGTCGCGTCCCTCCGCGTACACGCGCAGGTGGCCGTCGAAGATCATCGTTCGGCCCGTCGCGCGCAGCCGGTAGCGGGCCGAACCCGCGGCCGCGTCGATGTCCACGCCGACCTGGTTGAAGCGCGCGTACGCCATCTGCGTGGCCACGGTGCGCTGCCAGATCAGCGTGTACAGCCGGAGCTGATCGCGGTCCAGGGCGGCGGCCACCCGGTCCGGTGTTCGGAACACCGAGGTCGGGCGGATCGCCTCGTGCGCCTCCTGGGCGTTGCGCGAACGGGTCTTGAACCGGCGGGGCTCGCCCAGCGCGTACTCGGCGCCGAACTCGGCCCGAACGAGCTCCCCGATCTCGCGCAGGGCAGCCTCGGCGATCGTGAGCGAGTCGGTCCGCATGTAGGTGATGAGCCCGGCCGTGCCCTCGCCGGGAAGGTCCACTCCTTCATAGAGGCGCTGCGCGATCGTCATGGTCTTGCGCGCGCCGAACCCGAGCTTGCGCGCGGCCTCCTGCTGCAGGGTCGAGGTCTTGAACGGCGGCCGAGGGCCCTCCTTGCGCTCCTTGCTCTCGACCTTGGCGACCCGGTAGTCGGCCTCGCGCAGGCGCTCGACGTGGGCGGCCGCCTCGGCCTGGGTGCCGAGCAGGATCCCCTTCTTGTCGGGGGCAGGCGCAAGGCGCCCGTCGGGCACGCTCACGACCCGGGCCAGGAACGGCTGGTCCTGTCCCTGCGGCGTGAGCCGGGCGTCCACGCTCCAGTACTCGACCGGGGCGAAGCCGCGGATCTCGCGCTCGCGCTCGACGATCAGCCGGAGCGCGACCGACTGGACCCGGCCGGCCGAGAGCCCGGGCTGGACCCGGCGCCACAGCAGCGGCGAGATCTTGTAGCCGACCAGGCGGTCCAGCACCCGGCGGGCCTCCTGCGCGTCGAACAGCTTCAGGTCGATCTCGCGCGGCCGGGCGAAGGCCTCCAGGATCGCGTCGCGGGTGATCTCGGTGAACGTGACCCGCTTGGCCTGCTCCGGGTCGACCCCGAGCAGGGTGGCCACGTGGTACGCGATCGCCTCGCCCTCGCGGTCGTAGTCCGTGGCAAGGATCAGGTCCTGGCTGGATCGAAGGGCCTTCTTGAGCGCCGTGACGTGCTTCTTGGAGTCCTCGGGCACCTGGTAGGTGACCTCGAACCCGTGGTCCACGTCCACGCCCAGATCGCTCTTGGGCAGGTCCCGGATGTGGCCGTAGGAGGCCCGCACGGCGAAGTCGCCGCCCAGGTACTTCTCGATCGTCTTCGCCTTGGCCGGGGACTCGACCACGACCAGTGTCTTGCTCATGACCTGCAGCTTTCCGTTATCGGCGG
>Ga0081455_10001871_pt1 | contig 25308 bp, 23 predicted proteins | sample TabmetS3T2R1_FD_70207 | JGI IMG/M metagenome (GOLD analysis project Ga0081455, IMG submission 70207) | Tabebuia heterophylla rhizosphere microbial communities from the University of Puerto Rico - S3T2R1 | ecosystem: Host-associated > Plants > Roots > Rhizosphere ...
TGCAGGGTAGCAATTTCGACGATAGCTATGACGCGACTAATTTCGGTGCGGCGGGCTTCCTCAACACTTCGACAAACAACGTCGGTAACAACGGTACCTTCAACCAATTCGAGGGTATGGACGGCGACGACTCGATCATCGGTAATTTCAATACCCGCGCGCTCTACAGCAATGCCGCTGCAGCCGTGACTGTCACGGTTGGCGCTGGCGGTACGGGCACGGGTCACGGAACAGCGGCTGGCGACGCCGCCAATGTCGGCAACGACACTTTCACTGGCGGTGTGAACAGCGTGAGCGGCAGCAATTTTGCAGACACGATAAACATGAGTGCTTACACCGGATCTGGCGGCAACAATTTCAACTCGGTCCAGGGCCTCGGCGGCAACGACACCATTATCGGCAATGGCAATACGCAGGTCTTCTTCAACGGGGCGACGGCCGGCGTGACCATTAGCTTGGCGGCGGGTCATTCCCAGAGTACTGCAGCCAGCGACGCGGCGGGGGTCGGAACCGACACCTTCACGGGCGTTTACTCTGCGGTCGGCAGCGGTTTTGCCGACGTGTATGACGCGACCGGCTTCGGTGTGACCGGAGCAGCGAATACCGGCATCTTTGGCACCTTCAACTTCTTCGAGGGCCAGGGCGGCAATGACACACTGATGGGCAACGGCAACACTCAGATCCGGTTTGATGGTGCAACCGGTAGTGTCACCGTGGATCTGGCTGCAGGCGTCGCGGATGGCAATGCCACCGGTCATGACACGTTCACTGGTGTCAACAGCGTATTCGGATCGAATTTTGATGACACGATCCGAGGCAGCTCTGGCAATGAAGTTTTAAATGGTAATGGCGGCAACGACACCATCAATGGCAGAGGCGGAACTGACACGCTGACCGGCGGCGCGGGAAATGATAACTTTGTGTTTGCGTCAGGCTCGAGCGCTGGTGCGACGATTACCGATTTTACCGGCAATGGCGCGGCTGTAGGCGATACCCTTGAGTTTCACGGCTTTGGCCTGGCAAGCGATGGCGCTACGCTTACTCAGCTTTCAGGTAACCAATGGCAGGTCAACTCCGGCCTCGATGGGCATAACGAGGTTATCACCATCAACGGCAGCGTGCACACAAGTGACTACCTGTTCTTGGCGTAGCATGGAGGGGCGAGCCGTCAGATCGCAGATCTCTTGGCTAGAAAGTATATCGAACGTAGATTTCGACCGTAGCTTTCCGACGGACGCAGTTGAAATGAAGAAAAATCAACGGGATTTAGGGGAGGGGATGTCCTCTACGGGCGACATTCGAACAACTGTCCCACTGTCTCACCAGTGACTCGACTTTGATTGGCAGCCTGAAACACGATAGCAAGAGGCCGATATCGATGCGCTCCCTGACCGTCGCTCGTCAGGTCGATGATGTAGGTAGCCCCGTCGATGTGACGAATCATATAACCTTCTTGGATCATGTCCGGTAAGCGACGCTCAGTTTCGATAGCGATCGAGAACCTGCTGGAGCCTGCGCAGCATTTCCCTTCTGGTGATGACGGTGTGTGGCGAAATCACCGCTTGATCTGGAAACAACCTGCAAGCTGGGCGCCTCAACTGACCGCCTGGCTTACTCCCGGCTTTCGTAGCGATGGTCTGCGCCGACTGAAGCCCGGTATTTTCCGCGATCTCGGCTGGGATGACTCCGATTGGTCCCGTGTCCTGGAAAAGTGCCTCACCGCCGACATCGCCTATCATGCAGACAAACTTGCCGAAGCTTTCGAGCATGCGATCGTGCGGACGTATCATGGTTGCCGAACCACAGACGCCGGAATCTACCATCGGGAAGGGTTACGCACGCACGACCGCGCCCTGATCCGCCAAGAGAGCGAAAATTGGGATGCTTCACTGTTTCAGTGTTTTGACTCAATTTTGTGAAGTAGGTGGGACAGCGTAAAGAATTGCGCGCCGCCGCCGTTGGAAAAGGCCAAGCACGCAACCAACATTCCGAAGCTGAAAACATAGAACGCAGTATTTTTGATCGTCATGGAAATCTCCGATTCCCAGCGGTCGCAGCCTAATCAATTCCTTTAATCCGGATGTGAATCGGTTCACGCCAGACAAACGTTTTTGCCCTAGCTTCATCACGCTTTCGCTAGGCTGCCGTCATTGGCACGTCACGCGTCGCTGCCACCCTGAGAGGGACGATAGTTCCCCCAGAACTTCGTCTTTCCCCATGAGCCTCCGGCCCCGTCGGATGACCCCCGGCGGGGTCTTCTCTATCGGCGTTCCACCAACCCTTCGCCATTTTGGCGATGATGGCTCCGCGTGAACGGATTCGCGCATCTTGCCATTCCTCAGCGTGCCCGCATTCGACGGCCCGGACGACGTAGCCCAGAATCGGCGAGTGCTGGCTATCTTCACATAGCGAAAGCCCCGACGGTTTTCCCGCCGGGGCTTCTCTGCCAAGCCTATCAGAATCAGAAGTTGCGCTGCGCGCGGACCTGCAGATGCACCGTGTCCTGATCCTTGAACTCATAGCGCGCGGTAGGCTTCGGCGCCGAAGGTGTGAGGAGGGCAGTGCCTTGGAATTTCTGGTCGAGGTGGAACCACTGCACTTCGGCGGAGAACGTCAGGTTCTTGACCGGGGTCCAGCGGGTGACGACACCGAGCTGCGAGACGTTGTAGTTCGGGTTGCAAACAAAGTCCGCGCTGACCGCCTTGCCGGGCGTCGCGTAGTTGGCGCACATGGAAGCCCTCGCGGTATCGTCGTACTTCACCTGCGAATAGCTTCCGTAGAGACTGGTCGACCAGTACGGATCCCAGTTGTGGTTGAAGGCGCCGCGGAAGCCCCACGCTTCGGTCAGATGCAGCGATCCGTCGCCACCATTGGCAACCGGCAGCCAGACCGCGTCAGTGGTCGCACCGAAGCCGATGCTCTGATAGGCGCCGGCAGCGCTGGTTCCGCCGAACATCGCAAAGCTCGGCGACGCCGACGAAGTGGCGATCACGTATTTGGTCGCGCCCTTGGCCCAGCTCGCATCCATCTTGATGTCGTCGCCGGCACCGGTCGGGATGTTCTTGATCTGCAACGCAGCCATCACCGCACCACCCCACTTGGTATCGGGGTGGCCAGAGATTTCCGACAGATTGTTTGGAGCTGCCGCCGCAATACCCTGGACACCGGCCGGAGCCGCAACGGCGTTCAGTGTATTATAGGAGGCAGTCACTTCGTGGGCCGCTGCCGAAATCTGGAACAGACCCCAAGCCTGATCGACGCGGATGTTGCCGACGACGTCGGGAGCGTGGACGCCGCCATAAGCGTTGCCGGAGGTCAACACGGCATTCAGCGGCAACGCCAGATTGAAGACGTTGGTGCGGTCCCAGACGACGGGATCGTCAAGTCCGATCGATGCCGACACGCCGTTGCCGAACTGCGCCGTGTATTGGATCTGGTTGACGCCGGTATCGGTGTTCTGGCCACCCATGAGGAACGAGGAAATGTTGCCCGGGAAGCCCTGCCAGGGCGTGGCATAGGCCGACGCAGACTTGCCGAAGGTGAAGCCGGCGAACTGGATGAACACGTATTCGATCGCCACATAGCCTTCGCCGACGTTGTTGAGCAGGCTGGTGTTTGTGCCGGTAGACGGCGATCCCGTGAAATTGGCCGGGTTCGTCGTGTTGCTGCCCTGCGTCGAGAATTGGAAGTCGGCCTGAGCGAAGGTGCGGACCACGCCGTACTCGGTCGCGGTGCGGGTATCGACCGACAGCGCCATACGCGAGCGGGACGCGAAGTAGTCCATGTAGCGATTGCGCTGACCGAGGTCGCCGCTCCAGGCCGGCTGGCCGTGAATGCTGCCGTTGAACGTGGTGTCAACGCGCAAGTAACCACCGATCTTCATGCAGGTGTCGGTGCCCGGGATGTACCAGAATCCGGCACCATAGAGCGAGCAGACCTTCACATACTCGATCGGCTTGGCCTTGACCGGGAGATCGGCAGCCTGCACGCCGCCGATGGTCATCAGGCCGGCCGCCGTGCCTAGCATTAGAGTTCGAGCCGTCTTCATAGTGGATCTCCTGTCCGTAATTCCATGTTCTGAGAAGTGAGGTAATCCAAGGCGAACACCTGAAAATGACAGGTGGGTGTCGCATCTCGCTTTTTGTCGCGCTGTGATCAATTCGCCACACCACAGCTGGACGACCGTGGCCGGCGGACAAGGTCAAATCGATCTTGAAGAACGACTAGGCTCAAATCCGAGGGCATTCTTCTTCGGCTGAACCGTGAGCCTGAATGCGACAAGCCGCGTGCCGTCGAACGCCTCAAGGGTCGTATTACAGACAGGACACGAGTACGAACCGTTTTCTCCGGTCACGACTGAAAGCTCTAACCGACGCAATCCGGCTCGACACTTAGGGCAGGTCACGTCGTCCTTCTTCATCGTCGACCTGGGTTTTGACCAATGAGTCCGCCAACTGATACTCTCGCGTGTATTCTTCCGTAATTCTGGCAGCAGCGTGGTAGGCGGTTTCTAAGGAAGCCGTGCCATTGTCGATTATGGACGCTCGCCAAGTAGACTCGCCGCCGACGATATTGACGGAACTCACCGAGATTTCTAGAACGCCTTCGCACCCAGGCCGTTGCCGAATGGCCGAAATCACCATTTCCTGCAAGTCGTCTCGGCTGACCAACTTCTTTGGCATTTTCACAATCGGAAAGCACGTTTCGTTTGTCGGCGGCTTGCGTCGGGATTTCTTCGCGGGTCCAAAGACAGGCGCAGCGAAAAGGCCTTAGCACTTATCGCACCGCGTGAGCGACCAAGTTCCCGAATTAGGCGATTCATTGGGACCCTTGTGGCCAAGAGACGAAGCCGCGCTTCCTCTGCCTCAGTCCATCGAGAAGATTCAAGCTTGGTCATTGTCTACTTGCCCCGCACTCAAACTGCCGAAGATAGCATGGCTTTCGAATGTCGCAACAAATAGGCGGGCAGCCGCAAAACCACGCAAAACCGCGTCACAGCTACGCAACAGTTCTCTCCTAAGGTCCTCCGACGCGACCCTAGCGCAGGAGATTATGCCGCGCGGCGGAAATCCCTCAGATCATCGGTGTTTTGACGACATGCATTACGATGTGAACACGGTAGCGATGCTGCGAGCAGTTCTGGACGAAACGCTCGCCAGCGAGGCGTTCTACCGACAAAATCAAGTATCGGCTGTAGACTTAGCTCAACACATTTTGCGGCTCGCTTCAAAAGGCGAGCGGAACGCAGCAGTTATCAAAAGTCATATCGGCGACCTACTGATGAGTAGTGCTGCTGCAGCGTGAGGCGTGCAGCTTACTGGGCACTGATTGGCCGCGGAATTAGGGGAAGCGGCCAGAAAATCACGTCCTGCTAAATTTTCTAACGGCGGTCCGACCGGCATCCTGGTTTATTGCGCAGCAGCCATTCAGGCGATGTCGGCAGACTGTTGGATTGATGCAGTCAGGCTGGCGTAAGAAATACACCGGGAGGCGATCGTGAACCGTCCCGGGTTTGCCGGAGGCCATTTGGTTTAAGTTATGCCGCCATGGCCGATTGTTCCAGCATGGCGTAGTAGCGTTGCTCGGCTTCGGCCGGCGGGATGTTTCCGATGGGCTCCAGGAGCCGTCGGTTGTTGAACCAGTCGACCCATTCGAGAGTGGCGAACTCGACGGCCTCGAAGCTGCGCCATGGCCCGCGCCGATGGATCACCTCAGCCTTGTAGAGACCGTTGATGGTTTCGGCGAGAGCGTTGTCATAGGAATCTCCGACACTGCCGACAGAAGGCTCGACGCCGGCCTCAGCCAGGCGCTCGGTGTACTTAATGGATACGTATTGGCTGCCCCTGTCGCTGTGGTGCACGAGCCCGCCACGATGGACCGGCCGTCGATCATGTAGTGCCTGCTCCAGCGCATCGAGCACGAAGCCTGCATGCGCCGTGCGCGAGGCCCGCCAGCCGACGATCCTGCGGGCATAGGCATCGATGACGAAGGCGATGTAGACGAAGCCGGTCCAGGTCGCGACATAGGTGAAGTCGGAGAGCCAAAGGACGTTCGGCCGTGGCGCCTTGAACTGGCGGTTGACGTGATCCAGCGGGCATGGCGCCGCCTTGTCGCTGATCGTGGTCTTGACGGATTTGCCACGGATGACCCCTTGCAAACCCATGTCCCGCATTAATCGCGATACCGTGCAACGGGCAACATCGAAGCCTTCGCGTTTGAGCTGGCGCCAGACCTTGCGCACACCGTAGACGGAGAAGTTCTGATCGAAGACGCGACGAACCTCGACCTTCAGAGCGGCATCCTGCCTGGCGCGCGCCGACCGCTTGGCCGGATCGCGCCGCTTGGCCACATGGGCGTGGTAGGTCGAGGGGGCGATCGGCAGGACCTTGCAGATCGGCTCGACCCCATGCGCCCCACGATGATCATCGATGAAGGCGATCATGGCTTGGACCGGCGGTCGAGCTCCGCCATCGCAAAATAAGCGCTCGCCTTGCGCAGGATCTCGTTGGCCTGCCGAAGCTCACGGTTCTCCCGTTCCAGGGCCTTCAGCTTCTCGGCCATCTCAGTCGGAACGCCGGTCCGCTGCCCGCTGTCGATCTCGGCCTTCTTGACCCAGTCATGAAGCGTCTGCGGTGTGCAGCCGATCTTCGCCGCAATCGATGTCACCGCCGCCCAGCGCGAAGGGTGCTCGCCGGCGTGATCCAGAACCATCCGAACCGCGCGGTCCCGGACCTCAGCCGAAAACTTGTTCGTCATCTTGCTTGTCATGGCTCCATCCTCTCAGGAGTTGGAGCCTCCGGCAAACCCGGGGCGGTTCATTCTGCTCGTTCTGAAGCATCTTCTTGATGAGCGCGTACGGTTTCCAGTCGGCCTTGGACAGCTTGACGGGGGGCGCACCGCAGACGTTGTGGGCAATCGCTTTCTGCACACTGGTGGTGACGTCGTTCATGTGGCCCTCGACCACGGCGGTAAAGCGCGCCTTGGCGTATTGGCTGTTGGCGGCGATGAAGTCCTTGCAGAAGGCGACCCGTTGACCCCCGTCACGGGCCTTGATGTAGGCCGTCTGCGTTTCGTAATGGAGACGGTAAGCGAGCTTGTTGGCGTTCGGGTCAGATTTCACCGCTTCGAGCATAGCGCGGTGGTCACCCAAAGTGGCGTCATTGATCCTGATGTCACATACTTTGGCGAGGGAGACGACCGGAACGTAGGCCCGCATCTTGGCTTCCAAGGCATCGTTGGCGTGCGCCACTGGTGCGAACAGGCTGCCGGCGATTGCGAAAGCGGCGAGACAGCATTTCATTGGTGACATGCTCCAGATCACCGAACAGCAAGCGGCGCCGGCTTTGGGATCGCGGTGGCCGACTGCACACACCGGCGCGGCGACCCGGCCACGAAGCGCCTAGCCCGGAAAACGGGTCGAGCAAACCTTACTGCGCGAATTCCTTGGGCGGCTGTCGAGCGCCCATCTTGATCTGGATCATGGTTCCGCTGCGTGACCAAGACGGCAGGGCCGGTTTTCCGCCGTCAAGGATGGCGACGACACCGTCGCAGGCATCTGCCTGCGATGCCGATTGCCGCCCTTTCCGGCTGTGCCTAGCGGCTGCTTTACCCCGTCGGGGACGATCCCGCTTTCGCGGGGATGACGGTCGCGTGCTGTGTCGCTATCTCAGCGTCATTGCGAGCCAACGGGTCGCAATGACGGAGGCAACCACCGTCACCCGCGCCTATCCGCCGTAGCTCGAAGAGCGAAAACTCAATGCCCCTCGAACGACATCAGCGTGCGCACCGGCACGTCCATCGCGCGCAGCTTGTCGGCGCCGCCGAGATCCGGCAGGTCGATGATGAAGCAGGCGGCGACCACATTGGCGCCGATCTGGCGCAGCAGCTTCACCGCGCCTTCGGCGGTGCCGCCGGTGGCGATGAGGTCGTCGACCAGGATCACGCGTTCGCCCTCCTGGATCGCGTCGACATGCATCTCCATCTCGTCGATGCCGTATTCCAGCGAATAGGCGATCCGCACCGTGGTGTGCGGCAGCTTGCCCTTCTTGCGGATCGGCACGAACCCGGCAGAGACCTGATGCGCCACCGCGCCGCCGAGGATGAACCCCCTCGCCTCGATGCCGGCGACCTTGTCGATCTTCAATCCCGCCCAAGGCTGCACCAATTCATCGACCGCGCGGCGGAATGCGCGCGCATCCGCCAGCAGCGTCGTGATGTCGCGAAACAGGATGCCCTTCTTAGGGTAATCCGGAATGGTGCGAACGGTGGCCTTGATGTCGTGATCGAATGTCATCGGTCCTCAACCCCTTTTGACAACTGCTCCGTCATTGCGAGGAGCGAAGCGACGAAGCAATCCACTCTTTCCTCGATGCGGCGAAATGGATTGCTTCGCTTCGCTCGCAATGACGAGCCTTCAGCTAGCATTCAACCGAAACGCATTTTCGACGATCCGTAGCCCCACCTCGCCGCCGAGCGACATCAGCGACTCCGGGTGAAACTGCACGCCGCCGACTGGCAAGGTCTTGTGCTCGATCGCCATCGCGACGCCGTCCTCGGTGGTCGCGGTGACCTCGAGCACATCGGGCACGCTGTCGCGCTCGACATAGAGCGAATGATAGCGGCCGATCACGATTTCGTTCGGCAGGTTCTGCATCAAGCGGCCGCCGCGCACCTGGATGCGCGACGGCCGGCCGTGCGCGGGCTGGCCGAGCTGACCGAGCTGGCCGCCGAAATATTCGCCGATCGCCTGCACGCCGAGGCAGACGCCGAAGATCGGCAGTTTCTTGTCGAGCGCCGTGCCGATGGTCTTTTCGATTCCGAAATCCTCGGGCCGGCCCGGCCCGGGCGACAGCACCAGAAGATCCCAGCCCTGCCGCTTCAGCATCTCCTGCGCATGGACGTGGCGGACCACGGTCACGCTGGCGCCGACCTGACGGAAATAATCCGCCAGCATGTGCACAAAGCTGTCGTCGTGATCGATCAACAGCACCTTGCGGCCCGAGCCGGTCGCGTCGGGTGCAAAGGCTGACAGCGGCTTTGGCGCATCGCCGCGCAGCGCCTGGAACAGCGCGGCCGCCTTGACCTGGCATTCGCGGTCTTCCGCGGCCGGATCGGAGTCAAAGAGGCAGGTGGCGCCGACGCGCACTTCGGCGAGGCCGTCCTTCATGCGGATGGTGCGGATGGTGAGGCCCGTATTGATGCTGCCGTCGAAATTCACCGCGCCGATCGCGCCGGCATACCAGCGCCGCGACGAACGCTCATTGTCCTCGACGAACTGCATCGCCCACAATTTCGGCGCGCCTGTCACCGTCACCGCCCAGGCATGGGTGAGGAAGGCGTCCAGCGCATCGAAGCCCGGTCGCAGCATGCCTTCGACATGATCGACGGTGTGGAACAGCTTCGAATAAGTCTCGATCTGCCGCCGCGCCAGCACCTTGATGGTGCCGGGCACGCAGACGCGCGCCTTGTCGTTGCGGTCGACGTCGGTGCACATGTTGAGCTCGAACTCGTCCTTTTCCGAGTTCAGCAATTGCCGGATCTGCTCGGCATCGCCGATCGCATCGACGCCGCGCGCGATCGTGCCCGAGATCGGGCAGGTCTCGACGCGGCGGCCATCGGAACGCACGAACATTTCCGGCGAGGCCGACACCAGAAATTCGCCGTCACCGAGATTCATCAGCGCGCCATAGGGCGACGGGTTGATGCGGCAGAGCCGCTGGAACACTTCGGCCGGCGAACGCTCGCAGGGCTCGGCGAACAACTGACCCGGCACCGCCTCGAACAGATCGCCGCGCGCGAACGCCGCGCGCGCGACCTCCACCGTCGCCTGATATTCGCCGGGCGCGTGATCGGCAAAGCCCTGCCGCGGCGTCTTCGCGTAGACGCTCTCGGCGGTATCGCGCGGCAAACCTTGCGTGGATTTTCCCTTCCAGGAAAAATCGTAGCTCAGCACCACGCCGCGGCCGGTGGCGCGGTCATAGGCCAGCAGGCGATCCGGCACGTAGAGCACGATGTCGCGCTGATCGGCTTCGCGGGCGCGCTTCTGCACGAGGTCCTCGATCTGGAACACGAGATCGTAGGCAAAGGCGCCGTACAGGCCGAGCAGCGGATCGTCATTGGCCGACAAGGCAGCGATGAGATCGCGCACCAGCGACATCACGCTGGCGCGGCGGGTGCGCTGGTCTTCCTCGACCGGCGCGGCGCCGCGGATGATGTGGCCGGCGAGCCGCGTCGGGCTTTTTTCCGAGATCACCACGCAGGGCTCGCGCAGCACGTCGCCGAGGAAGGCGATCAGCACCTCGCCGCGTGCATTCAATGCGGTCAGCGAAAAATTCGCGCCGACGGTTTCCAGCACCAGCGGCGGATCGGCAAAGCCGAGGTCGAAGCTCTCGTAGCGGCCCGGCACCGTGGTGCCGGAGGACAGCACGACGCCACGGCGGCGGTCGAGCAGTTCGATCAGGTCGTCGAGGCGCTTGGCATTGCCAGTGAACTGCTCGACGGTGCGCGAAATCGCCAGACCGCCGCTCGTCCGGTATTCGCTGTGCTCGGGCAGGGAGAAGGCTGTCCTGTTCATGTGATCCTCTTACGAAACTTCGCCAGGGAGCGCCACACAGGACAAACGAAGGGCAAATAGACAAACCATCGGTCGCACTGCGATGGCGACCTTCGACGATTGAAAAAATGAAATCGCACCGGCCACCTCTTTTAGGAGGTGCGCCACCAGAGACGGGAGGGGGTAACGACGGTGCTCATGGGAACCTAATCACCATCCGGCGGGCGCGATGTCAAGGGACGGACCGGCCGGAACGCCCGTCCGGCGGCCCAACTTTGGGTGTCGGGCAACGTCAAATTTGCGTAGGATTTGAGCAAGCAGCGGCGCCTTCAACGCGCAAAGACTGCAGATTATGGAGGTAACGATGGCACTGCTGGGTCTGGGATATGCGGGCTTCGGAGCTGATAACCTCGAGGACTGGCGGCAGTTCGGGACCGGCCTGGTCGGGCTACAGGCGGTCGAGCGCGGCAATTCGCTGCTGGCATTCCGGATGGACGACCGCAAGCAGCGCATCGTCATCGACCGCGCGATGGGCGAAGGCACGCGTTTCTTCGGCTGGGAGGTCGCAGACGCTGCGGCGCTGGACGCGCTGGCGGCGCGGCTGGAAGCAGCCGGCGTGCATGTGGTGGCCGAACCGCAGACGCTGGCCGATGCCAGGCGCGTGCGCCGCCTGATTTCGTTCCACGATCCCGCCGGCAACCGGCTGGAGGCATTTTACGGTGCCGAGATCGACGACACGCCGTTCGTCCCGGGCCGTTCGATCTCCGGCTTCCGCACCGGCCCGCTCGGGCTCGGGCACGCCGTGTTGACGGTCGAGAATATCGAGCCGGTCATGTCGTTCTATGTCGGCGTGCTCGGCTTCGGCCTTTCCGACTACATTTCAAAACCGTTCCGCGCCTACTTCTTCCATGTCAACGCCCGCCACCACAGCCTCGCGCTGATCGAGACCGGCAAAAACGGCATGCATCATTTGATGGTGGAGCTGTTCTCGCTCGACGATGTCGGCCAGTGCTACGACATCGCGCAGATGGAGGAAGGCCGCGTCAGCGTCACGCTCGGCCGCCACACCAACGACTTCATGACCTCGTTCTACGCTCACACGCCGTCATCTTTCATGATCGAATGCGGCTGGGGCGGCCGCGAGATCGATCCCGCGACCTGGCAGCCGGTCGAGATGCATGACGGCCCGAGCCTGTGGGGCCATGAGCGCGTCTGGCTGCCGCCGGAAGATCGCGCGGTCGCGCGCGAGATGCGCCTGCGCGCGGCAGCTTCGGGCTTGCGCGCGCCGGTGCAGGTGATGGAGGGGAATTACAAGCTGATGTCGGGGACGTGCGCGTGGTGGGATGGGGTGAAGGGCTAGCTGGCACCTCATCACTACTGTCGTCCCGGCGAACGCCGGGACCCATAGCCACAGGGCGTAGTTATTTGGCGATAATGTCTGCGATCTCTCTTCGCAACAATCGCCGCGGAGTATGGGTCCCGGCGTTCGCCGGGACGACGGCATGCTTGCTGCTCTACTCCCGATAACACCCCTGCTCAATCTCCTCGATCAGACCACGCGCCGTCGGCCGCCAGCCGAGTTCATCCCGCGCGCGCCTGGCCCGCACGCGGCTGTTGGAGGCCATCGTGTCCTCGGCCGTGCCCTCGCCCCATTCGGCGGCGGCCTCCTGCATCGACATCGCCGCCGGCGGCCCCGCAAATCCGAACATGCGGTTGATCGCCTCGCACGCCTCGCGCATCGAGTTCTCGCCATTCTCGGCGAAATAGAAGCTGCCTGCCGGCGCCTTCTCGATCGCAAGCGCGTAGAGCGTCACGAGATCGTCGATATGCACGTTCGACCAGATGTTCTCGCCGGGCCCGGCATGCGCCGCGTTGCCGCGCTTTTTGGCGAGCTTGATCAAGAGCGGCACCTGAACGCTGTCGCGCCCTGCCCCGTGGCCGATGCCGTAGATGAGGCTCGGGCAGATGATGACCGGGCGACAGCCCTTGTCACGATAGGAGAGAATGAATTCATTGAGCGCGACCCGCGCCGCGCGTGCGGGCGATGGGGTAACCGGCGCGTCCTCGTCAAAGACCGCGTCGGTGCGTTCGCCGCGGGCGCTGCTGCCGACGATGCTCGATCCCGAAGTATGGATCAGCGGCTTGCCGCTGCCGGCGAGCGCATCCAACAGCGAGGTGACGGCTCCCCGGTGATCGGCACTCGCGGCATTGACGACGATGTCGGCGGCCTGCGCGGCGCGCGCGAGAACTTGCGCGTCATCCAGCGTGCCCAGCAACGGCTCGATACCGAACGCGCGAATCGCGTCGGCCTTTTCGGGCGAGCGAACCAATCCGGTCACGTGATGTCCGGCGGCTGCGAGATGAGTCGCAACCGACCCACCGATATAGCCCGATGCGCCCGTACAGAAGATTTTCATTCACGGCCTCCACCGTCATTGCGAGGAGCGACTTGTCCGCGGTAGCTCAAAGAGCGAAGGCGGAAGCGACGAAGCAACCCATCGCGCCGCAGGTGGAAACATGGATTGCTTCGCTGCGCTCGCAATGACGGGGAAGCATCTCATCCCAAATGCTTGGCGAAAAACGCGGTCGCCCTGCCCCAGGCCAGTTCGGCGGCCTGGCGATCATGGACGGATTGGCGCTGCTCGTTGACGAAGGCATGCTCGGCGTCATAGCGGAACAGTTCGAGCGACTTGCCGGCCGCCTTCATGCCCTGCTCGAAGGCATTGACCACCTCCGGTGTGCACCAGTCGTCCTTGTTGGCGAAATGCGCCTGCAGCGGAATCTTCACGTCCGCGGGCTTTGCCGCCTGCTCCGGCGGAATGCCGTAGAACACGACGCCGGCCGCGAGCTCCGGAATCTTGGTGGCGCCGATGATCGTCACCGCGCCGCCGAGACAGAAGCCGGTCAGCCCGACCTTGGCGCCGTTGCGCGACAGATATTGTGCCGCGCCCCGCACCGTCTGCGTGGTGGCGTCCATGAAATCCAGCGAGTTCATCTCGCGGCCGGCGGCATCCGTGTCGTGATACGGCACCACCGTGCCCTTGTAGAGATCCGGCGCCAGTGCATCGAAGCCCGCCACCGCAAAGCGGTCGCACAGCCCCTTGATCTGATCCTGAAGGCCCCACCATTCCTGGATCACGACCACGCCCGGCGCATTGCCGCGCGCCGCATTGGCGAGATAGCCGCTGGCATCCTTGCCGTCCGGGCGCTTGAAGGTGATGCTGGTACCCATGAGTTCCTCCGGAATGATGTTGGGCTGATTGGCCGCCATCTTGTCCGCTGTGAGGTCAGGAAGCAATCGGCTGCCCCGCCGCCCCCACGCCCATTTGAAGACAACAAAAAAGCCCCCGCAGGGGCTTTTCCGAAATCGCGTGCACCATGAGATCAGTGGGTGGAGATCAGTGGGCGTTGGCCCAGACCTTCTTCTTGGTGAAGTACAGGAGCACGGTGAGCAGGATCAGGAACACGAACACCTGCAGGCCGAGCTGCTTGCGTGCCTCCATATGCGGCTCCGCGGCCCACATCAGGAACGTGGTGACGTCCTTGGCGTATTGCGCAACCGTGGCCGGCGAGCCGTCGTCGAAGGTGACCTGGCCGTCGCTCAGCGGCTTCGGCATCTTGATGGCGTGGCCGGGGAAGTAATTGTTGAAGAAGGAACCTTCCGGGAGATTGAAGCCGGCCGGCGGCTTTTCCTCATAGCCCTGCAGCACCGCAGCAACGTAATCCGGGCCCTGCTCCTGATACTGGGTGAAGAAGTCGATCAGGAACAGCGGGAAGCCGCGGCCGTAGCTGCGCGCCTTGGTGATCAGCGAGAGATCCGGCGGAAAGGCGCCGCCATTGGCCGCGCGGGCCGCCTGCTCGTTCGGGAACGGCGAGGGGAAATAATCGGCCGGCCGGCCTGGCCGCTCGAACATCTCGCCCTGGTCGTTCGGGCCGTCCTTGACTTTGTATTCCGAGGCGAACGCCGCGGCCTGCGCCACCGAGTAGCCGGGACCGCCGGCTTCAGCCAGGTTGCGGAAGGCGACGAATGACAGGCCGTGGCAGGAGGAGCAGACCTCCTTGTAGACCTTGAGACCGCGCTGCACTGCGCCGCGATCAAACTTGCCGAATGGACCTGAGAACGACCACTTCTGCGCCGGCGGCTTGGTGCCGCCTTCGGCAGCCCGGGCGCTATCGGCACCGCCCAACAGCAAGCCGGCGGCCACCATCAGCGCTATCACGCTCGACACCATCGGCGCAGCCTTGCCGCCCGACTTCGCCAGCACGTCGTCGGCGATCGAGTTCGGCACCGGACGCGGCTTCTCGACCCGCGACAGCAGCGGCAGCAGGATCAGGAAGTAGGCGAAGTAGAGCACCGTGAGGATGCGGCCGACGATCACATAGATACCTTCCGGCGGCTGGGCGCCGAGATAGCCGAGACCGATACAAACGGCGACGAAGACCCAGAAGAACTGCTTGGCCAAAGGACGGTACTTCGACGACCGCGTCTTGGCGTTATCGAGCCAGGGCAGGAACGCCAGCACAACGATCGCACCGAACATGGCGACAACGCCGGCAAGCTTGTTCGGGATCGAGCGCAGGATCGCGTAGAACGGCAGGTAGTACCATTCCGGCACGATGTGCGCGGGCGTCACGGCGGGATTGGCCGGGATGTAGTTCTCGGGATCGCCGAGATAGTTCGGCATATAGAAGATAAACCAGGCGTAGAACAGCAGGAAGCAGGAGACGCCGAACATGTCCTTGATGGTCGCGTAGGGCGTGAACGGCACCGTGTCCTTTTCCGTCTTCGCCTCGACGCCGGCCGGATTGTTCTGACCGGCGACATGCAGCGCCCAGACGTGCAGCACGACCACGCCGGCGATCACGAACGGCAGCAGGTAGTGCAGCGAGAAGAAGCGGTTCAGCGTCGGATTGCCGACCGCATAGCCGCCCCACAGCAGCGTCACGATGCTCTCGCCGAAATACGGCACGGCCGAGAACAGGTTGGTGATGACGGTGGCACCCCAGAAGCTCATCTGGCCCCATGGCAGCACGTAACCCATGAAGCCGGTCGCCATCATCAGGAGATAGATGATGACGCCGAGGATCCACAGCACCTCGCGCGGCTCCTTGTACGACCCGTAATAGAGGCCGCGGAACATGTGGATGTAGACGGCGAAGAAGAACATCGAGGCGCCGCTGGCATGGATGTTGCGCAGCAGCCAGCCGTAATTGACGTCGCGGACGATCAGCTCGACGGACTTGAACGCCATATCGGCGTGCGGCGTGTAGTGCATCGCCAGGATCACGCCGGTCAGGATCTGCACGCCGAGCATCAGCGAAAGGATGGCGCCGAACGTCCACCAGTAGTTCAGGTTACGTGGCGTCGGATACGCCACGAACGAGGAATGCATAAGTCCCATGATCGGGAGGCGCCGTTCGATCCACTTCAAGGCGGGATTGGTCGGCTGGAAATCGGATGGTCCGCTCATTGATGCGATCCTGAGGAAGTAAGACGACGCGACGGATTAAGGGTCTCGGACTTAAGTCCGAGCCCTTAGCCGATCTGGATTTTGGTGTCGGAAACGAAGGCGTAGGGCGGAACCGGCAGGTTGGCCGGCGCCGGGCCCTGACGGATGCGACCCGAGGTGTCGTAGACCGAACCGTGGCACGGGCAGAAGAAGCCGTCGTAGGCGCCCTCATGGGCGATCGGAATGCAGCCGAGATGGGTGCAGATGCCGATCACGACCAGCCACTGGTCATGGCCTGCCTTGACCCGGGATTCATCGCTCTGCGGATCGGGCAGGCTCGATACCGGCACCTTGCGGGCCTCGTCGATCTGCTTCTTGGTCCGGTGGCTGATGTAGATCGGCTTGCCGCGCCAGAACACCTTGATGTCCTGTCCTTCGGCGATCGGGGTCAGGTCGACCTCAATCGGCGCACCGGCCGCGATCGTCGAGGCATCCGGGTTCATCTGGGAAACCAGCGGCCACACCGTGGCAGCCGCGCCTACGGCGGCGACGGCTCCCGTTGCAACATAGAGGAAATCACGGCGTGTCGGATGGTCCGCCGAAGACGCTGTCGTCACGATTCCAAGCCCTTTCTTGTCTGCAGCCAGCGGAACCGCCCCGGGCACGCGAAAGCACGCCCTGAAGAGGCTGCCGGCGCCCGCGGCCCCCGCGGCGGCAGAAAAACCGCTTTTCCTCCCCCAATCCGGCGGAACAAGCAGTCCAGAATCGTTCTATTGGCACCCTTGCCGTGAGAGCGCAAGCCCGCTATCGGCTCGCAAGCGTGCAATGCACTAAATCCGCGCCCGGCAGTGATTTATTCGAGACATTTCATTGGCGCCAGCAAAGCCTCGACCCCATGCAGATTGCGCTCTTTCAGCCTGATATTCCCCAGAACACCGGAACGATTCTGCGCCTGTGTGCCTGCCTGGGCGTGGCCGCACATATTATAGAGCCGGCGGGATTTCCGATCTCCGACCGGCATTTCCGCCGGGCGGGAATGGACTATCTTGATCATGTCGCCCTCACCCGCCACGACTCATGGTCAAAATTCGCGCAATGGCGTAACGAGGCGGGTTGCCGGCTGGTGCTGTTTACGACCAAGGCGGCTGGTTCCTACCTGGATTTCCGCTACGAGAAGGACGACGTCCTGCTGTTCGGGCGGGAATCCGCAGGGGTTACCGACGAGGTCGCCGCGGCGGCCGATGCGCGGCTTCTGATCCCGATCCGGCCGAACTTGCGCTCGCTCAATGTCGCCATGGCGGCCGCCATGGCATTGGGCGAGGCGGTGCGGCAGACCGGTTCCGCGATCCAGGCCGATGCGGTTCTCAAGGAGAGATAGTGAGTTACGCGGTCAAAGAGATATTCCTGACCCTGCAGGGCGAAGGCGCGCATGCCGGCCGCGCGGCCGTGTTCTGTCGCTTTGCCGGCTGCAACCTCTGGACCGGCCGCGAACAGGATCGCGCCACCGCCACCTGCCAGTTCTGCGATACAGACTTCGTCGGCACCGACGGCACGCTGGGCGGCCGCTACGCCACGGCGGACGAGCTCGCCGACACCATCGCCGGACAATGGACCGGGGACAACACCAACCGCTATGTGGTGCTGACCGGTGGCGAGCCGCTGCTGCAGGTGGACAGCGCCTTCATCGATGCGCTGCATGCGCGCGGCTTTTCGATCGGCATCGAGACCAACGGCACGATCGAGCCGCCCGAGGGGATGGACTGGGTCTGCGTCAGCCCAAAGGCGGGCTCCGACTTCGTGGTGCGCCGCGGCCACGAGCTGAAGCTGGTCTATCCGCAGTCAGGCGCCGAGCCGGAAGATTTCGCCGGCCTCGATTTCGAGCGCTTCTCGCTGCAGCCGATGGACGGACCCGATGTGATCGACAACACCGCGCGCGCGGTCGACTACTGCCTGCGCCATCCGCAATGGCGGCTCAGCCTGCAAACGCACAAGACACTCGGCATCCGATAATTTGGCATCAGATAGGACCTAGACTTTCAAGATGTGGGAACTGACGAAATCATTTCGCTTCGAGGCCGCGCATTCGCTGAAGGGGACGACCTTCGGCGCGGCCAGCGAGGAAATCCACGGCCACTCGTTTCGCGCCGAGGTGAGCGTGCGCGGCACGCCCGATCCGGAAACCGGCATGGTGCTCGACCTCGGCCTGCTCGAGCGCAGCATGGAAGAAGTCCGAAAGACGCTCGACCACAAGCTCCTCAACAAGGTCGAGGCGCTGGCGACGCCGACGCTGGAAAACATTTCGCGCTACATCTTCGAGCGGGTCCAGCACGCCGGCAAGATCACCCGCGTCAGCGTCCACCGCGACAGTTGCAACGAAAGCTGCACTTATTTTGGGCCGCAGGGCTAAGGTAAAGTTTCAAGTCAAGGCGGGACGACGACTTGTCCGCCGTAGCTCGGAGAGCGAAGGCGGAAGTAATCCATCCTTTCTTTTGGTGGCACGATGGATTGCTCCGCCGCTCGCAATGACGGAAGATAGGCCGGGAATTTCCTAATGGACACGTCGCTGATCGAAGATCGCAAGAGGCGCGCAAGAACCTGGTTCGAAGTGCTGCGCAACGACATCTGCGCGGCGTTCGAACGGCTGGAAGACGACGCGCCCCCTGCGCTCTATCCCGGCGATGCCGGACGTTTCGTGCGCACCCCCTGGAACCGCACCGACCACACCGGCAAGCCCGGCGGCGGCGGCGTGATGTCGATGATGCACGGGCGGCTGTTCGAGAAGGTCGGCGTGCACTGTTCGACCGTACATGGCGAGTTCGCGCCGGACTTCCGCAGCCAGATTCCTGGCGCTACCGACGATCCACGGTTCTGGCTCTCAGGCATTTCGCTGATCGCCCACATGCGCAATCCGCATGTGCCGGCGGTACACATGAATACGCGCTTCGCGGTCACGACCAGGACCTGGTTCGGCGGCGGCGCGGATTTGACGCCGGTGCTCGACCGCCGCCGCAACCAGGAAGATGCCGACACGCAAGATTTTCACGCGGCTATGAAAGCGGCCTGCGATAAGCATGCAGCCGTCGTTTCCTACGACAAATACAAGAAATGGTGCGACGACTATTTCTATCTGCCGCACCGCAAGGAACCGCGCGGCATCGGCGGCATCTTCTACGACCACCATAATTCCGGTGACTGGGAGGCTGACTTCGCGTTCACGCAGGACGTTGGCCGCGCCTTTGCAAGAATCTATCCGGAGCTCGTGCGGCGCAATCTCCTGACAGCCTGGACCGCAGAGGATCGCGAGGAGCAACTGATCCGGCGCGGACGCTATGTTGAATTCAACCTGCTCCACGACAAGGGCACCATGTTCGGCCTGAAAACCGGCGGCAATGTGGATTCCATCCTGTCGTCGATGCCGCCGGAGGTAAAGTGGCCATGATCGCATGATCAACTTGTCATGACGGATCGCTAGGGTGCGATTCGTCATGTAATCCAAGGAGCAGATCATGGACTTGAAACCGGGCGACGTCGTCATTCTTAAGTCGGGCGGCCATCCTCTCACCGTGGTGGAGGTCAAGGACGGCAACGTCGTGTGCGTATGGATGGGCAATGAAGGCGATCTGTTTCGCGAGACGCTGCCGCTTGCCGTCCTAGAACTCGCCGAAACCGATACGTCCGACGATGAGGATGAAGACGAGGACGACGAGGAAGAGGAAGACGAGGACGACGAAGAGGAAGATGACGAGGGCGATCGTCGCAACAAGGTTGCGTAAGTAATTGACGCCGCCGGCATTAATGGCCCGGCGGCGTCGTTTCTTGGGATTGGACCCGGTGCGGCTGATCTGATATTCGCGGTAGATCGGCCACGGCTTCCGGCGGCCCTGACTTCTGAAGTGAGAACACCGCGAAACCGATGACCGAACTCCCCCGCGCTATGCTGATCGACATGGACGACACCATCCTGTCGGCCTATGGCCGCCCGGAGATCGCCTGGCACAACGTCGCGTCCGAATTTGCCGCCGAGTTCGGGCCGCTGACCTCGCAGCAGGTCGCCACTGCCGTTCTGGATTCCGCGCGCAAATTCTGGGCGGTGGCCGAGGCCGACTGGCGGCTGAAGCTGGACGAGGCACGGCGCATCACCGTCAGGAACGGATTTGCGGCATTGACCGCCGGTGGCCACGCATTGCCGGAGGAACTGGCGATACGGCTCGCCGACCGCTTCACCGCCTACCGCGAAGAGGAAATGTTCGTCTTCCCCGGCGCGCATGACGCTATCGACGCGTTGAAGGCACGCGGCGTGAAGCTGGCGCTGGTGACGAACGGCGCCGCCGGCACCCAGCGCGCCAAGGTCGAACGCTTCGCGTTGTCGGACCGCTTCGATCACATCCAGATCGAGGGTGAGCACGGTTTCGGCAAGCCGGACGAGCGCGCCTATCTGCACGCCATGCAGACGCTCGGCGTCACCGCGTCCGACACCTGGATGATCGGCGACAATCTGGAATGGGAAGTCGTGGCGCCGCAGCGGCTCGGCATCTACGCGATCTGGATCGACGTGCATGGCGACGGCCTGCCGCCTGATACCACAGTGAAGCCCGACCGCATTATCCGCTCGCTCACGGAACTGCTGCCCGGCAAGCGCTAGCCATCAGTGTCGCAGCGCCGCGGTGATCATCACGGCACCGCCGACCATCACGGCGGCATCGAGGATCGCGGTGTGGATATGCACCGGCATGCGCTCGACGAAAGCCTTGGCGAAGAATGCGCCGGGGATCGCGATGGCGCCGATCAGGAGGGCAAGGGCCAGCACCTGCACCGTGACGACGCCAGCGAGGCCGAACACGGAAATCTTGATGAGACCGGTCACGACCGAGATCACCGCGTCGGTGGCGATCACCGCGGCCCCTTCGAGGCCGGACGCCATCAGGAGCGACAGCAGGATCACGCCGGAACCTGACGTGCCGCCGACCAGCACGCCATAACCGAGGGCGCTGACACCGAGCCCGGTGTCGCCGATCCTGACCTCGCGGCGTTTGGCCAACCGGCGCAGCGGCACGCTCAGGATCAGCATGCTGCCGATCACCAGCGCCGCGCCGGCGCTGGTCAGCCGCGTATAGCCATAGGCGCCGAGCGCGGTGGTCAGCATGGCGGCGCCGATCACGATCAGCGCACGGCGTCGATCGGCGTAGCGAAAATACGCCAAGAAGCGGCTGATATTGGTGAAGATCGCGGAGATCGCGATGATCGGCACCACCGGCTCGGCACCCACCATCGGCACCAGCACCAGCGGCATCAACGCACCGGTGCCGTAGCCGGCGAGGCCGCCGATCACGGAGGCCAGCAACGCCATGCCTCCAACCAGCAGGAGTTGCCCGATCGAAATGTCGGCGAAGCCGGCCAGAATGTTCATAGCCGGTGGTCGCGGGTGAAACGGGCGGCCGCCTGATCGGCGATCGCGGCCAGCGCGGATGGCTCAAGCGGAAAATCCGCGGCGAGCCAGGCGTCTTCCGCAAGCGTCAGCACGTGGCCGAGCGCAGGACCTTGAGCAATGCCGCGGGAGATGAAATCGGCTGCCTTCAACGGAAATTTCGGCGCGCTCCAGCGCTGCGGCAAGGTTGCTAGGTCATGCCAGCGGGTGGCGCCATCGTCGACGCCGCCGGCCCGCGCCCACGCCAGCATCAGCCGGTCGCGATAAGGATCCTCGCCGAGCCGATAGAGAAGCTGCCGGGCCCGCGCCTCATCCTTACTGGCGAACCGCCACCAGCGATGGCCCATCGAATCCAGCGCCTTGGTTTCCGCGTTGGACAGCCGAAGCCGTGCCGAGACGCGCCTCGCGTCCTCGGTGACCGCGACCGTGAGCGCGGCGAGCCGGCGCACCGCGTTCGGCGACAGTTCCATCTCGCGTTCGGCCGCGATCATCGCCGCGAACGTTCTTGTGTAGGCGACGCCACCGAAGATCGCCAGCAGCAGGCCGGCATCCGCCATCGCCTGCACCGCGACCGCAGCCCCCTCCGCGATCACCAGCTTCAGCATCTCCATGCGCACGCGTTCGGCGGAGAGGCTCGAAAGCCCGGCGCGTCCGTCGATGCAGGCAAGATAGTCGGCGCGCTCCGGCTCGCCCGCGCCATAGGCGGCATGCATGCGAAAGAAGCGCAGGATGCGCAGATAATCCTCGGCGATGCGTTGGCTGGCATCGCCGATGAAGCGCACGCGCCTGGCTTCGATATCGGCAAGTCCGCCGACATGGTCGTGCACCACGCCGCCGGCATCGACGGACAGCCCGTTGATGGTGAAGTCGCGCCGTTCCGCGTCGCGGACCCAGTCGCGCCCGAACGCGACCCTGGCCTTGCGGCCAAAGGTCTCGGTATCCTCGCGCAGGGTCGTGACCTCGAAGGGGTGGGATTCGACAACCAGCGTGACCGTGCCGTGGTCGATCCCGGTCGGCACGCTCTTGATGCCGGCCGCCCTGGCGCGGCGGACGACCTCGTCGGGCACCGCGGTGGTCGCAATGTCGATGTCGCCGAGGGGAATTTTCAGAAGCGCATTGCGCACGGCGCCGCCGATCACGCGGGCTTCCTCGCCATCGCCATTGAGCAACGCGAGCACGCGCGCGGCCGGGCCCGACCTGAGCCAAGGCGCGTCCGACAGCACGCGTGCCTCGCTCATTTCTCGACTCCGGGAACCAGCTTGCCGTCTTCAATATGCGCGGGAATGTAGGTCGAATTCGGCGGCGCGCCGGAGAATTGCGCCAGCAGGACGAAGCTGACCACGACCAGAAGCAGCGATCCCAGCACCAGTTTGGCGACGAGATGCACCGGCCAGGAAGAGGACGCGAGCACGCCGGAACGCGTGGCAATCAGGAACAGTGCATAGGCCGCGAACGGGATCAGGAAAATTCCGATTTCGGTCAGAATCGGACGGATCATGCGAGATAAATCCGCTCATACAGCACGCGCAGAATTCCTGCGGTCGCGCCCCAGATGTAACGCTCGGCGAACGGCATGGCGTAATAGGAACGCTCCATGCCGCGGAATTCCTTGGAATGAACCTGATGGTTCTCGGGATTCATCAGGAACGCCAGTGGCACCTCGAAGGCATCGACCACCTCGCCTTCGTTGATCGTAAGCTTGAAACCGGGCTTCACGCGCGCCACCGTCGGCAGGATGCGAAAGCCGAAGGCGGTCCCGTAGAGATCGAGATAGCCGATCGGCTCGATGAACTCGCGTTTCAGGCCGACTTCCTCTTCCGCCTCACGCAAGGCGGCGTCGAGCGGCGACTCATCGGTCGCGTCGATCTTGCCGCCCGGAAAGGAAATCTGGCCGGCATGGCTGCTGAGATGCGGCGAGCGCTGCGTGAGCAGCACAGTCGGCTCGCGGTGGTCGACCACCGGGATCAGGACCGCCGCCGGGCGCACCGGCTGCTCTTGCGCCACGATTTCAAGCATGCGGTCGTTGCCCGCATCGCCAGTCCTCGGAACGATATTGGGATCGACCAGGCCGGGCGGCACGTCGAAGTTCAGCCGGGTCTTGCTCCGTGCGAAGAACTCCGCCGAGTTGATCGGCGCCGCCTCCATCTTTTTCAGCATCGGCTCGTTCAAACCGCGTCCCTCACCTGCTTCGCATCCGCCATCGCAAAGAACTCGCCGCCCGACTCGACGCCGAACATCGGCTGGCCATCGACCATCCGCTCTTCGCCCATGTCAACCAGATCGTAATAGAGCGCGCGCGTCACCTTCGCCCACAGATCGGCACGAACATGCAGGTAGGGCGTGAGCCCGCCATCGGCGGCCATTTCGAACCGCAGGCGATGGTCGCAATCGCATGGCACCCAGTCGTCGACATTGGTGCGAAAGCACAGCAGCCGGCCACGATCGCCGGCCTCGTTTTGCATCTCCACCGCCAGAAACGGCGCATCATCGACGCGGATGCCGACCTTCTCGACGGGGGTCACGAGAAAGTGCTTGCCGTCCTCGCGCTTGAGGATGGTCGAGAACAGCCGCACCAGCGCCGGCCGCCCGATTGGCGTCCCCATATAGAACCACGTACCATCGCCAGCGATTCGCATGTCGAGATCGCCGCAGAACGGCGGATTCCACAGATGGACCGGAGGTAGCCCCTTCCCGGCCGGGGTGCGATTGACGGCTTCACTGGCGGCAGCCGTCAATCCTTCGAGCCCCTTGCTGTCATGGCTCTTGCCTTCGTGCCGCTGGCCGCTGGTCTGCCCTTGCTTCGCCATTGTTTGCCCTGAGTGTCGGCCTCGATTGGCACGAATGGTGCAACGTTATCGGTAGGAACCGATATGTGTTCCTGGCGACCCCGATCCGTATTTATGCGGACCAAGTCGCCGTATCGTGATGCAGTTCATACCCCGAAATACCGATAATGTGGGGATAGTTTAATTCAACGAATGCATGGCCTTTGCACAGGTTTAGCATGTGCACAGGTTTAGGATGAGGTTCGTGGCATGACGACGCAACCAGCGGTGTCATGAAGCGGTTGGACGGTTGAAGGAGAAAGACATGGCAAGTGCAGACGGTGTCGAGAAACTCGAGGACGCGATCGTCCGGTCGGCGGAGCAGGTCGCCGGCCAGATTCGCACCGCGAAAGAGGCTATCTCCACCGTCATTTTCGGCCAGGACCGGGTGATCGAAAACACCCTGGTGACGATCCTGTCCGGCGGCCACGCCCTTCTGATCGGTGTTCCCGGCCTCGCCAAGACCAAGCTCGTCGAAACCCTGGGCATCACGCTCGGGCTGGACGCCAAGCGCATCCAGTTCACGCCGGACCTGATGCCGTCGGATATTCTGGGCGCCGAGGTGCTGGACGAGAGCAATACCGGCAAACGGTCGTTCCGCTTCATCGCCGGACCGGTGTTTGCGCAACTGCTGATGGCCGACGAAATCAACCGCGCCAGCCCGCGTACGCAATCGGCGCTGCTGCAAGCCATGCAGGAACAGCACATCACCGTTGCAGGCGCACGGCATGATCTTCCAAAACCGTTCCACGTGCTGGCCACGCAGAACCCGCTGGAGCAGGAAGGCACCTATCCGCTGCCCGAAGCACAGCTCGACCGCTTCCTGATGGAAATCGACGTCGACTATCCCGACCGTGACGCCGAGCGCCGCATCCTGTTCGAAACCACCGGCGCCGAAGAGACGCTCGCCAAGGCCGCGATGGACGCGGAAATCCTGATCGCGGCGCAGCGGCTGGTGCGGCGCCTGCCGGTCGGTGACAGCGTGGTCGAGGCAATCCTGTCGCTGGTGCGGGCCGCGCGTCCCAATCCGGAAGACGGCAGCGACAAGCTGATCGC
>Ga0081455_10001872_pt1 | contig 25307 bp, 25 predicted proteins | sample TabmetS3T2R1_FD_70207 | JGI IMG/M metagenome (GOLD analysis project Ga0081455, IMG submission 70207) | Tabebuia heterophylla rhizosphere microbial communities from the University of Puerto Rico - S3T2R1 | ecosystem: Host-associated > Plants > Roots > Rhizosphere ...
CGATCGATGATTTCCTTGACTGTGTCTTCCCGGCCTTGGGTGTTCAGCACAAGCAGTGCTTCGTAACGGTGTTTCATGGTTCTTCAGTTTTGTTGAAAATGTTCATCGCGGAAATGAGATCATTGTCAATCGCGCATTTCACAGCTTCTACGGCGCGATCGATCGCTGATCTGGCAATCGGTTTTTCCTCTTCAAGGAAACGGCTCAACACGTAATCAACCGATCCTGCGGGTGGAGCGTCTCCAATTCCAATGCGGAGACGGGGGATGTCTTCGGTACCAAATTGCATGATGACAGATTCAAGGCCGTTGTGTCCGCCTGATCCGCCGCTGGCGCGCAATCTCAGGCGGCCGAGGGGCAAGGCCATATCATCAAGCACTACAAGTACCTGAGGCGGCTCGATTTTGTAAAACTGCGATATTGCTACAAGCGGGTAGCCACTCCGATTCATGTAGCTTGTCGGCTTCGCGAGAAATACATCTCCGCATCTGGCCAGCAGGGCGTCCCACTTTCTCGATTTTTCCCAGCTTGCTCCAAACTGCGCGGCGAGCCGATCGACTACCATGAAACCAATGTTGTGCCGGGTAGCGGCATATTCTGGTCCAGGGTTTCCCAAGCCGGCAACAAGTCGAATTTGTGGAGTTGATCCTTCCACCTTCACTCAAGCCGCAATCCGGTCCGAGCCGGATTGGCATTTTTCGCAATCTGCAATCAAGAAGGCTACTTCTTTTGCTCTTTTTCCTTTGGAGCCTTTTCCTTTGCAGCCGGTGCTGCTGCGGCTGCTTCGCCCTCTTCCTTTTTCTCGGTGATAACTTCTGGTCCCGCAGCGGCGGCTTCGGCCTCAACAGCAGCCGGTTCTTCTTCGACAACAGGAGCCACAACCGAAAATGCGGTCAGATCCGCCGGTACCTTTGCGGTTACGCCGGAAGGCAATTGGATGTCGCGCACGTGTATGGCATCCCCGATATTCAGTTGCGACACATCTACGCTGATTCGATCTGGCAAATCGCGAGGCAGACATTCGATGGCGAGCGCACGAAGGCTTTGCTCAAGCAATCCGCCAAAAGTCTTAACGCCAACGGCTGTACCGGTCGCCTCGAGAGGAACTTCAGCCTGGATCGTTTGATCCATGGATATGGCATGAAAATCGACATGAACGATTTCGCCGCCTACGGGCGAATGCTGGACTTCCTGCACAAGCGCCGCGCGATTTGATTTTTCACCCGCGATTTCAAGTTCAACCAGGAAGTTTTCTCCCGACGCGTGGCTCATCATTGCATTGATATCCCGGGCCGCGACCTGCAAGGATTGAGATTTCACTTTCCCCCCATAAATGACGGCTGGAATAAATCCGCGGGCCCGTAGCTTGCGTACAGCTGAGCGCCCCGCGCTACTTCGCGGCTCTGCTTTTAGTTTAACCTGTTTTGCCATTTGTTTCGTTCTCTATGTTAAACAGCGACGAAACCGACTCGTCATTATGAATCCGCTTGATGCCTTCCCCGAGAAGCTCGGATACGCATAACACCGTGGTTTTAAACCCTTTTACGGTGCGCACAGGCGTGCTGTTCGTCGTTACTAATTCCGCAATTTGAGACTTTTGCAAACGCTCGATTGCAATATCGACCAAAACGGCGTGCGAGACACCGGCGTAAATTTTCTGCGCGCCGCGTTTTTTCAAGAGCTCAGCGGCGGAAGTCAGAGTGCCAGCCGTCTCAGTAAGATCATCGACCAATAGCACATCGCGCCCTTCCACTTCACCGATGAGGTATAACGCCTCAGTCAGGGTGGCGCTTTTGCGTTCTTTTGCCACAATTGCAAGATTCGCACGCAGCGCTTCAGCGTAGGCTGAAGCCATCTTGAGTCCGCCCAAATCCGGAGAAACGACCGTCGTTTTTCCCGTGAGCTGGTGTCGGAGATATTTGATCAGCACCGGCAGCGAATAAAGGTGGTCCACCGGGATGTCGAAGAACCCCTGCACCTGTTGGGCGTGCAAATCCATGGTAAGGACGCGGTTTACGCCCGACGCATAAAGCAAATTCGCTACGAGCTTGGCCGTAATTGGGACGCGCGGCTGATCTTTCCGGTCCTGGCGGGCATAGCCGAAAAAGGGAATCACCGCAGTAATGCGATCCGCGCTGGCGCGTCGTGCTGCGTCCACCATGATCAGCAACTCCATCAGATGCTGGTTAGTGGGCGGGCAGGTTGGCTGAATGATGAAAACGTCGTGACCGCGGATGTTTTCCTCGATCTTAACGTAAGTTTCGCCGTCGGGGAACGAGCTGATGGTGGCCTGACCCAGCGGTACGCCGACGTATTTGCAAATGCGTTCGGCCAGATCACGATTGGCTGAGCCGCTGAAAATTTTTAATTCCGGTTGGAGCGCGAACATGGAGCGGTTAACTTAGGCGTGCCGTAACGCCCTTGGCAATCTTCAAAACTTGCCAATCAACTTTTCTGTAGCGAAGTTCCAGTACCCCCGAATTTCTGAAATGAATACTGAGGTCATTCGAATCGAACGACCGACGACAAACTCGAGGTTGTTTGCGCATACTCGCTGGGACGCTATCCCAGCGTTAGCCGGACTATTTCATCTCGCTTACTTCCTTGGACTGTTTTTCCTTTACCCGCATGCGCCGTTATGGGTGATGCTAATTCTCGGGTTTATTTATTCGCTGATGGTCAACGCGAACATCAACGGAGTGGGGCATAACTTCATTCACAATCCATTTTTCCGCTCCAAGGTTTTCAATCGTGTTTTTGGAGTCACACAATCCATCGCCTGCTGCTTCTCTCAGACCATGTACGATGCCGTGCATATGCAGCATCATAAGGGGAATTCCGACCGCCAGGATGAAAAGGGCGATACCGTTGATTGGCTGTCAATTTATCGTCACGGCCACGACGGCGAGGCAGAAAATCCATGGAGCTACGTGTTCCTGGGTTTCTTTCGCGATGATGTCGGGGCAATTCGCAAAGAACTGCGCAAACGCAATAACGGCGATGTATTCTGGGGCAATCTGGAGTTGGCAGCCTTCGCGATCACACTTTTCGTGATATTCCTGTTCAACTGGCGCTTTGTGATTTTTTATTTCCTGCCGTTCTGGTACCTAGGCCACTGTTTTAGCTATCTTAACGGTTACTATCGGCATTATGGAGCAAATCCCGATAAACCGATCGCCTGGGGCGTAAGCAGCTACGGAAAAATCTACAACTGGCTGTTTTTCTTTAACGGCTACCATGCTGAGCACCATTTCCGTCCCAAGGTGCATTGGACGAAGATGGAAAAATTCCACCAAAGCATCCAGGAGCTTCAAAAACAGGAAGGCGTTCGCACAATCAGGCGCGCGCATATGCTTGGATTTTTGGATCCGGATCTGCCAAAACGCGGTGAGCGCGACGCGCGTATGGCGCTTGTGCCAAACGCCGAACAGAATCAGAAAGGCGCTTGATACAAGCGCCTCTACACTTGCTTTCCGAAACCTGCTCGAAGCTTTTCCTTCTTAGCTTCGCACTCGTTCTGCAACCGGCGCATTTCCGAGGCAAGCTGTTTCTCAAGGGACTGCACTTCTTCGAGATTTCCGGCGATTTGGGCCTTGCGAATTTGGTCCTTCAGAAAAACTTCTCTCTCGGCGATTTTCGCCCGATAAACAGAATCGACTTCGGCAATTTCTTTTTTCTGTTTTTCTGTCAACGAGAGAGATGGCGACGCTTTCTCAAGTCGCTCCATTGCCAGTTCGTAAGCCGATTTCATTGCTGATCGTGGTTTCTAATCGATGTATTGCATTCGGAAATCAATTTCTAAGTTAATTTAATGTCTTCGCGAATCCAATTGCTCAGTATCGATTTCGATGGAACGCTCGTCGCGCACGCTCGCGAACCTGCATTGGATCGGCAGTGCATGGAATTGATTCGTGAGCTTCAGAGTGCAGGCGCGACATGGGCTATCAACACTGGGCGCTCGGTTGATCTGCTCGAATCCGGGCTTTCCAATTTTGAAATCCCAATCCGACCGGACTTCATTTTAACAACCGAGCGCGATGTCTTTCGTCCCGGCGAAAACGGGGACAAATGGGAGCCGTTCGGCGACTGGAACGAACGCTGCGCGCGCGATCACGCTGAGTTATTCTCTTCCGCCGAGCCAGTCCTTGCTGAGGTAATCGACTTCCTGACTCAAGAAACAAAGGCGCGTCTTATCTACGATTCCCATCGGCTCGAGGGCCTTGCTGCGGAAAATGAGGAAGAGATGGAACACATTGCCAAATTTATCGAGCGGGCGCGAGCCGGGCACCCAAAGTTTGATTATCAACGGAACGGCATTTATCTCCGTTTTTGCCATGCCGATTATCACAAAGGCGCGGTGCTTGCCGAGTTGGCACGGTTGATCGATGTCCCGCGCGACAACATCTTCGCAGCCGGCGACCATCACAACGATGTCTCAATGTTGGACGGAAAAGTTGCTGCGATGCCATCCTGCCCAGCGAATGCAATTCCCGAGGTGCGAAGCGCCGTGCGCAATGCAGGCGGTTACGTGGCGCAGCAAGAACATGGCGCGGGCGTTTACGAGGCGCTGCGTTATTTTGCGGATGGAAAATCGGGAAGCAATAAAGCGTGATTTGGCGGCGAAGTCTTCCGCGTTCAACGATTCAACGCTTCAGCGTCTGTGACCGCGAGCGCGAGCGGCGCATCGGCTTCAATTTTGCCAGCGAAACGATTTGTCATGTAGGTGAGGAGCAACACCCAAAAAGTAAGTGCCAATCCAAATAGCGGAAATTGGAGCGCGAGCGGGAGCGAGTAGATAATCGTCATCAGCGGAATCCAGACAGCCCATGTGGCGAGCAATGTCGGAATGATTTTGTCGCGGTAATGTTTCCATGTGAAAAGATCGCGAATCGGCTGCAGCGAAATGCCATTGTTTTTCCACTCATACGTGAGCACTCCGAAGGGCGCGGCAAAAAGGGGATTGTAACCAAATTGATCGACGCAAATTTTCGCCGCGACAACCGGGAGTGTCACAACGTCTCCAAACCAGGCTGCCTGACTTCGATATAAGAGGTCGACCAGCGTTCCATCGAGGCCCCAGACCGGTACAGTAAACAGCAAATTGCGAAGATTCCGGCGACTCGGTCGTCCTCGCTGGAAGAAAAGAATTAAGAACAACTCCGGAATAAGAGCTCCTGCCGTCACGGATGCCATGATCACAAACAGGAGGCCGTGTGATCGCTTTAGCTCTGCCAGTTGCGAAAGGACTGCGAACACGGTGCGACTGGTGTAAAAGCTGACGAGCAACATCAGCATTAATGCCTGGATAATTAAGGCTGGTAATGCGTTAGCTCGCGCCGCTTCCAAACCGAGAGTGAGTGGCGAGCGCGGTCTATGCGTCATCGTCGCTGAGTCTTCTTATGCCGCCCGCGCGATCAAGTAGAAATCTTCGCGGAGATGTAGATGCTTGGCTCTGTGAAGCGCGACGCTAACTGGACCAAGGATCGTAGGTCCGCCGCCCAGAGGTCGGCGGCTACAGTGGAATTACCAGTGAACGTTTCCGCTGGCTCCAGGCCCACCCGGAGTAAACCTTCCCTCATCGTTCAGTTTCTCGCCAGGCACAGGCGTACCAGACGCAGCAGTTCCGGAGACTGAGCTGTCGCTCGTCGAATCCTGGGATGTTGCACACGCAGACAGCAGCGTTGCGACCACCAGAAACAGAACCGCGCACAGGGCAAAGCGTTTCTTCACGCGCCGAACGTAACTCTGGAGGAGTTTGATGCAAGCCGCAGTGTCCGGTAGATTTTGTCGTGAAAAGTGCAGGCAAGACCGATATTAAGTCTCTCGTTTTTGCCGAAGTTCAGGAGCAGCTTCGCAACCTGGGAGAACCCTCATATCGCGCGAGTCAGATCACAGACTGGCTTTACAAAAAGCGCGTCGACACGATCGACCAGATGTCCAATTTACCGGGACCTTTGCGCAAACGGCTTTCGGAAACTTTTACGCTTGGCAAAATCGACCTCGTACGAGTGCTTGGTGCGCGTGATACGACGCGGAAATTTCTGTTTCGCCTGGCCGACCAAGATTTGATCGAATCGGTTTTGATTCCCGCGTCGCTGGCCCTTTACGGTGCGAAATCAGACCGCCGAACGATCTGTGTCTCGACCCAGGTCGGCTGTGCCTACGGGTGCAAATTCTGCGCGAGCGGTTTGGAAGGTTTTTCGCGCAATCTGAGCCCAAACGAAATAGTCGATCAACTCATCGCAGTTGAGCGCGTGACTGGTGAAAAGATCGACAATGTTGTGTTCATGGGAATGGGCGAGCCGCTCGCCAACCTCGAGAACGTACTGGCTGCGATCCGGATAATTAACGCTGAATGGGGTCTTGGCATTGGCGCGCGCCACATCACGATTTCCACCAGCGGACTGGCGCCGCAGATTCGCAAACTGGCCGAGGAGCCCTTGCAGATTCGGCTGGCCGTTTCCCTGCATGGCGCCACTGACGAGGTTCGTAATCGGATCATGCCGATCAATCGCCGTTACAATATTGAGACACTGCTTTCGGCCTGCGACTACTACAAAGCTCATAAAAAACAGCATCTCACGTTTGAATACATCTTGATCGCTGATGTGAACGATTCTGACGAGCAAGCGCGCCTTCTTTCTCGTCATGCTCAGAGACTCTCCGCAAAAGTAAATCTAATTCCCTACAATAGCGTGTGGGGTCTGCCCTGGACGCGACCTTCAGAAAGGCGCCAGGAAAAATTTCTCTCGATCTTACGATCCTACAGGGTACCGGCGACGCTGCGTCGCGAGAAAGGACATGATATCGATGCCGCATGCGGACAGCTGCGGTTACAAACGGAGCGCGGAGCGCGCGCGCGTACGTTGTAGCCATGGCCCCGTGGGCCGTCAGAAGTAGTGTGCAGTAACCGCCCACAGGCCGAAGGCTACAGCAAAAAATTTTGCGCACAGCGACAAGCTCGCGTTTAGTCCTTTTATCATGGCCGGCTACGACGGTGAGCCCGAACGCGTCTGGGACGAGTACCAGTGGGAGCGTTTCCTGCAGCAACAAGAGGGCAAAGCGGAAAAATACATGCGCTTGCTGGAGGAATATCTAGATGATCCTCAGCGTGACGAGATCATCGCGCGCGAAATGGGTTGGACGCAATTATTAGACGCGAGTGATTGGAGCGCGGAACTCGACGTGTTGCCGGACATAGACATGGCGGAAAACGAGGACCGGGGAGGGGACGACAGATTCGGTTCAGCCGAGAACTTTGAAGAACATGACCTGTATCGTGCTGCTTTTGCCTTGACGATCTGGATTGATCATCTTTTCGATCGAAACGCTTCGCTTCCGAACGAGCCGGCAGCTGTAAAGTTGGCTACGCAAGCTGCGCTGGCGAATGCCAAACTGGCCGCCGCTTTAAGCAGCGACAGTCTGAGTGAAATCGGGATGACAATCGCTTATTTGAAGCGCGCCTTGAAAGCGATCACGATTTCGATGGAAGCGGCGGCGCAACTCCGCAAGATCGCCGGGCTGGTTTCCCGCTCACAGTACACAGTCCTTCGAAAGCGACTTTTTCAAGTGCGAGACGGGATTGTCACTCTGATGGGAGAATATCGCGGCGAATGGCGTCGCCGGTTCGGTCCCGAAAGCTTTCGGGGTTGAATGAAATAGGGCTAGCTCCCGTCAAATCCATGCAAACGGAAGCGACTCTGGCTCAGGCCGATGTGTCGGAACTGGATTTGGTGGCACGATGCCAGGCCGGTGACACCGAAGCATTCGACGAGCTGGTAGCTCGCTACCGAACCCGAGTATTTGGCATGATTTACAACATGGTTCATAGCGAGCAGGACGCGTGGGACCTCGCTCAGGACAGCTTTCTTAAAGCATGGAAATCGATTAAGCGTTTTCGCGGACGCTCGTCGTTTTACACGTGGATTTATCGGATCGTAATGAACGTGACGATCGATTGGCTCCGCAAAAAACAAGTTAAAGGCGGAGGCGGCGAGTTCGACGATTCGATCCAACTAAGGGAAGTTGAGCCGGCGTCCAAGACCGTTCCGAAGGCAGAAGCTTTGCCTCATGAGATGATGGAGCGGAGCGAGATTCGTACGCGAATTGACGATGCGATTGCCCAGCTCTCGCCCGAGCAACGTGCCGTCATTTTGATGAAAGAAATCGAAGGGATGCAGTATCATGAAATCGCTGAAGCACTCGGTTGCTCGATAGGCACTGTGATGTCGCGCCTGTTCTATGCGCGCAAGAAATTGCAAAATTTGCTGAGAGACGTTTATGAAAACATTTGAAGAAAAGTGGACAGCGTGGCTGGACGGGCAGCTCAGCGGGCGAGAACTGTCGGAATTCGAAGCGTCCTTACCAGACAAGGCGGCCGCTCAAGCCGAAAAGGCGGACGCAAGGAAACTTGGCGCTCTTTTGAAGCGCGAGCTGGGTGTCTCAGCGCTCACAAACGAAGAGTTTTTTAGCCATCAACTCAGCGAAAGAATCCGTGAAAGCGGCGTGCCGTCTGCGAAGCGCGAGGCCAGAGGTTCTGCGTGGTGGACGGTTCCCCGTTTGTTGTGGACGGGAACAGTGTCGCTCGCGGTTTTTTTGGTTTTTACAGTTTTCGTCATGCGCGACAAGAATCCCGCGGAAGAATCGCAATACCTCACGCAAATTCTCAATGCGCGAGTTGATCCCGTCGTCAGCCCAAATGCGACCGTCTCAATGTTCGAGGTGAAGCAAGATCGGGTAACGGTGTTGTGGACGGAGGGATTGCAAAGTCTGCCTGCCGACTACGCGGCCAAGTAATCGCTCATGCGTCGCTCACTGGCGTTCTTAATCACGTTTGTCTCACTGATCTCAGTTGCGGCATCTGGGTTGCAGGGTGCGGAAACGGTCTGGAGCGGCCTTGTCATTGCGGAAAACGTTGCGCAGCCGCAACCGATTCCTTCGGAACTTACGCGGATCGAGGGGCCGCTTAAAAAATTCTTCGGTTACAACCAGTTTCAGGTGATTGGCCAATCGCAAAAGACTCTCAAGACCGGACAGGAAGATTGGCTGGCAACCAGCAAATTTTTTGGACTCCATGTCGACGCGCAGGGTGAAAGCGCGGCTGGGTATGTTTTGAATTTGAAGCTTTACAAGGAGAAAGAACTTTTGCTCGAAACAGATGCCAAGCTAAGCAAACGCAGCCCCCTGGTCATCAAGGGCCCTCAGGTTGGCAGCGGGCAATTATTGCTCGTGTTGGTTATACAATAAGTGACGTGCGTTGCTTCGGACTAGAGATGCGCACCTTGCTTCTTTTTTTGATGGCTGAATTTGTAATCGTGTCCTCCGCACTCGCTTCAGAGAAGCCTTTCAGTTTCAAAGACACGCCCGGAAAACTCCCGAAAGAAGTGGTTCCGACGGATTACTCTGTTCGGATCGTTCCTGATATCGATAAGTTAACATTTGCCGGGACGGAGACAGTGAAGCTCAACGTTCGCAGCGCCGTTCGCCGACTGGTGTTGAACGCGCTCGAACTGAAAATTGAAGGAGCGTCTCTCGATGGCAGAGAATTGCCGGCCTCTGCAATTAAGACCGACACGAAGAGCGAACTGCTCACGCTTGCATTACCGTCAGAACTTCCGGCCGGGGAGCATACGCTCACGCTCCGTTTCGCGGGTAAAATAAACGAACAAGGCCAGGGTCTTTTCTACATGGGATATCAGGAGCACGGCAGTGGCGCGCGGAAAACCATGCTGGGCACCCAGTTTGAAGCGACGGATGCTCGCCGATTTTTTCCTTGCTGGGACGAGCCGGTGTTTCGCGCGCGCTTCCAGCTGACCGCGGTCGTGCCGGAAAACTGGCTTGCTGTCTCGAACATGCCGATCGAGAGCGAGAAAAAAATCGCTGGCGGCAAAGAAGTGCGTTTCGCTGCGACGCCGCCAATGTCCAGTTACCTGAACGTTTTTGTTGCAGGCGAGCTTGATTTCATTGAATCGCGAAGTGGCCCGACGCAGCTCCGCGTGATCGCGACGAAAGGCAAGGCAGAGATGGGGCGCTACGCGCTAGAAGCTACCGCCCAAATCCTGCAATACTACAATGATTATTTTGGCGTGGCCTATCCGTTGCCGAAACTGGATCAGATCGCGATACCCGGCGGCTTTGGAGGCGCGATGGAAAACTGGGGCGGTATTACGTACTACGAATCCAAACTTCTGTTTGATCCGAAAAGTTCCTCCGCGGAAACGAAGCAGGATATCTACGAGGTGCTGGCGCATGAAATGGCGCACCAATGGTTCGGCGATCTGGTGACGATGGCTTGGTGGGATAACTTGTGGCTCAACGAAGGGTTTGCCTCGTGGATGGGTTCCAAATGCACAGCGCACTTTAATCCACGATGGGAGGTCTGGTTGCGCCGGGAATTCCCGAGAGATCCGAGCCGCCGTGTCGGAATCGCCAAAGAAGTGGCCATGGAAGGCGATGCGCGGTCGACTACTCATCCAATTCAGCAACCGGTCGCGACCGAGACTGAAGCCAACAGCGCCTTTGACGATATTACTTACAAGAAGGGCCAGTCATTTTTGCGGATGCTGGAGAGTTTTCTCGGTGAAGAGATCTTCCGGGAAGGAATTCGTCGTTACATCGCAGCGCATATGTATTCAAACACCACAACAGCCGACCTGTGGAATGCGCTCTCCGAAACTTCTGGTAAACCAGTCGGGGAAATAGCGGCCGGTTGGACAGAGCAACCGGGATTTCCCGTCGTGAAAGTGGAGCGAGAGCAAGGTGGTAACGTGTCGCTTTCGCAGGAACGCTTTACCGTCAATTTCACGAACGCTCCACCACTCGAATGGAAAATCCCTCTCACGTATGCGGTTGGTAGTGAAACTCCTAAGACACTGTTGATGGCAGGGAAGGTGGACAGCATCCACAACATTCCTTCCGATCGAGCGCTCAAGCTGAACGTAAACGGCGCCGGAAATTATCGTGTCCAATACGACGAGGCATCCTGGAAATTGTTGCTGGGAGCTCTGAAGAATTTGGGCGTTGAGGATCGCGTCAATCTACTGAGCGATACCTGGGCCCTGGTCCAGGCAAACCGCGCTCCGATCGTTCTGTACTTCGAGCTGGTGGAAAAACTGCCGCCGTCGACCGAACTGGCCGAGCGAGAACAGGTCATCCACGTCTTGGATTTTATTAACCGGCTTTTGAGCGGGAGTTCCGAACAGGAAAAATTTCAGCGATATGCTCGTTTGCTGTTGCGTCCCACGTTTGATGCAGTCGGCTGGGACGTTAAGCCGGACGACCAACCGGCGACAGCAAACCTCCGAGCGAACCTGATCACGGCCCTTGGGAACCTTGATGACCCCAAAATCATCGCGGCTTGCCGCGAACGGTTTAAGACTTTTCTCGTTAATCCAGAATCGCTGGCTCCCGATCTTCGGCCGGCGGTCTTTTCAGTGGTGGGGCGGTACGCTGATCAGTCGACGTGGAACGAACTTCACCAGCTTGGCCTGAAGACAACCAGCATTGAAGAAAAGCAAAATTACTACGATGCGCTCGCCAGCGCGATCGATCCCAAGTTGGTCAAGAAGACCCTTCCGATCGCGCTTACGGACGAATTGCCAACCAGTCGCGCGATTTTTCTTGTCTTGAGAGCCGCTCGCGAAAGTGGTCATCCGGATATCACTTGGGATTTTGCCAGAGCAAACATGAAGGCACTGCTTGCAAAGGCCGATGCCCTTGGCGCTAATACCTATGCGCCCAGCCTGTTCACCTTTTTCACGGACAATTCGCGCGCCGAGGAGCTAAGGACATATGCAAAAAGAAGTTTGGCGGCTGCGAGCGCCCCGCAGGTGGCAAAAGCGGTGGACGAAATTCAGTTTCAATCAGAATTCAAAACGCGCCTCGCACCGCAACTCAGTGCATGGATCGATGGCAAAAACACCATGGAGCGCCGGATATCAGCGAACCCGTATCACTGATCACTATTTTGTTGAGGCGTGACCCACAGGCGCATCGGGATCATGGAAGACTCAACAAAACCCTGGTGACGGAAAAATTCCTGCGCGACATTTTCCGGTCGATCAGTCAGTAACGTGATTCGAAGGAAATTCTTCTGTTTGGCAAAATCGATCGCGTGCTGGAGCAACTTCGAGCCGTACCCTTTTCCCTGGTATCGCTTGTGAACCACCAGATCTTCCAGCAGGATAACGAAGCCGCCCTCTGCTGTGCTGATGGTAAATAGCAAATTAATCATCCCCACGATGGCTCCATTTCGCCGCAATACGAAGACGCGTCCCCTGCTGGGTTGTTCGAAAATCAAGCGCAAGCCACGAAGCTGTTTGTCCTTGTCCGGGCGGAAATCGCCTTCCTGGGCGAACAAATCACCGAGCATTTCCGACAATTCGTCGAGGTCGGCTTCGGTCGCCGGCTCGATCACAACCTGTTCTTTTTCGCCCATTGCTTGCACTGCATATTCCCAAAATCCGCTGTCCTGGCAATCAAATTAGCCTGACACACCGCGCAGGCGCTAACTATTGATGCGCTTGGCGGCGTTGACAATCTTGCGCTCGACCTTACTTTAGCCGCTCTTAAATCGAGCCGAGTCTGTTTTCGGTTTTATGAAACGCACTTACCAGCCATCCAAGCGAACACGCAAACGCCAGCATGGTTTTCGCGCCCGCATGAAAACTAGAGGGGGCCGCGCAACACTGGCACGCCGCCGCCAGCGCGGGCGCAAACGCTTGCTTCCAAAGGGTGTGGAAACGCACTACGCGCGCCACACACAGGCGTAGCTCTTTTGCTTCTAACCAATCTATTGTCCTCTGGCCGTCCGATTGATCGAGATTGAGCAGGTTTTTTGGCTGGTCAGGACTCGCTGGCTTTGTTACACTGCGCAACAAGAAATTTTAACGTAATGAAATCAAACGCAGTCGTGATCGAATCGCCTAAAACCGATTCGAGGATTTTTGCACACACCCGTTGGGACGTGCTGCCCGTGCTCGCTGCGATTTTCCACTGCGTTTATTTCTTTGGAATGTTCTATCTCTTTCCGCGGACTCCGCTGTGGATCATGCTCATTCTTGGCTTCATCTACTCGGTGAGCATTTCATGGAATATCAACGGCATTTCGCACAACTTCATTCACAATCCTTATTTCCGCTCGCCGTTGCTCAACCGACTCTTCAGCATCCTTGAGTCAATCACCGTGGGATTCAGTCAGGTTTTTTACGAATGCATTCACATGCAGCATCACAAGGGAAACGCTGACCGACCAGACGAGCAGGGTGAGACCGTCGACTGGATTTCAATCTACAAACATGGACACGATGGTGAGCCCGAGCACCCGCTTACCTACACTTTTCTGAGTTTCTTCCGTGAAGATCCAAAGACGGTTTATCGTGAATTAAAACGCAAAAATCCGCGGGATGCTTTTTGGGGAGTTACAGAGTTAACGCTGTTCGTTTCCACCTTCATCATTCTCGGCGTCCTTAACTGGCACTACATCTGTTTCCTTCTTCCGTTTTGGTATTTCGGCCATTGCCTTTCCTATCTTAACGGCTACTACCGGCACTATGGCGGCAACCCGGACGAGCCACTCGCCTGGGGCGTGAGCAGTTACGAGAGGCTTTACAATTGGATCTGGTTCTTTAACGGCTATCACGCGGAGCATCATTTCAGGCCCAAAGTGCACTGGACACGAATGCAGGCGCTTCGCGATCAGATCGTGGAACAACAACGCGCTGCTGGAGTCCGAGTGATCAAACCGCCACACGCCCTTGCTTTTCTTGATCCCGACTTGCCGGGATTGAAACAGAACTCTCGAAAGAAATCTCACGGTCGTTGGAATTTAAAGTCCGCCCGCCTCCAAAGGGGCGCGAACTGAAAAAGCAGGCGGTTTATTTTAAGATTCGCGCCGTTAGCTCAATTGCCACGGCAAGTCGGTCGACCCTTCCGTGAAGCGGTTAGAGGATAGCTAACAGGCCAACGATTTGACTCCTGCCGCTTGGCGGTATCTTCTCCGCTTAAATCGGCAATCTTAAATCCCGCACATTATGATCCAATCCTCACGTCTTCGTTCGCTTCTCCTTTTCCCTTTGTTCGCATTTCTCTTCGTGGCGGAACCGCTCCGACCCGGCAGTCTCCTAGCGGCGGAGGAGAAGAAAATAGAATTCCCGGCTGCCAGCCAGCACTCGGTGATAAAACAGCGTGTCGGGTTGACGGATATCGAGGTGGATTATTCGCGCCCAAACAAAAATGACCGCCAGATCTTCGGCGGCCTGGTGCCTTACGGTAAGCTCTGGCGCACCGGCGCCAACGCGGTCACCAAAATTAAATTTAGCAATCCAGTAACGCTCGGCGGCAACCAGATTCCCGCCGGTGAGTACGCGCTCTTCACGATTCCGACGGCGGACGAGTGGACTATAATCATTTCGAAGGACGCGAAGGTGCAGACCGCGGCTGATTATAAACAGGAGAACGATGCCGCACGGCTCACGGTGAAGCCGGAACCAATTCCGAACACAATCGAGACGTTCACCATCGGACTGGGTGACGTGAAAGGAGCGTCGGCGACGCTTAATTTTCTTTGGGATAAGACGCGCGTGCCGGTAAAGCTGACCACGAACGATGTGGAGCAGGTAAGCAAGCAACTCGACGCAGTCGTTAGCGCGGGGACTCCGCTCGACCCACGCACCGCCTACCAGGCCGCGGCCTTCTACTACGACAACAACAAAGACATGAACCAGGCGGCGAAATGGATCGATCAGGCACTGGAAAAGAACCCAGACGCTTTCTTCATGCACTACAAGAAGGCGCAGATTCAGGCGAAGCTTGGCAACAAGAAAGAAGCTATCGCCTCGGCGCAAAAGGCGATCGACATCCTGAAGAAAGACAAAGCGCCGGACGAATCTGCGATTAAGAACGCGCAGCAGATCATCGACAGTTCGAAGTGAGGATCAGCTCCACGTTGCCGGTCCACTTGGTGATCTGCATCTCCCGCGGTTCTGGCAGAAAGTCTGAAACTTTCGGCAAGCAAATCCTCCAGGTCACCTGGCTGGTCATCCGAACAGCGCGAGGTATAGCCACCGGACCAGCAGGAAAACGATTGCAAATCCGCCGCCTACCAACCAGCGAAGGTCGGGTACGATCGTGCCACTCGAAACTGGCACCAAGTCAAGCTCCAACGCTAGGAACTTGTAAGCTGCGACGCGCGCATAGGTCGGTTGAGAAATCAGTTTTAAAAACGTGCGTCGGTTAGGATACCTCACGACGGTCATATTTCCCCAAATTCTCTCCGGTTGCATGTTGATCAGGTTCTTGCCTTGAGGAATTCCGATGAACGTCGGATAGGACGCGTGACTCAACCACAGCCATATAAGACTCCTTTCATAGTGTGCGTTGGCCTGTTCGGGAGTCCCCTTGAACTCCGGCGCGCCGGGAAATGTCTGCAACTGGGAAAAAAAATGGATGAGATTGAACATGTAGACTGGCTTTCCATCGTCGGCTTCGGCCCAAGGGCGGAGACGTGCAGTGAACGCCTGAACCCCTTTCTCAGGCAGCGGCAGCTTTTCGATGATCGCTAGGTATTGATCGATCTCCGCTTGAGTGAGCTTACCTGCTCCTTGAGAATGCCAGGCCCAGAAGGCCACGTACAGAATAACGAGCGCAGTGCCGAGAATGAGCTCAAACCACATTTTTCGTCCCTTCTTGAATTTGTGTCGCTCTGTCGAAACCAATCATGGTGTAAAATCAGTGACTCATCAAACTGAAGCGTTTATCTCTGCTTCGCTGCTTTGATCCAGGGCAAGCGCCACCGTCCGACTGATCGCTTGTTCCAATCTAATGACCGATTGCATTGCGCAGATAATAGGCCGCTTTTTCACGCACGCTTGTCGACTCGTAAAGAGGCAGGGACAGCGCGGCTGCCACTGTCCCTGCCATCCACTTTGCTCCTTTGTTTCCGGGCGGTTGATAGCTCGATTTGAATCTCACTCCCACCGATCACTTATCACTTCTCACTGACCTCCAACTTTTTCTATGGCGGTGTCGGCCGAGGATGCGGAGTTGGCCGTGCCCTGGGCGTGGCAGTGGGACTCGGCGTAGGTGTTACACTCGGCGCAGCTGTCGCTGTTGGTGTCGGGGTAGTCGTCGGAGTCGGTGTTACGGTCGCTGTAGGAGTAGGCGTAACAGTTGGAGTCGGTGTTATCGTTCCGGTCGGCGTGGGGCTACTGTCCTTTGGTGATGTGATGAACATCAGGCGCGTCCGAGGAATATCGCAATGCCGGGCGTGTGTTGTCGAAACATAGTTCAGCGATCCCCATTGCGACGGTTTGAAAATTGTCGGCGAAATATTTTGACAAGTGATCGCGCTCCGTCTATCAAGGCCGGAAAGAAAAACAAAACGTGGCGATTTAAGGCGACTTGCTCCACGTAAAAAACTGCTAAAGAGCTGTGCGGATTCTGGCGAATCCCTCTGCGCTTTTCGGTTTCTTGCGCTAACCGCAGTCCCTTCGATTGCCACCCAAATCGAAAGGAGAAACTACGATGATCACTACACTCGAATGCATCGAGAAAACTGAAACCGATTACTCTTTTGAAACGCTGGCGCTTCATGGCGGGACAACCGCGGACCCGGTTACTGGCGCCATGCTTACGCCGATCTATCAGACGACCACTTATCGCCAGGAAGCCGTGGGCAGGAACAAGGGGTTTAAGTACAGCCGCTCTGAAAATCCGACCGTGTCTGCTCTAGAACGGCGTCTGGCAGCCATCGAAGGCGGGCAGTTTGCTACGTGTTACTCGACCGGCCTGGCGGCGACGAGCGTGTTATTCCTGGCGCTGCTTAAGTCAGGTGACCGTGTGATAAGCTCACAAGCCGTTTACGGCGGTACGGTGCGTTTGCTGCGTCAAACACTCGCGCCATTTGGCGTACAAGCTGAGTTTGTCGACACAGCTGACATAGACGCATTGGCCAAGGCTCTTCGAAGACCGACTCGACTGGTCTTTATCGAGACGCCCGCTAACCCAACCCTAAAGCTGACTGACATCGAAGTGGCTTCGCGTCTCGCAAAAGAAGCAGGGGCATTGCTGGTAGTGGATAACACGTTGCTCACTCCGGCATTGCAGCGGCCGCTTGAGTTAGGCGCAGATATCGTGCTGCATTCGACAACCAAGTTCATTGAGGGCCACAACGCTACGGTCGGCGGCGCGCTCATAACGGGTGACGCAAATCTGCACGAACAGTTCCTGTTCACGCGCAACACCATTGGCGCAATTCAGTCGCCGTTCGCTGCATGGCTGACATTACAAGGGGTCAAGACGCTCCCGCTGCGCATGGCGCGTCACTGCGAGAACGCGCGTCGCGTAGCGCGGTTTCTGAAATCACACCCTCGGATCACTCGATTAGTTTATCCCGGTCTCGAGTCGTTCCCGCAATTTGAGCTGGCTCGACGTCAGCAGAACTCGGGCGGCGCGTTGATCGCGTTCGAAGTGGAGGGCGGCGTGGAAGCCGGCGTGCGTTTGATGAACTCGGTGCGCCTCTGCGCACTAGCCGAGAATCTGGGCGCCGCCGAAACCATTATCACGCACCCGGTTTCCATGACGCATGGCGCGGTGCCGCCGCAGCAACGGGCGGCTGCCGGAATAACGGACGGACTCGTTAGGCTTTCGGTCGGACTCGAAAACCCGGATGACATCATCGCCGATCTGGAACAAGCGCTCGACGCATCTGCGGAGGGATTACTCTTATGACCGCCACGAACATTGTCGTCTTGAAATTTGGCAGCTCCGTGTTGCGGAGTGAGAGTGATTTGCCACGTGTGGTGCACGAAATTTACCAGCACTGGCGCAGTGGTTCGCAAGTCCTGGTTGTGGTTTCGGCGATAGGTCAAACGACGGATCGCTTATTGGGTCTGGCCAGGGCGACTTGCACGGAGCCGGAAGAATCCGGTCTGGCAATACTGCTCGCGACGGGCGAAGCCAAGGCGTCTGCACTCCTTGGCATCGCTCTGCATCGAGCTGGCGTTCCGGCGAAGGTTCTCGATCCGGTGCAAGCCGGATTGCGCACCATTGGCGACGAACTCGATTCGGAAGTTGTCGCCGTCGATGTCGCGCGACTGCGAGCGGAGCTGGAGCGGTCGGTCGTGGTGTTGCCGGGGTTCACTGGCCGAAACGAAGAAGGTGACACCACGTTGTTGGGCCGCGGTGGCTCCGATTTATCGGCCGTATTTATTGCGCATCAGCTCGATGCTCGATGCATTCTTCTTAAAGATGTCGATGGACTGTATACAAGCGACCCGTCATGCGCGGGAGCCACAAGGCCCCTCCGATTTCGTGATGTGAAATACGAAACCGCGCTCCGCGTCGGCGGCGCAATTGTTCAGGATAAAGCGGTTCGCTTTGCAAACGAGTGTGGTCTGCCCTTTGAGATCACATGCATTGGGGCGTCCACTGGAACGCAGATCGGTTCTGATGTTGATCTCATCGATGGTGCCGAGGTTACACAGAAGCGATTGCGCGTTGCGCTGCTCGGCTGTGGGACAGTGGGAGGGGGTGTTTACGAGCGCCTCACCGCGCTTCCAGAATTGTTCGAGGTGATCGGCGTCGCTGTACGAGATCTTTCGCGTGCGCGAGTGCCGTGCGTTCCCGAAAACCTGCTGACTGTCGATCCAGACGAGTTGATCACGAAGCCGTGCGATGTAGTTATCGAGCTTATCGGTGGAACCACGCGCGCTTCGGTTTTGGTCGACAGTGCGGTGCAACTCGGCCGTCATGTCGTGACTGCAAACAAAGCGCTGATCGCCACCGAAAGCGATAAGCTGCGAGCGGTCGCGAACGCAAATGGAGTAACACTTCGCGCCAGTGCCGCCGTTGGAGGAGGAATGCCCGCGCTCGAAGCGATCGAGTGCGTACGTGCCACCGGCGTGATCTCGGCGTTCTATGGTGTTCTGAATGGGACGACAAACTTCGTTCTCGACCAGCTCGCGCGTGGCGAAGAATTGCAAAATGCAATCCGCGCGGCCCAACGAGCTGGCTATGCTGAAGCCGATCCGACACTCGATCTCGACGGAACGGATGCCGCGCAAAAATTAATTCTGCTTGTGCGCGCAGCTTTTGGCGTTTCGTTGCGGTTGGCAAAAATCTCGCGGCGCGGCATCGAACATTTAAGCGCCGAGGCTTTGCGCGAGGTGCGCAAGCGCGGTTGCACGATACGATTGGTCGCTTCTTGTCGATCTAACGCGGCACGTTTGGAAGCTCGCGTTGCGCCAGTTGAACTACCGATTGATCACCCGTTTGCGCGACTAAGAGGCGCTGAAAACGGATTGATAATCGAAACCGAAAACGGCGTAGGACGCATCGTGCGTGGCACAGGCGCTGGACGTTGGCCGACGACTGAATCCGTCATGGCGGACCTCTTCGCGATTCGCCGCGAATTGTCGGCCGCAGAATCAATCTCCGAAGAATTGGAGGAGGTCGTCGCGTGAAAACGGCTACTCGCTGTGTTCAGTTGGACGAGAACGGCGATCTCTATGGCGCGATCGCCCCGCCGATCTATCAAACCGCGACCTTTCGCCAGGAAAGCGCAACGGAGTTCGGCGAATTCGATTACACTCGCACCGCAAATCCGACGAGAAAATTGCTCGAGCGACAATTAGCGAACCTCGAGAGCGCAGCGTACGCGTGCGCCTTCTCCAGCGGGATGGGCGCGATCACGGCGCTAGCGCGGCGGCTGGAAGTCGGCGACGAAATTATCGCCGGAAACGATCTTTACGGTGGCACGGTGCGCCTGCTCGATCGGGTTCTATCACGCAGCGGAATTAATGTGACTTACGTCGATACGACAGATCTGGATAAAGTGCGCGGTAGTCTAAGTTCGCGAACCAGACTCTTGCTGACTGAGACACCAAGCAATCCGCTATTCCGAATCAGTGACATCAAAGCGCTCGCAGAACTTGCACATTCGGCCGAGGCGATTCTCGCCGTGGACAACTCGATGCTCTCTCCCTGCTTTCAGAAACCGCTTGTGTTCGGAGCGGATGTCGTAATCCATTCCGCAACGAAGTTTCTCGGCGGGCACAGCGACGTCACCGCCGGTGCACTGATCACAAACGACGCGGAGTTAAATCGACAATTCGCGTTTCAACAAAACGCGGAAGGCGCAGGGTTAGCTCCATTCGACTCCTGGCTGCTGCTCCGCGGAATCAAGACACTTGTGTTGCGTGCAGAGCGCCAGAATGCATCGGCAAATGCGATCGCACGGTTTCTCTCGGAGCGCGCCATGGTTGATCAGGTGTACTATCCCGGGCTCAGCACCCACCGTGCTCATGAGCTTCACCGAAAGCAAGCGACCGGTGATGGCGCGGTGATCAGCTTCACAACCGGCGATGTCTCTGTCTCTCAACGCCTCGTTTCGAGTACGCAATTATTCGCCATAGCGGTCAGCTTCGGCTCGGTGAACTCGGTGATCAGTTTACCGTGTGCAATGTCGCACGCCAGCATTCCAGTAACGCTGAAGCAAACGTTTGCACTGCCAGCGGACCTTGTCCGCGTATCCGTCGGAATTGAAGACGTAGAGGATTTGATTGAAGATTTGGAGCACGCGTTTGCGATTGCATCGCGGCAGCACGCCGCGCACGCCATTCGATAGGATACCGCCCCGATTCGCAATCACATGTTGTCCTAAATTAATCGACAAATAGTTGTAATAAAATTATTGACAACGTATCTCAGACATGTAAAAACCACGACAAATATGCGCGGACTCCACCGTTTGGAACTGGAAGAGCTTGGCCTTTCATCCTCGGAGGCGCAGGTGTATCTCGCTCTTCTGCGCAGCAGCGGAGGCGTGGGCGCGAGTGCGGTCGCCAACGCGATAGGAATTCAACGAACGACCATTTATCCGATTCTCGACGCGCTTCTGGAAAAAGGAATGGTGGAGAGAGGAGCAGGCTATGGCGGCCGTTTTACAGCTGTTGCTCCCAAGCAGGCTTTACCTTCGTTGATCGCTCGCGAGAAGGAAGAGCTTGCGAATCGCGAACGCCTTGCCGAGGATCTTGCCGATAAACTGGAATCGGTCACCGAGCCATTCGCTCCGATTTCGGAGGTTGAGGTCATTCAGGTATTGCGCGATCCGCGACTGATCGGGGAACGCTTCGAGCGGCTCGAACTCGAAGCTGAGCGGATAATCGAAGGTTTTTGCAAGCCCCCGGTTATAGGGCGGATCGACAATCCGGCACAGGATAAGGCGATGCGGCGCGGCGTCCGCTTCCGGACCGTATATGAGCAGACTGCCCTCGATGACCCGGTCTTGGAGCCTTATCTTTCCAAATGGATCGCCGCAGGGGAAGAGGCCCGTTTTTACGACGGTGAACTGCCGCACAAACTCGTCATCTTTGATCGGCAGAGCGTCTTAATGCCGCTAGTTGGCCCGAGCGGTCAGGGCAGCACGCTTTTTATCAGACATCCGCAACTGGCGATGAGTTTGGGAATGCTTTTCGATTCGTTGTGGGAGCGTTCGAAGGCTTTTCCTGCCTATCGCGCAAAAGAGACCAAGGACAAGAAAGTTAGGGAAACTGTGGCCGCGTCCCTAAAGCTCCGAGTAAAACCGAGAAACCGATCTACTAACTCTCAACCAAATATTCCGAGATAGAATGTCCACTCCGGGGGAAGAAAGGGTTAACGCCTTTTCAGAACGGAGTTGAGGGAACCAAAACAGATCAAGACATAATTAAAACAAAAACCCCTTCTGGAGGATTCGGTAGAATGAAAAAACAAATTGACTCAACCATTAAAGCGCATCTTCTCCGAAGCGCGTCCTACCTTCTTCTGCTTTTCGCCGTTTCCGCGATCCCATTTGCACTGGCGCAGCGCGACGCCAGCAACCGAAGCGCGACGCATCCGGCAGCTGACGGACCGCGGGCTGCGCAGTCATCGACCAGAGCGATTGACGGCAGGTATGTCGCGCCGCCCCAGCGGCCTTCAGCCAAGATTCCCTCCGCAATCAATGCGGCGCAGCTGCCGAAGGACGTTCGGGCGGTTCCCGCCTCACAAGGAGACACGAGTAGCAGTCGTTCAGACGTGCCGTTCCCGAAACCACAGAACGTGCCGTTTCCCGCCGGCGGTACGCCGACACCGACACCCTCGGCTACCCCCAGTTGCACGCCCGGAATATGGACCAACGAACCGCCCATGGCCAATGCACGGAAGTACCTTACCACGGCGGAGGTCGGCTCTAATATGTATGCCATTACCGGGTTCGACAATAACCCCGATTACACCGCCGTGAACGAGCGCTTCGACGGCACCAGTTGGACGACCTTGGCGCCCATCCCCGTGCCACACTCCCAAAGTAGGGGAGCGGTTGTCGGCACCAAGATCTATGTGCCGGGTGGATTCAACGGCTCGCTCGGCGGCGATCTGGATACGATGCAGATCTACGATACGACAACCGATACCTGGAGCATGGGCATGCCACTGCCGGAGGCACGCTCCGGCGTGGCGACCGCAGCTTTCAACGGGCTGGTGTACGTGATCGGCGGGTCTGGCAGCGCGGATGTGTACATCTATGACCCGGAAACCAACAGCTACACTAACGGAACGCCGATGCCGTTGGGCAGTTTCAACGCGCCTGGAGTGTTGCTCAATGGTGAAATCTACGTGGTAGGCGGCGCATCACCTGGGCACTTCGCTTTTAACCCGACGACGAACAGTTGGCGTAGTATCGCTTTGATACCGACGATCGGTGGCAACGGCCCCGGCACATGCCAAAGCGGCAGCGGATTCGTTTTGAATAATGAATTGTGGATTCTAGGCTGCCAGGGTGAGCCGATCCCGCAGGTCTGGATCTACACTCCGGACACCGGTATGTGGCGACCCGGCCCGCAATATAACGTAGATCACCAGGGACCTGGAGCAGCGCGGTTCAACAATCGTGGTTTTGTAGTGGGCGGCGGCCCCGGAGACGGCGGATCCACCGCAGTTGAGTCGTATGAAGGCTGCCCCGCTACTCCAAGCCCGACTTGCAGGCCCAGCTATACGCCAGAAACTGCCACTGGGACGATAACTCCCGGAGGCACCGATATCGGTAACCATTGCGACGACTGCATTACGCCGGTCAGTCTACCCTTCCCAGTGAACGTATATGACACTCCGATTTCAAACGCATGGGCGGGCTCGAACGGTACGCTGCAGTTCTCGGCCAAGCCCAACGCCAAGTCATTCTTCGACCGCCAGTGTGTGCCCCTGGCTTTGCCGAATGCGCGGCCTTTCCTGAACACACTCGTCCCCTACTATGACAATCTGCGCACCGATGACTTGGCTGCCTGCCCAGACTGCGGCATCTTCACCCAGACCCTGGGCACCCCGCCCAACCGGCAGTTCGTCATCAGGTATAAGACCACCTACTTCAACCACTCCGGGACCGCCGAGTTCGAGGTGCTACTAACCGAAGGCTCGGATACGCTGTCGGTGATCTACGGACCGAGCGACAACAACGGCTTGGAGGCAACCAGCGGCATCCAGCAAGATACGAGTCTGTTCACGTCGTTCTCTTGCCAGGAAGCCGTGCTAACACCAGACCTGCGTGTGGACTACATACCCACAGTCTGCGCGACTCCAACCCCGAGGCCGACTGCAACACCAAGGCCTCGACCGGCTCCGCGGCCGCGCCCCACTCCGCCGTGATGAGACGCTATGCGTCAGTTGATAGTCGATGGCCGATAGTTGATAGCCGTCCAGAGATTCTAACAGACGAAATCAACCCCAGAACAGAGGAGCAAAGTGGATGGCAAGGGCAGCGCATCGCGCTGCCCTTGTCTTTGTACGGGTACCCACGTGCTGGCGACTTCTGGAACGGCTGAAGCGACGTTGCTTGGCGATCCTGCACTTTCAGTACCTTCGGCGAAATGAGAAGCGTTTTATCGTCAAGATAAGAGCGACGCGGTTGGGTTTTGGAAGCATCACTGCGGCTGATTATCGAAACTGGCGAGTGGGGTGCATGATGTGCATTAAATCGCTTGCAATCGATGATTATGCACTGATTATGCACTATGGTTGCATTAATAAACCGCCGAAAGCGTCAGGAGAAAACATTAGCGCTGGTTCAGGCGCGTCGGATCACCACGCAGCAAAAGCTTCAGCATCTACTGGAACGCGCTGGAGTTCCCGCAACACAATCGAGCGTTTCCCGCGATCTAGAGGAGCTGGGGATCGTAAAGCATCGCGGTTTTTATAGATTGCCAGAAGCCCCAGACGGTGCCTCGGCGGCCGGTCTCCTGAGTCTGGTGCCGGCTGGCGATTGTATGCTGGTGGCGCGGTGTGAACCTGGGCTCGCGTCCGCAGTGGCGGTGGAAATTGACCGCGCCCGAATTTCCGAAATCGCCGGTACGATTGCAGGGGATGACACAATTTTTGTTGCGTTGTTCAAGCCGAATCAGCAGCGGATCGCAACACGAAAAATCTGGGAGGTATTCGGCTAAGACTGCGCCTCCTTTGTGCTTTGTCTTCACGCCAATGGCTCGACCTTTGCTCGCGACTTACACTCCTTTTCCTTTCCCGCTCGTACGGGGAGAAAGCGACAGGGTCTTCGACAGCGCTGGCCGCTATTATTTTGATTTCTATGGCGGTCATTGCGTTTGCAGCACCGGCCATGCGCACCCTCAAGTTGCGGCGGCGATCGCCCGGCAGGCTAACAAGTTGTTGTTTTACAGTACGGCTGCCGACATTCCAGTGCGCCAAGAGGCGGCTGAGGCTCTTATTCGTTTCGCCAACTCTCATGGAGAGCTAGGCCTCGCATCGGTATTCTTCTGTAACACCGGAAGCGAAGCCAACGAGAACGCGCTGAAACTCGCCGCGAAGCTCACCGGCCGCTGTCGTTTTGCTGCATTCGATGGGGGTTGGCACGGGCGTGGGATGCTGCCGTTGTCTGCCACCGACGATCGGAAATTATCTGAGGCATACGCCCCGTTTCTAGCTTCTTGCGCGCGCTTGAAGTGGAACGACGAGGCCCATCTCGATGCATTCGATTTCACTCAGGTCGCAGCCGTTATTGTGGAACCAATCCAAAGTATGGCCGGGATTCGCGTCGCAACGCCGAGTTTCCTCGCAAGGCTGAGGGACGCGACGACGGCCGCAGGTGCGCTATTGATCTTCGATGAGGTACAGACCGGTATGGGAAGACTCGGTCACCCGTATGCCGCCGCGAAGTATCAGGTGCGGCCAGATTTGCTGACTACTGCAAAGGGCCTCGCGTCCGGCGTTCCGATGGGGGCAGTTCTGATGACAGAAGAAATTGCTGATAGCCTCAAGCCGGGCGATCTCGGCACCACTTTCGG
>Ga0081455_10001873_pt1 | contig 25307 bp, 18 predicted proteins | sample TabmetS3T2R1_FD_70207 | JGI IMG/M metagenome (GOLD analysis project Ga0081455, IMG submission 70207) | Tabebuia heterophylla rhizosphere microbial communities from the University of Puerto Rico - S3T2R1 | ecosystem: Host-associated > Plants > Roots > Rhizosphere ...
GTTGCCGCTCGCTTCCGTTTTTGATCGTCGCGCAGGTCGCTCCGAGAAATGGCCACAACGGGCGAGGGGAAAAGGACTGCCCGGTCTCGAAGGTTCTGAACGCGGAGAGCTATTTCTCGCTGGCGTTCAGTTTGCAAACCTGCTGCCGTCTCGTCCGCCCGTGAGCGAGCCGCTGACTATCGCCCTGTAATGCCGCAAGGGTCGTGACTAAAATCGGGAAAGGCGCTTCTCCTCAGAGATCGCGTGCCTTGCGTCGTAACCGTGCGCGGCCACCGGCCCTGAGGGCGGCCAGCTTTAAGAGTTGACATGCGCGGATTGCGGCTTCGATAGTTGATCGACAACTGTTCAAGAAAATATTCGGGAGGAATTGATGCAGGTATTCCGCCGCGTTGGCGTAGTTGCGCTGGCCCTTTTCAGCGTTCTCTCGTTGAGTGCACCCAGCTGGGCCCAAGAGCCCAAAGGTACGCTGATCTTCGCGGTTGAATCGCTCGCTGCCCAAACGCTGGATCCGATTCTCGAAACACGGCCAGGCAACGCCGTCTACCAAGCGCCAATGTACGATAGCCTCGTCGGCTTCGACCTCGACAAGGGTGGGCTTGGTCCTGGCGTCGCCGAGCGCTGGGTCATGTCCGAGGACGGGCTATCCTGGACCTTCCACCTGCGCCCCGGCCAGACCTTCCACAATGGCGATCCGCTGACCGCACACGACGTGAAGTTCAGCCTCGAGCGGCAGATGTCGCCGAAATCTTTGGCGGCGGCGGCCGGCTCGATGCGCCGCTCGATCAAGAGCATTGACGTTGTCGACGACCTGACCGTCAGGGTCAATACCAACGAGCCGCAGCTTGGATTGCCCGCGGCGCTGAGCCGTGCCGTCGCCCCGGAAGGCTCGATCATGCCGAAAAAGTACCTCGAGACGGTCGGCGAGGAGGAGTTCCGCAAAAAGCCCATCGGCAGCGGGCCCTGGAAATTTGTGCGCAGCGTCCCTGGCGACAGGATCGAGTTCGAGGCCGTCAGCTCTGCGCATTGGCGGGGCCGCCCCCGCTTCAAGAGCCTGCACATTCTACAGATCCCCGAGGAGAGCACGCGCGTCGCCATGGTGCGGACCGGCGAAGCGGCGATCGCCTCGATCAGCCCCGAGACCGTGCTTGGCGCTGGACGCGGAGGGATCGAGGTGATGACCGTTCCCGGCACCATGCAGGCCGTGTTCCAGTTCTATGGCACATTTCGCCCCTCTGTGCAGAACGATCCGATCAGCAAACCGCGCGTGCGGCAGGCCTTGTCGCTCGCCATCGATCGTCAGCAGGTCATCGAGCACGTGATGGCGGGCAAGGCGCAGATGCCGCGGCCGTTCGCGACGTTCGCTTTTACCGAAAGCTTGAGCGTCGACCGCTGGAAGCGATGGTCGGAGGAGGCCTATCGTTACGATCCAGCCCTCGCCAAGAAGATCTTGGCGGAGGAGGGCTACCCAAACGGTTTCGAGCTTAAATTCGCCAACGTGGCATTGCCCGGCACCCAGTTCATGATCAGCATCGGCACCGCCATTGCCGACATGTGGACCAAGATCGGCGTTAAGGTGACGATCAAACACTACGAGTGGGGCGTCTTCCCGCCGATGCAGAGGGGCGAGCAGCCCAACTTGACGGGCTGGGCTTCGATGTTCCGCACGGCAGGCCGGCCGGATGCGCCCTGGCGGTACAACACGGCCTTCTCGCCGGACAGCACCGAACGGATGCTTGGCGACACGGACAATTGCCCCGAGACCTGCAAAAAGTTCGTCGACCTCTACAAAGCCGTGATCAACGAGCGCGACCCTGGCAAACGCACGGCATTGAATGACAGCATGGTGGAGCTCATCGCCGAGCAATGGATCGCGGTACCAATCATCGAGGGGATGGGCTACTACGCGATTAACAGCAAGAAGGTTGGCGAGTTCGCTGCCATCCCAGGCCGGCACGAACTGGGCGACGTGTTCGAGCGTATTCCTCATCCCGACCAGAAGCCGTGGAAGAAGTGAGTGCGGCAAGGCCCGAGATGGCGATTGGCCAGCCAGGAGAGTTGTTCTGAGGAAACCCGCTGATGGGCGGCTTCATCGCGCGTCGACTGTTGCAGGGCCTCGTGCTCCTCGTGCTGGTGGCCACCGTCGTGTTCTTTCTCGGGCGGCTCACGGGCAATCCCGTGGACCTGATGCTGCCGGAGGATGCGACAGCGGAGGACCGTGCGCACCTGATCAAGGCGCTGGGCCTCGACGGCTCGCTCATCACGCAATACCGCGCCTTCATCGGCAACGCGCTCAAGGGCGATCTCGGCACATCGCTGCGCATGCGCCAGCCGGCGGTCGACGTCTTCCTTTCGCGGCTACCGAACACGCTCGTGCTCATTCCCTGGGCGCTCTTGCTGGCGATGCTGGTTGGCATCCCGCTCGGCGTTGTTGCGGCGCTCAACCGGGGCCGCATTCTCGACCGGACCGCAGGCACGATTGCCGTGCTCGGCATCGCCACGCCCAGCTTCTGGCTTGGCATCGTCCTGATCTTTGTGTTCAGCGTCGAGTTGGGCTGGCTGCCGTCCGGCCGCATGGGCGGGCCGGAACATTTCGTGCTGCCGGTGATCACGCTCGGCACGTTCCTGACCGCCGGCTTCATGCGCTTGACGCGGTCGAGCATGCTCGACGTGCTCGAAAGCGAATACGTCAAGCTCGCCCGCATTAAGGGTCTGAGCGAGTCCGTCGTGATCTGGAAGCATTGCCTGCGCAACGCCTTAATCCCGGTGCTCACGCTTTGGGGCGTGTTCGTTGGCAATCTCATTACCGGCGCGATCGTCACGGAGACGGTCTTCGCCTGGCCTGGCGTGGGGCGCCTCACCTACGAGGCCGTGATCTACCGGGATTTTCCGCTGCTGCAGGCCGTCATCATCCTGAAGGCAATTCTTATCCTCACGATCAACCTCGTGGTCGACATTCTTTATGCCTATGTCGATCCGCGTATCAGGCTCAGTTGAGTGACGCGAATGCGAAGCATGCCATGGCTCTCCATCCTCGTCATCGCCACCATGCTTTGCATGGCGATTTTGGCGCCGCTGCTGGCGCCGTATTCGCCTATCGACCAGACGCTTCGCGACAAGCTGCTACCGCCGTTCTGGTTGGAGGGCGGCAGCAGCAAATACATCCTGGGCACCGACGCCTTCGGTCGGGACATCCTGAGCCGCTTAATCTACGGGGCTCGCGTTAGCCTCATCGTGGCGGGGCTGGCTTTGACTGTCGGCGGCGGCGTCGGCCTCCTCATTGGTATTGTGGCCGGCTACCTGGGCGGCATTGTCGAGACCATGCTCATGCGACTGGTGGATGCGGCGTTCACCTTTCCGGCGATCCTGTTTGCCCTCTTGCTGGCGGTGACGATGGGGCAGGGTTTGGGCACGCTGGTGATCGCGATTAGCCTGCTGCTCTGGGCGAGCTTTGCGCGCATCATCCGCGGCGAGGTCTTGGCCTTGAAACAGCGGGAGTTCGTGGCACTCGCCAAGGTGCGAGGATGCTCTGAACTGCGCATTATGCTGACCCACATTCTGCCAAACGTGCTCAACACGTTCATGGTCCTGGTCACGCTCAACATCGGGGTCGTCATTATCGCCGAGGCAGCGCTGAGCTTCCTAGGCGCGGGCATCCCGCCGCCGACGCCCACCTGGGGTCTGATGGTTTCAGAAGGTCGGGGCCGCATCGCCGAGGCATGGTGGGTCTCGCTGATACCCGGGTTGGCGATTACGTCACTTGTCCTTTCCGTGAACCTGTTCGGCGACTGGTTACGCGACCGGCTGGATCCGAGGTTGCGGCAGCAATGAGCAACGAGAACGTCCTGGAGGTGCGTGACCTCGTCACCCACTTATTCCTGCGTCGGGGGGTGGTAAAGGCGGTCGATGGCGTGAGCTTCGACCTCAAACGCGGCGAGGTTCTGGGCCTCGTCGGCGAGTCGGGCTGCGGCAAGAGCCTGACCGCGCTGTCCATCATGCGCCTGTTGCCGAAAGGCAGCGCACGCACGCTACGCGGCGAGGTTCGCCTCGGCGGCGAAAATATCCTGACCCGTTCTCCGCGCGAGATGCGCGAGATCCGGGGCCGGCGGATTTCGATGATCCTTCAGGATCCGCAAACCTCGCTCAATCCGGTGTTCTCGGTCGGCGAGCAATTGCGCGAGGCGATATTCCGGCGCAGGCGGGGCAGCAAGGCAGAGGTCATGCAGGAGGCAGCGGGAGCGCTCCGCCGTGTTGAGATCGCCGCGCCCGATCAGCGGATCGGTCAGTTTCCGCATCAGATGAGCGGGGGCATGAAGCAGCGTGTGGTCGGCGCCATTGCCATCAGCGGTCAGCCGGAGGTGCTCATTGCCGATGAGCCGACCACTGCGCTCGACGTGACCATCCAACTTCAGTACCTGAAGCTCCTGAAGCGCCTGCAAGCGGAAACAGGCATGGCCATCCTGTTCATTACCCACGACTTCGGCGTGGTGGCCAGAATGTGCAACCGCGTGGCGGTAATGTACGCCGGCCGCATCGTGGAGTGCGGTCCTGTGGCGCGGATTTTCGAACACCCGTCCCACCCCTATACGCAGGCGCTGATCGCCTCGGTTCCCCGGATGTCGGGAACGGTCGGAGGGCGGCTCACGACCATCGACGGTCAGCCGCCCTCGCTGTTAAATTTGCCGGCGGGGTGTCGGTTCGCGGCGCGGTGCGGGCACGTCCAAGCCGGCTGCCGCGATGGCTACCCTCCGACGGTCATGGTCGGTGCCGAGCACACCGCCGATTGCTGGAGGCTCGGCCGTCAATGATCCCTGGACAGGACAGCACCGAGCCGCTGCTTCGCGTCGACAACGTCAGGAAGTACTATCCCTTTAACAAGGGCACTCTCTTTGCGCGCACACTCGGCCAGATCAAGGCCGTCGACGGTGTCTCGTTCAGCATAGAGCCCGGCAAAACGCTGGGGCTTGTCGGCGAGTCCGGCTGCGGTAAAACGACAACCTCGCGTCTCATCCTCAATCTCGAAACCCCGACGGCGGGCGAGGTGCTGCTGGAAGGCCAGCCGATCCACGACTTGAAGGGTGACGCGCTGACCGCGTTTCGCGGCAAGGTGCAGGCCGTATTTCAGGATCCCTGGTCCTCGCTCAACCCGCGCATGACGGTCGGCCGCACCATTGCCGAGAGCCTGATCGTTGCCGGCTGGGAGAGGCCGAGGATCGCGGCCCGGGTGGAGGAGCTCTTGGACCAGGTGCGCCTGGAGCCGGGGCACGCGCAGCTTTATCCACATGAGTTCAGCGGCGGTCAGCGCCAGCGCATCGCGCTCGCCGCCGCGCTTGCCTCGCGACCGCGGCTGATCGTGCTCGATGAGCCCATTTCGGCGCTTGACGTGTCGATCCGGGCGCAGATGATGAACCTTCTGAAGGATATCCAAGCGCAAGACGACGTCGCCTATCTGCTTGTTGCGCATGACCTTGCAACCGTGCGCCACATGGCCGATCAGACGGTCGTCATGTATCTAGGCAAGGTCGTCGAGCACGCACCCACTCACTTGCTGTTCGATGGCGTGCGCCATCCCTACACCCAGGCCCTCTTCTCGGCAGTCCTGCTCGCCCGTCCGGATCAGCTGGGAGATGAAGTCGTTCTGAGGGGCGAGATCCCGTCCCCGCTCAGTCCGCCGAGCGGTTGCCGGTTCCATACGCGCTGCCCGCACGCGGTGCCGCGCTGCTCAAGCGTGGAGCCCCCGTTGCGGGAGATATCGCCTGGGCACCGCGTGGCGTGCCATTTGTACGAGATCGATAACGCTAGCATTATGGGCGGCGGGCGGGCGATGGCTGGTGACGAGCGGGTGAGCTAAAATTCGACGCGCAGCAGAGGAAGTTGCATGGCCGAATGGATCGAGACCTATCGTGGTGTGGTGAGCGCCTGGGAATGCGATATCGTCGAGCATTTCACCATTGCCTACTATTTTGAGCGTTTTGCCGATGCAACGCGGAATTTCCTTGAGCTTATTGGCGAAGGCGAAATGCTTGGGCCAACGGTCGAGGCTCGCCCGTTGCGTCTTTACACCAGCTTCACCCAGGAGTTGCGCGCCGGCGCCGGCTTCCACATCTTGAGCGCGGTCGTTGCCGTCGACGACAGTTCGCTGCGGCTCGGCCACAGGATTGTTTTTTCGGCCCGTGGAGAAGCCGTGTCGTGGGTCACGCAAACCCTCCCGCTTCCGGTCTCGGCGACGCCGCAGTTGCGAAGCCGGCTCGAGGCACGGATTGTCGCGTGGCCGGGACCCGAGGTGCGCGAGACGGCTCTGCCGACAAGGCGCGGAGGGCTCACCGCCCGCGACCGCGTGAAGCCGCGCGATCTTGACGAGAGCGGGATGCTGGCGCTCGCCGCCCACGTGCATCGGTTTTCCGGGGCCGGTATGCAGTTCCTCTCTTCGATCGGCATGACCGACGACTATATGCACCAGAACCGCCGCGGCTTCTCGACCCTGGCGCTGGACCTGAGACTGACTGGTGTCGCGAGTGTTGGCGAGCGGATCGACGTCACGACGACGATTGCTCACTTGGGTAACACCTCTCTCAGCTATGTCCATCACATGAGTGGCGCGGACGGTCGCGAGATCGCCTCGATGTTGCAGACGGGCGTGCAGCTCGATCTCGACGCCCGCCGCCCGGCGGCCTTGCCGCCGTCCATACGGGAAGCGGTCTTAAGGCTCTTATCTGAGGCGTAGACGTCTAGGGAACAGGGGAAACCATGACCACTGCCAATGGGCCGCTCAAAGATGTGAAGGTCGTTGCCTGCTCGACCGCACAAGCCGGCACGGTGCCTTACATGTTGATGGCTGACCTCGGTGCCGAGGTCATCAAGATCGAGGTACCGGGGGGCGGCGATCCCCAGCGCGTCTCTTCCGTGCTGCCGGGGCATCCGAGCTCGTTCTTCGAGACCAACAACCGCGGGGTGAAGAGCGTCACGCTCAATCTCAAGGCTCCCGAGGGTCGGGAAATCCTGCGCAAGCTCGTCGCCCGTGCGGATATCTTCGGCCAGAACTTCCGCCCGGGCGCGGCGGAGAAGAACGGCTTTGGCTACGAGGAGCTGAAGCAGGTCAACCCGAAACTCGTCTACATCTCCATCTCCGGTTACGGCCCGAAGGGACCGAACGCGCATTTACCGGGGACTGATTCGATGGCGCAGGCGCTAGGCGGCATCGCGCAAGCTTATTCTGCGCCGGGCCAACCGATGCGCACCGGCATCGCCTCCGTTGCCGATGAGACGTGCGCCATCCTCGCCTTCGGCGGTGCGCTCGCGGCCTTGACACATGCGCGCGCCACCGGTGTCGGCCAGAAGGTCGAACTATCGCTTCTGGGCAGCATCGTTCGTTTGCTCGGCTGGACCTTCACGACGACGTTGTGGCGCGGCACCGACCCGGTGACGGGCCAGGCCCGCGTCGCGGGCACGCGCGAGCGGCCGGCGATGTCGGCGAGCTTCAACGATCGTGACGGCAAGCCCATGGTGTTCCAGCTCGCCCGCGACCAGTGGAAGGAAGCGATGGTCGGTCTCGGCTTTTACGCCGAAGTGGAGAAGGCGGGCTTTAGTCATCTAGGCGAAGCCATGGACTCGGCCAGCCGGCGGGCCGAGCTGCTCGCTTTGCTCGACCGTCTGTTCGCGACCAACACGCGAGAACACTGGGTGGCCAAACTCAGGGCTGCCGATATCGTCTCGGCGCCAATCAACACGATGCTCGAGGCCGCCTCAGACCCCGATGTGCTCGCCAACGGCTACGTCAGCGAGATCGATTATCCCAAACACGGTAAGCGCTTGCGGGTGCACGGGACGCCCTGGCAGTTCTCCGAAACACCGGCCAGGATCGGGACGGCGCCCGAGCTCGGCGAGCACAACGACGAGGTCCTCAACAGCCTCGGCTACAGCAAGGCGGACATTCAGGGGCTTCGGGAGCGGAAGATCATTTGACGTCCGCAAGTCCCGGCAGGCGATACCTGTCCTGCGGGTCGAGCCAACCCTTGAAGTTGGGCTTGCGCTTCTCGGCGAAGGCCGCGCGCGATTCCATCAGGTCGCCCTTGTCGCCATGCTCATGCAGCTTGGCGGCGAGTGCCTTGTGGGTCGGGGAAGGCTCCGGGCGCATCTGACGCATCATGTGCACGGTATTCACGCGCGAAGCCGGTGGCAGCGAGAGCAGATGCTCGGCCATGGACATGGCCGTCGTCATAAGTTGATCCTGCGGCACCAGCCGGTTGAGGAAGCCGACCTGGTAGAGGCGCTCGGCCGGGAAGCGGAAGCCCAGTGCCATCTCCATGGCGATGGGGTAGGGCAGATTGGCAATGTGGCCATGATTGTAGCCGCCCAACAGCCAGCGCTTTGCCTCTGAAACCTCGAACACGGCTTCGGGCACGGCGACGCGCAGATCCGTACGCTCGACCAGCATGAAGCCCCCGCCCATGGCGAAGCCGTTGACGGCGGCGATCACCGGCTTTTCCAGCGTGCCGTCCATAAAGGGATCCGGAATTGCTGGTCGCTTGCCGCCCGGTGTGCCGCTTGCCAGCGATTCCTTCATGTCCTCGCCGGCGCAAAAGCCACGCCCCGTTCCGGTAAAGATCGCAACCTCCAAGTCCTTGTCGTGCCGGAACTCGGTCCACAGTTCAGCAAGGGTGGTGCGCATGTCACTGTTGAGGGCATTGAGCCGCTCCGGGCGGTTCATGCGCAGGACAAAGACCTGTCCGTGACGCTCGCTTTCGACCACTGCCATGCGAGGATCTCCACTGGTTTTCCGGCGCGCTGAGGCCGCCGAAGTGAAGATTAGACTGACCCGCCCGTCCACAGAAGGCGAAATGGGTCTGGTTGGCGCTTCTCACACCTCGCGCGCCGACGGCAGGCACGGCGCGTTCACGAGCATGGCCCGGTTTTTCCTGGCAGACGTGCGGCCTGTGTCCCGCGCAATGGCGGCGATCGAAAGACAATCACGTCACTGAACGTCCCGCGCAGCCGAGGCCTCGCGTGCGCCGCGCAGCTTGGCAGCCCGTCCCCTTTTTGTATGAAATGCGCCCAGCGACGTGGCGCGTCATTCTCCAGGCCTAAATCGTCGCCGTCGGTCGTTGCCGGCGCTCCCTAGTCCCGGTATTCAACCAGAGCACCACAGCCGCGCGAATTCGCCTAGTTGCCGGAGCCGGGCGATGGCCACCGCGGAGACACCCGCCGCCGCGATCAGCTCGACGACTGAACGAGCCCAGGGCATGGCTGCACCCCATGCATCCACTTCGTGCAGAGAGATAATGCGAACGATGCTGAAACCCACGGCGAGTGAGGCGAAGGCGATGGCAAGCCGATAGCGTTTGATGTAGTGCCACATCCAGATCAAGCCGTACAAGAATAGGGCGACCACGATGAGTGCGATGCTAACGGTCGCAACGATTTGAAAAACTCGTCGATGCTCGTAGAGGCCATATTGCCGCGCAAGGATACGCAGCCACTCACCGAACCCCCTTATCCAGCCCAAGCCCCGAGCCAGCCTCGTCTGTGAATACAGTAGCAGCACCATTGCCAAGCTGGCCCACACCAGCGCATCGGAACCGGCTAGGCCACGCTGCTGCGCTCGGCGGCAAGCCCAGGCCGCCCAAGCCGCGAGGAGGTTCGCCACAAAGAGGGCGGCTAAAGCTAACGGCCAGCTTGCATCATCCGACATAGTGCGCAGCCTTGCGGACCCATCACGCGACTTCCCGGGGTTCAAGGACGAGCTGACCGGCTCCCCAATGGAACTTCCTGACGATCAGCTAGTCGGGGAAGCGCAGCATAGAAACTGCCACAGAAGTTCGCGGCCGGGCATTTCAAGTAAGCGGAAACACCGGCTACGACGAGATAACCCGCAAGAGTAACGAAAGAGATGCCAGCTGCGGTAGCTTGCGGGCGCAGTCCTAGTGGCGTTTCACCACGCCAGCACGAGGCCTTGTGCACGGGCATATGCCACGATAGGGCGAATACGAGCATGCTCCGAGGCAAGCAAGAGCCGTGTAACGGGACTTCAGTTTATCAGCCTAGCTTCAGCCCTGGGGTCAATGCATTGGGGTTAAACGACGCCTACCCACCCCGGGCCTTCCTGGCTCCCGTGTTCGCAACGCAGGATGATCGAGGGGAAATCCCCATCTTTTGTATCGAGGGCGCCGAGGTCCCGTCCCAGCTGCTTTGAAATTCAGTTTTTACAGGCTGCCACGAGTTGAAGTCCTGGGTGAGGGTAAGCGGCGAGAAGGACGAGCAGGGCTCGTCCTCAGCGCGGTCATCGGGCATCACGCCTCAAAGTTAGGCCCTCCAATCGCCAACTTAGTTGCCATTCGCGTCTGCGCCCGGTGTGCTCACCCACTTTGAGAATTTGCGGCCAGGCTCGTGCTCGTGCCTTTTTCGAGCCGCAAGTATGGCCGAAACGCCCCGGAATGGGTCGTTCATCGACACGATCGGCCACTAAACCTTCAGACTCGAGGCTTGGGCCAGCACCTGAGCGCTCCCGCTGGGCCTGAAGCAACAAAGAAACCAGTTCAAGCCTTCGCCAGATCGAATGCATCTGGCCAGTGCAACACCTGACACGAGTGATGGTTAAATGAGAAAGCCGGTGCGCTGCAATGTGTTGATGATCTACCCCCGGTTCAGCGCGGCTTCGTTTTGGAACTACTCCATCACAGCCGAACTGCTCGGCGCACGCTATCCCACCATACCCCTGGGTCTGATTACGCTAGCGGCCATGCTCCCGGCGCATTGGACGGTCCGCCTCGTCAATCGCAATACGGAGGCGCTTGCTGACGCCGATCTCGAGTGGGCCGATCTGGTGATGACAGGGGGTATGCTGTTCCAGCAGGCCGACACCTTGCGCCTGATCCGGCGGGCGCAAGCCCACGGGAAACCGGTTGCCGTCGGCGGACCAGACGTCACCTCCAGCCCGCACATCTATGCCGCTGCAGACTTCCGGGTACTGGGTGAGGTGGAGGGGATCATTGATGAGTTCATCGCGGCCTGGGAAGCCGGCGAGCGCAGCGGCGATTTGGAGGCCCCCAAGTTCAAGGTCGATGTCACAAAGTCACCGATCCCAAGGTTCGACTTGCTCAAGTTCGAAGACTACTTGTTTGTCGGCGTGCAGTTTTCCCGTGGTTGCCCCTTTACCTGCGAATTCTGTGACATCATCGAACTCTACGGGCGCGTGCCGCGCGCCAAGACGGCGCCGCAGATGCTGGCCGAGCTCGACGCCCTCTACGCGCTCGGCTATCGCGGTCACGTCGATTTTGTCGATGACAACCTGATCGGCAACAAGAAGGCTGTCCGAGCTTTCCTGCCGCATCTGCAAGCTTGGCAGGAAGCCCACGGCTTCCCCTTCGAGTTTTCGACTGAGGCATCGATCAATATTGCCGACGATACCGAGTTGCTCGAACAGATGCGGGCTTGCGGCTTTTTCGCATTGTTCGTGGGCATCGAGAGTCCCGATCCCGACACACTCGTCGCCATGAAGAAGAAACAGAATACCCGTCGCAGTCTGACCGATAGCATCGAGAGGATTTATGATGCCGGCATGATGGTCACCGCCGGTTTCATCCTAGGGTTCGACAGCGAAACCCGATCGGTCGCGGGGCCGATGGCCGACTTCATCGAGGATGCTGCAATCCCTGTGGCAATGGTCGGCCTCCTTTCGGCGCTGCCCAACACGCAGATGACGCGCCGACTGGCCAGCGAGCATCGGCTTCATGACGGCCACGATTATCATCCCGACGGTAAAGGAGATCAGTGCATGCAGGGCCTGAACTTCGAGACCGTGCGCGCGCGCCGGGATATCCTCGAGGATTACTGCCAGGTGCTGCGGCGTATTTACGAGCCTGCCGCCTTCTGCGCGCGGGTCGAGCGGCTGATCGCCAGGCTCAAGTGGACTGGGAAATCGCAGCAGGAATATCCGGCTGACGATTTCCGCCGACGGCACGGCATAGAAACGGTACGGCGGATTGTTAGTCACGTTCCGGAATGGCGAGACCAGCTGTGGACAACCTTCATGCGTTGTTATCAGGCCAATCCGTCGGCCGTTCGGCAAACGGTCTCGCTGCTTGCCCTCTACCTCCACCTTGGACCCTATGCGCGCCAGGCCATCGCCGCGACGGAAAGGGCGATTGCGGAGATCGAGCAGGGTGCCTACCGGCGTCCGCCTAGGATTTCACCGGTCGCATGGGCCGAGGGATCTCCGCTCCAAGCACCATGAGCCGGGTCAAGACTGATCTCGCGACCCCATGACTTCCGCTGGACGTGGGCGGCGCGAGCTGGCTCGCTCGTTGAAGCGACCCGACCATCGCACTTATTAACGATGCTTCTGCGCAGCATCTGAGGGCCGCCTCGTCATTTTCCGATTCTCCTGCGCCGCCTGGTCGTGCCGCGGCCGCATTCGTCTGATAGAATAACAGCATTCGTGGAACAGAATTGCCGATAGCAGATCATTCACTTCACCGGGAGAACGCCAATGTCGACCAGCCGTCGGAAGTTTCTGGTTGCCGGAAGTGCAGCGCTCACGGTAGCGGCCGCGCCACGTGCCCGCGCACAATCCGCCGATGCCTCACGTAAGAGCAAGATCGATGCGCTGCTGCAGCGCGCCGCCGATGCCGGCGACATACCCGGCGTCGTCGCGGTGGCGACCGACCGGAATTCGGTCATTTACGAAGGCGCCTATGGCAAGCGTATCCTTGGTCAGCCAGCACCCATGACCCCCGACACCGTGGTGTGGATTGCTTCAATGACGAAGGCGCTTACAGCGACCGGAGCCATGCAGCTCGTCGAGCAGGGCAAACTCGATCTCGATGCCCCCGCAGCCAAGGTCGTGCCGGAAATCGCCAGCATTGAGGTGCTAGAGGGCTTCGACGCATCGGGCCAGCCGCGCACGCGCCCGCCCAAGCGCCCCATCACGCTGCGTCATCTGCTGACCCACACCGCCGGCTTCGGCTACGACCTTTGGAGTGTCGATCTCGGCAAGTATCAGACCGCCAAGAACGTTCCGGGCATCATCACCTGCGAAAATGCGGCGTTGCGCACGCCGCTGCTTTCTGATCCAGGCGATAAGTGGTTTTACGGGATCGGCATCGATTGGGCCGGCAAGATGGTTGAGGCCGCGAGCGGCAAGAGGCTTGGAGCCTATTTGCAGGAGAACCTGTTCGCGCCGCTCGGCATGACCAATACCGCCTTCAAGATCTCACCATCCATGCGCGAGCGTCTCGCCAAGGTCCACCAGCGCGGCGAAAACGACGCGTTCACGCCGCAAATGGACCTCGAGATCCCGCAGGAGCCCGAGTTCGAGATGGGTGGTGGCGGCCTCTACGCGACGGCCGGAGACTATGTGCGCTTCGTGCGCCTGATCCTCAACCGGGGCAAGGCCGACGGCAACCAGGTCCTCAAGCCGGAGACAGTCGAGTTGATGTCACGCAACAACATGGGCGACGCTCGGGTGACGCTCTTGAAGACGGCGGCACCGGAATTGTCGAACGACGCGGAGTTCTTCCCCGGCATGCCCAAGACATGGGGACTGAGCTTCCAGATCAACACGGAAAAGGCGCCGACGGGACGTCCTGGCGGTGGCCTCATGTGGGCCGGGTTGGCCAACACCTACTTCTGGATCGACCCCGTCACGGGCATCGGCGGCGTTTACCTGTCGCAGGTCCTACCCTTTGCCGATAAGAAGTCGCTACCGCTCTACTACGCCTTCGAGTCGGCGATGTATGCGGCCGCGTGAACAGAGGCACGATCGCGACAGCACGACCCACATGCAGCTCCATTTGAGGGGCGCGTATCAGTCAGGGGACCTGACCTGACCCTCGATGGATGCTTGTGGGTACAACGAGCCTATGCGTCGCATAGCCCGCGCGCATAGTGCGATTGTGCGGCTAATCGCGAACCAGACCCGCAGCAAGTATCGCTTCAAGAACCTATGCAGCGCCGCGGGCTCTCGATGGCGGCGTGCCCGCAATGATGGGACGATCACATCCAAGAGCCGTGCCTCAGGCCGGTGACGCGCCGGTGGGTGCGGGTTCTCTCTTGCGTCGCGCCTGATCTGAGGCCTGCATCAACACGGCGACGAGAATGAGAGCCCCACCGACAATCACGGCCGGCGTGGTCGTCTCATTGAAGACGAGATAGGTCCAAATGGGTGCGGCGACAGTCTCCGCCTGGGCCAGCATCACTAGCGTGACGCCGGGCACAACCCGCGATCCCCGCGCAAACAGGATGAGGCCGAGCGCTAGGATGACAGTGCCGTGCAGTAATGCGAGAGAGACGTCGCTGAGACTTGGCACCATGGGCAGGCCGAGCCATAGGACCGCCAAGCCACAGACGAGCGCGGTGGCGATGCCAACGGCGACCAGCGCTGCATCCAGATCTTGTGCACGCGCGCCGCGAGTGGCCAGCGAATAGAGGGCAAACGTGAATGCCGTGCCAAGGGCGAGCGCGCGTGCCAGCCATGGTCCTTCCGCCGCTGACCAATCAATATGTTCGGCATTGAGGCTGAGCCCGCTCATCAACGCAACACCAACGAGCGCGACAGCAATAGCTAGAGCGCCAAAGACACCGATACGTTCGCCGAGTAGCGGACGAGCCAGCACTGCGGCCATCAACGGTGCAAGCGACATCAGGAAGAACACCTCTGCGGTGCTGCCGGATTTGATGGCCGCTACGAACAGGACTTGGCTTGCCACCAAGGCCAGCACCGAAATCCAGCCAAAACCGCCAAGACGGCTAATCTGCGCCAACGGACTGCTGGCGTGACGCCAGGCCGCCAGGATCGACAGCGCGCAACCAAATCCAATCCCGCGCCAGAACAGGTATTGCCAGGCATCACTACCGGAGGCAGCGCGAAGGCAGATGATGCCGAGACTGAGGACCAGGCCAGCAACGATGACGAGGCCACAACCGCTCAAATAGCTGCGCGGCAGCTGAACGGCTATGCGACGCATCGGTGTTTCGTGGACATCAATGGGCCTTCGATGCGCTCAACAGGATGTGAAGCTTTAGTAGGACGCTTCACCGCGTCACCGGGATTTCAGAGGCTGAAACCAAAAACTGGTGAACCGCCAGTCCGCTTAGGCCCGTTTAATGATTTTCAGGGTCGCGGCTAAAATTGGCGCGGTGGTTGTGCAACATTTCCAAACGCATCGCGTTACCCAACGTCAAGGGCCCGGGTTTGGGCGCGGGTTTGGTTGCGGGCACTGTACGACCACCGTAAAGGACGTCGCAGCATTAATCTCAGCAGGCGTGGCGACTCTGTTCCGCGTTGGGTTGTTTCTATCGTAACCGTTTTGATTGTAAACCGCCGCTTTGGCTTTGACGTCCCCGTCCGTATTGTCTTCAACGATGAAAGTTATTTGCTTGGGAGTCGTGTGCGTAAGGCTATGCTTGATCGTATTTTCGAGAAGATCGAGCGAACTTTCGTGCCAGTGACGTTCCCCGGAATCGATCATGAATTGTCCAAGCGCGGTGCCCGAAAGAAGCTTACCTTTATCTACAAAATGCCCAAATTTGTATGGCGTTGTGCCTCGCTCACGTCCGTTCCCATTGGACCCATGCTTCTGCTTAAAATTGTTGGCCGTCGCCTGTATGTTGTTGCCTGGCGTGAATTTCGTATTCAAGTCGCTTGCAAAATATGACCAACCCGTACCTGTGGGACCGCTCGCCATCTCTCACTCCCATCTCCGCGAATTGTAACGCCATGCGCTACAAAAAGTTCTACGCCAGCTCGACCCCCCAAACATCGATACGGTCGATGTAGGTTTCGCCGGTGTTGCCCTTACCTTGGGCGACACGAACATAGCCGTCACCGTTCCATGCATCGCTCCAGCTGTTTTTACAGATCCAATGATCGTTGCCAGAGTAACCCACAACCGCGATTGCATGCCCGCCCACAATCCGCGGGGGCCGTCGCCTTGCGACGCGATAGACGGCGTTATTTGAGGTTCCCGAAAAAGTGTCACCAAACGCGTAAAAATCCTCGTATTGAACCATAATCGCGATGACCGGGCCTATATTAAATATGTGTTCTTTCATGTTCCTCTGTGTCAGATTCAGATTGGTATCGTCCAGAAGATTTTTGGGTGGCTTAATCTGGACGGGTGGATTGCTTCCACTCTGCCACTTCAGTCCTGGCCTTTCGCAGTACGCCAGCGCCTTTTTTGGCCACCAATGATCAACTTCGCAGTTGCCAGGTCCTTGGGGAGCACGGAATAAGTCCTGCTCGTCCAAATCCGCACCTTGCGTGCCGGGTAATCTGTTTTTGCGATTGTACGTTCCCTCTACCGCAGCCACGACGGCAAAGGCAGTGCACGAATTGCATGGATCGGGGTCATCCTGATCCTTGACCGAGGTTATGTAGTTGACACCATCTTTGCGAGGATCGTAGTTATTATCAAAAGCACTCCGCGCTGGCGCAGGAAAGATGCTACTCGCGGCGACGACCCCGCCGACGAGCGTTGCTGTGCCATTGAAGAAATCTCGGCGACTCAGGCCCTCGTCCGTGCTTGGCATGAGAATGGAGCCTTTTGACTTGAAGGTAGTCATTTTCAATCCCCAAGCGCCAACGCATGCGCAATTTGCTTGTTAACGACCGCCAAGGACGACAGCGTCCCGAGCTTACGGATACCCCTGCCAAGTTGGCCTACTGATGTTCGACAAGCCGGCCAGCATGGGCAACCTAAGCCGTGTCGGTGAGCCTGTCTAGCAAGGTCAGGCCGTCTTTGGCATGCAGTGAGCAATGAGTTCCGTGCTCCCCCTTTTGCGTTTCTGACTGCTCGATGTGCTACGTCACTCATTTTCTCAAAATATTGAGGCCAGCCCGACGTCGGAAAACTCCCGAGAAGACGGGACTCGCGTCTCAGCACCGGGCGACACACAACGCCTTGCTCAATCGCGCAACACGATAGGTGTCGACGCCAGATGAAAGCCGTCGAAGGTGGGCATCGGCACCTTGCGCGGCGGCATCGGTACGCTGCGCGGGGCATTCGGCGCCGCACCATCAACCCTCAGCGTCGCCCCGGAAATGAAGGCAGCCGCCTCGCTCAGTAGAAAGACAATCGCCGCGGCCACTTCGCTTTCCGTACCCAAGCGACCCGCCGGCACATGGCTCTTAAGGTTGCGAATTTTCTCACGCATATCCGGGGGATAGCGGTCGAGGCCGGAGGAAGCGATCCAGCCGGGGGCCACGGCATTAACGCGCACGTTGGAGCCCGACCATTCGAAGGCCGCCGTCTTTGTAAAATTCACCATGCCGGCCCTGGCGGCGCCGGAATGGCCCATCACGGGTGTCCCCATCCACATGTCGGCGACCATATTGACGATGGCGCCACCATGACTTGCCATCCACTGGGTATAGGCCTCCCGCGCCATCAGAAACCCGCCCGTTAAGTTATTGCGGACCACCGTTTCCCAGCCCTTTTGCGACATGCGGGCGAGGGGGGCCGCAAACTGCCCGCCGGCATTGTTGACGAGGCCATCGAGGCGGGCAAAGCGCGCCAGCACGGCAGTGATGGTGGCCTTGACCTTTTCCTCGTCGCGGATGTCGCAGACCCAGCGCTCCGCCTCGCCACCGACGGCGGCGATCTCCTCGCGAACGGTCTCCAGCTTTTCGGGGTTGCGGCCGATCAGGGCGACCTTGGCGCCAAGGGAGGCCAGTTCATGGGCCGCGCAGCGCCCGATGCCACTGCCGCCGCCGGTGACAATCACCACCTGCCCGTTGAACAAGCCGGGGCGAAAAACGGACGCATAACTCTTGGCCATCAAATTCTCCGCTGTTCACCGGATCTCGGTCCTCGCCCCTGCGGCGCCACCTTATCCCTGATCCACCCGCCCTGACCCGGTACTTTTCATCTTTCGACGGACCCCCGGGGCGCTGGTTGGGCTCGCTTGAGGGTCGGGAACCAGACAGAAGCTCAGGGAAGTCCCTGACATAGTCCCAAGGAAGACATCAGGTTGCGCCAAAAATGCCTAGTGCTAGTGATCTTCAGCACAGCCCGCCCCACTGTTAGGTCTAAAAAGGGGTGCCGATTTTACCTCGTCATCAAATAGCCTTTGGAGTTGAAGCAGGAATGCCCTCTTAAACTAGCTTATAGACGAGGCCACAAGCCAAACGCGTGTCACGCGGTAACGGCAAAAATGTCGCCACGACCGGGGATGCACTGCCCGCGCTGCGGATTGTCCAGTCCGACGGGCAAATTTTGTAGCGAATGTGGCGCGCCCTTGGAGGCCAGGAGCGCGGGGCAGGCCGCTGCCCAGGCCTCGCGTAAAGTCGCCACCGTCCTCTTCGCCGATATCAAGGGATCGACCAAAGCCATCAGCGCCATCGACGCTGAGGCCGCCATGCTGCGCATCAAACCGATGGTGCATGCCATGGCCACGGCGGTGCGGGAACAGGGCGGCACTGTCATCGAAGTCAGAGGTGACGGTATTCTTTCAGGCTTTGGCGCGCTCGATAGTCTCGAAGATCATGCCCTGGCCGCGTGCCGGGCTGCGCTTGCCATCCGCCAGGCCGCCAAGGCGGGGGCATCCTCGGGCCTGCCGGTGCGGATCGGCATCCATACCGGTGAGGTCATTGTCACGCCGGGAGAGGCCGGTAATTCGCTGATCGGCGCCACCGTCCACTTGGCCAACCGGCTTGAGGCGGCGGCCGAACCCAATACCATCCTGATCTCCGAGGAGGTCTATCGCGCCATCGCCACGGCGGCCGAAGTGCAGCCGCGGGGGCGATCCACTTTCAAGGGCTTCGACCAGCCCGTTGAAACCTGGGAGCTGCTCGACGTCGAGCACCGCTCCCGCTGGAATACGCGCGCCCTCATGGGGCTGACGCCCTATTGCGGGCGCGCCCCGGAACGCGCCCTCCTCACGTCTTTTATCGAGCAAACCAAGCAGGGTGGCGGCGGCGTGCTCACCGTCAGCGGCGACCCGGGAACTGGAAAATCGCGCTTTATCCATGATGCCCTGACCTCGGGGCTCGTCGATGACTGCACCATCTGGTTTGCCGAAAGCGAGCTGCCGGCGCGCCACTCGCCTTATGCCATCGCCCGGTCCATTGCACGCAGCTGGCTTGGCCTGACGGACCACAACACGGGCCAGGATGTGGAGCGCCGGCTGTCCGCCATCCTGCAGCAGTTTGCCGATACGCTCGTCGACCACGCCCCCGCCCTCAAGGCGCTCCTCAACCTCAGCGTGGCCGACACGGACTGGGCAAACTACGATCGCATCGACCGCAAACGCCGATTGGCCGCCTGTTTTCTGGAAATTTCGCGGTTACAGGCGCGGCACCGGCCCCTCTTTATTATTGTCGATGACGCGCAATGGTGTGACCCGGAGACGCTCCAGGTCCTCGCCGAATTTGCCCAGCATATCAAGGCCATGTCCGCCGGCCTGATCCTGCTCGAACGGGCCGGAAGCGACACACCCCTGATCGAGGCTTTTCCGACCGCCACGACCATTCGGCTGCGCGAACTGAGTGCCCAGGAGACCCAAGACTTCTTGGGCGTAGTGCTGGGGTCGGACCCATCGCTCGAGCCCGTCAAAGCCAAGCTGACGGAAATGGCCGGGGGCTTGCCCTTCTTCCTGGAGGAAGCCGTCCGCTATCTCGCCCGCAACGGTATCCTGGTCGGGGAAGCCGGCAGGTATCGGGTGGTTGCGCCGGCCGGTGCCCTCAACATCCCGGATACGGTGGAGGCGCTCGTCTCCTCGCGCATCTCAAGCTTGCCCGCGGAGCTTCGCTCCGTGCTTTCGGCCGCCTCCATTGTCGGACGCACCGGGCCGCTGGCTCTGATCGCACGCATTTGTGACAGTTCGGTCGCCGACGTGCAGCCGAAGTTGGAAAATCTCGAGCGGCAACACATCATCGCCATCTCGGAACTCAAGTCCGAGACGATCTTCGAGTTTCGGCACGAGTTCTTCCGCCAGGTCGCCTATGCCATGACCTTGAGCAGCGACCGCCGGGTGCTGCACGCGAAGACCTTGCGCGCGGCCGAGGTGCTGTTCGACAACCGCATCTCGGATTGGATCACGTTCCTCGCCTACCACGCCGCGCTGGCAAGCCTGCACGCCGACGCGGCCCGCTACTGCCGCATCGCCGCCGAACACGCCGTCCTCGCCTCCTCCTACAGCGCGGCGTCCGAATCTTGCGAGCAGGCCGTCAAGCATTTGGATCAGTTGCCGCAAACGGTCGAAAACATCCAAGCCTCGATCGACGTGCGTCTGCTGTTGCGGGTGGCCGCCGGCGGCACCTCGGATTTTCAGAGCTGGCTGCATCACCTGACCAAGTCGATCGAGCTTGCCGAGCAGATCGGGGACATGTCGCGCCGTCTGCTGGCCCTCGTTCACCGCACCTCGGCCATCAATTTCTCGAGCTCGGCGGTCGACGCCGTGCGCGCAGGGGAGGCGGCCGTGGGGCTCGCCCAGGCTTTGCGGATCCCTTCGAGCGAGGCGCTGGCCCGCTATGCCCTGGGACAGGCCCATTACGTCAATGGTGCCTATCGGGATGCCATCGAAACCTTGACGCCCGCCACGCAATGGCTGGCCCAGGGACATGAGATGGAGAAGTTGGGCACAACGGGGACCACGCTGGTCCTGTGTCTCATGATGCAAGCCAATTCGCACGCGTCGATGGGGTACTTCCGGGCGGCCGACGGTGAACTGGCCCACCTGGAGGATGTGGCGAGCCGCACGGGGCGCGCCTACGATCAAGTGGCGCTTTCCTACTGTCGCGGCACGGTTTGGGGTGGCCAGGGACAGCTCGATCCTACGATCAACGCGTTTGAGGACTCCTACGAGCTCTCGCGCCGGCACGGGATCAACCTGTTCGTGCCCGTTATCGCTGCGGGGCTGAGCGCCGTCCTGGTTGCGGCGCGAAATGTCAGCCGCGCCAGCGAAGTGGCCCTCTTCGGCTTGGAGGTGGCGGAGAGGCTTGGGCACAACGTTGCGCGCACCGCCGCCACGGCCGCGCTGGCTGGCGTTCGGATCGCCGAAGGCAATCCACGCGAGGCCATTCGGCTCGCGAGCGAGGCGCGCTCGGCCGCCAACGCCTATGCCCATCGCGGGGTCGAGGTGGCGGCCACACGCGTGCTGGCCCAGGCCTTCCTGGCGAGCAACCCCGGGGATCTCGAGCGGCCCCTGTTCCTATTGCGCGAAGCGATCGAGCTCGGGGAATCGATCGAGGCCATCCCAGCCGTTACCAGCTGTGGCCTGCTGCTGGTCGGAACCTTGAACCGGAGCGGTCAACGCGAGGAGGCGATCAGATCCTGCCAGCATCTGATCGGCTTGACGGCCGGCCGCGACATGCCGACGCAAACCGCGCGGCTCGGGGGCATGTTGGCCGAGCTCGGCGGGGACGCGGCCCCGGGTTAGGCCCTTTTACTCAGTGGCAGTCTGGGTGGGCGGGGCTTCCTCGAGGAACTGCTGCACGGTGCGGAACAGCAGCACCCGGTTCTTCTCCATCAGCATGGTGTGGGTTCCCTCGCTCAGGATGGCGAGCCGTTTCCAAGCCGTCTTGGTGAGCAGGGGAAACAGGGCCTGCGCCATGGAGGGCGGCGTATCCTTATCCCATTCGCCGAGCACCAGCAGCGTCGGGGCCACGAGCTTCTCCGGATCCCAGTAGGCTTTGGGCGGCGTGGCGCCCCAGAATTCTTGCGCGTCTTGGAGGATGCCGTTGGGCGCCCTCAGGGTCTTGCCGCCACCCTTGGGATCGCTGGCAAAGGTCGCATCGGCCCAGGCCTCGAACCAGCCTGCCGGGATCAGGCTTGCCTTTTTGTCCTCAGGGACCCCGGTCAGCCAGCGCGCCAGGGCCTGGTCGCGGCTGACCGTGCGATAGGCGCCAAGCTTGCCCGGCACCTGCACCAGGGAGGTTGTGGTGCGCAACCATACGGGTGCGTAGAGCACGACGCGCTCGACCGTATTGGCACGTTCGGTGGCATGGGTGGCAACAATGGTGGTGCCCCAGGACCAGCCGACCAGTACGAGCCTTTGTGCGTCGCGCCGCTGCAAAACGTAATCGACGACGGCGCCCACCGCCTTGACGGCCTCCTCACCCCGGGTCAGCGGCGGGTTGTCCTCGGCGGTGACCTCCATGGCCGGCGCACGCGTCGAGCGCCCGTAGCTCGGCAAATCGAGGGCATAGGTGTCGAAGCCGCGCTCGGCGACATAATCCATCCAGGACTTGCCACCCAGCGGCAAATCGAAGGCGGTGCCTGGGTAGGTCGCGCCATGCACGAAGAGAACAATGCGATCATTGGCAAACGTCGCCACACCCTCGGGACGCCTGTTGCGCACAAAGATCTGCCCGTTGCCGAACGGCACGGACAGATCTTCGCTGGCAAGGCGCGAAGTTTGCGCCTCAACCGGGGATATGAGGCCGAGCGCGATCTCCGCCATCGCCACCACCCATCGACTGCCAAAAAAATAGGTTTCTGGGCCATCCTCCGCCGGCCTGCTTGGCGACGTCAATGCCTGAGCCGTGCGGTGTCGCTCAGCCAGCTCCGGAGCGAGCCCCAATCCTTCAGCTCAGCCAGATTCGCTGATGATCAAATTGCCGAAGCGATCGACGACCCCCACCTGCCCCTCGAGAATGAGCGTGGTGGCATCGAGCTGGGTCAGGATGGCGAGGCCCGCGATGCGCGCGCCGGCACCGAGGTGCTCGCGGGCGTAGATCGTGGCCTCCTTCGCCCCGCTTTCCAGAAACACGGTCCGGGTCCCCCTGCGCGCCGTCTCCAGGCCGCTTGCGGGGGGAAGCTCATTCAGCTTCGGGGCGGGAAACACGCCCTGGGCGTCAACCCTTAAGGTGACGAACTCGACCGGTGTGTCCTCCTGGGCAAAGGTGTAGAGGCGCTCATGCAACCGATGGAAGGCGGCGACCGTCGCCGCCGCCGTTGTTTCGGTGACCTCGCGGCCTGCCCAGGGCACGGTTAGCTCGAAGCCCTGATGCTGGTAGCGCAGGCTGGCGTGCCAGAGGATGCGGCGCGCCGCGGCGGGCACCTCCTCCTGGTCGAGCCAGGTCCGGGCCTCCTGATCGAGGGCCTCGAAGACGCGGGCCACTTCCGTCGCATCGAAGGCGCCAGCCTTTTGCAGGCACGTCCGGGTGAATTCCGCTTTGAGGCTCGAGACCAGCAGGCCCAAGGCCGAGAGCACGCCCGGCGCCGGCGGCACCACGATCTGAGGGATCCCGAGCAAGCGGGCGAGCGCCCCACCGTGCAGCGGGCCGGCGCCGCCGAAGGGCAGCAGCGAAAAGTCGCGCGGGTCGTGGCCGCGCTCGACCGACACCACGCGAATGGCCCCCACCATATTGTTGTCGACGATGGCCAGGATGCCACGCGCCGCCGCCTCCACGCTGAGCTCGAGCGGCCGGGCGATCTTGGCAGCTAGGCCCAAGCGTGCCGCTTCGACGTCGAGGCCAAAGCGCCCGCCCAGCAGGTAGGGCGGCAGGTGCCCCAGGACCAAATGCGCATCCGTGACTGTTGGCTCGCTGCCGCCGCGGCCGTAGCAGACCGGGCCCGGCGCCGCCCCGGCGCTTTCGGGGCCCACCATCAGCGCACCCGCCGCGGTAACGCGGGCGATCGAGCCGCCGCCGGCGCCGATGGTCACCAGGTCGACCATGGGCAGGCCGACCGGCCAGCCGCCGATGCGGCCGTTGGTGGTGAGCCCCGGCTCGCCGCCATGGATCAAGGAAATGTCGGCCGAGGTGCCGCCGATATCGATGCCGATGAGGTTCTGAATGCCGGCGCTGGCGCCGACGTAGGCCGCGCCCACGGCGCCGGCGGCGGGACCCGAGAGCGCGGTCTCCACGGGCGCGCGGCGCACCGTGCGCGTAGAGGTGACGCCGCCGCTCGATTTCATGAGGAGGAGGGGTGCGGCGATGCCCGCATCGCTGACGCGCCGATCGAGCTCGGCCACATAGGTCGACACCACAGGCATGACGGTGGCGTTGAGAATGGTGGTCATGCTGCGTTCGTATTCGCGGAAGGTTGGCAGCACCTCACTCGACAGCGACACCAGAGCGCCGGGAAGCTCGCTACGCAGGATCTCGGCGACGCGGCGCTCGTGGCTGGCATTGGCGTAGCTGTGCAGCAGCACCACGGCGATCGCGGCGATGCCTTGGGCTTTCAACGTGCGCGCCGCGGCGACCACGGCTGTCTCGTCGAGCGGGGCGAACTCGCTCCCGTCGGGCTCGAGCCGGCCGCCGACCTCAAAGATCAGTTCCGGCGGCACGGGGCGCTTCGGCTTCACCCAGGCGAACAGGCTGGCGCGGCGTGGCACCTCCTGGCGGCCGATCTCGAGCACGTACTTGAAGCCGGCACTCGTGATGAGTGCGGTCTTGGCCCCCTTGCCCTCGAGGATCAGGTTGGTTGCCACCGTCGTGCCGTGCAGCACGCGATCCACATCGGCCGGCGTGAGGTTCGAGGCCTTGAGCGCCTCGGCGATGCCGGCGCCAAAGCCCAAGGAGGGATCCGCCGGCGTCGAGGAGGTCTTGGCCGTCCACAGCCGTCCCGTCGCCGGATCGAGCAGGGTCACGTCGGTGAAGGTGCCGCCCGTATCGACCCCGATCAGGCAGGCGCCGCGTGGTTTGCTGGGATCAGCCATCAGGCCAGCACGTCGTGGTAGCCATGGCGGTGGAAGAGCTTGGCTGCGGGGCGCCGCGCCCGGCGCTTGGCCGTGGCGGCGGCATCCACGCGCATGGCCTCCTGATCCAGGACGACGCCATAGTGCTCCTCGGCGCTGGCGCGGGAGACAAAGCCATCACGCACGTCGGCGGCGACGCGGTCCGCCTCGCGGTCGAAGGGATGGCCCCAGCCACCTCCGCCGCCCGTCTCGACGCGCAGGATATCCCCGCGCCTGACGATGTTGCCATCGCTCAGGGGCTTGAGGATGCGCTCCTCCGGCCGGCCCGGATTGACGATGCAGCGCCCCGTGCCCGCGGCGTGGCCGCCGGCGACGCCCCAGGGTGGATGCTCCACGCTATCGATGCGCATGGACACCATGGCCTCGGGGGCCAGCACCTCGATCTCGCGGATCAGCCCGCAGCCCCCGCGCCAGCGCCCGGGGCCGCCGGTGTCGGGATTGATGGCATAACGGATGACCCGCACGGGAAAGACCGAATCCAGAAATTCTGCGGGGAAATTCTCCTGTGCCACGAGGTAGACGGCATCGTTGCCATCGGCGTGGGGCCGCGCGCCGTAGCCGACGCCAAGCCCGTCCGACAACAAGAAGAGCTCACCCTTGGCGTCGCGACCGCGCAGGTACCAGATCACGTAGGCGCTGTGCGAGGCCATGGCCTCGCCACCTGTTGCCACGTT
>Ga0081455_10001874_pt1 | contig 25305 bp, 23 predicted proteins | sample TabmetS3T2R1_FD_70207 | JGI IMG/M metagenome (GOLD analysis project Ga0081455, IMG submission 70207) | Tabebuia heterophylla rhizosphere microbial communities from the University of Puerto Rico - S3T2R1 | ecosystem: Host-associated > Plants > Roots > Rhizosphere ...
GAAGCTCATGTGCGGGACCGGATGGATGAACGATTGCGGATCCGCGATCGCGCCCTTCGTCACCAGGTAGGACCAGAACTGCCGCGACAGATCGAACTCCACGTTGACGTCGAGCGCCTTGGAGATGTCGATGCTGCCGTCGCTTCGCTCCGGCGTGTAGTTGAGCTCGCAATTCGCCGCGTGGCCGGTGCCGGCGTTGTTCCAGGCGTCAGAGCTCTCGAGCGCCGCGCCGTCGAGCGTCTCGACCATCAAGATATTGAGCGCCGGCTCGAGCTCCTTCAGGAAGACGCCGAGCGTGGCGCTCATGATGCCGGCACCCACGAGGATGACGTCCGGCTCGCCGGTGGCGCGATTTTCAATCATCGGTTTCTCCGATCGCAGGAACGATTGGCACGAGCTTCGTGCTTACGTGAGCTCGGGATTCGAGGCCGACATCCGTATAGGGGAAAATGCGAGCGTAACACATCTGATGCATCCACCAAGGCCTGGGCGACTTCGCACCCATTCGTGCAGTCGCTGCAAACAGCATCACCCGCGTTCCGCCATCATTTCCTTCGTGTAGGCAATTGCGCGCGCCGCGCGTCGGATCGATCTGGTCGTTGATCTTGACCAGGGCATCGAGGACCATGGGCCCGCAGTGATCGCGATCGATTTCGAACGTATCCAGCGTTGGGCGGTTGACCCGGATTTTCCGCGACCTAAGTATTGAATCCAGGAGAGATCCCATGGCCGACACGAGAAAAGAAAGCGACAGCCTCGGCGTGGTCGAGGTGCCTGCGGATAAGTTGTGGGGCGCGCAAACCCAGCGCTCGCTCGAGCATTTCAGCATCGGCAGGGATTTGATCCCGCCCGAAATGATCACCGCCTACGCCATCTTGAAGAAAGCCGCTGCCGCCGCCAACCGCGCCGGCAAGCGCCTCGACGATCAGCGCCATAAATTGATCGTTCAAGCGTGCGACGAAATCCTCGCCGGGAAGCACCACGACATGTTTCCTTTGCACGTTTGGATGACGGGGAGCGGCACCCAGTTCAACATGAACGTCAACGAAGTGATCTCCAACCGCTGCTCCCAACTCGTGGGCACACCGCTCGGGAGCAAGACGCCGGTTCATCCCAACGATCACGTCAACATGGCGCAGTCGTCGAACGATACGTTTCCGTCGGCCATGTATATCGCGGCGGCCGTCACCGTGAAGCAGCGCCTCGTTCCCGCGGTCGCCGCCTTGCGCGATGCGATCAGCGCCAAGGCGCAAGCGTGGGATGACATCGTCAAGATCGGCCGCACCCACATGCAGGACGCCACACCGCTGACGCTCGGCCAGGAATGGTCCGGCTATGCCGGGATGCTGTCGGACGATCTGGAACGCATCGAAGCCGCCCTGCACGGCGTGTACCGCTTGGCGCTGGGCGGTACGGCGGTGGGAACGGGCATCAACTCGGCACCGGGTTTTGCCGAAGCGGCGGCGGCCGAGATCGCCAAGCTCACCGGTCTGCCCTTCGTCACCGCGCCCAACAAATTCACCGTGCAGGGCTCCCACGACGCGCTGGTGCAACTGTCCGGAACGCTGCGTACGCTGGCCGTATCGCTCTACAAGATCGCCAACGACATTCGCCTGATGTCGTGCGGACCGCGCGCCGGGTTTGCGGAACTGGAGATCCCGGAGAACGAGCCGGGTTCCTCGATCATGCCGGGCAAGGTCAATCCGACCCAGTGCGAAGCGCTCACCATGATCGCCGTGCAGGTGATGGGCAACGACGTCGCCGTGGGCTTCGGCGGCGCCGGCGGCTACCTCGAGATGAACGTCTACAAGCCGCTGATGATCTTCAACATCACCCACTCCATCACCCTCATGACGGACGGCTGCGTGAACTTCCGCAGGTTCCTGGTCGAGGGCACCAAACCCAACGTGAAGAGGATCAACGAATACGTCGAGCGCTCGCTGATGCTGGTGACGGCGCTCTCGCCCGTCATCGGCTACGACAAGGCGTCGAAGATCGCCCACCACGCCATGGAGAACGATCTCACGCTGAAGGAAGCGGCGTTGCAACTGGGCTTCGTCACGGAGGAAGAATTCGATCGCGTCGTCGACCCGAAGAAAATGGTGAAGCCCTACGTGGCCACCGACGCAGCGGCTAAGGCGGCGCGTTGAGCAGCGCCATGTCCCGCGTTCACTCCGGCGTGCCCGGTTCGCGACGCTGCGACGGTGAATTTACTGGGCGCGAAGCCGCGGATGGCGGGACGCTCCCATGACGTTGGAGGAGCGGTCGAACCTCGTCCTCGCAGCGGCTCGCGTTCTCTACGTCAACGGCCAAGCGACCGAGCAGACCGTGGCTGCGGCCGAGCAACTCGGCCGCGCGCTCGGACTGCGCGCCAACGTCATGCCGCGCTGGGGCGAGCTGCGCCTTCAGTCCGAGGACAACAGACTGATCGCCCAAGTCGCGGCCGATCCGACCGGCGTCGACATGGATCGCGTCGCGTCCACGGTACGGGCTATCGAGGATGTCGGCGCCGGTCGGCTGACACCGGAGGCTGCGACGGCGGCGATCACCGCGATCGCCCAGGCGCCACCCGCGCCGACCTGGCTGTTCGCGCTCGCTGCCGGGGCAGGTGCCGTGGCGCTCGCGGTGATCTTCGGCGTCGAGCATCCGATCGCTGCGGCGCTGATATTCGCGAGCGCTGCTGCCGGCGCCGTCCAGCGTCGCGGCGTGGCACGCGTGAGCGCAAACGTCTTCATCCAGCCGTTCTGCGCCGCGCTCGTCGCGGGGGTCGTCGGCGCGCGCGCGGTTCGCTATCAGCTCAGTTCCTCGCTGCGCCTGGTCGCGGTTTGCCCGTGCATGGTCCTAGTGCCGGGGCCGCACGTCCTCAATGGCGCGCTCGACCTCATCAACGGCCGCATTCAGCTCGGCGCCGCCCGCCTGATCTATGCCGGGCTCGTCGTCGTGGCGATCTCGACCGGATTGCTGCTGGGCCTGGTACTGCTCGGCGTCTCCCTGCCGGTCGACGCGCCCGGCCGAGCCGTTCCGCTGTGGCAGGACGTGATCGCCGCCGGCATCGCCGTCGCGGCTTACAGCGTCTTCTTCTCCACGCCGCTGACCATGCTGCCGTGGCCGGTGGCGGTCGGCATGCTGGCGCACGCGCTGCGCTGGGCGGTGCTCGCGCTGCTCGGCTTTGGCGCCGCGACCGGCGCCTTTGTCGCGTGTCTCGTCGCCGGGCTGGTGCTCACTCCGGTCGCGCGCCGTCGGCACATGCCGTTCGCTGCCATTGGCTTCGCCGCCACAGTGTCGATGCTGCCGGGCGTCTATTTGTTCAGGATGGCGAGCGGCCTTGTGCAACTTGCCGGGGGCGCGACGACGACGTTGGAGCTTATCGGCGCGACCATCGCCGATGGCATGACCGCCCTCCTCATTGTTTTCGCGATGAGCTTCGGCCTCGTCACTCCGAAGCTCGTCATCGATTATCTGAGCGAACGAGCGGCATCGGAAAAATCATAGCAGGTGCGGGAGGGTCAACCCGACGGCGCAACTCACCCCCCTTCCGAAGCCTCCCCGCCATGCGCTTCACTCCGCGTAGACCGGGCGATAGGCGCGGGCGCGCACCAGCGCGCCGACGTCGTCCGGCCGCGGCACCCGCGCCAGCCCCTTTTCCAAAATGCAGGCGGCGATGCGTTCGGCGACATGGAGCGATGCCTCGAGGATGCGGCTCTGCGGCGGGTAGATCAGGCCCATCGAGAGGTTCTCCTCGGTGACCTGCTCGGCGACCGCTTGCGCGGCGACGATGAACATTTCTTCGGTCACCCGCGTCGCTTCGGTGGCAAACACCGCCATGCCCATGGCCGGGAAGATGTAGACGTTGTTGCCTTGCCCCGGAACGAAGCGGCGGCCGTTGATCTCGACCGGCGGGAACGGACTGCCGCTGGCGAAGACGGCGCGACCCTCGGACCACTTATAGGCCTCCTCGGCCGTGCATTCGGAACGCGAGGTCGGGTTCGAATACGGAAAAATGATCGGGCGCTCGTTGATCCTCGCCATCGCCTGGATCACCTCGCGATTGAACAGTTTCGGCACCGTGCTGACGCCGATGATGCCGGTCGGCCGCAGCGCCTCGACCGCTTCGACGAAGGTGGAGACCGGAGGATGCTCCTGGGCGAAGGGTTTTTGAAAATCGGCGAGATCGGTGCGCGAGGTTACGAGCAGGCCGTTGATGTCGAACAGCGCATTGCGGCGCCGCGCCGCGGCGGGATCCATGCCCTCCTGCTCCATGGCGAGGCTGATCAGCTCGGCGATGCCGGTTGCGGCCGAGCCCGCGCCCAAGAACAGGAAGCGTTGCTCGGAGAGCTTTCCTCCGGTGAGCCGCAGGGCGCCGTAGATCCCGGCCAGCGCGACGCCGGCGGTGCCCTGGATGTCGTCGTTGAAGGTGCAGATCTTGTCGCGATAACGCGCCAGAATCGGGACGGCGTTGAAATTGGCGAAGTCCTCCCATTGGATGCAGCATTTCGGGTAAAGTTGCTGCACCGCTGCGACGAACTCGTCGACAAACGCCAGATAGTCTGCGCCGCGTACCCGTTGCTGGCGCAGCCCGAGATAGAGCGGGTCGTCGAGCAGAACCTGATTGTTCGTGCCGACATCGAGAACGATCGGCAGACAGCATGGCGGCGGCACGCCGGCGCAGGCGGTATAAAGCGAGAGCTTGCCGATCGGGATGCCCATCCCGCCGGCGCCGAGGTCGCCGAGGCCGAGAATGCGCTCGCCGTCGGTGACAACGATGAAGCGTACGTCCTTCTCCGGCCAGTTGGACAGCAGATCCTTGAGCCGGCCGCGTGCGCTGATCGGCAGATAAATTCCGCGCGGCGCCCGGAAAATGTGGCCGAATTTCTGGCACGCCTCCCCGACCGTGGGCGTATAGACGATCGGCATGTAGGTGGCGGGATCCGACATCAGGATGGCGTAATAAAGCGTCTCGTTGCGCACCTGCAGATCCGAGAGCACGAGGTACTTCTGCAGATCGTTTTCCAGAGCGGCGATTTCGGCGTGCCGGCGCGCGATCTGCAGCGGCATCGTGGTGACGGCAGGCGGCAGCAGACCTTCGAGACCCCAGGCGCGGCGCTCCGCCTCGGTGAACGCCGTTCCTTTGTTGAGGCGCGGATTGTGCAACAAACCATATCCCGTCGGATGCTCCGGCCTCGCCGCGGTCATTTTGATGGCTCCCTATGCGGTCAACTTGCGCGCTCCATATTATCTCGTTCCGGTCCGGTCTCCGAACCGAAAGCCATCGGCAGCCAACCAACTGATGGCCAAAGAAGACGCCGAGAATGTGCGAGCCTGAGGGCAAAGCCGAAGGGATTCACCCGACGGCGCCAACGCTACGCGGGCGCAACAGAGCTTCGCGACATCACGCGGAACAACCCGCACCAGCGATGGACCGTGTTCCGGTCCAGCATGATTTCGCGAACGTATGCGTCCTTGCACCGGCGCTTGCAGAACTTGCTGCCCCACCAGCGGTGCGTCACCATCCCGAATGGCCCGCCGCAATGATCACACGCTTGCCGCGGCCGCACCACAGCCCGCACAGGGCGCACATCTTGCTGGATCGTCATGACGCCCTCGCACGCGCTTTGAGGGCTGAGAAGGAGAGCTTGCTGTGGCCGAGATAGCACTCGTAACTGCAGTAGGAGAGACGCGTGGCAAGCTCTCGCAGATAGTTTTCGCCGATCGACTCGCAGCACAACGCGCAGAAACTCTCCGGACGCGGCCTCCTGCCATTCACCAAAACGAACTTCATGTGTCGCCTCCTGCCGAGAAGAAAGCCCCGGCCCTCGACGGCGATTAGGTCACGCACCCGCGTGCATCTCAATCGTACAGAGGTTGGCGCAGCTGACCCTGTGGTTTTGGCTGCGTATACTCGCGTTTGTTTCTCTCCATACCGCGGTTGTGCCGTTCATACTTTGGTTTGCGATTCGACGCACAGCTCAATCCGCATCCCACACCGTGCGAAACGCGCTCTGGGGAGAAACCGTGCCATGCACGCCGATTGGTGCAAAACCGGTCTATTCGCAGCAATTCAGCCCAAGCGAAATCCGTGGGCGATCAATATATCGAAAGCCCGGGGCTAGGCCCAAGAGTCGTGGCTGGAAGGCAACCATGCTCGGCATCATCATTGCGTTCATGCTTGTCGTGTCGCCGGCGACGGCGCGGGATCTTGGACAGTGGGGGAACCAGGCGCCGGAGGTGCGCAAGTGGTTTCAAAGCCTCATGCAGCCCGACGCCCCGTTCATGTCGTGCTGTGGCGAAGCCGACGCCTATTGGGCGGACAGCTTCGAGGTGGATGGGGATCGCTACGTGGCCATCATCACCGACGAGCGGCCGGATGGCCCCCTCGGCCGTCCGCACCGGACGCCGGGAGAAAAGATTATCGTCCCCAACCACAAGGTCAAATGGGACGACGGAAACCCGACCGGACACGGGATCATCTTCATCGGAACCGGCGGCCAGGTGTTTTGCTACGTGCCGCCGGGCGGGGTCTGATGCCGGTTGCGGCGCAGGTTTAAAATCCCAAAGGCTTGGACATGAGCGAGCGTAAGATCACCCAGTTGTTTGGATTGATCTTGGGTGCCATTTTCACCTGCACCCTGATTCTGAACGCCTTCGCGTTCTAAAAGCGCGCAGGGCGCAATCGCCGGAGTGGCATTGCGTCCTAAGGACTACGGGCTGAATCGATAGGCAACGTGAATTGAAAGGTCGCGCCGCGGGGCGCGCTCGCGCTCGCCCACAACCGTCCGCCGTGCGCTTCGACGATCGAGCGGCAGATCGATAGCCCCAGCCCCAAGCCGCTCGGCTTCGTGGTGTAGAAAGCCTCGAACAAGCGCTCGGATTCCGCCGGCACCAGTCCCGGGCCCGAGTCGCGCACCGCCACGCGCACATCACCCGCCTCGCTTTTGGCGGTGTTGATCAGCAGTTCGCGCGGCCCCTCGTCCATTTCGCTCATCGCCTCGATGGCATTGACGATCAAATTCAGCATCACCTGCTGCAGTTGCACCCGATCCCCGCGGATGAGCGGTAGGCCGCCGGCGAGTTCAGTCCGCACCGCGACGCCGGTCTTCAGCGCTTCGCTGCGGCTGAGCCCGATCACCTCGCGGATCGCCGTATTGATGTCGAAACGATCTTCCCGCGGGGGCGCCTTCTTGATGAGATCACGGATGCGGCCGACGACATCGCCGGCGCGTTTGCCGTCCTGGACAATGTGGGCGAGCGCCTCCCGCACCTCTTCAAGATCGGGCGGTTCGCGCGCGAGCCAGCGCAGCGCCGCCTGCGCGTTGCTGACGGTGGCGGCGATGGGCTGCTTGACTTCATGGGCGATCGACGCGGTGAGCTGGCCCATGGTTGCGACGCGGTTGGCGTGCGCCAACTCCATCTGCATGTCGCGGTAGCGGCGATCGATCTCGCGAGCTTCCGCTTCCGCCCGTTTGCGCTCGCTCAAATCGACGACGAAAGCGATGCCCCGGTCTTGCTCTTCGCTGATCGTCGCCCCGCCGACCAGCACGGGCACGCGGCTGCCGTCCTTGCGGAAGTATTCCTTCTCGCGCGGCTGCGTGGTTCCCGTGGTCGTCACTTCCGTCACACGCCGTGCGGTATCCTCGCGCCATTCCCCCGGCGTCATGTCGCTCCAGCGCACGCGGCCCGCGAGGAGATCTTCACGATCGTATTGGACGATGCGCAGAAAGGCTTCGTTGGCCTCAAGGATGCGGCCTTCGACGTCCCAGACGAAGATCCCGATCATATTGGCTTCGAACAATCGCCGGATTTTCACCTCGCGCTGTTCGAGCGCTCCATGCAGCGCCGCCAAGGACGTCAAGTCGGCCTGCAGCAGGTCGCGAAAGTGCAGCAGGAGCTTGAGATAGGCCTCGCTATATTCGTTCCTTTTGTTATCGCGAACGCAAATCGTTCCGAACATCTGGCCATCCGGCCAGCTGATCGGAACGCCCAGGTAAGAGATCATCCCCTGTTGCACATGCGAGTTCGATTTCCACGCTTCATTCGCGCGAGCATCAGCGACAAGTAACGGCTGCCGGGCCTTCATGACGGTGGCGCAATAAGGTCCGGTGTCGACGGAGCCCGGGGCACATGGATTTCCCGCCGACGCACTGGAGACGAAAACCTTGATGCGCGGAGGCTCGACTCGCATGATCGAGGCAGAGGGGACGTGCATGATTTCGGCAAGCACGTCCACGACCTCTTGCCACTTCCGAACGATTTCCGGGGGCACGTGGACGGAACGTGACGTCATCGATGTTGTTGCCGAAGAGCCCATCGAGCTCATGGGATCATCTTCTGGCGATAATTGCAGCCGGTCTTGCGTTCTCTGGCGCATCTTCGGCGCGCTCTCGATCCGGTGTGGGCAAGGCTACTCGGTGCCAGGCGGACCCGCCGGCCTTTGCAGCCGCATGAGCGCCCGCTGCACGCATTCGAGCAATTGCGGTTCATCGAACGGCTTGCTCAAGAAACAGACCGCCCCGCTCTTCATGGCTCGCTCGCGAACTGACTCATGCGGGAAAGCAGTAATGAAAATGACAGGCATGCCGTGATCGTGAGCGATCAAGTATTCCTGCAGCTCGATGCCGCTCATGCCGGGCATCTGCACATCCGCAATGACGCAGGAGGTTTCGTGCAATTGAGGCGAGGACAAGAATTCCTGTGCCGAAGCGAACGCGTAGACCGAAAATCCCATCGATCTCAGCAACCGTGCCGTCGCGGTCCGCACCGAGGGATCATCGTCGATGATCGAGATTACCTCTGCCACACCACCTGACCTTCTCTCGAGTCCCGGGCCAAAAGGCAGGGCACTGACAGCATCGCCATAAATACAACTTAGGGCGGGATTGGCGGAGGGAGAACTATACTTAGGTTTCGAGAAGGGCGAGCCCTGTTAATTAGTTGCGCTTGCCGGAAGATATCCCTGCAGGCGCCTCCGGTCGGCACCCGATCTAAGGATCTTTCTCAATGGAAGGTCAGGCCCGCGACTGCTGCCTCAATGTTCGGGTTTCATCCCAAGCGCTTCGGCCATCCTGACCAGATCGGCCACCGATCTTGCCCCCATTTTCTTCATGATGTGACTGCGGTGCACTTTCACGGTGATCTCGCTGAGCCCGACTTGGGCTGCGATCTGTTTGCTCATCAGGCCGCTCGCCACCAAGGCCATGATTTCGCGCTCGCGGGATGTAAGCGATGAGAAATGCGCCTTCAGGTCCGCGAGCGCGTTCTCCTGTTCGCGCCGTTTTTCATCGCGCTGGATTGCAGCCGTGACGGCATCCAGAAGGTCTTGATCGCGAAACGGCTTGGCAAGGAAATCGACCGCACCGGCCTTCATCGCCCGCACGGTCATGGGAATATCGCCATGCCCGGTGATGAACACGATCGGGATTCGAAAATCGGCCTTTGCCAGCTCGGCCTGGAAGTCGAGACCGCTCACTCCCGGCAGCCGGACGTCGAGCACGAGGCAACTTGCAACATTCGGGCGCTCGCTCTGCAAGAACTCGTACGGCGATGCAAATGCTTCGGCCCGCAATTGCACCGATTGAAAGAGCCGCGCCAGCGCCTGACGCATCGACGGGTCGTCATCCACGACGAAGACGATCGGGCTGTCCGCGCTCTCAACCGGTTTCGCCGACGAACTGCGCTGGGTCACCATGCTGTCCCATACCGCGGGCCGGTTGAGCCTTGTCTATGACCCGAGAGCGACACGCAGACGAGATCCGTAAAACTGCGACCGGTGTCGCCGACTGGAACCCGCCCAGGCGTCGTCCGATGTTCCGCCCTTGGACAATTTACCCGAAACCGCACAAGCGGAAAACCCGGCCTCCCTCTTCGATCTCGAGCAGCGCTTTCGTCAGCATAGCCATGTCGCGCATGTACGAATGTGCTAACTTCTGAGGGTTGATGAGCATTGTCGATGCCGCAACCACTCGAAGAACCTTGTGACATGACGGCTTCGGAGCATCAGCGGGACGTCACCGAGCGCAAGCGCGTCGAGCAGAGGCTGCGCGAGAGCGAGCGACGATATCGCAATATCTTCGAGTCGGCAGGCGTATCGATCTGGGAAGAAGACTTTTCCGAGGTCAAGGCGATCATCGAGAGCTTGAAGGCGCAAGGCGTTCGCGGTTTCCGTGAATACATCGCCGCACATCCGGAATTCGTTCGGCAAGCCGTCGCAATGGTGAAGGTCGTCGACGTGAACGATGCGACCGTCAAATTGTTCGATGCCACGAGCAAGAAGGACCTGCTCGGTTCACTGCATGCCATCTTCACGCCGGAGACGGATAAAGTATTTGCAGAGGAGCTGGTCGCGATCGCAGAAGAGCGGACTTCCTTTACATCCGAAGCAAGTTTTCGGACGCTGAAAGGCGAAAGACTTGCTGCCCTATTGACGATGACCATACCGTCTGAGTCCACGAGACTCGACAGGGTGCTGGTGACCGTAATTGACATCACCGAACGCAAGCAGGCCGAGAACTTGACTGCACGGTTCTTCGAAAGCTCGCCGGACGGCGTTTGCATCGTGGAAAGAGATTACCGATACCGACGCGCCAATCCGGTCTATGCACGCCGATGGGGAATGCCGGCCGAGCGAATCGTCGGCATGCACGTTGCCGAACTCCTCGGAGTGGACCGTTTCGAGCGCACCCTCAAGCCGAACCTGGACCGCTGTTTCGCCGGTGAAGAGGTCCTATTCGACTGGTCTTCCGAGTCGTCCCCCCTGCGCTATTTCGCCGTGAGCTACTCGCCGCTTCGCTCGGGCTCGGAGGAGGTAGAGGCCGCGCTCGTGATCCAGCGCGACGTCACCGACCGCAAAGAGGCCGAGTTGGCGCTGCGCGAGAGCGAGCAGCGTTTCCGCGACTATGCCGAGATTGCCTCTGACTGGTTCTGGGAAAGTGACTCCGAACATCGCTTCACGAGTTTCACGAGTTCGGCGACAAGGTGGGGGTTCGTCGGGAACTTCATTGGGAAGCGGCGCTGGGAGCTGGCTGCAGACCGCGAGGAAGAGCCGGACAAGTGGCGCGAGCATATCGCCACCCTGGAAGCGCATGAGCCGTTTCGCGGCTTGCAATACAGGGCCGCGCGCCCGGACGGATTGATAATACATGTGTCTGTGAGCGGTAAGCCCGTGTTCGACGCGGACGGGACGTTCCTCGGCTACCGCGGCGTCGCCACCGACGTCAGCGCCGAGGTCCGCGGCGAGCAGGCGGAGCGGACGCTGCGGGGCGCTCTGCAGCGCAGCGAGGCCTATTTGGCGGAGGCGCAGAAGATCACCCACACGGGCAGCTGGGCATACAACGTCGCGAACCGACGGATGACCTATTCGTCCGAGGAACACCACCGCTTATTTGGCTTCGATCCCGCAGCGGGGATACCGGGCGCGGGGGATTGGATGCGGCGCATCCATCCCGACGACCGTGAAACGGTCATCCAGACGATGGAGCAAACAATCCGCGACCGCAGGGATTACGAGGTGGAGCACCGGGTTGTTCATCCGGACGGCACGATCACATTTATTCACACTGTCGGCCATCCCGTTTTGAATCCCTCGGGCGATGTCGTCGAAGTGGTGGGGACCTCCACCGACATCACCGATCGGAAGCGGGAGGAATATCTGACTGAACAGGTGTCCGAGCGCTTGCCGGACCTCGTATCCATCATCGGCCGGGATTACCGCTATCGGCGCGCCAATCCCACCTATGAGCGGGTTTGGAGGATACCGGCCGAGAGGGTCGTCGGCATGCAGGTCGGAGATATCGTCGGCAGAGAAACATTCGATCGAGTGGTCAAACCAAATTTGGATCGATGTTTCGCGGGGCAAGAGGTCAGCTTTGCAGAATGGTTCGACAATCCCGGCGCTCGCAGATACTGGGTTGTGACCTACTCGCCGTTAAAGCTGGAGTCGGAGCGGGTGGATGCGGCGCTGGCAGTCGCGCGCGATCTCACCGAGCAAACACTGGCCGCTGAAAAACTCCGCGACGCGCGGATCCAGCTCGCGCATGTCAACCGCGTTGTAACCGTCGGTCAGCTGACGACGTCGATTGCGCATGAAGTCAATCAGCCTATCGGCGCGCTGGTCACCAATGCCTATGCTGCATCGCGCATGCTGCGGACCGAGCCGCCCAATCTGGACGAGGTCGGCGATGCGCTCGATGCCATCGTAAAAGATGGTCGGCGCGCCAGCGATGTCATCCAGCGCATCCGTGCCTTGGTCAAGAAGGCGCCGGCGCAAGCGGACCTGTTGGATATAAACGAGGTGATCGTCGAGACGATCGCACTGGCCCGCAGCGAAATCCTAAGGAACGATGTCTCGCTGGAGACACGACTCGCAAGAGACTTGCCCGCGATCCGAGGGGATCGCGTTCAGCTGCAGCAGGTCATCATGAACTTGGCGATGAATGCGGTCGAAGCGATGAGCAGCATGGATGAGACGCGAGAGCTGCAGATCTCCACCGAGCAAGGTCCGGAGGATTCTATTTCGGTTACGGTGAGCGACTCAGGCCCGATACTCAAGCCGGAATCGCTCAGCCGGTTCTTCGAGGCGTTCTACTCCACGAAGCCGACCGGCATGGGCATAGGACTTTCGATCTGCCGCTCCATCATCGAAGCGCATGAGGGGCGGATTTGGGCAACCCCGAATGCACCTCGCGGCGCCAGGCTTCACATCACCTTGCCCGTTTCGGGAAAAGCTGTGTTGCACTAGCGCGTTTTCATTTGGTCGTAATGCATAGCTCGTCGCGCACTCGGTGAGCTGCCTAATCTGGACGGGCTCACACAATTGGGGTGTGGCGCCGCGAGTCCAGGGCCGCGCGACTGATCGCACTGCCAGCCCGTCACAACCTCGCATGCCAGCAACTAGCGTCCCATCATTCCTGCTGGCCACGTTCGTTCATGCAGGCGCGGTATATGTAAATTTCGTTGTCGCCCCACTTCCACTCCCAATATGGCTCCACTAGACGGGTGCACTCGCGAATGGCCGTCGCGCGGGCGGCGCTCATGCGATCACCGTTTGTTTGCGCGAAGGCGGGTGCAGCGGACGCGATGGCGATAAGCCCCAGCGCCAGCACTGCGACACGTCTGACAGTCGTCACGATAAGATCTCCTATCTGGATGGCCCCTCTCCCGTCGAGGGGGGATCGATCCGCAACTTATTCATTCGGTCGAGAACCTCTTGATGGCTTTTGCCGCAATTTGGGTAATCGTGCCGTCACAAAGGCGGACGCAGCAGCAACACTGCCTCTCTTCATGTGCGTTCAGAACATTGATCGGTCCGTGTTCGGACCGCCGGTTATGGCGAGCATCCCCTGTTCATCGCCAGTTATCGACGAGCATCAGCCGCTCATATCGCCGATCCCGCCGCCCGCGCTCCGGCGCGCCGTTCATATTTTCAAGTCGTTTTGCGAGCTGCGACGGAACGTCGAGCATCGCGGTCGCAAGGTCGGTGCCGTCGGCCACGAGCTCGCGCATCAAGGACGTCGCCGTCGGATGGGGCGCTTTCATTTCGCCCATGACGCTGCCGCCTTCAACGCTGAGCGCGGCATCGAATTTCCGCGCGAGCTGTTGCATGCGCCGGTTTTCAGCGAGGCAGAGCATGTGCAGCCGCTCCACCTGCCGGTTGCGGGCCGCGAGCAGCACGCGTTCGAGCAGTGCCGTTCCCACGCCGTGGCTCTGCCACGGCTTCTCGACGCTCAAGGCCGCCTCGGCGTCACCCGCGTGCCCCAGCAGGCGCAACTCGGCCGCGCCGCGTAACATGCCATCGACAAGAAATCCGTAGATCACCGCGCCGCTCAGCGCGGAGGACTGGGCATACCGCCCGATGAACTCGTCGGAAACCGCACCGCCGAAGCGATTGCGCCGACTCTCGGCGTCGAGGCGCGACAAGTGCTGCCGGTAAAGCTCGGCTTCGCCGATCCACAGCCTACGGACAGTGCCACCGGATGGCAGAGGCTCGTACATTGGATATCCTGACTTCAAACGCTCTGACGGGCGTGATTGTGAGAACTTGCGGCAAATCCTTTGCGAGATCGCGTTGACGGGCGGCAAACGATTTGCGCATCTCCGCCGCCGAGCCACGACCATCGATTGCAGGACTGCACTCGCCGCCGGTTCGAAGAGGCAAGGCGCGCTTGCGCGCGCAGCTGGTGCAAGGCGCGGATCAACCACTCGCCGGCCGCAGCCAACATGATCGTGACGATGGGGATGTATATTGTCCAAAAGACCGGTAAGAACACGGCTGCTCACCATGAGTGTTGATACGGTCGATCGAAAACGTTGTGTTGATCGACCCAAATCGGCCGTAACTCATTCGCGGGCGCGTCGCCCGAGTTCGGCTCCATCACCGCACCATCGACTACGACTTCACGAATAATGCGCTGATCAGCGATGGACTCGACCTGGGCACCTCGACCCAGTGGCCAGGCGGCGAATGCAGGCGATACCAGCAGCGTCGCCGCAGCGATCGATGCAATTCCTAGTTTCTTGAGCATCTGCTTCTTCCGCCGGGATGCGTTTTCTTTAGGCGACCGGCGCACGCGCCGGCCGCATTGTCGAAACACGCCATCACATGGGGTTTGAACCGGAAGTTCTTGCCCAATCGGCGTTATGGCCCGGCGCCATAGCAGGGGGAGCTCGGTCCCCAGCCGTAGCCGCCACAGGTCGGACTGTCGGCGGTGGCCGCAGTCTGAGCGAAGGTCGGGCTGGCAAGCATCGTGACCAATGCGAGAGCAGCGATCAGCGCTTTCATGATGCCTCTCCATGTGTACGGACGATTGTCCGTAGGTTCCTGCAACAGCGGCAGGCCAGCGGCCCGTGCTTGCAGTCAATGGGGAGATAGGCTCACCGCCATGCTCGGATGAATTATATTTTTGGCTTTACCGTCTATCCCAACGATGGAGGCCGTCATACTTTGGTTTAGGGCGCTTGGCAGAAGTCGGCCGACCCGGTTCGATAATCCCGTGTGAAGTGCTATCTATTGCAGGCAACTCCTGCTGCCCGGAGACAATACCGTGATCGAGCGTCAAGCTCGCCGCCCCGCTACTGCCGAAGAGCCGACCGTATTCGTCGTCGACGACGATGAATCGATGCGCGAGGCGCTCAGAAGCCTGTTTCGATCGGTCAGCCTCAAGGTCGAGACATTCGGTTCGGGCGCGGACTTCTTGCGCAGCAGACTTCCCGATGTGGCGAGCTGCCTCGTGCTCGACGTCAGATTGCCGGGACTAAGCGGGCTCGATTTCCAAGCGGAGCTCGCCAAGGCGAACATCCACATTCCGATCATATTCATGACCGGCCACGGCGACATCCCCATGTCCGTGCAAGCCATGAAAGCCGGCGCGGTCGATTTTCTGACCAAGCCTTTCCGCGATCAGGACATGCTGGATGCGGTTGCCGCGGCGCTCGAGCGCGATCGCAATCGGCGAAAGGACGAGCGGCAGATGTCGGACCTGCGGGCACGCCTCGAAGGTCTGACCGAGCGCGAACGCGAGGTGATGGGCTTGGTCACTGACGGCTTGATGAACAAGCAGATCGCCGGCGAACTGGGGCTGAGCGAGATCACCGTCAAGATCCATCGCGGTCATCTCATGCGCAAAATGGCGGCGCGCTCGCTAGCCGACCTGGTGCGGATGGCGGAACTGTTGGGCGTGCGCCGAACGAAATCGGAGAGCACAAAAGGCTAAACGAGCGCGCAGCCGAGCTGCGTTCATTTCACCAGCGCAGCGAGACTCGACGAGCGGCGGGGTGGCAGCGCAACGCCGAATCTCGCTCTCAGCAAAAACGGGTCAATCGCCGCAAGGTGCAACAAGCACCGCATCCCGCAGTCATTAGATTAGCCGTGAACGTCGCGGACCGCGCGGCGATCTGCATCGCAATCGCTGCAGTACGAGGCGCATCCGTGCGGCGCCGGTCGATCCCCCGCGATTGAAGGCTGACGACGGGCGGTCGTTCTCCTGAAAAGGAGCGTTGCCTGATTCAACGAAGGAGTAACGTCATGGCTGCTGAAATCGCAACTGGCGAAATCGACATGGAGCGCGCAAGGCTTGCCGGCACATCACTCGAAGTGTCGCGTGTCGCGCTGGGCACCTGGGCCATCGGCGGCTGGATGTGGGGCGGAACCGACGACGCAGAATCCATTGCCACGATCCGAGCGGCGGTCGACCACGGCATCAACCTCATCGATACCGCTCCGGCCTATGGATTCGGCCGTTCAGAGGAAATCGTCGGCAAGGCTCTCGCCGAGGGCAACCTTCGCTCGCGCGTGCTCATTGCGACCAAGGTGGGGCTTGAGTGGAGAAGTGGAAAAGTACTCCGCAATGCCACCCGCGCGCGCATCCTGCAAGAGGTCGAGGATTCATTACGCCGGCTTCGAGCCGATCACATCGACGTTTACCAAGTCCACTGGCCAGACCCATTGGTGACCATCGAGGAAACCGCGGAGGCCATGCATACCCTGTTCGAGCAGGGCAAAATCCGCGCCATCGGCGTCAGCAATTTCTCGGTCGGGCAAATGGAGCGCTTCCGTCGCGTTGCGCCGCTGCATGTGCTGCAGCCCCCCTACAACCTATTCGAGCGCGGCATCGAGGCCGACATTCTGCCCTATTGCAGAAAGAACAAGATCTCGACCTTCGGCTATGGCGCGCTCTGCCGCGGCCTGTTGTCCGGACGGATGCGGGCGGACAGCAAATTCGAGGGCGACGACCTGCGCCGCACGGATCCGAAGTTTCAGCAGCCGCGCTTCGGGGAGTATCTCGCTGCCGTGACACGGCTCGATCAACTCGCCCAGCAACGCTTCCACAAGCGCGTGATCCAGCTGGCGGTTCGCTGGATGCTCGATCAAGGCATGACTACCGCGCTGTGGGGCGCGCGCCACCCCGGTCAGCTCGAACCAGTCGACGAGGTGAGCGGCTGGGAGCTTGATGCGTCGGCCAAGGCGGAGATCGATCGCATCCTGAAGGCAACCATCCGCGATCCGGTCGGTCCGGAATTCATGGCGCCACCGGCGAGCAGCGTCGCTGCCTGAGCGGCGGCGCTGGGCTCTGTTCAGCGGCTATTTTCCGGAGTGTACAGGGCCCGGAAATCAGTCTCACTGCGATCTGACCGCCCCGAGGGAGACAGCAGAAAAGGGCCGGCGGCGCTGTGCCACCGGCCCAAGTGCCCATGTCGAACGAAACGCGGGGGAGGACACCGGGTCTCGTGATGATCTGCCGGCCGAGCAGGGCGGGGGGGAGCGGACCCTGTGAGGTCAAGCCGGAGGTCGCGACATAGGTAACAGTCGGTCACGGGTGGCCGTCTCGAAAGTTAGTGCATTCGACCGCGAATGCTTTGGCGATATTGCCTCGCTTGCCGCGCTTTTGCGCCATTGACCGGATGTCGGCGAACGCCGCCAACGAGACTGAAGCAAGCCCGCACCAACAATGGCAATCGGCGCCAAGCCATTTCCGGCGCGCTGAATAAATTCGGGGGAGGCAACGCCGCGGATCTGTCCCAACGGTAAGACGGAAGCAGGCGAGATCGCCGGTCAGAGGACCGAGAAAATGAAACCTTACCTTATGGTGCTATTCATCGGCTGGATCATGATGTTGCCCGACGCTGTCGGACCGGCTCGACGGAGCGTCCTCAACATCATTCGAAACACTGGCTTGTTTCAGAGGTTCTTGTGAGCTTCGCAGCATATTTGCGGGCACTTCTCCTTGTGCCGTCGGTTTTGTTCTTCGACCCTGCCGCACAGGCTCAGGAGGTCGAGCTCGGCACGAGTCTCATCTGTAACACCGAGAAGCAAGTGGAGCGGTTCATCGCGCTCTACGACGGCGACGCGCAGGCTGCCATCAATGCGGTCAATAGCGAAGTGCACGACCCGACCGCCTGCTGCTTCGTCAACACGGCATATGTACGAGGGCGGCAGCTCGCCACAGCCAGAAACAAAGAGATCGCCTTCGGTGTTGTTGAGATCCTGGTGCTCGGCATTGTCGACGAAGAGGGAAGCGTGGAATCAGTTAACCCCGCAGTCTTCTACTCGCTCTTTGCCATTGAGGAGATCGAAATTTAGCGCTCGAAGCCACCGAGGCGCGCATGCATTGCGCAGCAGCGCGAGTGACGGCCTTCCGAGGATTTAAATATCCTAATACCTTGATATGATTCTTGTGGTGCCGGCAGCGACCTATGTGTGTTTGCCAGAACGGCTCTCTGCAGCCGGAAATTCCTGGCCGCAGCGGCTTCATATCGAGGATCAGCAATTGCGCACCGGCCCGACCATCTCCATCGTCGACGATGATGAATCCATGCGCTGCGCGGTGAAGAGTCTCGTGACCTCGCTCGGCTTCGATGTCTGCACCTTTGCATCAGCAGAAGAGTTCCTGCAATCGTCGCGTGTCGACGATACGGACTGCCTGATCACCGATTTGCAAATGCCGGGCCTCAGCGGCATCGAACTGCAGAAATCACTGTTGGCGCAGGATCGCCACATCCCCATCATTTTCATGACCGCGTTTCCAGAGGAACGGATGCTCACGCGCGCGATGGATGCCGGGGCGTTGGGCTTCCTGAGCAAGCCGTTCGAAACTCAAACGCTGATAACGCTCATCGATAAGGCGATAGAGACCAATCGGAAACACTGACGTTGCTTGCGATCGCTCGGAACGCCACCGGCTCGCGAGCAAAGCCGGCCGCGGGAGTTTCGGACGAACAGCAGGTTTCCAACGGCATGGCATGGGCTTAGCGATCTGCCGATCGATTATCGAGGCGCACGACGGTCGACTGTGGGCATCGGCCGGCGCGCAAGGCGGCTCGGTCCTTCAATTCGTCCTGCCCGCCAATATCGTTTCGTAGCGGAATGGCTGCCGCCGATTGCGGCGGTCAGAGCCTTCCGATCCCAACCGGATCCGGCCTTGGCTTTCAGTCTGTCATGGCTGCATGACGATGCCGTCGCGGGCGGCAGGATCGCAGAGCGGGCGCGGGATCGGCGCAACGACCGCATAGCGCCCAAACCAAAGTATAGGGGGCGCAAACCAATGAGATAGGTGCGTTTACCTCCGTAGGATGGAGCTGTTCGCCTTCCTCGACATAGTTGAGGGATGGGGGCCTACAACGGCAGCCGGGTACGTGATCCGAGGTGCCACATCTTAACGGTGCAAGTATGCTGAACAACTCGCTCCGCACGAACTCTGCGCTCCGTCCTCGCTTTAACGACCGGATGTCTTCCGAGCGCAACGCGACATTCGTCCCGCGGATCGCGATCTTGCGATCTGTCGACCAGCATTCGCGTTTGGACAAGCGACGCGAGCAATCTAGCCACGATCTGCTTAGGAAGTCCTCAGATTTTCATGCCGGCGATGTCGTCGATCAGGCCGTCGAGATTTTTCCATCCTATGCAGTCACACGCCGCAGGCTCGCATGGAACGGCATGGCCATCGAGGTCGTGCAAGCACTAACCCACGATAAGATCGAATTGCGCTTTCGCGGACCTCTGCACTTGCTCGTCGCCTACGACGAAGGCATCCGCGGCAACGGCGAGACGCTGATCGAGAGTTTACCCGCCTCGACGCAGCGAGATCTCAAACGCAAGCTCGCCTTTGTGCCGGCGGGTCATGAGTATCGCGAGTGGCAGGAGCCGCGTACTCGCGGCCGCATTGTCTTTTTCTATTTCGATCCCGCCAAAGCGCCGTCCGCTTCAAGCGCAGGTCCAACCGCCTTGGCGCCGCGCTTGTTCTTCGAAGACAGCACGCTGTGGGAGACGGCCCTCAAAATGGCAGCCTTGATCGAGAATGGCGCCGAAAATCGACAGTATTGCGAGGCGCTCGGCGTGGTGCTGGCACACGAGCTCGTGCGCCGCAGCGCCGGCGCGCGTCGCGTCGAAGCGCCGGCACGCGGCGGGCTCGCCGGCTGGCAGCAGCGCATCGTAGCCGCGTACATCGAAGACCACATCACCGAGCATATAGCGCTCGCCACCCTGGCGCGCTCCGTTCGGCTGAGCACGTATCATTTCTGCCGGGCGTTCAAGCGATCGTTCGGCACGCCGCCACATCGCTATCATAACGCCCGTCGTATCGAGCGCGCCAAGATGTTCTTGGCGCAGCCCATGTACTCGGTCACCCAGATCGCGCTCAAGGTCGGCTTTAGCGAAACCAGTTCGTTCACAGCCGCCTTTCGCAGGGCGACCGGGTCGACCCCGACCGCGTATCGTCGAAGCCTCGCGTGACGGTCGGGAGAGCGCCGTGACATGCCGCTTGATTGCCATAGCAACTGCGATGTTCGTGACCACGGGCTGTGCTCATGCCCAGGGTCGCGGCATGGCCATGCCTACCCCGGCGGTGCCCACGACTTCCCCCTTCGGCATGAGCACCTCCGGGACGGTCGCGCCCACGGGAATTCCGTTGGGAGCCACCCCACTTGCAACGCCCGGCGTGAGCTCGGGCACATCCAATGGCGTTGCTTCAGCCACGGCATGTTCCAGTCCCAGCATGGGCAGTGCGACGACGGGGGCATCGAGCTCGACCGCGCCGTTCGATAATAGTGGCGTCGGAATCATGACCAGCGCGACGCTGCCGGGAGCAGCCGCTCCGGTCACGACAACGTGTGTCCCGGCTGCCGGTGCAGGCAGCGCCACGGCCTCGCAGTCGAGCACTTCGACGTCGGCGCGCTCGCTGGGCGTCCCAACAATTCCGATGGGCTCGACCGAACTGAGCAATCCGGGTCTCAGCCCGACCCCGTGTCCGGCAACCGGCAACACAGCCCAGTCAACGTCTTCCGGTGCCTGCTGATGTAGACGCACCTGTTGGGGAGCAAACTGATGCGACGCAAGGTCATCATCTCCACGATTTCGGCAGTCGCGGTCGCCGCGATCCTCGGGGCTCTCGTCGCCAAACATCGCTTTCCGTTCGAGGCGGCAGCGGCAAAGCCGCCGTCGGTCGCAACCGTTCCCGTGGTTGCCGGCACGGTCAACAGCGGCGACGTCCCCATTTATCTGCAGGGCGTCGGCACGGTCATCGCCTACAACACGGTGATCGTGCGGAGCCAGATCCAAGGGCAGATCACAAAAATCAACTTCACCGAAGGTCAGGCTGTGAAGACCGGCGACCTGCTCGCGGTGATCGATCCGCGTCCTTATCAGGCGCAGATCGACCAGGCGACCGCCAACCGCAGCCGCGATGAGGCACAGCTCACGAACGCGCAAGCCAATCTCAAACGCTACACGACGCTGGGCAACCAAGGCTGGGCGACGCCGCAGCTGGTCGAGACCCAGCAGGCTCAAGTCAAGCAACTGCAGGCGGCGATCAAGGCCGACGAGGCGTCGATCGAGTGGGCGCAGACCCAGCTGAGCTACACCCAGCTCACCTCGCCCATCGATGGCGTCACCGGTATACGACAAGTCGACATCGGCAACATCATTCATCCGACCGACCCGAATGGGCTTGTCGTCGTCACGCAGCTCGAGCCGATCTCGGTGATTTTCACGCTGCCGGAGACAGAGCTGCCGCAGATTCAACAGCACCTGGCCAACGGGTCGCTCGAAGTCGAGGCTTACAGTCAGGACAATACGATGAAGCTCGATGAAGGCAGCCTCGATTTCATCGACAACGAAATCGTGCAGACGACGGGCAGTGTCCGCTTCAGAGCCAACTTTCCCAATAAAGCGCATCGGCTGTGGCCGGGAGAGCTCGTCAATGCGTGGCTCCTTCTCGACACGCGGCATAACGGGCTGACGGTGTCCGCGTCGGCGGTGCAGCAGGGCCCCCAGGGTCCATACGTTTACGTGATCAACGCGGATAGCACCGTCGCAGTGCGGCCGGTCAAAGTCGCTCAGGTGGGCGGCGGGCAAGCCCTCATCGATTCCGGCCTCTCGGCGGGCGAGCAGGTGGTCGTCGACGGCCAATATAAGCTGCAGCCGGGCGTCCACGTGACCCTCCTCAAAGGCAAAGCGGCAGAGGAGGCGGCGGCGCAGGACGCGCAGCAGACGCCGATCCCATGAATATCTCGGCACCCTTTATCGCGCGCCCGATCGCGACAGCTCTGCTCATGGTCGGGCTCTTGTTAGCGGGCCTCGCGGCCTATCCGCTGCTGCCGATCGCGGCGTTGCCAAGCGTCAACTATCCGACCCTGCAGATCACGGCGCAGTTGCCCGGCGCCGATCCGGAGACCATGGCATCTTCCGTGGCAACGCCGCTGGAGACGCAGTTCGGCCAGATCCCGGGCCTCACCCAGATGACCTCTTCGAGCGCGCTCGGCTACACGCAGATCACGTTGCAGTTCGATTTGAGCCGGCAGATCGATGGGTGCGTTGCGGACGCGTTATCCGCGATCAACGCTGCGAATGCCTATCTGCCACCCACCATTCCCTACCCCCCGAAGATCCGCAAAGTGAACCCGGCCGACACACCGATCCTCGTGCTTGCGGTCACTTCGGACACGCTGCCACTCACAATCGTCGATGCGTATGCGAACAATATTCTGCTGCAAAAGATCTCGCAGATCTCCGGGGTCGGGTTGGTTGGCATCGCCGGAGAGCAACAACCGGCCATCCGCATCCAGCTCGATCCTCAGGCGCTGGCGGCGCGCGGGCTAAGCCTCGAAGACGCCCGCAGTGTGATCAGCCTGGCCAATGTCGATCTGGCGAAAGGTACTCTCAACAGTCCGCGACAGAGCTATACGATCAACACCAACGACCAACTGCTCAAACCCGAAGGCTACAATGAGTTGATCATCGCCTACCGCAACGGCTCGCCGGTGCGGGTCAAGGATGTGGGAAAAGCGATCGACGGGCCCGAAAACAATCTGATCGCTGCCTGGTACAACAAGCAGCGGGCCATCCTCCTGCCGATTCAGCGCTCGCCTGGGGCCAACGTCATCGCCACGGTCGACCGCATCAACGCAATGATGCCGGTGCTGCAGGCTTCGATCCCGTCGGGCATCAAGATCAGCGTCGTTTCCGACCGAACCGAGACCATCCGCGCCTCGGTGGCTGACGTGCAGTTCACGCTAGTGCTTTCGGTCGCCCTGGTGGTGATGGTCATCTTTCTCTTCCTGCGCAACGTCTGGGCAACCATCATTCCCGCCGTCACGGTGCCGCTGTCGTTGATCGGCACCTTCGCGGTGCTGTATGCGCTGGGCTACAGTCTCGACAATCTCTCGTTGATGGCTTTGACCATCGCGACCGGCTTTGTCGTCGATGACGCCGTGGTCGTGATCGAGAATACCGTGCGCCATCTGGAAGAGGGCCTCTCGCCGTTGCAGGCCGCCCTCAAGAGCGCCGGCGAGATCGGCTTTACCATCGTGTCGATCACGCTCTCGCTCATTGCCGTCTTCATTCCGCTCTTCCTCATGAGCGGCTACGTCGGTGAACTGTTCCGCGAATTCGCCGTCGCCGTGAGCGTGGCACTTCTCCTATCGCTGGGGATCGCATTGACGCTCACGCCGATGATGTGTTCGCGCCTGCTCAAGCCGGAGAGCGAGCAGCACGGCCGCATCTATCGCCTGTTCGAACGTGGCTTCGATGCCCTTCTCAATCTCTACGAGGCCGGCCTGAAGGTCGTGCTACGGCATCGCTTCATCACGCTCATGGTGATGCTCGGGACCGTGGCACTTACCGGATATCTCTATGCAGTCATCCCCAAAGGGTTCTTTCCTCAGCAGGACACCGGATTGATCCTCGGCTTTTCCGAGGCCGCGCAGGACATCTCGTATCAGGCCATGGCTCAGCGGCAGCAGGCACTGATCGACGCCGTGCTGGAGGATCCTGCGGTGGCCTCCGTGGGCACCGGGATTGGCGCCGGCGGCAGCAACTACACGACCAACACCGGGCGCATGTTCATCGCGCTGAAACCCAAAAGCGAGCGGGACGCGAGCGCGGACCAAATCATCCTGCGCCTGCAGCAAAGGCTCGCCAAGATCCAGGGCATTGCTCTCTATATGCAGGCGGCGCAGGACATCACGATCGGCGGCCGGCTGAACAAGACCCAGTACCAGTACACGCTGGCCGACTCCGACCCGGGCGAGCTCCACCGCTGGGCTCCGCTGTTTCTCGAGAAGATCAGGGCACTCCCAGGCATCACGGGCGTCACCACCGACCAGTTGAATGCGGGCCCGCTGCTCGACATTACGATCAATCGCGACGTGGCATCGAGCTACGGCATCACGCCCTCGACCATCGACAACATTCTCAACGACGCCTATGGCCAGCGCATCGTTTCGACGATGTACACCCAGATGAGTCAGTACCACGTGGTGCTCGAGGTCCCGCCAAAATTTCAATACGGACCGGAAGCGATCGAGCAGCTCTACGTCAGCTCGTCGACGGGCCAACAGGTGCCGTTGCGTACCCTCATCACCAGCGCCATCAAGGTAGCGCCGCTGGTGGTCAATCATCAGGGCCAGTTTCCGTCGGTGACGATCTCGTACAACCTGCTTCCGGGAACCTCGCTCGGAGAAGCCGTCGCTTCCATTCAGCAGGTCGAGAAGGAGCTGGGCAAACCCCTGTCGTTGCAGACCAACTTTCAAGGAAACGGGCAGGCCTATCTGCAATCCCTGTCGAGCACGCCGATCTTGATCGCTGCAGCTCTGGTCGTCATTTATCTCATCCTGGGCATTCTCTATGAAAGCACTATCCACCCGATCACCATTCTCTCGACCTTGCCGGGTGCCGGCATCGGGGCGGTGCTGCTGTTGATGGCGTGTGGCTTCGATCTAAGCGTGATCGCCATCGTCGGCATTCTCTTGCTGATCGGCATCGTCAAGAAGAACGGCATTATACTCATCGACTTCGCTCTTCACGCCGAGCGCAACGAGGGCCTGGGGCCGGAGGAGGCGATCTATCAAGCTTGCATCAAACGCTTCCGGCCGATCCTCATGACGACGATGGCGGCGATGCTCGGCGCCGTGCCGCTCATGCTCGGCACTGGAACCGGCTCCGAGATACGCGAGCCGCTCGGCTACGCCATCGTCGGCGGGTTGGCCCTGAGCCAAGTCCTGACGCTCTATACCACCCCCGTCGTATTCCTTTATCTCGATCGCTTGACGCGGCGACGGCCGCATCTGCCGTCGCCGAACACCTCATCATCGGAACCACACCCGGCCGTTCCGAGCGAGGCGCAATGATGCAGGCAGATCGCTTGGCGTCGTGCGTTCGCTGGTTTGGCTTGCGTTACCGCAGCAGTTGCAATTGCTCACGCTGCGTGTTGCGGCTTCCCACTGCAACGCCGGATTCTTCAGCGAATGGTGGTGGATGCAGTCCGGATCGAACCCGTCTCCCTCAATCTTCGTGTTGCTTAACAGGGAAAAGTACAGGGAATTTTG
>Ga0081455_10001875_pt1 | contig 25301 bp, 28 predicted proteins | sample TabmetS3T2R1_FD_70207 | JGI IMG/M metagenome (GOLD analysis project Ga0081455, IMG submission 70207) | Tabebuia heterophylla rhizosphere microbial communities from the University of Puerto Rico - S3T2R1 | ecosystem: Host-associated > Plants > Roots > Rhizosphere ...
CTCTCTCCGGCTCACCCATCGGCGGTATCCCTGAAACTCAGGAGATGCTCGACTTCTGTGGGACCCATAACATCACAGCCGATGTCGAGGTCATCCCTATACAACAGGTCAACGAAGCGTACGACAGACTGCTAAAGTCGGATGTGAAGTACCGGTTCTCCATCGATATGGCGTCGCTCAAAGCTGAAAAAGGCTTCTAGGCATCTTTACGAGTTAGGGTTTTTATTGAGTCGGCTCTCAACCGGCTCCCTGGGCCGTCTCACGTCTGCTTGACCGCCGTTCGACTGTCTGACACACTCTGCCGCCATCCAGCATCCAACCATTCCTCTAAAGGCGTAGAGACGCTGCCATGACATGGACGAATGAACGGCCGAAATTCGTGGGTGTGTATTGGCATCGAGCCACGCCCCGATCACACTCACATCCCGTAAAAGTCTACCGTGTCGGCGGCTCGTTCTATGTGTGGCCGATAGAAGAGGACGCACGTGCAGACATCACCGTGCGCTTGGAGGATTGCTCCGGTGAATGGTCGGGGCCTATGATGCCGCCAGCCTAGGATGCGATCAGGCGTTTTTCATCAGTGACGCAATCGTTCTCCAACCCACCGCCAAACCATCATCATTATTATTGGCCCTGAGCCCGACGCGAGAGCGACACGATATAGGCCGCCGACCGGACAGCGATCATTGGATCGGCGGGCTCAATGCCCGGGACCAAAGCACCTGGGACAAAGAGCAGTTTCTTTTCGGCTGCCTGACTGTCCGCCACTGCCTTAGTGATGGAGATAAGACCCAACTCGACCTTCTTGCGGCTCTCCGGCCACACAATGGTGGGATTATCGACCTTATCGTCGGGTTCGGCCACCTGCGCCAGCAGCTTGAATTTCACCGGACCACGCCGAACGCGTTCCCGAATCTCATCGGTCAGATAGTCAGGTCCCATTGTTGAGATCTGTTCCTTGGAAAGGTGTGTTTCGCCGGCCACCGGTTGCAGTTGATATCTTACATGGGTGGCCACTCCTTTCTTGTTGGTCAATTTGAACGCGTTGATTCCGAAATAGGGGAGCGTGCCGTAACTAACCGGCGGCGGCTTCGGCGCTTCGACGAATGCCTTAGCGGCCGGATGGGTGTCCAAAAATTTCTCGATTTCGTTGGGTTTCGGAGCGTCGGGTCCGCTGGCGGCAACTGCGAGTAGAAAGTCCCTGAACTCTTCGCCAGTGGCCACGGGAAAGCCGTTGAACGACAGTACGACAAGGTCCGTTTTGGTCCCATCAGGAAGGGCAAATTTCACGGCCATCCCACGTGGCATGTCATTCGTATCGGGAACGGTCGGCAGTCCGGAGCCAGCGGAGAAACGAACGGTCACTGGAATAGGAGTTTTACGCTTTTGAAGATGCGCGGCTTTGGTCAAAGAGGTCGCTGATGCACTTGGTATAAACGTACCTTCTAAGACCACGCCTTTGGGGTGATTGGCTCGTAGACCGGGATGGGCTCCGAACACGCGGTTGAAGGCATCGACCAGTTGCTCCGCCAACGATTTCTGGCTCGGCGGTGCGTCCTGAGCGACAAGAGCGACAGGACTCAGCAGGGCGATGGTGAGCATGGCGAATGATGCGAGTGATTTCCACATGGCCTATCCTTCCTCCTCGTTCGTTGTGGGTGTGGCTGCAGTGACGATCCCATTGACCGCTAGAAGTATAAGTAGGGAGAAGTGGGGAGACCACTGTAAGAATTGACAGGCCGTCAGCATGCCGTACGCTGATAGGAATAGATGTTGAGCAGGCCATAGTGATCAGAGCCGAAGGCGCTTCGCATCGGAGTTGGCTCACCAATGACTCGTTGAGTGAGGCACGCCGTGGACATGAATGATGTGCTGAACAGAAAATCGATCCGCCGCGCCATGGTGATGGCCCGGCGATAGAGTTTGAGGACCTCATCCCGGTCCGAGGCCGTCTCGTCCGCAATCGCGTCAATCAATTCAGAGGGCAGCCCTTCTTCCTGGTGGGCGGCAAGGAGGTTTTTCAATGGATCGTACGTGTTCCACATCGGCATCCCGACGGCCAGGCGAGCCGAGTCGGCGAAGCCGGCCTTTTCCAGCTCTAGATATTCCGGCGATCCGGCTTCGAAATTCAAATCTCCACCGAAAATGATGCCGGCATAACGCCGATGCAGTTGCTGCTCGTGGATGGCATCCATCAACACATGCAATTCCATCTTGCGACGCTGTTGATCCATCCTAAGGGCCGCGGTGAGATGATCGTAGTGGTGGATCAGGCCTCCTTTGTGCGCTTCCATGAGGTCATGCAGCATTCGGGCGTCGCGCTCGATGCCGGAATGGAGGTGCATGGTTGCCACGAGGTAAGGCAGTTCCGTTCCTGGGACGATAATTTCTGCCAAGAGGGCATAGCGGAATTCTCCTAATTGGAAGCCGACGTAATCTCCGCAGGCGCCGAACGGACCGCTGAGCTTGATGTTTCCGACCATACGCAGTTGAAGCGGAGTTCTCGCCAGAATCGCCAAACCGTTGTTCAATCCAGGGACGAGCGCGAAACCGGGGGCGATCCGCAGACCGCACGCGTCGACTTGATGCACCTGAGCATAGTCCAAGCCGCGCTCTTTGAGGGCACGCAGGTATTGGTTGGCCATGTCCGGAAGGGGATTGACCTCCTGCAGAAGAATCACGTCTGGTTCTATATCGGCCAATTGGTCGATGCGAGCCATGAACCGAGCGAGACGCACGTCATTGGACTCGACCTGGCGAACCCACAGCTTGCTGACCTCCAAACCGTGAAGCGTATTGTAAGTGACCACCTTGAATGTGTCTGGGGGAGCTGGAGGTTCCGCAGTTTTCTGATTGACGTCAGACACTGACCGGCAACCGGCCAATGAGCAAAGGAACATGAAGAGGAGCATTCGTAGAGCGAACATGACACACCTGTCGCTCTTAAGTGCCTGGTAGGTTTCCGGAAGTTCTGTCGAAATATAGGGAAACCACCGTTGCGAGAGAACAAGGAGTCCTCCTAGTCTGATGAACTAGAGGCGTGACGGTGCAACACTGTCAGAACTGACAGGCGAAACGGAACACAGAGATTCGCGGCGGGAAGGTGGGTGTCGTGGAAACGGTGAGGGAATAGAACGGCGTGGTTACTGGCACTGAAAGAGTTGCTTGCACATGCCAGCGCATTTCGTCGACCGCTCCTCACAATGGGCCAAACATGCCGTGTCGTTCAAGCACTGACTCCGGCAGCGCAGAGTGTCTGCCTCGCATTTTCCGTGGCACTGTCGGCAGCGCATGTCTTCGGCCATCAGCACACTACTGCCCGTCGACGATGACTCCCTGACATCAGGCTGCGGCGTTGCGTCATCCTGCGTCGGCTCACCAAATCGATCGTTGGCTTTGATGACTGTGCCGCACCAGGTTGACGTTTCCTTGATGGAGGCGACCCAGGTGGGAGATGGACTGTCGGAAGCTGATGGATCATTCGACTGCGCATGAACCGTTCCAGTAGCGACGGCCAGGACAACGAAGATCACGTTGAGTCCTATACCCAATGTCGTCATGGCGAGTTCTGTCACGCTGATCAACCAATTTTCCGTGGCGATTCTACTTCACACTGACAGGCGTATCCATTACTTTGTCTCCGTAATGCTAGAATCCTCTTGCATCACCATGAACGGAATGCGCGGGCAAGTCGGAACATGCCAGCCACACAATATACCAGTGCACCCTCGTACCGGCTGATTCAGTGGGCACCTTTTGGAATCGCCCTGGTGCTTATTTTCTCGATGATGTCAGCGACGGAGGAGTGGTTGTACGTCGCGGCTGGTGTGGGAATACTGGCCTCGATCGCAGTCGGGCGGACTTCGGGAACGTCGGGGGAATTCCCAGTGCAGTCACGTTTGTGGAAATTCGCCAAAGGGTGGTTAGTGATCGTGGGCTTCGCTGCGCTCAGTCTTCTGCACGGGAAGTGGCAGCCGATGCTCTTCTTCACACTCGTCGGCGCGGTTTCGTCAGCCTGCTTTTGGGTCGGTTGCAAATCGATCCGCTGATCACAGGCGCTCGTTGCTCGTCACGCCGCACGTCTGATCGGCTCGAGGTTCCGCCGCTTCCACTCCACGTAGGTGAGCTGAAGCAGCGCGATGTAGTTTTCCAGGCAGATGCGGTCAAACACGTCCAGATGGAGATCCTGCGTCATCGCCTCACGAAGATTTTGGGTCGCTATATAAAAGTTTCTGAGCTCTGGTGTGTCCATGGCCAACCTCGACCTTATTTTACACATCATCCTTGGTGACATAGCAATATGATTCCTAAGGATTTTTGTACGATTTGGCTGACAGTGACTTCACCAGTTCTCTCAGGTGACCACAGTTGCATTTAGGCAGTAGTTGATCGTGCACGGATCTGTAAGAAGTCTTGATGTACCGGAATCCGGTAGCCGCCCTCGGGGGACGCGAAGTTGGCCCGCACATAGGCCTCCACATCGTTCCTTGTGGGTGCGGCCTTGATGTCCAAGAGATTGAGCATGAATTCCGCCACGGCATAGGTTTTGGCCAGGTCGGGCGTCACGACGTGCGCAGGATCAAGCGTGGTGACCACCTCGTACCGATCCCCGTGTTTTGTGCGAAAGAGGTCGGCGGTCCGACGGAGCTCGAAGCGATGACCAAAGAAGTGATTGACCATGTTCATGCATCCGCTCTCGCGGTGTTGGAGCACGACGATGGTGACGCCGGTCGGCGACATCCAGGACACGAGGCGCTCCAGGTGGCTGAGCCACTCCTCGGCCGGAATGTAATAGAGCGTATGCGAGCAGAGGACGAGATCACCCTGAGCAGCGGGTTGCGCCGTCATAATCGGCTGGCCGATGGCTTCGGCGGCAGGAACGGCCTGTTGCAACTGCTTCAGTAAATAGACATTCGGCTCGATGGCAATAGTGCGATCAAAGGCGCCGGCAAATGTTCGAGTGACTTCACCGTTACCCGCGCCGGCGTCAATAAAGACCTTGTGCGCCGGTAGACGGTCAACGAGCTGCTGGAGCCAGCGCTTGGCGTTCCGCTTTTGGTCGGTATGATCCAGGAAGATTTGAAACGCCTGCTTGTAGGCTTCTCCTTGCGAGTCGAAAATGCGAACGTGTTGCTGGTCGGTCATCATGGGCCTCCGTGATGGACTCTCGTGCACGAATCGACGAAAAGAACGGGACATTCTAATGAATTGTGCCGAGCTGGTCTATGCCGTTCTCAGCGATTTCCGTCTCCTTGCGTTGACATTTACTTGAGCTAGGGCAAGAATCACCGCCCGCTGGACGAGCCAGGGTGATGGAGGCGCACGAGAGATGAGCATTGAACTGATTCGCGATCTTCTCCTGTGGAATACAATCGTCAACTGCGGGATATTAGTGGTGTGCTTCCTGGTATTTGTCTTCGCTACGGCGCGTGCACGGCCGATGGTTTCGTCTTTCGAATGACCAATTCGATGGCCCCACTACGCAGGCATGGCGATGTACAAAATCGGAATTCTTCTCATAAACCTCACACCATGGCTGGTCTTAACCGTTCTCGGCGCACGATAAGCGGGCGGTGAAAGGGATGAGCTGACGGATCATGGACCACAATTTTTGGCACCAGCGGTGGGAGAAAAATGAAATTGCGTTCCACGAAAGTAAAACCAATCCCCAGCTGGTGAAATATTTCAGCGAGCTGTCGTTGGCAAAAGGCCGTCGGATATTCGTTCCCTTGTGCGGCAAGACACTTGATATTTCATGGCTCTTATCCAAAGGCTACCGTGTGGCGGGTGCTGAATTGAGTCAACTCGCCATCGAGCAATTATTCATCGATCTCGGGCTGCAGCCGGAGATATCCACAGTTGGCGAGCTCGATCGTTGGAGCGCCAAAGGGATTGACATATTTGTTGGTGATATCTTTGCCTTGACTCGAAAGACACTTGGGCCCGTCGATGCCGTCTACGACAGGGCAGCCTTAGTCGCCTTGCCAGAAACCTTGCGGGATCGGTACACGGCGCACCTCACAGAGCTGACCAACAAGGCCCCGCAATTCCTGATTTGCTACGACTATGACCAACGCGTGATGGAAGGCCCTCCTTTTTCAGTGAGGAACGAGGAAGTCCATCGACATTACACAGATACCTATGATCTGAGGCTCCTTTCGAGCACCGATGTCGCTGGTGGCTTGAAGGGGAAGTGTCCCGCCACAGAGAACGTGTGGCGATTAACACCTCGGCACGCTTAACAACCTGCAAGAACCCATTTGACCAATTTCTCTCTACCCCGTCTGTAGGGGGTTTCCCTTTTGACTAGGGGAATCCCCAGTTATTGGAGATGGAGCCAAACCGGAATATAGGGTTGACGGAGAATGTTCAAGCAAAATGCGTTGAGGAGGGAGTCATGCATCGCCTTCCAACTATTCCTCTCGAACGGCCGTTGGATGCTTCTGATGAATTCGAAGAGAGTGGGTCATCCAACGAGGATTCGACGCTGAATCATCTGAAACTTGGGACAGCCTGGGTGTGTGCGACCCTGGCGGGTGTTGCCGTGCTCGCATACGCCTCGTTTGCGCAAACGTCGCAGACCACGACAATGTTGGTTCTCGGCGTACTCCTCGTGGCCTATGCAGGTTATGGCTATTCCCTTTCCAAGAAACATACCCTCCAATTCGCTGACTCGCTCTACTATACGGGATTCCTCTGGGCGATCTTTGCACTTATCGCGGCATTCGTCATCTGGCCGGCCCCAAAACTGACCGCCGACGCGGTCGTGACCACCTTCGGCTATGCATTGGTCACGACGTTTGGCGGAATGCTGCTTCGACTGGTGATCATCCAATTTCAGGACACGCATGCCGATCGGGTCGCTCATGGCCAAGACACGATCGATCGGCACATGATGCTTCTGGTACGGCAGATCAATGAAGCCACCATGGAAATCACGGCGTTCAGAGATCGGGCAGCGCGCGATCTTGGGGACACGCTCCATGACCTCGTGGGGTCGTTGGCGGATGTCCGCGAACAGATTGCTGAACAACACCGGACGATGGCCAAAGTTATGAGTGACGGCTTCGAATCATCGCTACGAGAGATCCTTGGCCGGCTCTCGGCAATGGAGATTCCCCAGGAAATGCTGACCACAGAGGTGACGAAGCTGGCGGCCACCCTAGGAAAGCGAGGCGAGGATTTTGACCAGGCGGCGCACAGACTCGAGAGGAGCCTGACGCACACTGCCGATACTGTGACGTCATTTGGTGAGTCGTTGCATGGATCAGAAGCCGCCAAACAGGTTGGAGTTGCGATTCATGATTTATCAGGAAAGATTAAGGAAAGAACCGCACAATTCATCGAAATGACGACGGCATTGGAGAAGAGTCGTACCGAGTTGGATGGCCAGCTTAACAGCTTGCAGTCGCTGCGATCGGCAGTGTCGACAGTTTCCGCACAATTGGGGGCGTTCGAAACCGAATTGAGGGATGTTTCGTCGAGCTCGATGTCGGCTGACGTCAGGAATGGCCTGATGAATGTTCAGAAGGCCATCAATTCAACCCTCGAGGCGAGCCAAGCGATCGAGTCCACCATGCGCGGCGTCTTGTTTTTCATGAAAGAGCGAGTCACGGAGGAACATTCCAGTGGAAGAAACTAGGCCGCGTTCTGACTGGGTCATTGGGTTGTCACTGGTACAAGTGATGCTCCTCCTGTTCTTCGCCGCGATGCTTATTTATGTGACGGGGGATGTGGAGGGGAGGGGCCAAGAGTCGCAACCAGGCGTAGCAGGGATGAACGCGCAAGACGTGAAGCTTCAGGCGAGTCTTAATGCGGCCACCGATAAGACCAACGAGTTAGAACAAGAGCTCGACCATATGACCCAATTCGTTGACGAGTTGAAGCTCATGGTCGGTGCAAAGGCTTCTTCGAAAGAAGGATTTCAAGAAGCCATTGATAGTTTGAAGCGAGGGTATTCCCTTTGCCAGAAGGACAATAATACGTTGCTAGAAGCAAGCATTCAAAACGGTGCGGAAAGCGTGGAAGTGATCGGAGAGCTGCCCTCCGATCTGATTGCAAGTTTGGGAAAAGGGGACCAAACCTCAGATCTCGAGCAAATTGTGTCGTTCATTCAAGACGTCTATGAATACGAGAAAGACCATAAGTGCCGATTCAATTACCGGCTGAAGTACGCCACCGACAACGATTACAGGAAGGCCAGAGAAGGGTACGAGAAGTATTTTTACCCGGAAAAAATAATCAAAACTGGTTGAACCTAGCCCTCCCCGCAACGGTCACGTCGAGAGTACGGCCGACCGTTTGTTGATAGGAACTAACGCCTACATCACCCAAACTGCTTATGCCGTGATCTGAGCTGATGGTATCGACGCTTCGGCGTCAAGGGGCTTCTTCCGCGCTGGAATCGGGATTCCACGAACTTCGAGGAACAGAGGCACCGGGCTTCCAGGCAGCGTCAGCGGACGGCGAAGCAACCACTTGCCTTGGGGTGGGGCGGTATAGCTGGAAAGGGGGAGCAGCTCTCCCGTATCAGCATTGAGTAACATAGGAGTCGTGGACTTCTTCCAACGCCGAAAGTTCCGAAATCGTCTCCATGAGAGCGCCATGGTTCTTCCCCCCAAGCCTGCAGTGTGGTTGATCTCTCTCCTTCCCAGAGCTTTTATCTTGGTGATCCCCCGGTGTGACTACATAAGAGCAACTACGATACCACCATCGCCTGAGACTACCCGCAAGAAAGAGCATCTCTGTACATACGATTTACTACTCATCTGCATCTGATGCACGTCCGCGCTCCTCGCGAAGCTGTATGCTTCTCCATCAGTGATTGAACACCTTTGGACAGATAGAGAGAAGAAAAAAGGAAAATCGTGATGGCTCAGTGAACGTCGGCCCCCGTTAACAGCGTCCAGATCTAGTCGAAGAAGGTCGCAACGAGGAACGGAAAAGCGAAGAAGGGTAAGGGGAGGCGGAAGTGGTGAATTCCCGCATGCCGAAAATGCTTCCGACGGTCAGGCCGAGGGAGGCGAGTAGTCTTAACTGTCTGTCATTCACGAGTCAGCCAACGTGGCTGTTCTCAAGGATGCCATTCAGCCAATTCGACGGTGATCCCCTCGGGTCCGGACAAAAACACCAGTTTCCTGGCATGGAAATCCATGACTTCATTGCGGAGGGAAACACCCTGGCTTGTCAGCCGTTTTACCTCCCCATCCAAATCGGTTACGGCGAAACAAATATGGTTATAGCCGGGCCTCGCCAGGTTCTCGACATCCGCGCCAGGCAGGTCTTTCGGCCGGATGTACCGCAACAGCTGAATTTCAAATCGGGGAGGCGCCTGCTTCGACACGAGCGTGACGTGCTCGGCTTCAATTCCTTCCACTCCCATGTAATGGGCAAACTGGGGACCAGAGATGACCACCGACTTCTCTTCGACAAACCCCAGGAGCGAAAAAAAGGCTTTCGCGTTAGTGATGTCCCGGACGACGACGGTCACATGATCAATGTGCAAAATCATGCCTTTCCCCTCTAAGTGGTAAGATCGGTCCTGGAGCCGGACCAGAACTGGAATTGTACGGGGTCAATGGAGAAAGTGCTACGGTGAGGGATGGGCCGAGGAAGCGGCTCCCTCCACAATGAGGAAGGGAGCCGTTGTGCCGGGACTACTCGAGCAATCGGAGCGCTTGTTGGCCGGCAGAAAAGGTCGAAGTTGCGACTTTCGCTCCACTCATAGACACATGGATATCGATGGCGATGCCACCGTTGGCACTCAGAGCTGCGCCATTGACTCTATCGAGAAAATCCACCTTTTGGGCTTTGTTCATCCGAATCCAGCCCTTATTATCGACTTCCACCGTGAGCAGACGATTGTCGACGGTTTCCGCCGAGACCATCGGGTCGGTGAAGCCTTGTCCTTGCAGATAGCGTGCAGCCGCTGTCACGGCCTTGCTTTGCTCGCCAACATCTTTCGCCGGTCTCGCTGTGGCGCTCTCTGCCACTGCGTAACCTAACGCGATCACGAAACATATGGCGGCTACGGTCCACAGTCTTCGACCTGCAATCGAAATCACACTCATTCGATTCCCTCCATACGGGATATTGATGTGAATGGTTGATGGGAAAAGATAGTAGGATGTCGGGTGAAAAAGATTTAACCCACCTGCGTGATCTCCCGTCACCTCCTTCCTGATCGGTTCCGAATCGCGGCGGGAATAAGCAATCATTGGACCCGTGGAAAGAGATGATGTCCCTGTCACAATTTCAAGCGTTTAGAGGTCAATGTGTCGTCATCGGTCTCCCGCATGCAAAATCGAGTTCCCAAAAAACGATGGTCCACGACAGAAAATGTTCCTGCGGACACACGCATTCATACAAAAGTTAGGACAGAACCTTACAGACAGTAAAAGGGCGCTGTCAGTGGAAATGTAAAACGAAGTGGATCCGAAAAGGCTAATTTGATCCCGTTCTCAACTGAGTCTGGGGAGGCGGTGCCGCGCTCGGTACGCTTCCGCAACAAATCCGCATGTCGGATGCGGCTTCAAGCCGAGCAGTTCGATGATGCGCTCTGCCGTGAACTTGAGAGTCGAAAGCAATACCATAACCACGACAACAATGTCCGGCGCTACGAACGCACGACAGCAGCTGAACCTTTGCTTCGAATGTCGCGCGAACGAGACGATAGGAGATTAGACAGGACTCTCTTGCAGTTTGGAGTGAGAGGCGAGAAACACATCGAGCGAAACACGATCGTCGTTTTCGACTTTCAGAAACTCAATGCCGACCGTGTTGCCATTCATCCACTTGACGGCAGCAAGACGCACTTCCAGGGGCGGCTCGTCCCAAGGAAGATTCAGCATGAGCGTGAGTTTCTGGCCTGGCTCAAACAAGCGATTGATCCGGAGCCTGGCCCCCTTGCGTGACACATCAAGCAAGGTTCCGTCGTCGGACTCCTCGGTCAAAAGCAATTTGACTGAGGCTTCTCCGGTGACGGCGATGCGCTTGGTGAGGCGACTGTAGCGCATTGACCTGACTCTCCTATGGGGGTGTATTGTAGGCTCATGAGAGACCTGCCAGCAAGAGCCTACCTAGAGGAAAAATTCTAGGGTAGCAAGCAGGCTTGGGGCAAGGCGCCTTCTCCCGGGAAGGGGCGGGAATAGGCTGAATCTGAAAAGATGCTTAGGGGGATACCTAGTACATAAAGGCTAAAGAGGGTTACTAAACTAGGGGCTGTGCATGATCTGGAGACACTCGTACGCGAGACTCTTTAGGCCTAAGAGGAGGGGAAAAAATGATACGACGAAAACGAAAGCCCATGCGTCGTTTGTCTCCGGTTGACATCGAACCGCCGCCACGGGCGAAACGACCAGAGTCACTCACATTGCGGGAGCAGGAAATACTCGAACTGATCTGGGCCGGTTTCAAAAATAAAGAGATAGGGCAGCGGCTGAAGATCAGCGTCAAGACCGTGGAAGCTCACCGCAGTAATATGATGAAGAAATTGAGAGTGTCAAATACGGCCCAGCTTCTGAAGACGGCAATCGGCGGTGGGTTGATTCGCGTTCGAGTTGCCTAAGGTCATCGTGTGTCTCAGCCTGCCTTGCTTGTATGTCCATTTGGCATGACGCTGCCGCACGCCTCATGCACTCGTCTGGAAATCCCGGTTAGTTTCTCGGCGTGTGCTTGAACTCAACGCCGAGCAACTGACCATGATTCCAGCGCACCGTCGCAGCGATCGTCATTTCCGGATGACCATCCTTCGGCAAGGTGAGTGTCAGTTCATCACCAGGCGTCAGCGGAAGGTTGCTGATCACACTGGCTCCTATGCTCGAAAAGTCTTTCACCCATCCAGAACCGGATTCCTCCCTTCCGGCAAGCTGACAATGAATCGGGACAATCATGTGATGTCGGGGAATCCATCGCTTCTCATACATATCGGCGGTGACAGGTCCCATTGGTTCACCTCCTGAGAAAAGAGGTCGAGCACCCATCCGCTACCGAGCAAACAGCGTACCGAAGCCAACGACTTCTCAACGAACGGTGATTGCTGGATTTCGCGACAGGAGACACGAATGCCCACCGGCAATTCTGAACAAATTTCGCTCACCAGTTAGGGGGAAACCATACAAACCTAATGGAAAAGATCGACTGTTAGTTGATAAAGAGAGTGCGTCTATCAGAAAAGTTCCTACACGTCCTCGATGCGGTGTAAGGTTCTCTCTTGCATGAACGCGAACCAACCACCTAATCTGTACAAGTTTTAACTACAACAGACCACCCGCTCTTGGTTTCAGTCCACCTCACCCCGGTATCCGGGGTTTGGCGAACGTTGTTCGAGGACAAAAATGTTCAAGCCTCTTACCGGTCTCATCCTCCTTGTCATTGGAATCTTCCCGGATCCATGCCATGGGAAGGATTACGAGATCCCGACAGCACGAACCGTGGAGGAAGCGCTTCCCACTGAGTTTCGTAGCGGTCCGCACTACCAGGTTGAGGAGCCCGTTCAGCACGATGGGTACATGCATACCTATACGGTTCAGACTGACTACGGTGTGTTCCTCGCCCACGGCGATGCGATGCTTCGGCGGCTGCGTCAAGAACTGACGACCATCGCAGATCTGCGGGAACGATATGTAGTGGGCGTCGCGGCTGAGTCAGCGGGCAAGGTCCTGATCGAGCCCATTCAGACCGTCGGCCGTCTTGCGTTAGAACCAAAAGACACGCTAGTCGGAATTCCCAGAGGGGCCTATCGCCTGATGGAGTCGACGGTCGCAGGGAGTCTTCATGATTCCGGTCCGTATGAAGATTCCTATTTCAAAAACCTCGCTCGAGTGTCGACATATAAGAGAAGAATTGCCGCGCACTACCACGTGGACGCCTATTCGTCGAACCCCATTTTGCAGCGTGAGCTCGACCGGGTCGCATGGGCCAGCCTCGCCGGCTACACGTCGACCTTTGCCATGATGCTCGTGCCGGTTCCCAATCCTCTCCCCTTGGCACTCGTGAGTCTGAACAGCGTCGAAGTGCTGAACCGGGCCTTAGAAGAATATGGGCCGGCGGATCTGCGCTTGTTCAATCTCCGGCATCTCAAGGCGATGGGCGTCCGCGAGGAACTCGCCACAAAATTCCTTGATCATCCGTTTTACTCGCCACGGCACCAGTCCATTATCGTTTCGTGCCTCGAGTCCCTATCGAAGGCAAAGCGTCGTGACCGTTTCTTAACGATGGCACTGAATGCATTGTCTGAAGACGAGGCCTTGTTTTATCAGCAGGTCGCCGAGTTGTTGCGATCGTACAATGAACAGGTCTTGCCGATTGTGGAGATCACGACGTTGGGACGAATGCCTCTGGGACGCTCCAAAGAGCGAACCCTGTTTTTCCCTGCGCCGATCGATTACGCCGTCTGGATGCAAAAAACTGAAACCTTGTTCGATCGTCTCTCGAGCACGCTTCGGCAGAAAAAAGATCCGATCCGAGTGGAACTATGGGTGACGGGGACCGTCTCGCCTCGCGTCCGACAAGAACTGCTCAATAGGGGCATCGTAGCCAGAGAGAACATGACTCAACATCTCGCACTGGCCGATTAGTGAGAATCGGTCTACCGACTCCCTGCCATCTGTCAATTGTGTCGGTAGTATTGGCTCTTGATGGTAGCATGATTGCCGGACATCCTGATGACGGCGCGCATCTTGAAATTGCTGGAAAAATATGGATTTGATGCTCCCGTGTTGCCTGTGCGGCGAACCCACCACTCGGGTGGCAATTAGCTGATGTTCAACACCTTCAAGTCGAAGTAGAGCGTCTTGCCTGCCAGGGGATGGTTGAAGTCCAACAGAACTGTCTCGTCTTTGATGGCTGACACCACCGGTCGGATCTCTCGGCCGCTGGCGTCTTTCCCATGGAGCTGGGTGCCAACCTGAATTTCTTGAGGAAGCTTTTCTTTGGGTACTTCGGCAAACGCGTTCGGGTCTGAATCGCCATACCCTTCCGTTGGAGAAACGACGGCCAATTTGGCTTGTCCGACTTCCATGCCCTCCAGCGCCGCCTCCACCCCGTGGATAATCTGATTGGCACCCTGTGTGTAGCTCAGAGGCGTTTGCCCTACATTCGTGTCCACGACCTGGCCGTCTTCCAGCTTGAGCGTGTACTCCAACGAAATGACTTTTCCATTTGAGACGGTATTGTTCATCATGATGTTCCTTTCAAAGTTGGCGTGTTCCTGTTCTGTCACTGTAACAAGTCGTTTCTACGTGCACAAGAAGCCTGTGATGGTGCAGGGGTTCTTCCCAGGAAGTGTGGGAGTCATAGTTGCGGAGGATAAGGTAAACTGACGGGCAAGGTTTGTCTCAGCGTCAAATCTCTGGTCGAGCAGCCCTGTTCACTAAAGCGGAACGATTGCTGACATCTGCGACTTAGTCTGTCAGAATCATTGTGGTCTGTGTTGAACCCAAGACGAGAGCATCGATGAGTCTGTTGCACTTGAAGATCGTCAACCGCTTGATTGGCACAATGATGTTGTCCCTCGCTCTGAGTGCGTGTACAACTCCTCCTACGCCGGTCGAACAACGGGGCGTTCCCACTGCCGACATATCGGGCAAAATGCAAACTCTCCAGAAACAAATTCAAGAGCGAGATAAGCGTATTGAGGAGCAAGACAAGCGGATTGAGGAGTTAGAATCCCAACTCGACGCCTTACGGCTCATTGACCAAGACCGCGAGAACCAGAGGAAGCCACCCCGGCCGCCCACGACGCTCGAACGTCAGTAACCTCGTTCCACGGCGCCACTCGCAATCGTTCTATTGCCGTGGCCTTCACGCGACAGACAATCTATTTTTTACCCAGATGTTGGCGGAAGTGCCTCATTGAGTCGCCCCCATTGATTCACCAAGGCCGCCTCGGCCTCCGGTAGGGTTGTGGTGCGAAAGGTCACGCTGTCGCCGGGTTGGAGCTGAGCGGCTTGCGGAAGATCTGCAGAAATCACCACCGCCATTTTCGGATATCCACCGGTTGTCGGCCGGTCCGCCATAAGCAGAATGGGAAATCCGTCAGGCGGTATTTGGAGCGCTCCCATCGCGGTACCATCAGAGATCCGGGGTTGCATTGGCACATAGTGCACACGCGGCCCTTCCAAGCGATAGCCCATTCGATCAGACCGGCTGGTAAGCCGATAGGGCGTGTTCATAAGGACGGACAGGGCATCGGCACTGACATGTTGCGGTCCTGAAATCACCCGCAAGATCGGCTGATCGATGTAGACAGGCCGACGACCGGAGGCCAGCGTCATTCCAACACGTGGTCGCTCTCGACTTCCGGCATCGCGATCCACCCGTAACGTGTCATCGGCCATGAGTGCACGCCCATCCAGGCCGCCGGTGCTGGTGGAAAGATGAGTGGATCGGCTGCCCCACAACAAAGGGACATCGAATCCTCCAGCCGCCGCCAGGTACGAGCGAGCACCAGTCTGTCGCCGTCCGAATGTGAGGCGGCTTCCAGCCCGAATGTCCACCGTCGTCCAGAGCGGTACGTGCTGGCCGTCGATGGCGGGCGAAAGATCTGCACCAGTAATGGCGACGACCGTGGTCTGTTCAAACAGCAACTCTGGGCCCACGATGGTGATTTCGAGGGCAGCAGCCGCGTCGTGGTTTTTGACCAGACGATTGGCGATGACGAGCGCGAGTTGATCCATGCCTCCGCTGACCGAGACGCCATAGTGTTGGTAGCCATGACGCCCAAGATCTTGGACCGTCGTGCACCATCCGGGCTTGATGACTCGAATACTGGTCGGCTCAGCGATCGACATGAGTGGCTGCCAGCACTTCGATCCCGGTATGCTCGAGTTCTTTCCGAATCAGATGCGCCAGCACGAGGGCCTGCGGGGTATCGCTATGCAGACACAGACTGTGGATGGACATTGAAATGGGGGTGCCCTCAGCGGTCATGACCGATCCGTCGAGCAATTGACGAAGCTGCGCTCGGACACGGTCTTCCTGTTCAATGACCGCTCCAGCTTCGCTTCGCCTCACCAGTTGGCCATTGGATCGATAGGCACGATCGGCAAATCCCTCATGGATGACCGTCAACCCTGCCGCCTCTCCCGTACGTGCGAGCACCGATCCAGCCAGAGCATACAGTAAGAGCGAGCCGTCAAGGTCGCGCACCGCTGTCACAATGGCGTCCGCGATGTCCTCATCCCGGGCGGCCATACTATAGAGGGCTCCGTGAGGCTTCACGTGGCGCAACGTGAAGCCTTCCGCCTCCATGATTCGGGCACAGGTCGTTACCTGCTGCCTCACGAGTGCCCGGATCTCGTCGGTGGGTATGTGGCGTTCCTCGCGACCGAACGTCTGCCGGTCTGGCAAACCCGGATGGGCGCCGATGGCCACACCGTGTTGATGCGCGACAGAGGCCGTTCGGCGCATGAGATCCGGACTGCCGGCATGACCGCCGCAGGCGATGTTGACCGAGGTAATCAGCGGCAGTAATGCCGCGTCGAGGGCCAATCCTTCGGCGCTCTCGCGTTCACCCATGTCACTATTCAGATCAAGCCGGCGCAGCATGAGACATTCGGGAAAATTCGTCCGCATCGATTGGATAAAACTGCACGATATCGCCCGGACTGAACAGAAAGGGTTGTGAGGACTGCGGCTGATAGAGACTGACAGGTGTTCGCCCGATGATCCGCCAACCGCCGGGAGTGGCGGTCGGGTAGATGCCTGTTTGTGATTCTGCAATGCCCACAGAGCCGGCCGGGACAACTGTGCGAGGCGTGGCGAGGCGCGGCATCGCGATCGAGGCAGGTACCAATCCCATATAGGGAAACCCCGGGCTGAAGCCGAGCATGTAGACCCGGTAAAGAGTAGCGTGATGCAGCCGGACCGTGTCGGCAACCGATCGCCGGGCGAAGGCGGCGACATCGTGAAGATCAGGGCCCCACTCGCCTCCATACAAGACGGGGATGTGGTGCTTCCGTGCAGAGAGCGGTACCCTCAGACCAGCGGGGAGATCATGAAGCCGTTCCGATAGGATGGAGACTGGCAATCGCAATGGATCGACATGAATGCTGACAGACGCATAGCCCGGCACAATGTCGAGCACACCCTGCCAATCCTGGACGTGAACCGCCTGCGCGAACGTGAGGACCTGCTCATGCAGTTCGGGTGCGATGTCACGACCGAACTCGACGGTCACGGCCACATCGCCGAGAGGGAGGACCGTAAGGTCATTTCGAGTCGTCGGTCGGGGCCGATCCATCTGCCCACCTTAACCGTTTTTCATTGATGGGTAAAGTTTGAGCTGGCCGTGACCTAGACGTGGAGTCGATCCTTCACCCCTTGCCGATAGGCCTTGTAGGCTTTCCATGCTTGGTCAATTCGCTCGTGCAAGGTGTCCCATTCACGATCATATGCGCTGGGATCTTTTTGATCGGGGCGAAAATGAAATGTCTCTCCGTCATCTGACGAAAACGTCTCGCCAACCGTGTCCAACAATTGAGACATTTCCGAGGCAAGTTTTCTTGATCGTAGCTCAATCACGGGGTGCAGGTACTGATTCTCCACAGACTGAAGGGCCTCGACAAACTTGTACAGAAGGTTTCTTTCTTCAGAAGTGAGACGTTCAGTAAAAAAACTATAGTTCAACATTTTCGCGAGACGTGGTTCATCAAGTACGGTATCCAGCCGGTGAAACACCTCGACATCCTGCTGCCGGTTCACACCCATGAGTGAAGTGGTCACCTTGCACACTGTCTTGATGAGGGGAACGATTTTGAACAGATTCATCGGATATTCCTGTGGACATGCCGGTGGCAGGATACGGCCGCCGTGCGATGACCATACTGCGTTCTATCGCGCGCTGGTTGCTATGGCAATTTATCGCGGTAAAGGCCGATGATGAGAGCGATAATGATGGTGACTGTGCAGCGACGCCGGCTCACCACATACGCGTCTGGACAGTTTGAGCCGAATCGGGATGGAAGTAAACCACCGTTTGTCCAGGTGCTACCACATGAGTTCCAACAGCTCGTCGCATCCTTATCAAATATGATTCAGCCCGCTGACTTTCTGATTCACCTTTTCCTGTCCCTTGGTAGCAGGTACCCCTATCCGCTTGAGAAAACAGGGTACATTCTTCGTTGGGATCAGCGTGCGCTCAGGCATGTCCTATGCGTATCCTGAAACGAGCAAGTACGAAATTGTTGGGAGAGCGTCACCGACTCATCCCGTAGGTAAAGACCTGTTCATGTTCGAGCTTGTGGCCGGTCTAGCGGCATAGAGGTGCGGCGGACGATGTCTCGCCATTCGGCCCTATTGCGTCGCCTACCAAGCACTCCTAGAATTGGTTTCCTGCCGCTGCCGAGGAGGGAACCTACGCTTCATCCAAGCCCAGCAGTAAATCCCGACAAGCTTCCGCACGGGTTGACCTCTATCCAGCTGATAGGCCTATTGGGGAGTCTTGCGACGGCGTATATTCTCGCCGGCAAGATTGGTCTTCAGTTGGCGATTTTTCACCCCAGTGCCACTCCAGTATGGCCGCCGACCGGAATCAGCCTGGCGGCCTTTCTTCTTCTTGGTTATTGGGTATGGCCCGCAGTGTTTCTCGGGGCGTTTGCCGTCAATGTGACCACAGCGGGTTCGATTGGCTCCTCTCTTGGCATCGCGACTGGGAACACGTTGGAGGGGCTCGTCGGTGCACTTCTGATCAACCAGTTTGCAAACGGTCGAAACAGCTTCGCCCGACAGGCCGATACGCTGAGATTCGTGCTGTTGGCTGCTCTGTTCAGTACCACCGTGAGCGCGACATTCGGGGTCACCATTCTTGGCCTGGCAGGTTACGCGGACTGGGGAAAGTATGGGCCAATTTGGGCGACCTGGTGGCTCGGTGATGTCGTGGGGGCACTACTCGTCACGCCGGCTATCCTACTCTGGCGATCGAAACAAGCGCTTCATTGGAGTCGTGCACAACTGTTGGAAATCGGCGTATCGCTCCCTTTGCTCTGCTTGGTGACATGGACGGTGTTTCAAAGCAGTCAGGTGATGACGGGCCCTAACTACCCGCTGGCCTTTCTGACGCTCTCCATCCTGATATGGGTGGCAGTCCGGCTGGGGCCTCGTGAAACCATCACTGCCATCCTGTTGTGTGCAGGTATTGCCATTGGTGGAACGCTACAGGGTACTGGCCCCTTCGCCCGCATCAACCAACAGGAAAGTCTGCTGTTGTTACAAGCCTTCATCGCCGTCATTGCCGTGACTGCTCTGGTGTTAGCTGTCGGTGTTGCCGAGCGCAGGCGTGCAGAACAGGAGCTTGATGAGCTGAACCGAACTCTGGAACGAAGGATCCAGGACCGAACGAGTACGCTCCAGGCGACCGTCGAGCAACTACAAGAGTTCAATCAGGTGAAAAACGCCTTCGTCGGAATTGTCTCTCATGAACTGCGGACTCCGCTCACGTCCATCAAGAGCCTTTCGGAGAACTTGTTTGAAGGAGTGGCTGGTCCATTGAATGAGAAGCAAAAGTACTATGCTTCTCGGATCCAACTCAACACAGACCGGCTCACACGCATGCTGAATGAGCTGTTGAACCTGTCGAAAATCGAAGCAGGAAAAATGGAGCTGCGCCCGACGATTCTATCACTCGAAGACTTACTGAATGATCTCGTTGAAGTCTTTCAGCCTCTGGCCCAGCGGAAAACGATCGCGATGGACATCGGCTCGATGGATAATATACCGAAGGTTCGTGTTGACCGGGACAAATTGTACGAAATACTCGCCAATTTACTTGAGAATGCGATCAAATTTACCCCGTCAGGTGGACGGGTCCACATCGACGCACAGATCCAGGATGATCGGCATATCAAGATGGGGGTTTCCGATACAGGATGTGGAATCTCCGAAGAGCATCTGGCGAAGATCTTCGACAAGTTCTATCGGGTCCAGCCTGGCACTGGGCCGATTGCAGGGTCTGGCTTAGGGCTCGCCATTGCGAAAGGACTCGTTGAGCTGCACGGGGGAACCATTGGTGTCAGCAGCGCGCCGGGAAAGGGGAGTCATTTCTACTTCACTCTGCCATTCACCGCATAGCTAAAAAGCATTGTATACCTCAATATTCCCGTCTTCCCTATATTGATTTTCTTGCGTGTTTGTCCCATCCTCTTCGCGCTTGAGTGCCGCCAAAATCAGATTCCGGCTCACCGGTGACCTGATGAGACCATGAAGGCCGAACAACTCGCGTCCCATCGTTCGCCCGTGCTCATTGTGGAGGATGATCCGGATCTCTCGCTCGCTCTTGAAGACTACCTCCGACATGAAGGGTACACGGTGCGTAGCGTGGCATCGGGAAGGCAGGCCCTGCACGTGGCCGAAGAGCAATCGTTTGGAGCAGTGGTCTTGGATCTAGGGTTGCCGGATCTCAGTGGGTTCGCAGTCCTTCGGGGGTTGGAGGAAATGGACCCTCTGCTTCCAGTCATTGTCCTGACCGCTTCCATCCAAGAACAGTACACGGTGGAGGCCCTGCGCCGTGGCGCCTTTGCCTATATCACCAAGCCGTACAATCGAGATGAACTCAGGATCATCCTTCGTCAGGCAGTTGACGTCCGGCGATTGGTGCTCAAGATGAGCCATGTCGAGGACGCCCTGACCGCCAAAGAAGAGCAGTTCCGACAGGTCGTGCATACGGCACCGGACGGCATTGTATTGGCTGATGCCGACGGCAGGGTGGTGTCATGGAATTCCGCCGCCGAACGGCTGTTTGGCTATACAGAGGGTGAGATCCTCGGGCAGGCGCTCACCACGATCATGCCCACTCGATACCGAGAAGATCATGTGCGCGGGCTTGAGATGATCAAGGCCACTGGCGGATCAATCCAGACCGGCAGAATGATCGAGCTGTATGGCTTAAGAAAAGATGGGAGCGAATTTCCGATTGAATTGTCGCTGAGCACATGGAGATCCCGCGGGCAGATATTAAGTTGCGGCATTGTCCGGGACATCACGTTGAGGAAGGAGGCTGAAGCGAAACTGCTGAAGCAGCAGATTGAGCAACAGGTGCTGTTGGATCTCATTCCCGCGATGGTCTGGTACAAGGACGCGCAGAATCGGATTCTACGGGCCAACCGGCATGCCGCAGAATCGATCAACAAGACCGTGGGGGAGATGGAAGGCAAATCTACGTATGATCTCTATCCCGAGGAAGCGGAGAAGTATCATCAGGATGACCTCGCCGTCATTGCCTCCGGCCAGCCGAAACTCGGGATTGTCGAGCTCTATGAAATCGCGCCGGGTGAGAAACGCTGGGTGCAGACCGACAAGGTGCCGTATCGTGATGCTCAGGGCAACGTGATCGGGGTCCTGGTCTTTGCGCAAGATATTACCGAGCGGCGGAAAGCGGAAGCGGATCTCCAGGAGAGCGAACGTCAGTATCGCCTCTTGATGGAGGAGGCGTCGGACGCCATCGTTGCCGTCGATATGGACGGATATTTTAGCCTGGTGAATGCGAAGGCGTGCGAAATGTTCGGATACACCAGAGAGGAATTCCATCGGCGTCATATCAGGGACACGTACATCCCTGCAGAGAAAGACATGGCCGAGCAATGCCTTCAGCAACTCCGCGAGGGCAAGACCTTGTGCATCCAACGTTCCATACAGCGCAAAGACGGGACCGTCTTCTCAGCAGAAATCAGGGGCAGGAAGATGTCCGACAATCGCTATTTTGCCATTGTAGAAAAGCTCGCCTAATTAGGTCGATCTCCCAATCAGTCTAATCGTGGGCCGAAGCGCCCTTGCCGTCGAGCCGACCTCACGTTTTTTCTTATGAACGACCTGCTAGGTGGTATTTATCCGAGCCTTGACGTATGCTTCAAGCGCTCGAAGCGCACAACAGCAAAAGGAGGAAGCATCGGGCATGAACTTCACCGCGATCGCGATGTTGATTCTTGTGGGCCTCTTTGTCGGTATGCTGCTCTGCCTCTATATCGGCCAGCGACTAGGACTGCAAGCACTCAAAGAACATATTGATTGGGCTCGGTTGACGGCAGTCGAGGCCGCTGTTTTTGGTCTGATGGGGTTGATCATTGCATTTACTTTCTCCGGGGCGGCGCAACGGTATGAACTTCGCCGCCAACTCGTGATAGACGAGGCCAACGCCATCGGCACCTCCTATCTGCGGGTGGATCTCCTGCCGACGACCCGGCAAGCAAAGCTACGAGAGAAATACCGTTCTTATCTAGAAGCTCGCCTTGCCATGTATCGGGTGCTTCCAGACCTCGACGAATCGGCCAGGGAGGCACGCCTCGCCTCCAGGCTCCAACAGGAACTGTGGGCCGACTCCGTTGCCGCCCTCGCCGAAGCACCTCCTCAAGCAACAGTCGTCGTGATCCCGGCGTTGAACGAAATGATCGATGTCACGACCCGGCGAACTATTGCGACGCTCACTCATACCCCGAAACTCGTCATGGCCATGCTATTGCTGCTCGGACTCGTCTGCTCGCTGTTGGCGGGGTATACCATGGCCGGCAGCAAAACGAGCCGAGTTGGACTGCACCTGCTCGCGTTTGCGATTATGATGAGCACAACGATCTATGTCATCATTGACCTGGATTATCCGCGCTTCGGCCTTATTCGGGTTGATTTCGCGGACCGGGCGCTGACGGATCTTCTGTCCACGATGAAATAATCGGGCCCGCCAAGTCTCACTTCCTTAAGAGCTTTTTCTGGCACAGGCGCCGATCCGCTTCCAGGTGGCGCCATGCTCGTGTTGCCGATCGGTCTGTGTAAGGTTCAGGACGGGCTCCATGACGGTGCCATCTTGGATGACGATCTTCCAAACATCTCCAGGTCCTCCCCCGCCTGCCTCCTGACTTCGAAAGAAAACGATAGCCCTTCCGCTGCTTGAATACTCCGGCCTCTGGTCATATTGATTGGCGTTCGGAACAGACATTTGAGTGAGGTGGTCTCCATTTCCATCACCATTGGCGTCGACAGCGTCCATTTCAAAGAGGGCCGCACGACTGCCATCCTCGGAATGCCTCGTAAAAAGAATCCGACCGGAGGGCGACCAAGAGGGATCGTTATCATTCACCGAATTATTTGTCAGCCGAATATCCTGTCCGGAGTTCACCATGTGGACATAAATCTCACGTGAGGCGTCACCTATGTGACGCGTGAATGCAATTTTGGTCCCATCAGGAGACCATGAAGGCGAGACATCTATGTAATTGCCGCTCGTGATCGACGTCACGCTGTTCGTGCTCAAATCGAGTTGATAAATGTTGTAGTAACTCTGGTTGATTCGGTTGGACGAGAATGCAAGTACTGCGCACGTGTGTGACCAGGCGGGAAACGAATCATCGGCGGGGGTGGTCGTTCTTCGCTGAATGTCCTGAGCAGAAGAACTTCCGTCGCCGTTGTCGATAATCCGCGCGGTGTAGATCTCAAGGTTGCCATCCCGGATTGATTCGAACGCGATCGTATTCCCATCAGGAGACCACGTCAGGAAGTTATTACCCTCTGCACCGAGATTCAGTGGCGACTGACCTGATCCGTCGTCCTTCATGATCCACAGTGTACCGGTCCCGCCAACCTGAGGCGCTCGCGTAAAACCAATGGTCTCCGGAGCCTTGCGTGGTGTGGACACACACCCAACTAGCGAAAACATAACAGCGAGGGCAATACTGTGCGCCAACCAACGCTTCATAGTGCTCTTCCTCCGTTGAGACCGTGAGACCCGAGCAGTCACGACATCTTGGCGAATTACGTCACTGACGGAGAATAGGGGCGAAAGCCTAGGCGTTTGCTAGAGGGGAGTCAAGAGCGAGGATCGGTTCACACACTTCTTTGCTACTTTGCAACGCCTCGTTCCGTGAGGCGGATCGTCGGAAAGCAAAGGCCATCGAAATGTTCATGTCCAATACCATAGCGCTGCCGGAAGACCCAAGGGGGACTCGGTGTCAGGTCTTTCCATAGGCCGCGCTTGTCATCACGGGCCTCAAGTTCCAGTTGACGGAGATCTTCATCTTGAGATTCCTTGCAGTACCACCAGGCCAGTCCTAACTTCACCATTTCCTGGTTGAGGAGGGTGTCATCAGGCAAATAGACGTCACCAATCGTTCGGCCATGCGAATCGATCCCGTAGGTCTCTATTCTTACGACTTTCCCAAACGTCTGTCGGAAGACCGCGACCATGGCAATGCGTCCGTAGGGTTGGCTGATCTCCGGCGCATCGACGCCACGCAATCGAATGACGACTGTGCGACCGCCTTGTGTGACTTCCATGCTGTCGCCATCGATCACGCGCGTGACAGTACCCTTGTACTCGGCGGCAAATAGGTGATGGTTTTGGACGAAGATGCACAAGGCGACGATGGCAACACGCAGCGGGATCATTGTGCCTCAGGACAGAGTGATTCAGTTTCTTGGTAGTCCATGAGCAAGCAGAATGCCGCTCATTCATATTTTGAACTTGGAAACAATTCGAAGAGATATGGTGGTAAATCGCGGACAAGAAATACGTGTAGAATCAAAAAACGTACTGTCTCTGAGATTGAAAGGATTCACACAGACGAGCGGAAAGTGGATAGGGTAATGCGAATGACACGTATTTCTGGAGTCGCAAAGCGCTATCTTCCTATCGTGATTCGTGCACGAATGGAAGCGATGTATTGTTGAAGGGCCTGGTTCGATTTCTTCTATCGGTGGGGATTATTCTGAGGCTAGGCGAGGAGTGTGCTCGAGTGCAACAATTCCTGCGGATCACAGACGGCCGATGAGTAGCTGCATAAATGGAGATGCATCATGGCCAATCGAAACTTTTTGACGGGACTTGTCGTTGGAGTAATCATCACGTGTTTTCTCAGCCAGTGGCCACTTTCTGCTGCGGACAAAGCGGTCGATTCTCCCAAGTGCATCTCCGCGGCCGCGGTCGCGAACTATCTGCATAGTGTCATCCAGGCGGACCGGACGTTTTACACCACAGAGATTGTCGAGCGTATGCAGATGCGAGGAATTGTCGTCGCCTCTGAAAACTGGAAAGCGTCGGCGAAACTTCCGCTGCCCGCCCAGTTTTTGATGGAAGCAGGACGACTTATCTCGCAGGAAGGAAGCGGACTGCGATTCCGATTAGTCAGTAATTGGGCGATCAACAAATCCAACAGGCCTGCGACCGAGTTCGAGCAAAAGGGGTTGACGGAGATCCTCGTAAACCCCGACCGCCCCTATACGGCGGTGACGACCCAAGACGGTATGGCGGTCTTCCAAGCGATCTATGCAGACAAGGCCGTCTCGCAAAACTGCGTCGGCTGTCACAACAGCCACCCCGCCAG
>Ga0081455_10001877_pt1 | contig 25286 bp, 18 predicted proteins | sample TabmetS3T2R1_FD_70207 | JGI IMG/M metagenome (GOLD analysis project Ga0081455, IMG submission 70207) | Tabebuia heterophylla rhizosphere microbial communities from the University of Puerto Rico - S3T2R1 | ecosystem: Host-associated > Plants > Roots > Rhizosphere ...
TGGGATGCACGGTCTCTCGCTCACACAGAGCACAGGGAGGCCTGTGCGTGAGGCCCGCAAACGGTTTGGGCGCGGTGGAGCGTGTGCGCTTGGGCTTCGCTGGCATGGGTGGGGCGGGTAGGCCTGGCTTGGGCCCAGTGACAGGCAACAGAACGAAGAGCCATGCGAGTATCAACACGGCAAGTTGGTAATAAAACAGGTGTGAGACGGCCTCGATCATGGGATCGGCCACGTTATGCTTTTCGAGGTGGACTCAGAGGTGCAGGCGCCAGCTCCACCGAGGCCAAAATCGCCGCGAACATCGAGCGCGGCTTCTGACCGAAAAAGCGCTCTGCAGCCGTAGTGCCGTCAGGCCGGGTGAGGAAAAAGTTGTGAATGGTGGTGAAGCACTCGCGCTTGCGCGGCAGATCGAGTCCGCGAAGTTGATGGCTGCGTAGCGACAAGTAGCCATTGCGCCCTTCCACATGAGAGCTCGAGCGCTGGAACACCATCGCTAGCCGCTTGGCCTCGTCATGGAGCTGGTCTTGAGCCTCAGGTTGCAACCTGCTCAAGGCGCTACCGGGCTCAAACAGCGGGGCGCGGAGCCGCTCGGCGAGTTCGCAAAGCGGCCCGCCGTCATTGACAGAGCGCGTCTCGGCGACGCGCTCGAGATAATACGACGGGATCAGCTTGGCGTGAAAGGAGACCGGCGGCGGTACATTGAGCTGCGAGACCTGCTGAGCGACATAACGCGAGACGAACTCGATGGTACCCTGCATTTTGGGCACCACACGCTCGGCTTTGTCGATGCGTGCCAAGCCGCTCTGACTGAGTCCTTCGTGCTGGGCAATGGTGCGAATGTGCTCGATGTGTCCTTGAATATCGGCGGCGATGCGTTGGCCGTTTCGGCGCACCCCGCGCTCGAGATCGACAAAATGGTAATCGTGGCCGATGCCACGGATGTGTGTCTTGATCTGTTGACGCTGCTGAGCGAGGCGCTCGTGCTCACGACTCGCCGCTGCGAGTGCTTGCTCGGCTTGCTCCAGGCTCATGGCTTGTTTTGGGGGACGGCTCGGCCTGGGCGTTTCGGGCTCGTCACCGGCGCTTTGCGGGCCGGTTTGTAAGTGTTCGAGCTGCTCCCGAGCTTCGGTGACGGCCGTGTATGCCGCCCGCTCTTTCGTGGCCATGGGACCGGAGACCGCTTTGACGAGCTCGTGCTGCACATGGAACAAGTCCGGTGAGTGGTGCGCCTCCAGATAGTGTTCCACATAAGCCAAGAGCCCGGGTGCTTCATCGCTGGTCGATTGGATGACCCGGCAATTGAGCTGTGCCAGGGCCGGCGCCATGAGTGCATCCCAAGTAGTTTGATCGCGGGCCTGAGCCAGCTGTTCCGCAACAATGAAGTTGCTCTCAGGGTCCATCGTGATGAGGCACAGACCGCCGGTAAACGTTTCGTCCTGGGTCACCGTGATGGCTTTGTGGGGCATGTCCTGGGCCAAGCGGGCGGTTTCATCGTGGCGATAGGTGACTATCGCTTGTTCAACCTGGAGATTGACCTGCTGTTGCGCCCCATAGGAAGCCGCCACAAAGCGGTTGAGTCCCGTCAGATGCAGGAAGAGACACACCAAGCGAATGCCGCACGCCCCGACTTCGACGCAGACCAAATGGAAGGCAATCACGAGGCGGTGTAAGAACGCTAGTCCGGGACCGCTTTGGAAGAACTTGGCGACATGGAGACATATATCAAGGGTGTCGTACCAGAGGCGCCAGGCTTGCAGGGTCGTGCGAGGCACCTGAAGCTCTTTGGCGGCTTGACGTTCGGAGATGCCCTGGGTTCGCAACTTCCGATACTGCTCAAAGAGGTCTGCGCGTTCAAATCGATCCCAACGGGGTTGGCCTTCAGGGTTGCGTTGTTGCTCTTGGATGATGGTTCCCACAGCGACCTCCTGTGTCAAGCCCTCGCCTGTGTATGGTGATGGCTAAGGATGGCGAGGTCACCCCTTCGTTTCAACCTTGATGGGAGGGAGTCGCTGATTGTTCTCGGGTCTCACGGAGGCCAAGTGGCCCATCCCATGATCCAGGCCTGTGAGACCATGGCCTTGCCCCCTCCAAAACAGGTTGAGTTGGGCGCATTGTACCCGGTGTTGGGGGCAAAATAATTATCCGCAGTGGTCGGGTACACGACCCCCGCCTCCGATGCATCGTTGTGGGCGTGTCGTGAGGCTGGCCACGAGGAGGAGACTGCCGATGCCGGCCAGGGCATAGGCGAGAAGGTGCAAGCCGTAGCTGGTGACCGTCGTGCCGAAGGCCAACCCGAGCAGGCTGGTGGAGAGGATAGCGCCCACGTAGCGACAGGTCTGGAACTGGCCACTCGCGGTGCCCATGTGCTGGGCCGGGGCATACGCGTAGAGGGCCGCCTGCAGGCCGAGATTGTTGAAGCCGTTGGGGATGCCGAGGACGGCGCCGATCGCTAGGAGCACGAACACAGGGGTGGTGGCGGTGCAGACCAGCAGTAAGAGAGAGCCCACGGTGAGCAGGCCGGCACCGGTGATGAGGGCTGGTCTGGGGCCGGATCGGCTGATGAGGCGCGCGGCGACGGGCGTGGCCAGCACGCCCACGCTGGCGACCGGCAGCAGCAGGAGTCCAGCGAGCCCGCTCTCAACGCCGCGGACGCGTTCCAGCCAGAGTGGGAGGCTGAAGAAGACGGCGTAGAAGACGATGTTGACGCCGGCAAACTGGGTGTAGACGCCCACCAACGGGCGGTGCGCGGCCAGCATGCGGACGTTGAGAAAGGGCTCAGCCACACCGCGCTCGCGCCGCACCAGCAGGGCCGCGGCGAGGGCTGCGACTGGCAGGAAGGCCCACAGCGGGCCGCCGGAGAGGGACAACAGGAAGGCGAGGAGACTGGCGAGCATGGCACTGAACAGCACGATCCCAGGCATGTCGACCATGCGCAGCACTGCGCGTATGACCACACGTAGCGACGGCGCAGCCCCCAGCCTGGCCAGACCGTGCGTGGCGTCGGCCGGCAACCAGTGGAAGGCCAGGACGAGACCCGCCGCGGTGATCGGGACGTTGACCAGGAAGATGGCGGGCCAGCCCGCGCGCGCCGCCAGCAACCCACCGAGCACCGGCCCCAGCGCCACGCTCACCGACGAGGCGATGGAGAGCGCGCCGAGTGTGCCAGCGGGAGCCTGCCCTTGGGGATTGACGGCGCGCAGGATGGCGAGTCCCGCCGGGTAGGCTGCCGAGGTGCCGAACGCCTGCAGCATCCGGCACGCGATCAGCCACCCAAAGGCCGGTGCGAGTGGCGTGAGCGCACTCGCTATCCCGACCACGAGCAGGCCGGCGCAGAAGATGCGCCGGGGACCGAACAGGTCGGCGAACCGGCCCATCATGGGCTGTGCGACGGCCGCTGCCAGCGCGAAGCCAGAGAGGAGCCACGACACAGTGGCCATGCTGACCCTGAAGTCGGCCTGGATCAGCCCCAGCGCCACGGCGATCATCGACGAGTTGAGCGGATTCAGCAGCGTCCCCATCAGCACTGCGCCAACGAGTCGTCGTCCGGGGCGCTGCGTCGGGCGCGCACTCCGGGCGGCGTCCGAGGCCTCCCGGCGGCTGCGGCGGTGCCCTGCGACGCGGTCAACGAAGCCGCTGACGGCTGACGCCAGAGCGCTGTGTGGCTGGTGACGCTGTTGTGCCATGATGGTTCATCTCTCCATACATGCCGGCACCAAGCCGCCGCGCTGGCGGCTGGCAGAAGAGACGGCTACCCACGCCCTGCCGATGCTCCTTGTCCAGCGTAACCCCGATAGCTCATAATGTCCAAGACATATTAAGTTATATACTCATGCCTCTAAAGCATGAGAAGGAGGTAGCGTATGGATCTGCTCCAGTTGCACGCTTTCCGGACCGTCGCCCGGCTCGAACACGTGACCCGGGCCGCTGAGGCGCTCAGGGTCGCGCAGCCCGCGCTCAGCAAGATGATCGCCCGACTTGAAGCGGAGTTGGGAGTGCGGCTCTTCGATCGGCGCGGGCGGCGGATCACCCTCAACACCTTCGGGCGGGTGTTTCTGCGGCATGTGGAACGCGTCTTCATGGCACTGGCAGAGGGACGCCAGGAACTCACCGATCTGGCGGGTCTCGAACGCGGGACGGTGACCGTCGCGGCGACGACCCTGCGCCTCCTCCCTGACCTCTTGGGCGCCTTCCTCGCCCACAATGCAGGGGTCAACTTCCGACTCTCGCAGGCCTCGACAGCAGCGATGCAGGAACGGCTGCTGGCGGGGGAGATCGACCTCTGCCTGGCGTCCGCACCCATCGTGGGTCCCGCCATCCGCGCAGTGGCGCTGTTCACAGAAGACATCTTGCTGGCGGTTCCCCCGCACCATCGCCTCGCCGGGTGCGGGCCTATCCCCCTCGGGGAGGCCGCGGCAGAGCCGTTCATTAGCATGGCACAGGGCTACTGGTTGCGGGAACTCACCGACGACGCCTGCCGCCAGGCGGGATTCCTCCCGAACATCATCTGCGAAGGCGACGAGCCCAGCGCGATCCGCAGCCTGGTTGCTGCCGGCCTCGGAGTGGCGTTCTTGCCGAGGAGCGCCCGACGTGCTCGTGGAGGACCGGAGGTGGCGTGGCTGCACATCACGGCGCCGGTCTGTCAGCGCACAGTGTCCCTCGTGTGGCGCGAGGACCGCTACCTGTCAGCGGCGGCCCGTCGGTTCCGGCAGTTCGTGGTGGAGTACTTCGCGTCGAGCCCCGAACGGGTTGGGTGACAGAGGGTTGGGTCGCAAGGTTTGGTGTGTCACCAGCTTAAGGGAGGTTTCTTTTCCTGCCCCGATGAGGCCATGGACCACAGGGCCAGGGGACAGAGAATGCTGGAATGTGGGCAGAGAATTCGAAAAGTTACAGACCAGAGACGCAGCGCCCTCAGGACAGGCCCCGCAGGATCGGATAACGGCCATTCTGTAGCGCATGGCGCCAGTGCTCGACGTTAGGAGGGCCACCACGGAGGTCTGCGGCATCAGTGATCGCCACGCAGACGGTATCGCGAGTGGAGCGCAGCGCGCTGACCGCGCTGCGTCGGCAGGGTACGCTTCACGTGCCTCGCCTCGTCTCACCCCCTTCCGCCTCCCGTTGTCTCTGACCGTTTTTGTTGTCACGAGCAGGGCCACAGCCGCGCCGCGTGCGCGCGGCCCCACGGCAGTCGCGCCAGGTCGCCTCTTGCACCGCGGGAGCGACCGGCGTATCCTCTGCCGCAGATGTAGCCATGCCCTTGCGCGATGCGGCTCCCGCGATCCTGCCATGCTGACCGAGACGAGCGTCCCCCCGCAGTTAAAACGCGCGCACGGCCAGTCTCCCGAGGAGAGGCGGCTCAGGTGCGCTTTTTTTTGGTCCCTGCCTCTGCGACCGCCCTCCTCTCCCCCAGCCGCACGGTCGCTGCTCCCTGGTGGTCCTCGGGGGCCTCGCCATCGGACCGGAGGTATCGCCTCGGCACGCCGCGCAAGGAGATGCCCATGACAGAAGAGGGGACCTTGAGTATCTTGAGGCAGCCGCAGGGCTATCGCGTCTGCTACGCGTCGAATGACGCGTACGGGCTGGAGCGTCAGCCGGCGATGTGCCGCGACGAGGCCAGCCTGGCCGCCTTGCTGATCGCCTGCGGCGTGGGACCGTGGGCGATCCAGCAGGCCGGCGCCGAACTGCACGCAGGCCGGATGGCCATCCTGCCGCTCGTCGGCACGCGGGCGCAGCTGGATGCGACCTTCCCGCACGTGCCGACTCATGAGGCTCACGTGAGGCAGCCTCCCCACAGGAGGAGCCGCCGCCCAGCCCTCCGCCGTCTCTGGTTTGCCCCAGACCAGCGCTGAGGTCGGCCCCAGGGCCAGGGGCAGTGTCCGTCGTAGACAGGTGAGAGGTCCGCCTCATCGCTGCCCCTGGCGCGACTGCGGATACGTCTGCCTTATGGTAACGACACGAGGCCTGAGCGTGCCGGCGTGACGCTGAGGCTCATACACGGGCGGCGTTCTTCCAGATGACGTAGCCCCTTGAATAAATGAGGTCAAATTCTTTCACAGAGGCACAGAGCCTTGGCTGTTGCACTGCCCTTTCTGCACGCGCCGCTGCCGTGCTCTATACTCGTGGCGCTGTGCGTGCCCAGGACGAGCCTCACGTGAGGGACTCCGTACCAGTCTGGCACACAGCGGGACCCGTGGGGGGTCTCCTAGGGAGGAGTGGCACTCTGGACGCTCCGCGCCCTGCATGCTCCCCACAGGCACGGCCTTCATCTCGACGTCGGGCCTCTAAGGGGAGACCGCAGGGGCAGAGAGGAGTCAGCGGCGTGAATCACCCACCGCGCAGCATGCCGGCACCACGGCGCACCACGCTCCTGGCGTTCCTTGTGTTGCTCCTGGCTATCCTGACCCTCACGGTCTTCATGGTCTTGCCCTATGTGCTGGCCGTCACCATGGGCGGCCTCCTCGCCTTACTAGCGCGCCCGGTCTTTCAGTGGCTCCAGAGCCATCACCTTCCCCCGCGCGTGGCGGCCGCCCTGGTTGTGCTCGGGGTGGTCCTGGTGCTCATGGTGCCGCTCGCGGTCGTGGTGACGAAGGCGGTGCAGCAGGGCCTCGCCCTCGGGCACAGCCTCGCGGCCGACGGCGTCTCTCTGCACGCGCTCCTGGACCACGTCAGCGGGTGGGCGCCCCTCGCGCGGCTGCTGGGCAGTCCCGCCGCGGTCGAGGCCCAGGTCCGTGGCTGGCTGCAAAGTGCCGGTACATGGGCGACCGCGACGCTCGTGGGCCTCGTGGCGCACGTGCCCACCCTCGTCTTGCAAGGGGTGCTGGCGGCCCTGGCCTGCTTCTTTTTCCTGGTGGATGGGCCCAGGTTTCGCCGCTGGATGAGCGACAAGATCCCCATTGCGGCCGACGTACGGGAGCAGGTGGGGCAGGTGTTTCAGGAGACGGCTATCTCTATCATTTGGGCCACCCTGGCGGCGGCCGCCGCGCAAAGTGGGGTGATGCTGCTGACCTATCTCCTCCTGGGGGTGCCCGCCGCGTTTGTGGCCGCGGGCGCCGCGTTTCTCTGCGCCTGGATCCCGCTGGTGGGGAGTGCACCGGTCTGGCTGGTGGGCGCGCTCTATCTCTTTGCCCAGGGGGCCCTCGGGCAAGCGCTCCTGATGGTCGGCAGTGGCCTGCTGGCAGGGATCCTCGACAATGTCGTGCGCGCCCTGCTCTTAAAGGGCCGCAGCAAGCTGCATCCGCTAGTCAGCCTCGTGACCATTTTCGGTGGCATTGAGATGTTCGGCCTCCTGGGCATTTTTCTGGGGCCGATCCTCGCCGCGGTCTTGCTGGCGCTGTTGCAGCTGTGGCCGGCGATAGGCCAGCGCTACGGCCTGTTACCAGACGCCCAAGGCGACGCGTGGCCACCACGCAGTGAGCGGAGTGCCTCCTGAGGCCCATAGACCGTCCCTCCACCTATCAGGCGAACGCAGGGCTTCCTATATGCTTCCTGATTGATTTTGCGGTACTCCTATACGCTAAAGGGTTCAAGCTATTGGCTTTAGACCGTGAGCGCACCCCGAACACCGCAACCTCTTGTTGAAAGCATTTAGCCGAATGTATCACCGATGATCTCCCCGACAACGCCAGCCGAGATATCTCAGGGAAGGCTCTCCACTTCGGATAACCCCGTCTATGTCAACCATGCCCCGTGGGCCACGTAACGCACGTCGCTCAATTTATAGCGGTTTGTAGCTCGTCAATACTGGCGGAAACGCTGGGCTACGCGGCATCGTTTTCAAGCCTGTGGCGTGAAAAACGGCGCGTTTTCGAGCGGCGCAAGCCGCTCCTTACGGATCAACTTCAACCATCTACAAATGCTGATAAATTGAGCGGCACGACTTTGGTGGCGAGGGGGATGGCATGTTCGCCGTAGTCAGTCCCCTCGCGAGTTACAAACGCTTCAATGACACTGTGCAAGGCTTCGGGGCTGAGCATGTGAGGTGGAATGATCATCGCCAACCATCTCCCGGTGGTGAAAGGTGGCCCGCCCTCATGGGCCTGGTGCATTGATCCAGATTGGCGGGCTCTGGCAGCCCGAGCCGTCACGGCGCCAGCGTGGGCAGGACCAAAAGGCATGCCCTGCTTTGGTCGGCCCACACTTGACTGTCGGTGTACGACATGTCGGGCAGGGCGGCCCTAGCTCAGGTACTCTCTGCGCCTTCTCCAGGGTGCCCTTGCCGTTGAACCAGCGTACCCCCTGGCAATGCGGGTAGGCGCAGCAGGAGAGCCAGGGCTGCTTGCCTTTCTCTTGAGGCAGGCGTAGCCGCATAGTCCCCTGGCAGATGGGGCACCTGGTCTCCTGCAGGGCCTTGCGCTGCCTGGCATTCTTTGGTTTATCGGTGAGGAAGCCACAGCGGTCTTTGCCTGTGGAGCAGACGAGGAATGTTCCCTTGGCCCCGGCGCGCTCGCTCAGGAAGCCTCCGGCGCGCCCCTCCGCCAGGCACTTCGGGCAGTCGAGGGACCCTGCAGGTCGCAGCGCCGCTGTCTGTGGGAGGTCTCCTCCAGGTGTTGGCGGCTCCAGCGTGCTACGGACGATCTGGGCAACCAGCGTGTCAACCATGCCCCGTACCTCGCCCATGAAGGTCTCACAGGCATACTCGTTGCGGGCCATGCGGGCGAGCTTCTGTTCCCATTGTCCCGTGAGCTCTGCCGACGTGAGCAGCGGAGCGTTGAGGGTGCTGACCAGCGCCAGGCCCTTTGGGGTCGCTACGAGTGCCTTCTTGTCGCGGACCACGTACGCGCGCGTGAGCAGCGTTTCGATCATGGCGGCGCGCGTTGCGGGCGTGCCCAGCCCGGCATCCTTCATCGCCAGCCGCAGCTCCTCGTCGTCAATCATCTTCCCAGCGGTCTCCATGGCCCCGAGCAGGGTCGCGTCAGAATACCGTGGCGGGGCCTTGGTGTGCTTGGTGAGCGTCTCGGCCTGGCGGGTCTCAACCGCGTCTTGCACCCGGACAGGTGGCAGGGCTTCGACCGCCTCTGCGGCATCGTCGGGAGCCTGCCTTGCGCTCCTGGGCGGGTCAACCTCCTGCCAGCCAGCCGCCAACACGACAGTACCACGGGTGGTAAAACGCTCGCCCTCGACCTCGGTACGGAGCGTCGTGCGTTCGAGCGCGGCGTCCGGGTAAAAAGCGGCGAGGAAGCGGCGGGCGATGAGGTCGTACAGGCGCTTCTCGTCAGGGGGGAGTGCCGCCGGGTCCACGCGCTGCGTGGCGGGGATGATGGCGTGGTGGTCGGTGACTTTCGTGTCGTCAACGTGGCGCGATGTAAGGCTTACTCTTCCCCGGGTTAGGATCGTGTGAATAAAGGGAAGATACGGGCCGACGCTGGCGGCCTCGACATGGTCCCGCAGTTCCCGGTTGACGCTGCTGGAGAGATGGCGCGACGCGGTGCGCGGGTAGGTGATGAAGGTCTTGTCGTAGAGGGCTTGAGCCAGGGTGAGCGTGTGCGCTGCAGAGAAGGCGTAGCGCGCGTTGGCGGCTTGCTGCAGGGAGGTCAGATCGTAGAGCAACGGCGGCCGCTCCTGCCTGGCCTGCTTCTCGACCTTGACGACCGTGCCCCGGCGGCCCTGCACCTTCGCGGTGATGGCGTCGGCTGCAGCCCTGGTCGTCAACCGGCTGCCCTGCGCGTTGCCCCAGAGGCCGTTATACGAGCCTGCACTGGCCTGGAACGTGGCGACGACCTCGTAATACTCGACAGGCACAAAGGCGGCGATCTCCTGGTCGCGCGCGACAATGAGGGCGAGCGTCGGCGTTTGCACGCGCCCCAGAGAATAGACGCCGTCAGCGCCGGCCTGGCGGGCGCGGAGCGTCTGTGCCCGTGTCGCATTCAGGCCGACGAGCCAGTCGGCCTGCTGCCGACAGCGGGCCGAATCGCGCAGACCGCGATAGGCGGCCGCTGGCTGTAAATGCCGGAAACCGGCGAGAATCGCCTCGCGCGTGAGCGACGAGATCCACAGGCGTTCGACCGGCTTGCGGCAGCGGGCCAGCGTGTAGACGAGATCGAAGATCAACTCACCCTCCCGCCCGGCGTCGGCGGCGTTGACGACTGTGGCCACGTCTGCACGCTCTAGGAGCTGTGTGATGACGTTGAACTGATCGCGGGTTGCCTCGGCGGGATGATAGGTAAAGTGCGCTGGGCAGAGCGGCAGGTCTGCCAGGCGCCATTGCTTCCACGCCGGATTGTACGCCTCCGGTGCGTCGAGTTCGACCAGGTGTCCGACGCACCAGGTGACAAGGTCGCTGGCCCCCTCCAGGTAGCCGGTGCGGCGCGTAGTCGCCCCAAGGGCTGCTGCGACCGCACGCCCCATCGACGGCTTCTCCGTGATGATGACCCGCTTGCCAGGCGTGCGACCCGTGCTGGCGCTCCGGCGCCTGGTGACGCGGCCAGGTGTGGTCTGGAGGGGTGCGAAAGGTGCCGATGCCATAGAGTGTCTCGCCTGCCATGGACACCGTATGTGTCCACAACGACAAGCCGCATTCCCAGCGGGGCAGTGAGGCGCTGTGGAGACGTCAGCACGGCCGTTGCCAGCGGCTTGTGGCTTCTACAGTGAAGAGCGCACTGCTGCGCATGTAGAGAGACAATAGTGCACGTGCGGGCAGTATGCAAGATTTTTTTAGACATTGGCCCCTGACGTGGTGTACGCGCGGTCTGGAGGAGCACGTGACAGGCACGCGTTGCCAGGGACAACACTGCGTAGGTTGAGATGGTTTCAGCTGTGCAACAGCTGGAAGGACAGGCGCTATGCCAACGCACTTCGGAGTGTAGGAAAATCACACGGCCTTTTCCACCCACCACCGCGCCTGAGGTCAGCCCGCACACCCCGCGCCGCACGCCTTGGCAGGGCGCCTTCCTATCTCCCAGCAGGCGGCAGTAGGTGGCTTCGTCTCGAAAACCAAGGGTAATAGTGCGGTTTTCTCGTGTTGGTTTGGCCGCTGCTCCGAATGTGTTGCCCCTCTATCATCAGGTGTCGTATGGTGAGGAGACACGATGGGGGCAACATGTTGCAATCGCAAGACCATCATGAAGGGCTCGGGGCATTACCACTAAATCGGGTGGAATGTGGCAAAATCGTCCTCTACCGCGCACGGGACGCGCTGTAGCCGCCTCCGCTCCAGTGCTGTGCACAGGCCTGTGAGGTCATGAGCGCATACCCCCGGAGAAGCGCGAGACGTTCATCACCACGATTGATGTGGCGGTGCGTGGTCTCTCTCCCACGACCGGAGACCATGACGAACTGCGCGACCTCCTAAATGCTTCCAGGCTGACTCTGCGGCATAGCAACACAGTTGGTTGCTCAAGCCACAGACTTCAACGCGACGGCCTGCCATGGAAACCGCAATCTCTCATTGGAAGCATTTAGTGCTGCGAGCCCACTGCGAGGATGCATCGCAGCGTTGATCGAGAGCCTCACCCATCGATACACCTCCCAGGTGTGGTCGCTACGCCCTGCGCGGGGCTGGACCCCGCGACATGTCGCTTGACAACCGCTGACAAGCGACTACGATCTCTGTCGAGTGTCCTGCACCTGCAGGACAGCGTTGCCAGGATATCAGGAGCGCATGGCCCCTGTCCTGGCTCGTTTCCCCGTGCTTTGCTAGGGAGTGCGTATGCCGCGACACCCCGATCGCCAGATCTTTGTCAGTGTGGACTGGTTGGCTGCCCATGTGCACGATGCCAACCTGCGCATTATGGATGCCCGGTTTGCCCCGCCGACGGCCGCCTACCCACGAGGGGACGCCGTCTATGCGGCCGGGCATATTCCCGGCGCCATCTTTGTACACTGGCGTCAAGATTTATCGACCAACACCCCGCCGGTCCCCAATCGCCTGCTCGAGGCGGAGGCCTTTGCGGCCACAATGGGGCAGTATGGTGTCGATGCCGCGACCACCGTCATCATCTATGACCCAGGCAACGAGAACTGGGCCGCGCGCATCTGGTGGGCCTTAAAATACTATGGCCACGACCAGGTCTACGTCCTGCAGGGCGGCGCCACCGCCTGGCAAGCGGCGGGGCACTCCTGGACCACGGCGGTCGTCCAGCCGCCGCCCACCACCTTTGTCGCGCGACCACGTCCCGCCATGCGTGCCACGAAGGCCCAGGTACTCCAGGCCATTGACGACCCGGCGACCACCATCATCGAAACCCGCCAACAGCACACGATTGCCGACGCGGGCGGTACGGTGCAGGGCGCATTCTGGCTGCCCAGTACCACAGTCTATGCCTCCAATGGTGCCTCTCGTGACCTCATACCGGAGGCCGAGCTGGATCGCTATCTCCAGGCGATCGGGGCGGACCGAGCGGCCAGCCTGGTCGCGACGTGAGGGGGTGGCGTCTCTGCCGCAGGTGTGGCAATGGCGTTGTACTTACATGGTTATGACAATGTCGCGATGTACGATGGGTCGTGGACCGAATGGCACCAGGATGCGACCACGCCCAGAGATGATGTCGCCACGATGCTGGCGCGGTCGCCCGTGCCGCCGCCGTAGCGGTGCATGGGGTTGCAGGTGCCACGGGCAGAGAACGGCACATAGGACAATATGCGCGCATGGCGCCTGGAAGGCCAGGAAGGGGGAGCCGGCAGGAGGGCCGGCGTCCAGGTCTGAGGGGGTCCGGAAGCGGCGGACGAGGCGGAGCCGCGCAGGAAGCTAGGGCCACAACGCCCGCGCGCCGTGGGTGCACCCGCGCTCGAACACCCGCTTCCCCACGCCTGTGAGGACATGGCGCAGCCCCACGGTCACCACGTCACGGGGTCGGAGGTGCGCGTCAGGAGGTGTGGGGAGGGCGCCCACCTGCGCATCGACCTCCGAGCACACGGCAATGATCCACGCCACGGTGCGCATGCCGCGTTCCTCTTTGGGGAAGGATGTCGCGTTCCCAGCATGGAAGAGGCGTCTGACGACGGCACGCCCGAACAATGTCTCTTCTGAACGTGCACAGTTCTCTAGACGTTTTGTCGTTTGTCAGCGACGAACACCACGGGTGTATACGGAGGGGCAGCCATGGTTGCAAGCCAGGGATCCACACTGATTGGCGCCGCCGTCAAGCGGAAAGAAGACCCCCGCCTCCTCACCGGCGCAGGGCAATATACCGGGGACGTGCAGCTCCGCGGCATGACATACATGGCCGTGCTCCGCAGCCCGCACGCCCATGCCTACATCCGGCGGATCGATACTGCTCGAGCCCGGCTGTTGCCGGGCGTGCTGGCGGTGCTGACCGGGCCAGAGGTCGTCCAACAGTGTCAGAGGCCGTTTCGCCTCGCGGGCGTCCGAGAAGGCATGCACACCAAGAGCCGATGGCCCATGGCGACAGCGGTCGTGAAGTATGCGGGCGAGCCCGTGGCGGTGGTGGTGGCCACCAGTCGTGGCATTGCGCAGGATGCCCTGGCCATGATCGAGGTCGCGTACGAGACGCTGCCCGCCGTGATGGACCTGGAGCAGGCGCTCGAGGCAGGGGCCCCCCTGGTCCACGCGGATCTGGGCACCAATCTCTGCGTCGAAGTCTCAGGGCGGGCGGGCGATCCCGACCGCGCCTTCCGTGAAGCCGACGGCGTGGTCTCGGCGCGCCTGGTCCAGCCCCGCCTCATCCCGAATCCCCTGGAACCCCGGGCCGTGGTGGCCAGCTACGAACAGGGCACCGGCCACCTGACCTTGTGGCTCTCCACCCAGGCCCCCCATCTGGAACGGAGCGCGGTGGTCGACGTCCTCGGCGTCCCGGAGAATAAGGTGCGGGTCATCGCGGGGGATGTCGGCGGCGGCTTCGGCTGTAAGATCGACACGTATCCCGAGACCATCCTCGCCGCCCACCTCTCGCGGCACCTGGCGCGTCCTGTCAAGTGGGTGGAAGACCGCCAGGAGCACTTCCTGGGCACGAGCCATGGCCGTGGGGAGGTCCAGTACGTGGAGGCCGCCTACCGGCACGATGGGACCCTGAGCGGCCTGCGGGTGCGCTACTACACCGACCTGGGAGCCTACTGCAATGGCGGATCCCACGCCGTGGTGGGCTTGCTCACGCCCTCCGGTGCCACGGGGGTCTACCGGGTCCGCGATGTGGCCTGGACCACCTCCGGAGTCTATACCAACAAGGTGCCCGTGGGCCCGTACCGTGGCTATGGCCAGCACGCGACGGCCTACGTCATCGAGCGGGTGATGGACCTGATCGCCCAGGCAGTCCACATGGACCCGGTCGCGGTGCGACGGCAGAATTTCATTGCCGCGGAGGCGTTGCCCTATCAGACGCCCACGGGGCGGGAGTATGATAGCGGCGACTACGCGGCGGTGCTGGCCAAGGCGCTCCAGCTCGCGGAGTACGAGGGGTTGCGGGCAGAGCAACGGCGGCTGCGGCAGCAGGGGCGCTTGATGGGGATCGGCATCGCGACCACGGTGGATGCCTCCGGGTTTGGTCCCGCCAGTGCCCTGAGTGCCCGGCCGGGCTATGAAGGGGCCACGGTGCGGGTTGACCCCACCGGCACGGTGACGGTGCTCACGGGGTCGTCCCCCCATGGCCAGGGGATGGCGACCACCTTTGCCCAGATTGCCGCGGAGGCGCTGGGGGTCCCGTTCGAGGATGTCGAGGTCGTGCATGGCGATACGTCGATCACGCCCCGGGGGGCGGGCACCCGTGCCAGCCGCTCGCTCGTGGTGGGAGGGACCGCCATCGTCAAGGCCTGCGAGCGCATCACCGCTAAGGCCGTGCAGATCGCGGGCGCGCTCCTCCACGTGGATCAGCAGTCTGTGACCCTGCAGGAGGGGAAGTTCTGCGTCAAGGACAGCCCCGACCGCCACGTCACCTGGGTCGAGGTGAGCCGCGAGGCCTATGACCCGCGCCACCTGCCCAGCGACCTGGAGCGGGGCCTGGAAGCGACCGCGTACTGGGAGCCGCTGGCCTACACCTATCCCTATAGTGCCAGCGTGGCCGTCGTCCAGCTCGATACGGACACCGGTGCAGTGACGCTCACGCAGTACATCTATGTGGACGATTGTGGGACCGTCGTTAATCCGCTGATTGTGGAGGGCCAGGTCCACGGGGGCCTGGCCCAGGGGATCGGGGCCGCACTCCTGGAGGAGGCGGTGTGGGACGACCATGGCCAACTGGTCACCGGGAGTTTCATGGACTATGCCATGCCCTCGGCGGCGGCGTTGCCGCGGTTTACCCTGGACCGGGTCGTGACCCCAAGTCCCCATAACCCCTTGGGGGCCAAAGGCATGGGGGAGTCGCCCACCATCGCGGCGCCGCCCGCCATCGTCAATGCGGTGGTTGATGCCCTGGCCCACTTGGGGGTGACCCACGTCGACATCCCCATTAAGGCGGAGAAGGTGTGGCGTATCCTGCGGGACAAAGGGGTCGCAACCTAATGTGACCCTGGTACCTGCGCACGAGGAGAGAGACGAGGTGTGTCCGCTGGTGCCTGCAGTGGACCGCTGGTGGTGACAGTCGAAGGAGCGAGCGCTCCATCGACCTCTGCTGCAGCACGCCGCGTGCGCGCTTGCCACGCACGCGGCTCCGCAGTCGTGCGCCCGTGGTCATCAGCACCCTTCCAGGGGTTCGCACCACCGATGGGGCTTGTGACTGGGGTCGCTCAATGTATCAGAGTTTGTCATTGGTTGAGGCTGGCAGATCTCCACAGGCGTCGGCCGCAACGAGGGGCCCCTCTGTGCACGAGATGGGCGCGCACACGGCGAGGGCGTGTGCAGCGTTTCAGCCTGTATGCACACGCGACAAAGAGCGATACATTGCGCGACTCTCCCTCTGCGCATCAGGGCCTCCATGCCCTGTCCGTCGTGCGCATGGCTGGTGGATGGAAAAGCGGGACAATCTCCTGCCCCAGCATCGCCAATTGAGCCATCGCCTCCTGGCCCGCACACAAGGGGCGCACGACAAACTTCGCCGCACCAGCGTCGACGTACTGGTGGATCCGCTCGGCAATGTGCGCGGTCGTCCCGACGGCACTGACCGCGGTCAAGGGCACATCAGGCCGCGGGCGGGTGACGAACGCGGCGGCCTTCGCGACCGCCTGCGGTCCATCGGGAGCGATGTAGTAGGACAACAGGACCCCAATGTGATCGGCCTCGATCGTCCGCTGGTGGTGCGCCGCGGTGGCAAAGACGAGGTCACGGCCGCGGCGCACTTCGTCCGGCGTGACACTGGAGACCAGCCAGCCGTCGCCGACGCGGCCCACCCGCTTGGCCGCCGCGGCGGTGCGACCGCCAATCCAGACAGGCGGCGAGGGTTGGAAGAACGGCTTGGGCGTAATGCTCACGTCATGGCAGGTGAAAAACGTGCCCTCGTGCGTGACGCGCTCCTCTTGCCATAACCGCCGCATGAGCAGGATCGCCTCATCGGTGCGCTGGCCCCGGTCCGATTTGGGCACGCCACAGGCTTCGTATTCCGTCGGGTCCTCTTGCCCCAGCCCCACCGCGGGAAAGCAGCGCCCTCGCGAGAGATAGTCGAGGGTGGCGATTTGCTTGGCCAGCACCACGGGATGCCGGATCGGCAGGGCCAGGACGCTGGTGCCGAATTTGAGCCGGTCCGAGTAGGCGGCCACCATCGCCAGGGCGACGAGAGGCTCCAGACTAAACTGGCGGCCGACAATACGATCGCTGAGCCAGAGGGAGTCGTAGCCGTACGTATCCCCCACCTGCACCAGCTGGCGGAGGAAATGGGGGTCCTGCCCCCCTGGACCGAAGGCTCCCGGCATGTATCCGATGGCAACACTCATCGTGCCTCCTTGCTGATCCACGTTGCCAAGTCCACGTGGGTGCTAGCCGGTATGGGACAACCCAGCACGCACCGTTTGCACCTGGTGACAGTCCTCGGCGGCCGCACACGGAGCGCCGGCGCCAGCCGATGCACGAGGCAGCCTATAGCCTGGGCTCCGTCGTCCTCATGATGGCATAACAGACCCAGTGTGGGCAATGTGACTTCAATCATAAAGTGGCACAAACTGCCAAGATAAAGTTGAACGCGGTGGATGCCAGGGTACCCGCCAGAGCCTGCGCCGAACAACGCCTGCACAACACTTCGCTGCGACAGTTCGCCCAAGAGCGTCTCACTAGACCATAAACACCAACATCATGCGTTGCAAGAAGGGTTCATCGCCAGCCCCAATGATCTCTCGCATCTCGCCCGTGGCGACCCCCTCCTGTTCCCATACCGCTGTGGTCTCAAGCATGGCGGCCTCCAGCGCCTGCATCACACCGCCTAAGGCCGAGGGCGAACGTCCCACCTGCGTCTCCAGATGGAGATGCGTGAAAAACTCACTCAGCGTCTCGAGGCCGACGCCACGCTTGAGACCGAAGGTATAGAGGGCTGCCACCACCAGACGCGTGAGCCAACGTCGACCATCCTCTGTTGCCCACAACCACGACTCCGGGTGGCCGGTGCGGCGCTCCATCGCCTGCTAAAGACGATGCATACGGCTTTTGGAAAGCCCTGTCTGCTGGGCACGTTGTCGAACACTTTGTGTGGCGTTCTCACAAAGACTCTTGAACATCCGAAGGCTTTTGTCCCAAAATCCCATGTCGGTCTGTTCTCTGAAGGGTGACTGAACTCGTGATGGCATTCAGCTCCTCAGCGTACATGACCGATACCAAACTGTCCCGCTTGACGTGGATACCCCGACATATATCGTGCCGCGCGTCACCGTGAACATCGGGGTGATTCAGGGCGGCCTGAAAGGGTACATCGTGCGTATGCACGTGCTGCCGGCGTTCGATGACCTCTCACGCTAGAAGGAGCCTGCCCATGGCCCGCCTCGCACTGAAGCTTGCTGGCTATCCTTGGGATCACATTACGCCGTTGCTGACCGGGGAGGTTGTCCCGGAGGGGATCGACCTCCAGTATGACGTGCACCATGGGCTCGGGCCGGTCACCGACGACGCCTCGTGCGCTGGCGGCGAGGCGTCGCTCGGCCGGTTCATGATCGACACCGCACGCGGCCACCGGCATTTCGTCGGCCTGCCGGTCTTCCCCATGGTCGCGTTCCGCCATCGCTGCTTTCTCATCAAGCGGGGCACCACTCTTGGTGACCTCGCGGCGCTCGAAGGCAAGCGGGTCGGCATTGACGGCTGGCCCAACAGTGGCAATACCTGGACCAGGGTGATGCTGCGCCAAGCGGGGGTCGATATCTGGAAGATCACCTGGATCATCGCGCCGATCGAGGGACCTGCAGACGCCGCACACGGCCACGTCCCACCGGGGGCGCCACCGAACGTCCAGGGAGGTCCGGTGGGCCAGTCACTGGTCGACCTGCTGCTCACCGGTGAGATCGACGTGCTGGTTGCAGCGTTTATGCCGACAGGCTTCTTCGCGTCCGACAGCCCGCTCGTACCGATGATTCCGGACTACCGAGCCGCTGAGCAGGCGTACTACCGGCAGCACGGCTACGTCCCGGCCCATCATCTGCTCAAGCTACGCCGGGAGGTGGTCGAGCGCGCCCCGTGGATCGTCACGAGCTTGATGACCGCGTTCACGGCGTCCAAGCGCCTCTGGTTGGCGCAGCGGCGGCACCTGGCTGACACAACACCCTGGCTGTTGGCCGAGCTGGCAGAGACAGCAGCCATCTTCGGCGATGACTGGCCGCCATACGGCCTGGAGCCGAATCTGAAGATGCTGACGGACTTCTGTCAGGATCAATACGCGCAGAAGCTGGTGGACGCGCTCGTCGATCCGGTGGCCGCATTCGCGGACTACACGCGTTTTGCCCGGTAAATCAGATGCGCTCACTGTCTCGCTATTTGTAGGATACCGTTGCCTGCGGAACTGCGGGTGGATGGCTTACTGGGGGTCACTGTCCTGGAACACTTTCGGACCACCCTTGAGTTTCCCCAGGCTCTCCTCGTGCTGCGCTGAGTGCCCCCATGGCCACAACGGTCAAGCATGCTAGAAAAAGGGCGGTGAGGGGTTTTCTCGGAAGGAACCGGTTGCGCGTTTTCAGGGGAGCCACCACGGCTCACCTTGGCCGTGGGGTAGGCCAAGAGCGGTGGTGGCGTGTAGGGCCGTCAGAAAAAGTACGTGGCATGCTGAGGCAGCATGTTGGATGAAATGCGCAGGAGCACTGCGTGGTTTGCTCGTGCACCCCAGAGATGTACAAGCCAGATTCCACCGGATTTGGTGGTAAAAACTTAAGCCGTTGATATTGTTGAGGTTATTTTTTGACCACTGAGACGATTTGCTGTTATCCAAACGTCATGGAGCACAGGGCATCACGGTGTGAGCTGCTTTCACCATCTGAGGTCCAGTGATCCACCACTAAATCCGAGTGCGCCGTGAAAGCGCAATGGAGGAATGTCGCAAGACCTGAGCGTATGCAGGTACGCTCTGAGCCCTTGGCGTTAAGCGCTGCAGACCACTCTGCAGGGTGAGCAGCATACGCCTGAAAGGCGTCATGCGGAAGAAGCAAGCTTCCAAGATGTGATGCTTGGCTGAGGAATGCCACGGTGAATCACCTGCAGCGTGCATAGCCCTTCGGGAAAAGTGGCCCCTGACATACCTTGCTTGTGATGTCAGCCTGTCGAGCCTGCAATGCGTCGTTGAAGCAACGCAGGGACTCATGCCTCCTTCATCGGATGGGAGTGCATGGGGCTCCAGGTCAACCTGACTCTACCCTGGAGGAAGACGGGGGAGCCCCAAAGAGGGGACGGGGCATTCAGCAACACGCCACCTACAGCATTCTGTTTGAGTCCTCCATTGTGAACACGGGAAGCTTCCTGGAGGATGCGAAGGGGAGTGGAGAGTAGGTAAGGGAGACCCCAACGAAACCCCGATGCCTCAGGAAGTGGCGGATGGGGCGTAGTAGTCGGAGCACGGGAAAGCCGTGCACACCAGGATGAGAACTGAAGGCGAAGGCCCCTAGCCTTTGAGAAGAGGGAAACAAAGGTACCCAGTGAACGCGTAAGCTGTACACAGGTGGATACCTGTGGAACTGGCGAAATGGGACCCGACGCTTCATGGTCATACTATGGAGAATAATCAAAGGTGCTGAGCCGGATGCCATCAAAGTGGCAAGTCCGGTTCTAAACGCGGGGAATGAGGAAACGTGCCTTTAAGGTAACGCGCCTTGTTCCTACGCAACTGGAATGTGGGAATAGGTTCGCCAACAGTATCCCTCCGTTTTTTGAGACAGCCAATCTATAGCGCTAATAGATCTAAATATCGATTGTAACTAGGCTGTTTCAGCAATGGACGTCTTTGAAACATAGCCCTATTGCGGCAAGGAAATTGTGCTTGACAGCGCCCTGGGAGCAGACGTAGGATGGCGGCCGCTCTCACGAACTGCTCGGCCGCTTGTCCACGCCGGTAGGCTCATCAATCATCCGCATGCAGCTGGCAGTTGGGCAGAGTAAATCGCGATACGAGAAGCTCACGCGTTTGCTCGGTTTTTGCCATCCTCCGGTCAGGCAGAGCGCCTACCGTATCCCCCGATCGAGACATGCGTGCCGAGTAACCGGCGCAGATCGTCCCGGGACACTGGGACCAATCCGTATATTTTTTGATGAGGAGTAACAACCATGAAAGCTAAGATCGTATTTCTTAGCACGGCCTTGGCCGTAGTGCTCGCCGCTGCCTCGGGGGCTCATGCCGATACCAAGGTCTATAACGGCAATGCCTGCCAAGCACAACAGGGCGACCAGGCCGTCAATCTATTTCGCAGCACACTCGATGTCCGTGTTATCGCAGGCGCCCCGGGTCTGAATGTGACCTGCCCCATCGTGCGTAACAACACCGAGAACCTGGACGGCATCGAAAGCGCCGACGTCCGGGTGCAGAGCCCCACGACGGAAGAGCTTCTATGCCAAATGCAGAGCAGGACCGCCCTCGGCGAATTACTGCAATTTGTCAATGTTACAACGACCAGCCAGAACGTGAACGTTCTGCGCTTAAAGCTCGATGTCAGCAGCATCGGCGGTACCTATAGCCTCATCTGCTCGCTCCCGCCTCTGGGTCGGATCTTAGGGTACAGCGTGACCGAGTACCCTCCGACCGAGTGATGTCGGGTCAGGGCTCGCAGCCCATCCTCAGAGGGGATAGCTTCGAGCCCCCCTGGCGTCTGGTAGACATGGCCAAGGGGGAGAGCATGGAGATGCTGGGGATAATCGATGAACTCCGGTAGAATGGCCTGCATCATGCATCTACCACTCAACCCCGGAGGAGCCCTCCCATGCGCATCAAACTCCAGCTCGTCATGTGCAGCGATGATGGCCAGGAAGAAACCATTACTGACGTCGTTACCCTGCAGAAGGACTCTCAGCGCATCGAGCATCTGGGCTTGACACTCCGGGAGGCCAAACAGCTCCTCACCACGATCCAGCAACGTCTCCTGCAATACCAGGTGGAGGCGTTTCTCGATGGGTGCTCGACCTGCCCGGACTGTGGCACTCCCCTCAAAGCCAAAGGCTATCATAGCCGGTCGTTCCGCACCTTGTTTGGCACCTTTAAGCTCGCCAGTCCACGCCGGTTCCACTGCCGCTGTCGGCGTCGTAAGACGACCTCGTTTCGCCCGCTGTCCGCTCTCCTCGCGGAGTCGGCGGCCCCCGAGTTGCTCTTTATGGAGACGAAGTGGTCGTCTCTGGTCTCATACGGCTTGACGGTAGATGCCCTCACAGACTTTTTGCCCCTCGATGTCACACTTGATGTCCAGACGGTGCGCCGCGATACCCTGAAAGTGGCCGAGCGCTGTGAAGCGGAGCTGGGAGAAGAACAATGGAGTTTCATCGAGGGCTGTCCCCGGGATTGGGGCAACCTCCCCATCCCGGATGGGCCGATCACCGTGGGCATTGACGGGGGATACGTACGGGACTGGGAGGCCAAGAAGCATAACTTCGAAGTCATCGTCGGCAAGAGTACCCTGGCCTTCAAACGCAATGAGGAGGAAGATATCCCTTCGAGCAAGCGTTTTGGCTTCGTGCAAACACTTGATACCAAACCGAAACGGCGGCTGCACGAGGTCCTCAAGTCCCAAGGGATGCAACTCAACCAGCAGATCACGTTTCTCTCAGATGGAAGCGACACGGTCCGGGACCTCCAACTGTACATGAGTCCAGAAGCCGAGCACATTTTAGATTGGTTTCACCTCTCGATGAAGTTGACGGTGTTGGATCAATATGGCAAAGGCTTGGTGCACTGTGATGCGGGGTTGGGCGAGGAGATACGGGAGAAGATCGAGCGCTTAAAGTGGTCGCTGTGGCATGGCAATCTGTACAAAGCGTTCTACAAAATCGATGACATTGAGTCGTTAATTTACAACTTCGAAGAGACCTATCCCAAGTTCAAACAGTTGCGCAAAGCGGTGGAAGAGTTCCGCACGTATATCGTGAACAATCGCCACCTCATCCCGAATTATGGGGAGCGGTATCGCAACGGCGAAGCGATTGCGACGGGCTTTGTGGAGTCGACGGTGAACCAGGTCGTGAGCAAACGCTTCTGCAAAAAACAGCAGATGCAGTGGAGCAAACGGGGCGCGCATCTGCTGTTGCAAACGCGCGTCAAGACGCTCAACCGCGAACTGGGCACTGTGTTCAAGCGCTGGTATCCCGATATAGAGGTCGAGGAGTTGCCTGAGGCGGCCTGATCCCCAGCATCTCCATGCTCTCATCGTCCATGAAGACGCACGTCTTCACCCCATCGCATGAAACAGGTATACTCATAGCCTAATCATCCCGTACGCTGGAGGCCATGACACTCGCTTGGGGCGCGAAAGCTCGTGGTCGAAAGTGCCATCCGGGACCCATTTATTTCAGGCCGCTGATGGTCAAGGGGGTCTTTTTGCGCCTTGACCGGTAAGCGGAGTTTTTGTTTCGTGGGAATGTGGACAAGCTTTCCGAAGGCATTGACCCACAACCGCCCTCACACGATGTTGCCGCTGTGCCTCACACGCACGCGGGCGAGCCATTCCAGAGACTCTGGACAACACCCCCTCTAGATGGGCGAACGTGGCCAGCGGCGATGGGCGCAGCGCCGAGCGCGCAGGCAGCGTGCGGCACCCGCCTCATTTTGAGAGGCAGAGTCTCTCATTATGCGCGCAAGCATCCAGAGCGAGAGCCCACGTACGAGGGCCAGCGATGCAGCTTTGGCCGGCAACCTTCGCTGGCCCTGCCTCCGAGGCGTATACGCTCGGCGGGCGGGGAGGTAGGAGGGCCTGCCCCACCGGCCCAACGCATACCAGTGAGAGAGCAAGGGTTATGCCAGTCTCCGCCTTGGGTCGCTCTGGCCTACCCATGTGAGCCACGCCGGCCTCTGACCGACTGTGACGATAGGAGGCTCAGGAGAGGGTATCCGTTCACGGCAGCTTGAACCCTTTCTCGTGCTCGAACAGTTGCTCTAAGAGCGATGGCGTGCTGCTCCCCCGGCCTCATACCCTTGAGGTCCGGCACCGGCGCAGCACGCGGCAGGGTGCGTTGCACTGCAGGAAAGGACGCGTCCTGCGCCAGCAAGGCCTGTGCGTGCTCGCGACCCTCCCTGACCTTCCAGGGCCCGGGGTGAGGGGCATCGTCACCCCGGACGTCGATCCTATCGATGTCCTCATCAGGCGTTGTTGACCACCGGCGTACGACGCGCCGGAGTCGTCTCCAATCCATCAGTCTTTGCAGTGACATAGGCGTCTCCTTGCCTGAGCAGCGTCTGTATGCCTTCTCTATCGGCAGCAGGACCCGCGCGGATGAGCGGGAAGCCCAGTCCAAGGGGGGTTCCTCGCCTCCCCTACATGGGGGCGCGCTCCATTTCTCGCAGTTTGTCGAAGGGCGAAGATGGTGGCCATGGGCACGAGAAGGCCGCGAAGCGGCCTACGTCTTTGCAGGCGATGAGCCCTGCACCGGAGAGGAAATAGGCCGCGCCTCCGCTCGATTTGACGCGCTACAAACTGTGATAAATTGAGCGACCTGCTCAAGCTCTGGCGCTACACGGGTGCGCCCATCACGGTCTAATCTGATGCGCTGGCACCCTATGGACTCGCAATGGCCCGTGACAAGATGTCCTACCGTCTGTGCACTGCCCATGTCCATCCGAAGCCGACAAGGTTGCAGCGGTATGGTCACTCTATACGCACAGACTATCTGGCTCACCAGGGATCAACAGGCTGAAGACGTTAATTCTCGGACAGGCTCCTAGGCGTACCCGTCATGGTGCCAGGAAGCGCCCTTGCTGCTGTCGTTGCGCGTCGAGCAGCAGGCGCTGGGCCTGCGCTTGATGGGCGAGCAGGGCGAAGAGGCTGCCGTGCCCGTGCGCTTCGGCCGCTGGGGTCGGAGCGTCGCTTTGCTGCGCCAGCTGGTCCAGCAGGGCCGCTTGCGCTTCGGCGATCTGCTGCACCGCACTCAGGCCTGCCAGATCCGCCAGGGCGCGCGCCTCATGGAGCGCGGCGGCCAGGATGTGATACGCCGCATAGTGATGGCCGGAGATAAAGACGTCACGGTTCAGGCGGATCAACTGTTCAAAGGGCGTACGTGGGTCGCTGTCTGCTGCCATGGCTGCTCCGAGAGAGGTGGTCGTCTGTGGTCCTGGCGATGCGGTCGTGCTCGCGGTGTGGCAGTGGCGTGCGCATGTGTGCAGCACTCTGGGTGCCGCCCTGGCATCCTGATGGGGGGCGGGGCGTGGGTCTGAGAGCAGGAGCGGCAAGGGGTGTGAGGCGACACTCTGGCGCCTTTCTACGCTGCGTAGGCGCGGGGCTTGAGAACAGGGGGGTATGCGGGAGACGGGGTTAGAGCCGATCCGACCGAACCACGCCTCCCGAACCTCCCCCGCTATCACCGCAGACAGGCTAGAGAAAAGGTTCCATATCGTCAAGAGCAAAAACTGTGCCGAGGGAGGTTCAAGAAGGGAGGCAGGAGGAGCACCCCCCCCGTCTCTCATTTTGAGAGACGCCCAGGCTCTCACGGCAGGTTTGAGACGCTCTGAGATTCACTATGGCACTGTTTTCCAGCGGCACTCGCTCACGGGTAGTGTCCCTATAACGGGTACAAAGATCATTCAGCACCATAAATGCTTGGGTGGTACACGAAAGCTGAACCACATTCCATCGCATTTAGTGGTGACGCCCCGATTCTCTCACCCTATGCTTGATCTTTCAATGCGTTCCCCTCACGATGTCTCATCTTCACCGACAGCCATCTGCATGGAGAGGCGACATGGGACAGACCGCCAAAGCGACCCGCGCAAACCGCACCATCACCGTCGATTTCCACGACGAAGCGACTTACGACCGGCTCCTTGGTGACACCAAGGCGTTTGTCGAGTGTATCCTCGCCTTCCTCCTCTCGACGGGTT
>Ga0081455_10001878_pt1 | contig 25279 bp, 24 predicted proteins | sample TabmetS3T2R1_FD_70207 | JGI IMG/M metagenome (GOLD analysis project Ga0081455, IMG submission 70207) | Tabebuia heterophylla rhizosphere microbial communities from the University of Puerto Rico - S3T2R1 | ecosystem: Host-associated > Plants > Roots > Rhizosphere ...
CCCGCCACCACGGCCACCCCGCCACCACGGCCACCCCGCCACCACGGCCACCCCGCCACCACGGCCACCCCGCCACCACGGCCACCCCGCCACCACGGCCACCCCGCCACCACGGCCACCCCGCCGCCCTACGCTCGCGCCCCAACTCGCGCCGCCTCCCAACTCGCGCTGGCTTCAGGCGGCGCTGGCTTCAGTCGGGGGTGCCGTACAGGTGCCGGTCGTGGGCGGTGTGGTCCCAGGCGCCTGCGCCGCCGGAGGGGCGTACGGAGCTGACGATGGCCGAGCCGCCGTCGACCGAGACGACCTCGCCGGTGATGTAGGCGGCGTCCGGCGACAGCAGGAACGCGACCACGGCGGCGATCTCCTCCGGGGTGCCCGGCCGGCGCAGGGGGGCGGTCGAGGCGCGGCGCACCATGTCGTTGCCGCCGCCGGTGCCGTCCGGTGCGGCGGCGAACAGCGCGGTCGGGACGATGCCCGGCGCGACGGCGTTGACGCGGATGCCGAGCGGGCCGCCGTACATCGCGGCGCCGCGCAGCGCACCCAGCACGGCGTGCTTGGAGATCTGGTACGGCAGCAGGTCGGCGCTGCCGCGCAGGCTGGCGATCGAGGCGGTGAGCACGATCGCGCCGGTGTGGCCGCCGTCGCGGTAGTGCCGGAAGGCGGCGCGCAGCCCCAGCACCACCCCGCGCACGTTCACCCCGAGCACGCGGTCGAACTCCGCCATCTCCAGGTCGGGGAACGGGGTCAGCGTCCCGGGGATGCCGGCATTGAGGTGGAAGTGGTCGGCCCGGCCGAAACGCGCGACCGCCGCCCACATGTACGACTCGACCGCCGCCTCCCCCGAGACGTCGGCCTGGACCCAGTGTGCCCGCGGGCCGATGTCCTCGGCGACGCGCTTGGCCGCATCGGCGTCGATGTCGACCACGAGCACCCGCGCCCCCTCGGCGGCGAGCCGGACCGCGCTGGCCGCGCCCAGCCCGGAACCGGCGCCGGTCACGACGGCGACCTGGTCGGCGAACCGCCCGCGGTGGTGGACCTCGCTCACCCCTACCTCCTACGATCGTCCGACGATCATACAGATGCTCGGAAGGGGTACTGATGGCCTCGGATCAGATGGTGCTCGTGACCGGCGGCAGCCGGGGGATCGGCGCGGCAACCGCGGTCGCCGCCGCCCGGCGTGGCTGGTCGGTGCTGCTGACCTACCGCGCCGACGCCGACGCGGCGAAGTCCGTGGTGGAGCAGTGCACCACCCTCGGCGTACGCGCCGGTGCCGTGCCGTTCGACGCCGCCGACCTCGACGCGGTCGAGTCGCTGTTCGCCGAAGTGGACGGCTTCGGCGTGCCGCTGCGCGGGCTGGTCAACAATGCCGGCATCAGCACCCCGCCGTCGGTGGTGGCCGAGATGCCCACCGAGCGGATCACCCGGACCATCGTGGTCAACGCGGTCAGCCCGATGATCGTCGCCCGCGAGGCCGTCCGGCGCATGGCGGTCTCCCGGGGCGGAGCGGGTGGGGCGATCGTCAACGTCTCCTCCCGGCTCAGCGAGTTGGGCGCGCCCGGCCGGCACGTCGACTACGCCACCAGCAAGGCGGCGGTGGACGGTTTCACCCGGGGTCTGGGTCGCGAGGTCGTCGGCGACGGCGTCCGGGTCAACGGCGTCCGGCCCGGCGTCATCGACACCGAGATGCACGCCAGCATCGGCGAACCGGACCGCGCCTACCAGATGGCGAGCATGATCCCGATCGGCCGCCCCGGCCGTGCCGACGAGGTAGCCAACACCATCGTCTGGCTCCTCTCAGACGAGGCCTCCTACATCTCCGGCTGCCTGGTCGAGGTCTCCGGCGGCCGCTGAATTTCCCTAAGCGCCTGGACCTACGGTCGGCGCACCGCTGCCACTGGCGAACCCGGCCTACGGCCGCGAACGACCCCTCCCCGACGCTCGATGTACGGCCGGCACACCGCCACTGGCCACCCCCGGCCTACGGTCGCGAACTGCCCGTCACCCGGCGCACGATGTACAGCCGGTGCACCACCGCCCCCGGCGGACCGGCCACCTGCCCCTTCCCCGGCCGCTCGACCCACGGTCGGCGCACCGCTGCCACCGGCGAACCGGCCTACTGCCGCGAACTGCCCCTTCCCCGGCGCACGATGTACAGCCGGCGCAGCGCCGCTGGCCCGGCGGCCTGTGTTGCGCGGGCGGAGGCCGGGCGGGCGTTGGCGGCGGGGCTGGACGGGAGATGTCTGTTATGTGATCGCGGTGTTTCCGGAGGCTTGACGATTGTCGGACAATCATGCAACGCTGTGCGCGAACGAGGCTGACTGTGCGCAGTGCGCACAGCAATCCTGAGGGAGGCGCGATCCTGTTGACCTTCGCCACGACCGACCCTCGCAGCTCACTGGCCACTGCGACCGCGCCGCCTCCGGGCGAGATCGGCGACTGCGAGATCGCCCGCTTCTACACCGAGGCCCCGCAGGAACGGACGGCCCAGTCGCAGACCTGGCTCACCCGCGGCCAGAACTTCGTGGTCGCCTACAGCGACGCCCGCGGCCCCGACTCGTACGCCCGCACCGACCAGCCGGACGAGTACGTGGCGCTGCTACCCGACGCCGGAACCCGCGCGAGCGTCACCGCCGGCGACCAGACGGTCCAGGTCGGCGGGTTCTCCCTCGTGGTCGTCCCGCCCGGCCCCAGCCGGGTCGACCTGCTCAACGCCGGCCGGCTGGTCCGGCTGTTCACCGTGGCCTCGACCGACCTGGCCGGCGCGACCGGCAACGCCGCCTCGTACGCGACCCCCCGCCCCGCCATCCCGCCGTTCGAGGCCTGGCCCGCAGCCCCGGCCGGCGACCGGATCCGGGTCTACTCCCTGGACGTGCCGCGCGAGGAGGGCCGGTTCGGCCGCATCTTCCGGTGCTCGACGTTCATGGTGAACTTCCTCGAACCCAGCGACGGACCGCGTGACCCGAAGGCGCTGTCGCCGCACGTGCACAACGACTTCGAGCAGTGCTCGCTGGCCCTCGAAGGGCAGTACGTGCACCACCTGCGCTGGCCCTGGGCGCACGATCGCACCGCCTGGCGCGAGGACCGGCACGAGACCTGCGACAGCCCGTCGGTCACGGTCATCCCGGCCGGCGCCATCCACACCTCCGAGGCGAAGGCGGCCAGCCGCAACCAGCTGGTCGACATCTTCTGCCCGCCCCGCTTCGACTTCTCGGCCAAGGCGGGATGGGTGCTCAACGCCGATGACTACCCGCTGGTCCCCGGCACCCGTTCCTGACCCCCAGGCCACCGTCCCGGAAGGACAGGACAGCCATGTCTTCCACGCCCGCCGCACCGCACATACCGCGTACCAGAACGATCGCCGCCGCGCTCGCCATGATCGGGGCGGCGGCGGCCGCGCTCACCGGCTGCGGCTCATCCGGCAACTCCGGCAGCGGCGGCGGTGACACTGTCCACATTGGACTCGCCGTCGGCAAGACCGGTTACCTGGCCGCGGTCGACACCCCGTTCGGCAACGGCGTCACCCTCGCCGCGGACTACCTGAACAAGAACGGCGGCATCAACGGCAAGAAGATCGAGGTCACCACCCTGGACATGCAGTCCAACGCGGCCAAGGCCGTACCGGTGACCAACCAGCTGATCAACCAGTACCGGGTCGGCGTCATCATCGGCGGCTCGACCTCGGCCGCCACCGCCGCGGACGCGCCGATCATCGAGCCCCGCAAGATACCGATGATCGCCGCCTCGGTGCTGCCGCCCGACTCCGACTGGGTGTTCTCCACCCTGCAGCCGGTCACCAAGACCAACGCGATCGACCTGGACTTCGCCAAGTCGCTGCACGCCACCAAGATCGCGGTGCTGTACTCGCAGACCCCGTACGGCCAGAAGGCAGCCGCCTCGATGGGCGACGCGGCCCGGGCCAAGGGCCTGACCGTGGTCGCCTCGGAGGCGGTCGAGACCAACGCCACCGACGTCACCCCGCAGCTGTCGAAGGCGAAGGCGGCCGGCGCGCAGGCCATCATCGACGTCCTGTCCGGCCCGGTGCACATCGTCGAGGCCCGCGGCGCGGCGACGCTGAACCTGAACATCCCGCTGATCATGGGCACCGACGAGGTCGCCACCTTCGAACCCGCCTCGCAGGCGTACCCGCAGTGCTACATCACGGCCATCGCCCCGCAGGTCTACCCGAGGAACAACGACGAGCAGATCAAGGCGGCCAACGACAAGTTCCTGCCGATCTACCAGGCCGCGTACGGCGACAAGCCCGGCATCGCCTCGGCCGCCCGCGGCTGGGACTCGGTGATGATCCTGGCCGAGGCGGTCAAGGCCAGCGGCGCGGTCACCGGCGAGAAACTGCGCGCGGCACTGGAGAACGTCACCTACACCGGCACGATGTCGGCGTACAAGTTCACCCCGTCCGACCTGACCGGGCAGCTGAACTCGGCGAACCCGCTGGGCATCGTCAAGGAGAACGGCGGCAAGCTCGAGGTCGTCTACGTCCCCGCGGACTCATGAGGCCAGGATCGGGCGCCACCGGGGCGGGGCCGGACGGCCCCGTCCTGGAGGTGAACCAGGTCGCCGTCCGGTACGGCAACGTGCACGCCCTGTCCCCGCTGAGTTTCCAGCTGGGCAAGGCGGATCTCGTCCTGGTCCTGGGTACCAACGGCGCCGGCAAGACCAGCCTGGTCAACGCGATCGCCGGCCTGGTACCGGTTTCGCAGGGCGAGGTGCTGGTCAACGGGACCCGGGTCACCCGGGTCCCGGCCTACCGCCGGGTGCGGCGCGGCGTCTCGCTGGTCCCCGAGGGCCGCGGGCCGCTGCCCGGCATCAGCGTCGAGGACAACCTCATCCTCGGCTGGCGGTCCCGGCGGCGCGGGGAGTACCGCGCCCAGCGCGACCGGGTGATCGACCTGTTCCCGATCCTGGGTACGCGGCTGGCCCAGGACTGCTCGACCCTGTCCGGCGGCGAGATGCAGATGCTCGCCATCGCCCGCGCGCTGCTCAGCGACCCGGACGTACTGCTGCTGGACGAGCCGTCGCTGGGCCTGGCGCCGAAGCCGGTCGGGCAGGTCTACCAGGCACTCGGCCGGCTCGCCGGCAACGGGCTGTCGATGATCGTGGTGGAGCAGAAGGCGGTGCCGCTGCCGGTGACGCCCGCGCTGACCATCGTCCTGCACCACGGCGAGGTGCTGCAGCGGCGCGAGAACGGCCGGCCCTCCGACGCCGAACTGGCCGACCTCTACCTCGGGGGAGGTGGCGGGCATGCTCCGCGACCGACGGCGATCAGCTGACCTGGTACGGCTCGCCCGCACGTACGCCGGCCCGCTGGCCGTCGCGGTCGTGCTGCTGGCCTGCTACGCCGGCAACAACGCGTTCTGGATCTACAACCTGACCCTGGTGGCCACCTACGCCGTCGTGGTCGTCGGCCTGAACGTGTTCGTCGGCTACCTCGGCCTGGTGACCTTCGCGCAGACCGCCTTCATGGCCATCGGCGGGTACAGCCTCGCGATCCTGACCGTGCGGCACGGCTGGAACCCCTGGGCCGCGCTGCTGGTCGGCATCGCGCTGTCGGTGCTGGCCGCCGCGGCGGTCGGCGTACCGCTGCTGCGGCTGCGCGGGCACTACCTGACGATGACCACGTTCGCGCTGGCCCTCGGCACCTTCGCCTACATCACCGGGGCGACCGGGTTCACCGGCGGCAGCGTCGGCATCTCCGGCGTACCGCCGCTGGCCATCGGCTCGTTCTCGCTGGCCGAGCCGCGCGACGGGTTCCTGTTCTGCTGGATCGTGGTCGGCCTGGTCACCTGGATCGGGGTACGGCTGCGTGATTCGCACCTCGGCCGGGCCTGGCGGACCATCGCCAGCCGCGAGGAGGCGGGCACCAGCCTGGGCCTGCGCATCCAGCGGTTCAAGGTGATCGGGTTCGTGGTGGCCGCGGTGTTCGGCGCGGTCGGCGGCGCGCTGTACGTCGGGTTCACCTCGTACCTGAGCCCGGACCTGTACGACTCGGCGATCGGCGTCAACCTGTTCGTGATGCTGTTCCTCGGCGGGCGTGGGCGCACCCTGGCCCCGATCGTCGGCGCCGCGGTGCTGATCCTGATCCCGCAGGAGTTCTCCTCATTGTCGGACTACCAGGCAATCCTGTTCGACTGCGTGCTGCTGTTCATCATCCTGCTCAAGCCGGGCGGCCTGCTCGAACCGCCGCAGTGGCTGCTGCGCCGGTTCCGCGACGGGCACCCGCCGACCTCCGGCCGGCGGGCGGACCCGGTCACCGCCGGGACCGCGCACGCGGACGCGCCGGCGATCGGGGCGGACCGGTGACGGCGAGCCGGGTGGGCGGCGGCCTGACCGCGCAGGGGCTCACCAAGAGCTACGGCGGCGTACACGCGCTGGTCGGCGTCGACCTGACCATCCCCGAACGTACGATCGTCGGACTGATCGGCCCGAACGGCGCGGGCAAGTCGACGCTGCTGAAGGCCCTGTGCGGCTTCGTGACACCCGACTCGGGCAGCGTCACGCTCGGCGCGACCACCCTGTCCGGCCTGGCCCCGGCCCAGATCGCGCGCCGCGGCCTGGTCACCACCTTCCAGCACGCCACGCCGATCTCCGGGCTCAGCGTGCTGGACAACATCCTGGTCGGCATGACCGAACAGCACGCGGGCGGGCTGTTCACGGCGCTGTTCGGTACGCCGGCCTACCGGGCCAGCGAGCGGCAGCAGCGCGACCGGGCGTACGAGCTGCTGCGGTCCTTCGGGCTGGAACGGCTGGCGGGTCTGGATGCCGGCGGCCTGAGCTTCGGCCAGCTGCGACTGCTGGAGATCGCCCGCGCGGTCGCCGCCCGGCCCCGGCTGCTGCTGCTGGACGAACCGGCGGCCGGCCTCAACCGGGTCGAGATCGACGCGATGGTCACCGCGATCCGCAGCCTGCGCGACGAGCACGGGATGGGCGTGCTGGTCGTCGACCACGACGTCCCGTTCGTGTTCGGCATCTCCAACCGCATCACCGCGATGAACTTCGGCCGGGTCATCGCCGAAGGCCCGCCGGCGCAGGTCGAGCGGGACAGCGCCGTCCGGTCCGCGTACCTCGCGGTCGAGGTCGAAGGAGGGAACGGGTGACGATCCTGGCGATCGGGATCGCGACCGGCTTCGTGTACGCCCTCGTCGCGGTCGGCTACTCGCTGATCTACCGCACCACCGGCATCGTGAACTTCGCCCAGGGCGCGTTCGTGATGGTCGGCGGCATGGCCACGTACTGGCTGTACCAGGAACACCACCTCCCCTACCCGCTCGCCGCCGCCGGCGGGGTGCTGATCGCGGGCGCCGTCGGCGGCGTGCTCTGGGTCGCGCTGGTCTCCCCGCTGTGGCGGCGCAACAGCCCGGCCGTGGTGGTCATCCTGGCCACGCTGGTCTTCGGCGACCTGGTCGCCAACTGCGTCGCCAAGGGCATCAGCGCCGACCCGCAGACGCTGCCACCGTGGATCCACGGCTTCCGCGTGCAGGTCGGCGGCGCCAGCATCGACGGCCAGTACGTCATCGTGATCGCGATAGCGCTGGCCTCGATCATCGGCGTCGCCGTCGCCCTAAGGCGGTCCAACATCGGGCGGGCCATGCGGGCCTGCGCCGCGAACACCCAGACCAGCCAGCTGCTCGGCATCGCGCCGCGGCGGGTCGGCGCCGCGGCGATGGTGTTCACCGCCGCCCTGGCGGGGCTGGCCGGCGTGGTCTTCACCCCGGCGCAGTACACCGACTACAACTCGGCGCTGAACTACGGCATCTACGGCTTCGTCGCGGCGACGATCGGCAGCTTCGGCGACCTGTGGGGTGCCCTGCTCGGCGGCATACTTCTCGGCGTGGTGACGGCGCTGACCGGCCGCTACATCAGCACGAACTACGAACTGGTGATTGCCTTCGCGATTCTGCTGGTGCTACTCGTACTGCGCCCCCAGGGCCTGCTCGGGCGCCGGGCGGCAGTGCACCACACGTGAGAATCCCCCTGCTCCTTTCCGCGAAAGGCCCACCATGGTCGTGAACACCGGCGAGTACGGCGGCGAACCGCCGATCAACCCGCGCGACCGCGTGCTGTCGCTGGAACGCGGGCTGGCCGTCCTGCTCGCGCTGGGCCAGGGCGAGACGATGAGCCTGCGGGAGGTCGCCGAGTCCGCTGGGGTCAGCCGCGCCGCCGCCCGCCGCTCCCTGATCACCCTCAAGAACCTCGGCTACGTCGGGGAGAACGCCGACGGGTACGAGATCCGGCCGCGCGTGTTCGAGTTCGGGTACGCCTACCTCGGCCGCCAGCCGCTGACCGCGGTGACCACGCCGCACCTGATGGAACTGGTCGCCCGCATCGACGAATTCGCCTCCGTGGCCGTCCTGGACGAGGAGCACATCGTGCACATCGTCCGCGAAACACCGGCCAACCGGCTGATCGCGGTGGACATCAACGTCGGCGCCCGGTTCCCGGCCTTCTCCACCGCGCAGGGCCGGGTGCTGCTGGCCGGCCTGCCGCCGCAGCAGTGGGCCGCCGCGGCGAGCCGCCTGACCTTCACCCGGTTCACCCCGCACACCACCGAAAGCCTTGAGGAGCTGGAGAAACAGCTCGATGTCGTGCGCCGCACCGGGTACGCCATCAACGACCAGCAGATGTCCAGCGGCATCCGCTCGGTGGCCGTACCGGTCCGCGACAACAGCGGTACGACGGTGGCCGCGCTCGGCTCGATCGTCAACGCCGCGAGCTGGACGCTGAAGGCGATCCGCGGCCGCCTGGTCCCGGACCTGCGGCAGGTGGCCGAGCGGATCAACCACGACCTGCGGGCGGCGCCGGTGCGGCAACGCATCGGCCGCAACGGCAGTACGCGCTGACCACACGAAGGGAGCACCGTGCCCACGGATGCGATCGGCAAGGTCCTCGACGGCGCCGTCGACCTGCACTGCCATTCCGGCCCGTCCCCGATGCCGCGGCGCATCACCCACATCGAGGCCGCGCACCAGGCCCAGGCTGCGGGCTTCCGCGCCATCCTCGTCAAATGCCACTACCACAGCACCGTTTTCGACCTGCTCGCCATGCACGACCAGCTCGCCTCGCTGTCGGTCGAGGTGTACGGCGGCCTCGCCCTGAACAGCCAGGTCGGCGGCCTCAACCCGCATGCGGTCGACCTGAGCCTCAAGATGGGCGGCCGGATGATCTGGTTCCCGACCATCTCCTCCGGCGCCCACCTGTGCAACGCCGAACGCGACCCGCACATCAAGGAACACTTCGTCCCCCGCGGCGTACGGCAGAGCGAGGAGGTCGACATCTTCGACGAATCCGGTGACCTGCGCCCGGAGGTCGAGGTCATCCTGGACTCGGCGAAGGAGGCGGGCGCGCTGGTCAGCGCCGGGCACATGGCACCCGACCGCACCCTGGCCATGCTCACCGCGGCGCGGGCGAAGGGGCTGACCCGGTTGCTGGTCAGCCACCCCAACTACGTCATCAACGCCGACACCGGCGACGTACAGAGGTTCGTCGAGCAGGGCGCGACCATCGAGCACTGCCTGGTCATGTACGACCAGGAGCGGATCTTCCCGTTCCAGACCCTGCTCGACTGGATCGACCTGATCGGGCCGGAACACACCTCGCTCGGCTCCGACCTCGGCCAGGTGGGCAACCAGCTGCCGATGGAGGCGTACCGGAACGTGGTCGGGCGGCTGCTGGACAGCGGCATCAGCGAGAAGGACGTACGCACGATGGTGGTCGACAACCCGACCCGGCTGCTGGGGCTGGACGCGTGAACGCCGAGCCGCTGGAGGTGCTGCGCGGCGGCGTCGAACCGGCGCTCGGCACCTGGGTGAAGCTGCCCAGCCTGGAGATCGTCGAGATCATCGCGCACACCGGGTACGACTTCGTGGTCATCGACAACGAGCACAGCCCGCTCAGCCTGGAGTCCACCTACAACGCCATCGCGCTCGGCCAGGCGCTCGGGCTGGTCATGCTGGTACGCGTACCGGACCGCAGCGGCGGCAATGTGCAGCGGGTGCTGGACGCCGGCGCGGACGGGTTGCTGGTCCCCCAAGTCGCCGACAGAGCCACCGCCGAGGCGGTCGGGGCGCAGATGACGTTCTCCCGCGACGGCGGCGCCCGCGGCATGGGGTCGACCTCGCGGGCGGGCCGGTGGGGGCTGCTGCCGGCCAGTGAGTACCTCGAGCGCGGGGCGCGGACCGTACGCGCCATCCAGCTGGAGGAGGTCGCGGCCCTGGAGCGCGCCGGGGAACTGCTGGACGCCCCCGGCGTGAACGCCGCCTTCATCGGCTACGGGGACCTCGGGCTGTCCTCGGGGCTGACCCCCGACGACCCGGCGCTGGCAGAGCTGACGCGCAACGTCATCGCCGCCGCCCGCCAGCGCGGCATGCCCATCGGCACCGCGGTCGGCACCGCGCAGGCCGCGGCGGCCATGGCCGCACAGGGATTCAGCTACGTCCTGGTCAGCAACGACGCGTCCCTGCTCGCCGCGGGTGCGAAGCAGCTGAGCGGGGACGTGCGGCGGCTGTGGCGGGACAGCGGTGCCTGAGGGAGCGGTCGGCTTCGTCGGCCTGGGGCGGATGGGCCGCCCGATGGTGGGCCGACTCGCCGCGGCAGGACATCCGGTACGCGCCTACGACGTGCTGCCGCACGCGGTGGCGCAGGTGGCCGCGCAGGCGAACGTCACCGGCGTCGACACGCTGACCGCGGTCGCGGGCGCCGGCGTGGTGATCCTGATGCTGCCCAGCTCGACCGAGGTCGAGGAGGTGCTGCTGGGCCAGGGGCTGCTGGCCGCGCTGCCTGCCGGCACGGTGCTGGTCGACATGAGTTCGTCCGAGCCGGCCCGTACCCGGCAGCTCGCCGAGCGCGCCGGTACGGCCGGCGTACGGCTGGTCGACGCCCCGGTCTCGGGCGGCGTGGCCGGAGCCCGCGCCGGCACGCTGACCATCATGGTCGGATCGTCGGACAAAGTGTTCGCGCGGCTGCACCCGTTGCTGGCCGCGATGGGCTCGCGGGTGCGGCACTGCGGCCCGGTCGGCGCCGGCCACGCGGTCAAGGCCCTGAACAACCTGATGTCGGCGACGCACCTGCTGGCGACCTCCGAGGCGATGATCGCGGCCATCGAGTTCGGCCTGGACCCGATGACCGTCCTGGAGGTGGTGAACACCTCCAGCGGCCGCAGCGGCTCCACCGAGACCAAGTGGCCCGCGTTCGTGCTGCCGGAAACCTACGACTCCGGCTTCGCCCTGCGCCTGATGCTCAAGGACGCCCGCATCGCGCTGGATCTGATGCGCTCGGCCGGCACCCCCGCCGGCCTCAGCGCCGCCTCGGTCGAGCTGTGGGCCCGGGCCGCGGCCGAACTCGACCCCGCCGCCGACCACACCGAGATCGCCCGCTGGCTGCGCGGCCGTGTCCCCCCGCCGGGTTCCCGTTCGTCGCCTGGGTGAAAGCCGACGAGACGGAGGAGCATCCACGATGGAAGCACGGCTGGACTACTACGGCAGCGCGGCCGGCGCGCGGTTCGCGAAGTACATCGTTTCGGCTGGCCGGGTGGTGGTCGACTCGGCACTGCCAGCGGCGACCCGGGCGCTGGTGGAGCTGCGCGCCAGCCAGATCAACGGCTGCGGGTTCTGCACCGACATGCACACCAAGGACGCCGCGGCGGCCGGGGAGACCCCGGTACGGCTGAACCTGGTGGCGGCGTGGCGGGAGGCGACGGTCTTCACCGAGGCCGAGCGGGCCGCCCTGGAGCTCACCGAGGAGGGCACCCGGATCGCCGACGCCGCCGGCGGTGTGAGCGACGAGGTCTGGGCGAACGCGGTCAAGCACTACGACGACGACCAGCTCACCGCGCTCGTCTCGCTCATCGCGGTGATCAACGCCTTCAACCGGATGAACGTCATCACCCGCCAGCCGGCCGGCCACTACCAGCCCGGTCAGTTCGACTGACAATCCCGGACCCGTACGCTGCGGCCATGAGCGGGCGGGTGTACTGGGCGAACGCAACGCTGGCATTCGGGCTGGAGCTGGCCGCGCTCGCGGCGCTGGGGTATTGGGGGTTCACCGCCGACGCCACCGGGATGGCGAAGATCGTCCTCGGCGTCGGCGCACCCCTGCTGGCCGCGCTCGGCTGGGGCCTGTACGCCGCGCCGCGGGCGAGGTTCACCCTCCCCACACCGGCCGTGGTCGCGGTCAAGCTGGCCGTGTTCGGCGCCGCCGCGGCCGCCCTGTACGCCACCGGCGCGCACGCCCTCGGCATCGTCCTGGCCGTCGCGGCGGTCGCCAACACCGCGGCCGGCCTCGCCCTGCCCGCGCCGGCCGGTCAGGGCTCCAGCTCGACCGGGTCGCCCACCGCGACGCAGCCGGGGCGCACCGTCGAGCCGTAGACGCCGAGGCGGGCATCGCGCTGCTGGGCGATCGCGCGCAGGATCTCCGGGTCCCGGCGCAGCGTGACCGGGTCGATGGTGACCATGACGCAGCGCCTGTCCCGCTGGTCCACGCGCAGCCGCAGCTCGCCCAGGCGCAGCGTACGGCCGACCCACGCGTCCTCCGGGAAGGGCGCGGCCGGGTCGGCGGCCTCGATGAGGATGTTGGGCCGGAAGCGGGTGGCGGCGAGGTCGGTGCCGACCAGCCGGCCCAGGTCGGCCAGCGTCCGGGTGGTCAGCAGCGACAGCGGCATCGTGTCGAACACGCCGCGGTCCTGCTTGATCACGCGTACGCCCGCGCCGAGTTCGGCCGCCAGCGCCGGATCGGCCACCTCGATCTCGGCGCCGGAGGGCGTGCGTACCAGCGTCCGCGCGGCGTTGGGGCGGTCCGGATCGGTGAGGTACGGCCGGTAGTGGGACAGCCGCGGCAGCTCGCGGATCGTCAGCCACGGGAAGCCGCTGCGCACCTGCCCGGCGCGGATGAAGGCCCACCGGCGGTCGCCGGCCAACCCGTGCCAGGACACCTCGACCGAGTCCAGGTCCTCGGCTGCCATCGACTTCACCGGATACCGCCACAGCGCCACGACGCGACCCACCACGGGCATGCCCGCCTCCCACCGGCCGGGGCGCCCTTGCCGATGCGGAGGGTGTCGAGCGTGGCGGACCGGGGTCCGTCGCAGCGCCTCTCGACGCCTGCCAGCCTACTTCGGCGGCAGCCCCCGCACGTAGCCGATTCCGTAACCGATCCAGGTGCGCAGGTCCGCGTCCGCCTCGACCGCCTCGGGCTCGACCCGCAGCCAGCCGTCCATCTCCCGGCCGCGCATCTGGAAGGGCCGGGTGTGCGGCTCCGTCAGCAGCGCCTCGGTCCGCGCCGGGTCGACCCGCAGCAGCAGCCCGCCCTCGCGGGAGGCCGCGACGGCCATGTGGCCGTGCACGAGGAAGGCCAGCCCGCCGAACATGCGGCGTTCGCTCAGCCCGGTTTCGGTCGCGACGATCTCGCGGATGCGGTCGGCCAGTTCGGTGTCGTACGCCATCCGCATAGTCTGCCCGGGGACGCGGGACAGGGGGCGGCGGATGGGCCGGTTGGTGCTGTGGGACATCGACAGGACGCTGGTGGACATCGGCGGGATCAGCCGGGAGATCTACGCCGCGGCGTACGCCGAGGTGACCGGCCAACCCCTGGTGCACATGCCGCGGCTGGCCGGCCGCACCGACCACGACCTCATCCTCGACTCGCTGGCCATGCATGGCGTACCGGCGCCGGAACGTTACGTCGAACCGTTCTACGACGCCCTGACCGCGGCCACCCGGCTGCGCCGCGCCGACATCGAGCGCCACGGCCGGGCCCTCCCCGGGGCGCGCGAGGCGATCGACGCCCTGGCCGCCATACCCGGCCTGGTGCAGACCGTGGTCACCGGCAACGTCCGTCCCGTTGCCGAGCTCAAGCTTCAGGCCTTCGGCCTGGCCGGTCCCATCGACTTCGACATCGGCGGGTACGGCTCGGATGACAGCGACCGCGCCCACCTGGTCCGCATGGCCCTGGAGCGCGCCCACCGCAAACACGGCACCCCTACCCCCACCGACCACGCCGTCGTCATCGGCGACACCCCCCACGACATCGCCGGCGCCCACGCGAACGGCATCCGCGCAATCGCCGTCGCCACCGGCACCTTCCCCGCCGAAACCCTCACCGCCGCCGAGGCCGTACTCACCTCCCTGCAGGACACCGGAGCGCTGCTCCATCTCGTCCTCGAATCGCTCCACCCGTGAATGCCTGCTAATCTTCTGTATGAATTACGAGCGCCCGCCCAAGGCCGCGATGCTGGTCGCCCAGCGGATCGTCCGCGACATCATCCGCGGCGGGCTGCGACCGGGAGCCGGGCTCGAACCCGAACGGACGATGCTGGAGAAGTACGAGACCGGGCGCGGGACGCTGCGGGAAGCCCTGCGGCTGCTGGAGTTCCAGGGCGTACTGGCCCTCAAGCCCGGCCCCGGCGGCGGCCCGATCCTGCTCGACCCGGACGCCTCGCACCTGGCCGGCACCGTGGTCCTCCTCATGCAACTGAAGCAGGCCCCGTTCCGCACGATCGTCGAGGTGCGTACGGCCCTGGAGCCGATGATCACGGGCCTCGCCGCCGAGCGGATCAGCGCCGAATCGCTGGCCGTCCTGGAGCAGACCATCGACCAGATGCGCGAGAACATGGACGACCAGCACGCGTTCCTGGAGGCCGACAAGCGCTTCCACGACACGATCGCCTGGTCCGCGGGCAACCCGCTGTTCAGCTACCTGGTCGGCTCGCTGCTGGACATCATGGACACCACCCAGATCGGCGTCGACTACGCGATGCCGCGCCGCAAGACGATCACGGTCGCGCACGAGCGGGTGGTCGCCGCGATCAGGTCCGGTGACAGGCAGGCGGCCGAGGCACGGATGCGCGAGCACATCGACGAGTACGTACGCCACGCCGAGCGCACGTCCCCGAACGTGCTCGACCAGGTCATCCAGTGGGACCGCACCTTCGGCTGACGGCCCGGAATACCGCGGCATCGTGATCCCCCGCTCCGGGGCAACTGCCCGCGCCCTGGCACGCCTGCGACCGCGTCATTGTCCTGCGCCACGGCCGCTCCGTCGCCGAACTCCCCTACCCCATCGACGAGTCCGACATCCTCACCCGCTGCTTCGCCCCCGACCCCGCGCCTGCCCGCCGCACGTCACGGCGGGCCGGGGTCGAAGATCGCGTGGGTTCCGACTCGTCGCCAGATGATGTGCCGCAGGCCTTCCCGGACGGGCGTGCCGTACTGCCAGGTCGCCCTGCCGTTGGGTGCCCACGTCATCTCGAAGACACCGGATGTCGCCTGGACGCGCTTGACCCGCAGCCCCGGCCGGAACCTACCGGCGTCGACGTCCGGCACGAACTCCCCGCGTACCACACGCTCGAACCGCTCGCGCTGCTGCGGAGTCAAGCCCTTGAAGTCCTGCTGAAATCGGGAAGTTGTCGCGAAGGTAGGCAAGGGGACCTCAGCTGTCGAGCGCGCCGAACATGGCATCGACATCGACATGCACGGTCACGTCACCGGCCGAGATCTGATCGCTCGCCTCGCGCTCGCCCGCCTGCCAGTCCTCAGTCCAGAACCAGCGCTGCTCGGCGGGGATGACGGCCAGCCCGCGCAGCAGGACTTCGCCGGTTTCGGTCACGACGAACTCGACCTCGTCACCTTCGACAACGTGCAGCGCGGCACGGACCTCGGCCGGGAGGGTCAACTGCGCCTTCTTACGCACGGTCGCCCGATGTGGTACGTCCGCCACCCAGCACACCTCCCTACGGTTCCTGATGGGACCATGATGACTCAGTCAGTCGGAAATTCCAACATTCGCACGTAGCAACCTAGCCAGGTGCCGCTGGACCGTCCCGAGCCTCCAGCAGCCGTTCGCGGGTGAACACCGTCCCTCGCGGCCACGACTGGACGGTCAGCCTCGCAAGCCCGCGAGCGACCCGCTCCTCCCGGGCCCCGCCGGGAGCCGGGGCGGTGATGTCATCGAGCAGACGCTGGGTAAGCAGGGCAAGCAGGCGGGGCCCCGTCCCTTCGTATCCCCATGTGTTGCCGCCATGCGGATGGACCGGAGCGGGGTACAGCATGCCATCACGTGTCCGCACCCAGGCGATCTGCGCGAGGATCAACTCGGACAACGGACTGGTGGTAGGTAACCTCTGCGGAATGGCAGTCACAATCTTGCCGTTCGACCGCCGCACGGCAGGACTGCCCGTCTCGGGGTCAATCAAGGTTTCGTCGTCACCGGGGTCGAGTGAGTCGAAGGCGACCGTTCGCGGCTCCGACTCCAACCGCTGGGCCCACTCCGCACCGTACGGGTCGACCGTATCGATTGTCGTACGGCCGCTGAAGAAGAAATCTCGGCCGGCGTCCCACATCCGCACCTCACGAATACAGCACGTCGCAAGCGGGTCATTCCGGCCGAGCACCTCGATCCATCCCGCCCGTCGAACGGTCTCTGGCAGATCGTCAGGCTCGGGGCGAGCCACCCGTTCGGGCAGCGCGGCAACGACGGTCGTTCGAGAACCCTTCGGCGAGGTGACCGTCTCCAGCAACTCAAGATCCCATTCGACGCTCCTAGCGGCGCGTCCCAGCGCGGTCCTCGATAGATGTGTCAGGGCTTGAGATGCCGGGGAATCCATGTCGTAGGCCGCCGCCAGAAGGAGAAGCGTGCGAACGTCGAGGTCGGCCTCTGCGACCGTGGTCAGCGGTGCCTCACCAGGCTTCCATCGTTCGACCACCTCGGCGGACCTCAAGGCCTTGGACCAGTACGGTATCGGCAGACCGAGCACCCGGGACAACGTCGACCACCAGAGCTCATACTCGTGATCGAGATCGGCCGGAACTATCGCGTACACGGCTGGTCCATCAATCCCGTAGTCACCGCCCACGAGCACTATCGCGGACGCGTCTGGCAGGCGGTGTACACATTCCGACAGGGCGACATGCGGCTCTGCCAGAGTCGGCCACACGACATAGACCGGACCGTGAGGGGTGTCCCAGCCGACAACTGGCACGCCGGCTCCACCGCCCACCGTCCTGACCAGCCCGAGATAGGCTGCGTCCGCTGTGGCGTCTGGCCAGTATTCAATTGGTATGCGCCGCGCCAGGGATGCTCCGCCCGAAGCAACGACCCACCGGGCGAGGTCGGCAACCTTCCACCTCCGCCGGCGACCAGCGCCGGAATGGTGGGCGAGGGGCGCCGACGACACTCGGAACAGGTGACGCAATCGAGTCGCGCTCGTGCCGAACAATTTGGCGGCGCCGGCAAGATCTACCAACGTATCTGGTGCTGGCCAACGCGACTCGCCCATGGTCTCCGACTGTTCTCGATCGCCGGGGTCAGGGTTCAAAGTACAGCGCATCCGTCCCATCGAGAGGAGAGGCGGGGACACTGTGAAGCCGCGGTCACCCGCGGCGGGTGAGGGCGGGTGGGGTGGGGGCGTTGAGGATGGCGGGATGACCGAGTTCCTGCCGCCGCGGCCGTTCACCAGTGTGGATTTCGAGGTTCGGATGCTCCGGGCGGGGGCGGAGGCCGCGGATGCGGGGCTGGCCGGGTTGCTGATCGCGCCCGGGCCGGACCTGGCGTGGTTGACCGGGTACCGGCCGACCGCCATCACCGAGCGGCTGACCATGCTGGTGCTGGTGCCGGGGCGGGATCCGACGCTGGTGGTGCCGGCGCTGGAGAAGCCGGATGCGGCCGGCGCACCGGGGGCGCCGGCGTTGGTGCTGCGGGAGTGGGCCGACGGCAGCGACCCGTACCGTGCCGTGGCGCGCCTGCTGCCGGCGGAGGGGACGTTCGGGATCTCCGACTCGGCCTGGGCGATGCACCTGCTCGGGCTGCGGCGGGTGCTGCCGGCGACGGAGTACCTGTGGCTGTCGGCCTGCCTGCCCATGCTGCGGGCGGTCAAGGACACCCAGGAGGTGGCGCGGCTGTCGGCGGCCGGTGCCGCCGCGGACGTGGCGTACGGGCAGATCCTGGGCGCGCAGTTCGCGGGCCGGCGCGAGTCGGCGGTGGCCGCGGACCTGGCCGCGCTGCTGCGCCAGTTCGGCCACGAGCAGGTCGACTTCACCGTGGTCGGCTCCGGCCCGAACGGCGCCAACCCGCACCACGAGGCCGGCGACCGTGTCATCCAGGACGGCGACGCGGTCGTGCTGGACTTCGGCGGCCTGCTCGACGGGTACGGCTCGGACACCACCCGCACGGTCACCGTCGGCGACCCGCCGCCGCTGGTCCGTACCGTCCACGAGATCGTCGAGGAGGCCCAGCAGACCGCCTTCGAAGCGGTCGGGCCCGGCGTGCCGTGCGAGGAGATCGACCGCGCCGCCCGCCGCGTCATCGAGCTGTCCGGCTACGGCGAGTACTTCATCCACCGCACCGGCCACGGCATCGGCGTCACCACCCACGAGCCGCCCTACCTGGTCCAGGGCGAACACCAACCCCTCGTCCCCGGCATGTGCTTCTCCATCGAGCCCGGCATCTACCTCCCCGGCAAATTCGGCGTACGCCTCGAGGACATCGTCACCGTCACCACCACCGGAGCCCGCCGCCTCAACACCACCAGCCACGCCCTCCGCTCGGTCGCCTGAGCCCTGACCGCCACCTCAGCCCGCCGGGGGGTCGGCGGCGAGCAGGGCCACCGCCGCGGCCGCCCGCTCCTCGCTGTACCCGGTGCGCAGGAACAGCTCGCGGGCGCCCAGCGCGGGGATGGTCCGCAGCGCGAGCGCCCGCCAGGTGGCGACCAGGCCGGCGGGCACCCGCACCCGCACGCCGTCCCCCACAACGTGCACCGGCAGGGCCGGGTCCGGCCCGGCCGGGTACGGGTCGGGCCGCGGATCGGCCGGGCCTGAGCCGGCCGCCGGGCCCGGCTCCGGGCCGTGCTCCGGGCCGGGCTCCGAGTCGGGCTCCGGGCCGGGCTCCGGGTCAGCTGGGTACGGGCCGGCGGTGAGCTCCAGGTCCACAGTGCCACCGCCCAGGTGGCGGCGGATCTCGCGGGCCAGCGCCAGGATCTGGCCGACCTGGTCCGGCCCCGCCCCGGCGGCCAGGACGGTCGCCGGGGCCAGGCCGCGGAACTCCTTCGTCACCTGGAACAGCACTTCGTACTGCTCGGGTCCGATCCGGACGGTCCTCACCTGATCTCGTTCTCGAAGTAGTCCACCCCGTTGGCCGGGGTGAACACGGTCCCGCCGTCGCCGTCCTCGATCGTGATGGCCTCCTTGTCCGGATCCCAGTACGCCACCCGGCCGTTGCTCAGCGGCCGGACGCGGGTCGGGATCGTCCCCTCCAGCACGCCGTCCACGTATGCGTCCAGCGCGGCCGGGTCGACCCCGCGAACGTAGTGGTCGGCACCGTCCGGAGCCGCCCGCCGCGCCTTGGAGTGCTCGGCGATCGCGGTCGCCTCCGCGCTGATGCCGAAGTTGCACTCGTTGTGCACCAGCAGGGCCGTGCCGCCGGCCAGCACGTAGTACGTGTGCAGCCCGGTGACGGTGAGGTTGACCATCAGCGCCCGGCCCGGCCGCACCCGCACCGCTTCGACCGGTACGCCCGCGCCGTCCAGCGTCGCCAGCCGGTGCCCGGCCCGCAGCGCGGCGGCCGGCGTCCAGGCGCCGGTGGTGGCGTCCCAGAACGGGTGCTCGGCGGTGGTGTGTACGACGGTATGACGGCCGACCAAGACCAGGTCGACCAGGTCCTCGTCGGCGTGGACGAGCACCGCCGCCACCGGCCGGCTGCCGGCCGCCGCGCCGGTGTCCGGGTTGCCGGCCCGGACCACGTCGCCCGGCCGCAGTTCGCCGATCGGCTTGGTCCTGCCGCTGGCCAGTACGACCCGGGTCGCGGGGGTGAAGCTGCACACCGCCTTGACGGCCTTGCCCAGCAGCGAGGCGCCCTTGCCGACCGGGATCGGCGCCACCTGCGCGGCGGCCAGCGCGCAGCCGCCCCACGACGGGTGCTGGATGCAGTCGACGATCGTGTCGGCGCCGGTGATGCTGGCCAGGAACTCGGCCGCGGTCATCTGCCGCGGCGTGGGTGGCGGCGGCGGGTGCGCGGCATCCCACGCGGCCCGTTCGCTGCGGGTCAGCGGGTCGTCGCTGACGTACGGACCCTTGCCCTGCGGCGGGCGCGCCTGCGTGCAGTCCTCCATCGGGCTGAACGACAGCGCGATCATGATCCCCGGCACGGTGATGTACTCGGCGCCCGGACCCTGCTTGCCCGAGGGCAGTTGCACCTCGATCGGGATGATCGTGAACGTGGTCTTCTTGTACTTGCGCTTGGCCAGCACGCTCTCGTCGTGCGCCCGGCCGTACGCCTCGTTGATGCCGTCCTTGCCGACCCCGATGATCGTGATGCCCCCGCTGCCGCCCTTGGTCGAGGCCGCCGGGGTGGTCGGCGGCGCCGGCGCCGGGTCGCAGTGGTAGCACTTGCCGTTGGCCCAGAAGACGGTGCACGCGTCGTCGGCGCACGCCTTCAGCCCGCTCGGGTCGCTCATCGTGACCGGGCTGTTGTCGGCGTAGGCGTAGCCCTGCAACTGCTGGATGTCGGCCGGGTCGAGCACCGGGTCGACCGACAGGAACCGGCCGGTGCCGGGGTCGTACTCGCGGGCGCCCAGGTGCACCAGGCCGGTGCTGGCGTCCGCCGTGCCGCCGACGAAGCCGCGGTCGCCGGGCAGGTCCGGGCTGCCGCCGCGGTCGGCGCCGAACGGCGTCTGCCGCTGCCGCACCGCGCTGAGGTCGGTGGCGTCGATGGCCACCTGGGTGGTGCCCTGGTGGTCGGTGGCCAGCCAGCGCAGCCCGCCGGCGGTGTCGCGCTGGGCGATCAGCCGGCCGCCGTAGCTGTAGTACCGCGTCGCGGTCACCTGGCCGGTGGCCGCCGAGCGCCGCAGCTGCTGCCCGCCCAGGTACAGCGTCGTGCCGTCCGGGTCGTGCCGCAGCAGCCGGCCGCCACTGGCGTCGTAGGAGTACGACGTGGTCCGGCCGGCCGCGGTCACGCTGCTGAGGCGGCCCTCCAGGTCCCACTCCAGCGTCTGCGCCAGGCCGCCGACCGTACGGTTGACGGTGTTGCCGGCCGCGTCGTAGCGGTAGGTGTCCTGCCGCTGCACGCCCGGCCCGCTGCTGCTCACCGAGGCGAGCGCGTGCGGCTGGTCCTGCGCGCCGGCCGGGTAGGCGTAGGTGCTGGTGGTGTCGCCGCCGGTCGCGTGGTCCACCGCGGTCTTCCGGTTGCCCCGCGCGTCATAGCCGAACGACTGCCAGTACGGCGCCGGGCCGGCCAGGTCCGGCGTGGCCGGGTCGGCCGCGCAGGAGCCGGCCGGCGTCCACGCCTCGGTCAGCCGGCGCAGCCCGTCGTAGCGGAAGCACTGCAGGTCGGCCGGCTGGTCCCGCGGGGTGTCCGCGATCGAGGTGATGTTGCCGGCGTCGTCGTAGCGGTAGTTGAGGTCGGCCTGCATCGGGCGCGGCACCTCGGCGTCCACAATGGACCGGGTGACCCGCCGGGTGCTGTCGTCGAAGTAGTACGACAGCCAGGCGCGCCTGCTGCCCTCCCCCAGCTCGATCCGCTGCTGCTCGCCGTACCGGGTGTAGCTGGTGGCGTTGACGTAGGCGATCGTGGTGCCGGGCCAGCCGCCGCTCATCGTCTGCGGCCGGCCGGCGTCGTCGTAGCCGTAGCTCAGGCTCTCGGTCGGCAGCCCTCCGGCGGCCGGCACCGAGACGCCCTGCACGCTGCCGTCGTCGTTGTACTTGGTGACCGAGGTGTAGGTGCCGGCCAGCCCGGCGGTGCCCGGTGTCTGCGGCACCACCACCTGCTGCACCACCGGCTGGTACAGCGCTGAGTACGCGGTCACCTTCTGCGTGTACGGCTGCCCGTCGACGTACCGGGTCGCGGTCGCCGGCAGCCCCTTGCCGAACGCGGCGCTGTCGTAGGTCCACGCCGCCAGCAGCGTCCCGCCGACCCGGTCGGCGTAGCTCGCGGTACGCCGGCCCAGCGGGTCGTCGTACCCGTAGGCGATGGTCCGGCCGCGCGCGTCGGTGCTGGTGACCGGGCGGTCCAGGTTGTCGTAGCTGACCGTCGAGGTGCCCTTGTCCGGGTCCTCGTCGCGTACCTTGCGGCCGCGCAGGTCGTACCCGTACCGCCAGACCGCGCCGCCGGGATCGGTGAGCGAGGCCAGCTGGCCGGCCGGGGTGTAGGTGTACCGGGTGCTCTCGTAGGCCCCGGTCGGTGCGCCGCCGCGGTACTGGCGCAGCTCCAGGGTCTGCCCGCGGGCGTCGGTGAGCGTGCTGCTGGCCACCCCGCCGGCCGGCGGCGTGACGTCCACCCGGTCGCCGCCGTACGCGGTCGTGGTGCGCCACCGGTCGGTGCCGCCGGCCTGGTAGACCGAGGCGACCTGCCGCCCGGCACCGTCGTACTCCAGCCGGGTCAGGCCCGGGACCGCCACGTCGCTGGCCACCCACAGGGTGTCGTCGATGGGCGCGTCGGTGAAGTACGGCTGGGTGACCTTGTACTGCCGGCCCTGCGAGTCGTACCGGGTGTCCACGATCAGCCGGCCGCCGCCGGGCGCCGGGGACTGCGTCTGGCGTACCCGTAGCAGACCGTCATACAAAGTCTTGCGGTCGGTGTAGGTGCCGTTCGGGCCGAGCGTGGTGGCGGTGATCACGCTGGGCGCGTCGGCGCGGACGGCGTAGCTGTAGCGGACGTTGCCGGTGCCGAGCGCGCCCGGCGCCCGGGTCCGGCTGGCCAGCCACGCCTCGCTGACCCGGCCGAGCGGGTCGTACACGGTCTCGGTACGCCGCCCGTTGGCGTCGGTGACCACCGTCGGCTGGCCGGAACCGACCTCCAGGTCGGTCACGGTGGCATCGCCGCGCGGGTTGGTGACGGTGACCCGGGTGACCGGCCCGCCGGTGGCCGGGGTGAACGCGGTCGTGGTGGTCTTGCCGCCGGCGTCGGTGAAGGCGGTGACCCGGCCGTGGATGTCGTAGCCGGTGTGGCCGCGGGAGTAGTACGCCGGGCCGCTGGCCGGCCGCTGGTCCAGTTCCTCGGTGCCGGTGACGTCCCCGGTGGTCGGCGCGGTGCCGGCCGGCTGGTCGTCGTAGGCGTTGCGGGTGTCGGCGATCGCGTCCGCCGGGAAGCTCGGCGTCCCTCCACAGTGGACGGCCACGGTCTCGGTACGGGCCGGGAAGGTGACCAGCCACTTCGCCGTGTTGCGGGCGTACGTCGTGGTGGTGCACCGGTCGTCGGCGTCGCTGGCCAGGTCGCCGCGGTCGTCCACGCTGACCGGCTGCCCGAGGTCGTCGTAGCTGGTGACGGTCTGGGTGACCCGCCGCCCGCTGGTCAGCGTGGTGTAGGTGGTCTGGGTGCCGGGGTTGACCCGGTAGGCGTTGAAGGTGGCGCGGGTGGCGGTAGGCCCGGCCCAGTCCGGCGTGGTGATCGACCTGGTCAGCACCGGGCCGCCGTCGCCGTCGTAGGTGGCCGACTCCAGCCCGAACCCGGCGAGCCAGTCGCTGTCGGGGTGCCCGACCCCCTCGGAATCGGTCACGGTGACCGGTCGGTGGCCGCCGGCCGGCAGCGTGTCGCCGTCCATGCCGCGGAAGAACCGCTGCTCGCTCAGCCCGATCGGCCCGGTCGGGTCGTGCTCGGCACCGGTCCGTACCCGCACCCGGCCGAAGCCGCGGAACTCGTTCCAGGTACGGCTGGTCGGGCTGCTGAACTCGGAGGTGTCGTAGTGCCAGGCGGCGCCGTCCAGGTACTCGTACGAGGTCACCTGCACCGGGTTGGCGCTGATCCGGTCCGACTGGGAGACCTGCGCGACCACGTACTTGTGGAAGTAGTCGGTCCGGGTGGCCAGCCGGTGCGGGGTCCAGCGGACCGGGAAGCACCGCATGGTGTTCGACTCCGGGGCCGCCGGCAGCGCGGTCGCCGAGCAGTCCGGGTCGGCGTACCGGATGCTGATCACGCCGCCGGCCTCGGACACGATGCCGGTCACCCGGTACCGGTTGAGCGGGCCGATGCCGTCGACCCGGACCACCCGGTTCGCCATCTTGGCGCCCTCGAAGGTGACCGGCGGCAGCGCGGCCTCACCGCCGACCAGGCCGGTGTGCCCGATCCCGTGCAGCCACAGCGCCGCCTTCTCGCCGTCGCCGGGGTCGGGGAACTGCTGGTCCAGGGTCCACCGGTCCACCTCGGTGTACGCGCTGCCGCGGCGTACCTGGGTGGTGATGCTGGCCAGCCGCTTGGTGGTCCAGAACGTGGGCGCGTAGTGGTCCTTGCAGGTGGCCGCGGCGCAGCGCTCGGCCAGCGGCGTGTCCGGCCAGTCCTGCGGCCGGTCCAGCACGCAGGCCGAGCCGGGTACGCAGCGGTCCGCGGTGCCGAACAGCACCCGGCCGGCGGCCGGCGCCGCGACGCCCTCGTGCAGGCCGTACTCGATCTGCCGCAGCGTGCCGCCGCGCACGTAGGAGACCGCGGCGTCCTTCTTGTTCCGGCCGTAGGAGTTGGTCTCGGTGTCGTACTGGTAGCGGATCACGTTGCCGTGCCGGTCCACCACCTTGTCGATGTTCCAGCGGTACGCCTGGGTGCAGGAGGAGGCGTCGAAGGTGCCTGCGTGGCAGGGTTCGCCGGCGTCGTCACCGAAGACCGGGACCGTCCACACCGAGCCGGCCGCGGCGGCCGAGCCGAACCAGTACTGGGTGCCGTCCACCGTGGTGATCCGCCAGCACTCGTCCTCGTGCGCCCCGTTGCCGGCGCAGCTGAGCTTCTCGATCCTGGACCCGTCGTCGGCCTTGAGGTGCCAGCCGCGGGTGGCGTCGTGGATGAGCATCCCGCCGCCGCCGTTGAAGGATGCGGTGGCGTTGTCGGACTTCCAGCACAGGTCGCCCACCTGCGGCGGGGTGACGCCGCCCTCGGTGTCCTCGGCGCAGGCGCCGTAGGTGCGCTCCACGAAGCCGAGCGACAGGTCCCAGCCGTCGCCCACCCAGGACGGCTGGTTGTTCGTCACGCTGGTCCGCCCGTCCACTGTGGACGATGCGTAGGCCAGCGACAGTTGGGGTTGCAGGCCGCCCGGCGCCGGCGGCACGCGCAACGGGTACGACCAGCCGAAGTCGCCGGACTGCGCCGAGACGTTCCAGGTGGCCGAGGGCGACAGCGAGGTCGCGGTGGGGACGCCGCCGCCGTCCGGGGCGGTGCCGCCGGGCTGGTCGCCGTGCAGCGCCCGGTTGCTGGCTTCGTCCGGCGCGCGGCCGGCCATGGGTTGGGAGGACACCGCGACCGGCGCGGTGCCGGGCAGCGGCACCGACGGGCCGCCGGCCGCCGCGGCGGCGCTGCCCGGCACCGC
>Ga0081455_10001879_pt1 | contig 25266 bp, 24 predicted proteins | sample TabmetS3T2R1_FD_70207 | JGI IMG/M metagenome (GOLD analysis project Ga0081455, IMG submission 70207) | Tabebuia heterophylla rhizosphere microbial communities from the University of Puerto Rico - S3T2R1 | ecosystem: Host-associated > Plants > Roots > Rhizosphere ...
CGCGCTGTTCGGGATCACTCGGCTCCGCCATCCGGCGCGATGGCTGCTGCTCCTCTATCCCGCGTTCATGTCGGTGACCTTGGTCTACACCGGCGAGCACTACGTCGTCGACGTGCTCGCCGGCTACTGCGCCGCCGGCATCGTCATGCTGGCCGCGTCGGCGTGGGAGCGCTGGCGCGCCGCTCGATCATTAGCGAGTACGTGAGGACGACGAGTCCGCCGGCGGCGAGCCCGACACCGACCCATGACGGCGCGGTGTAGCCCCATCCGACGGCGATCACGAGACCGCCGAGCCAGGCTCCGAGTGCGTTCGCGGCGTTGAGAGCCGCGTGGTTGAGCGTGGCCGCGAGCGTCTGCGCATCGTCGGCGACGTCCATCAGCCGTACTTGCAGACCGAGCACGAGGACCGACGCGGCGACCGCCATCAAGAAGAGCGCGATCGACGCCGTGACCGCGTTGTGCGCGGCGACCGTGAAGACGGACAGGAGGACCCCCATCGAGATCAGGCTGCCGACCAGCGACCGGCGCACCGACCGATCGACCAGCCGCCCGCCGAGGACGATGCCGACCACCATGCCGAGGCCGTACGACGCCAGGATGATCGGCATCCACTTGGAGTCCAGACCGGCCAGGTCGGTCATCGTCGGCGCGATGTAGCTGTACATCGCGAACATGCCGCCGAAGCCCACGGTCCCGACGCCGAGCGTCAGCCAGACCTGGCGCTGCCGCAGGGCACCGAGCTCGCGTCGAGCAGTCGCGTCGAGACAGGGCGGCTGATGGGGTACCCAGGTGAGCAACGCGGCCGTCGTCACGACGCCGATCAGCGCGATCGCGACGTACGCACTGCGCCAGCCGGCCCGCTGACCGAACCAGGTCGCGGCCGGCACGCCGACGACGTTCGCGATCGGGAGGCCGAGCATCGAGCCGGCGATGGCGCGGGCCCGCCTGGCCTCTGCCACGAGCGACGCCGCCACGAGCGCCGCGACGCCGAAGTAGGCCCCGTGGGGCAGCCCGGCGACGAACCGGGCCGCGATCAGCCCGAACTCCCCCTGCGCCGCGGCGGTCGCCAGGTTGCCGATCCCGAACAGGACCATCAGACCCATCAGCATGGCCCGGCGCGGCAGCTTGGCGCCGACCACCGCGATGAGCGGGGCGCCGACGACGACACCGAGCGCGTACGCCGAGATCGCGTGGCCGGCCGTCGGGATCGACAGACCCAGTCCGTCGGCGATGTCCGGCAGCAGGCCCATCGTGACGAACTCGGTGGTCCCGATCGCGAAGCCGCCGAGCGCCAGGGCCGCGATCGCGATGTTCACGCGGGTACGCGACATGGAGGCGACCTGCTCGCGGGTCTCGGTCACTGCGCCTCCTCCGTCGCTTCGCCCGGCCAGTCTGCAAGATCCCGCAGCGACACACCCAGTCACGACCCGACTAGGGTGGCCAGCCGTGTCCGTCTCGTCATCGTCACCGGCGTCATCGTCAGCGGCATCGACAGTCTCCGGCTGGGAGCCGAAACCGCCGCCGCTGAGTACGCCGTGGACCGCTGACGTCGGGCCCGGCAACGCCCTGCCGGAGTATCCCCGACCGCAGCTGACCCGGCCCCGGTGGATGAACCTGAACGGCGTCTGGCAGTTCGCCCCGGCGGCAAAGGACGAGCCGCCTCCGATCGGCCGGGACCTCGCCGAGCGGATTCTGGTGCCCTATCCGGTCGAGTCGGCGCTCTCGGGCGTCATGCGGAGCGAGGAGCGGCTGTGGTATCGCCGCAGCTTCCGGGTGCCGTCCGAGTGGCGGATCGGCACCGAGCAGCGGTTGGTGCTCCACTTCGGCGCGGTCGACTACGACGCGAAGGTCTGGGTCAACGGAGTACTCGTCGCGACCCATCGTGGCGGCTACACGGGCTTCGACGCCGACATCACCGACACCGTGACGTCGGGCGATCGGCCGCACGAACTGCTGGTGCTGGCCGAGGACCTGACCGACGCGACCTGGCAGCCGGTGGGCAAGCAGCGCCGCGAGCCCGACCGAGGCATCTTCTACCAGGGCAGTTCGGGCATCTGGCAGACCGTCTGGATGGAGCCGGTACCGACCGTCCACGTCACGAGGCTCGACATGACCCCCGACCTCGACGCCGAGGCTCTCCGGCTGACCGTACGGGTCTCCGGCGCGACGACCGAGCCGGTGACGGCCGAGGCGCTCGACGGCGAACGCCTCGTCGGCAGCGTCACGGGCCCGGCCGATCAAGAGCTCGCGCTGTCAGTACCGAGTCCCGAGCTGTGGTCCCCGGACCGGCCGTTCCTCTACACGCTTGTGGTCCGGGTAGCCGACGGCGAAGGAGGTGGCGAGGGCGATGGCGAACGGGACACCGAGGATGTCGACGAGGTCCACTCGTACTTCGGGATGCGCGAGATTGGGATCGCCCAGGACGCTGACGGCCGACCGCGGATCGGTCTCAACGGCGAGATCCTGTTCAACCTGGCGACGCTGGACCAAGGCTTCTGGCCGGACGGACTGCACACCGCGCCGACCGATGCGGCGCTTCGCTTCGACCTGGAGCAGCACAAGGTCCTGGGCTTCAACGCCGTCCGCAAGCACATCAAGGTCGAACCCGACCGCTGGTACTACTGGGCCGATCGGCTCGGCCTCCTCGTCTGGCAGGACATGCCGTCGCCCAAGCTCGGCAAGGTCCCGAAGGGTCCGTGGCGCGACCAGTTCGAGGCCGAGCTGCGCGAGCTGATCTGCACGCACCGGAGCTGGACGTCGATCGTCGCCTGGGTGCCGTTCAACGAGGGCTGGGGCGAGTGGAGCCGCAAGGCCACCGGCCGGATCGCCGGCGAGGTGAAGGCCCTCGACCCGAGTCGGCTCGTCAACGCCCACAGCGGGTTCAACCTGCCCGACTCGCGCGGCGACTCCGGAGCCGGCGACGTCATCGACCTGCATGCCTACGTCGGCCCCGCGACGCCGGAGCCCGACGACCGCCGGGTCGCGATCGACGGCGAGCACGGTGGCTTCGGGCTGCGGGTCGAGGGCCACCTGTGGTTCGGCGACGGCCATGCGTACGAGATGACCGACAGCGTCGCCGAGAACACCCGGCGCTACGTCGAGAACCAGCGCGACCTGCTCGCCGCGATCGAGCGATCCGGGCTGTCGGCGGGCATCTACACCCAGATCACCGACGTCGAGCACGAGGTCAACGGCTTGCTGACCTACGACCGCCGGGTCCGCAAGCTCGACTTCGACGAGGTACGCGCCGTCAACGAGCAGGTCATCGCGACCCGACCCGAGCGCTAGGCGGAGTCGCCCGGCTCGAAGGCCTTCGACATCGCGTCGGAGTCGAAGGCCTCGAAGTTGGTCTCGTTGAGGCTGTACCAGTTGCCCCAGGGGTCGCGGAAGACGGCCTCGACGCCGTACGGCCGGTCGGACGGCTCCTGGAGGAACTCGACGCCGCGCGCGGAGTACTCCTCGTAGGTCTTGCGGCAGTCGTCGGTGTTCCAGGCGCCGACGCCCAGCGCGCCCTTGGCCACCAGACTCAAGATCGTGGCGGCGGTCTCCTCGTCGTGCATCGGCGGACCGGGGACGGCGAGGTTGAGCTGGAACATCGGGTCGGCCGGCGGTCCGACCGTGATCCATCGGAAGCCGTTGTCCATGCGGACGTCGAACCGCTCCTCGAATCCGAGCTTCTCGACGAACCAGGCCTTCGCCTCGTCGGCGTCGGGCACGTACACACTGGCGACACCCAGCTTGGTGATCATCTGTCTCTCCTTCGCGTCGGGCTGTGCCACGACGCTAGCCAGCCGAGACCGGTCCGAGCTTCTCCGTCGTTGCGCACTTCGGATGACCCGGTTGAGGGCGGCCCCACATGAGGACGTAGCAGCCCGGGATCGGAGGCGGCGCGTCGCGGTGCGCCGCCCGCTGGAACTCCGACGGCGACTGCCCGGTCAGCTCGCGGAACCGGATGCTGAACGAGCCGAGGCTCGAGAACCCGACCAGGTGGCAGACCTCCGTCACGGTCAGGTTCACCGACCGCAGCAGCTCCTGCGCCCGCTCGATCCGGCGCCGGGTGAGATAGCGGCCGGGGCTCTCTCCGTACGCGGCGCCGAAGGCTCGGACGAAGTGATAGCGCGAGTAGCCCGCCGTACGAGCGATCGCGTCGAGGTCGAGCGGCTCGGCGTACTGGGCGTCCATCAGGTCACGGGCCCGGCGGAGCGACGTCACGTCGCGATGACGGACCGGATCGCCGACGCGATCGGCCGCCCGCCGGACACCAGCTCCAGTGTCTTGCGCGCCGTTCGCGGCTCATCGAGCATCGCGACGAGCACGGCGGCGACGTCGTCTCGCGGAACCTCGCCGTAGCCCACCGACGCTCCGAGGCGGACCAGCCCGGTGCCCGGCTCGTTGGTCAACCGTCCCGGCCGCAGGATCGTCCAGTCGAGATCCCGGGACCGAAGGTCCTTGTCGGCGGCGGACTTGGCGCGGAGGTAAGCGCCGTAGGCCGGGTCGACCCGGGGCGGCGGCGCCTCGTCGGCACGGATCGCCGACACCATCAGATAGCGCCGCACCTCGGCCTTCTCCGCCGCGTCGGCGAGTAGGACCGCGGCGGCCCGGTCGACGGTGTCCTTGCGGGCAACGCCGCTGCCGGGTCCGGCGCCGGCCGCGAACACCACCGCATCGGCATCGGCATCGGCGAGATGACCGGCGACCTCGTCGAGCGTGGCGGTCTCGAGGTCGCAGAGGAAGGCCGCCGATCCGGTGGCCTCGACGTCGGCGATGTGGTCCGGGTTGCGCACGAGACCGGCGACCACGTCATCGCGCTCGGTGAGCAATCGCTCCAGACGGAGCCCGATCTGACCGTGTCCCCCTGCGATGACGACTCGCATGATCCCACCGTCCCCTTCCCGAGTGTCGGTGGTGCTTAGCTGAGCTTAGCCGCCAAGTTGTCGTCGAGGGCAGCCAAGAACTCCTCGGTCGAGAGCCAAGGAGTGTCGCCGCCGACGAGTACGGCCAGGTCCTTGGTCATCTTGCCGCTCTCGACGGTCTCGACGCAGACCTGCTCCAGCGTCTCGGCGAACTCCGTCACCGCGGGCGTGTTGTCGAGCATGCCGCGATGCTTCAGGCCACGGGTCCACGCGAAGATCGACGCGATCGGGTTCGTCGACGTCTTCTCGCCGCGCTGGTGCTGGCGGTAGTGGCGCGTGACGGTGCCGTGCGCGGCCTCGGCCTCGACCTTGCCGTCCGGGGTCATGAGCACCGACGTCATCAGGCCGAGCGAGCCGAAGCCCTGCGCCACGGTGTCGGACTGCACGTCGCCGTCGTAGTTCTTGCAGGCCCAGACGTAGCCGCCCTCCCACTTCAGCGCCGCCGCGACCATGTCGTCGATAAGCCGGTGCTCGTAGGTCAGACCGGCCGCTTCGAAGTCGGCCTTGAACTCGGAGTCGAAGACCTCCTGGAACAGGTCCTTGAACCGACCGTCGTAGGCCTTGAGGATCGTGTTCTTCGTCGACAGGTAGACCGGGAAGCCGCGCTGCAGCCCGTAGCGCAGCGACGCGCGGGCGAAGTCCCGGATCGAGTCGTCGAAGTTGTACATGCCGAGAGCCACGCCACCGCCGGAGAAGTTCGCGACGGCGAACTCCATCGGCTCGCCGCCGTCGTCGGGCGTGTAGGTCACCGTGACCTTGCCCGGACCCGGCACGACGAAGTTCTGCGCCTTGTACTGATCACCGTGCGCGTGTCGCCCGATCACGATCGGCTTGGTCCACCCGGGCACCAGACGCGGGATGTTGGAGATCACGATCGGCTCCCGGAAGATCACGCCGCCCAGGATGTTGCGGATCGTGCCGTTCGGCGACAGCCACATCTTCTTGAGCCCGAACTCCTCGACCCGTGCCTCGTCGGGCGTGATCGTGGCGCACTTGACGCCGACGCCGTGCTCCTTGATCGCCTTCGCGGCATCGACGGTGACCTGGTCCTCGGTCGCGTCCCGGTGCTGGATGCTCAGGTCGTAGTACTTCAGGTCGATGTCGAGATAGGGGTGGATCAGCCGGTCCTTGATGAACTGCCAGATGATCCGGGTCATCTCGTCGCCGTCGAGCTCGACGACCGGGTTGGCCACGTTGATCTTGGACATGCGCGACGCTCTCCTGCCGGACGGTAGATTGCTTGACGTCAAGATATCTCATGCGCCAGGACATTCGGCCGTCCGGGTGGGAGAGGCCGCTCGCGCCGGTGCCGTCAGCTCTCGGTCAGCAGCGTCAACAAGACGAGCACCAGCGTCGCCGCGGCGAACAGCCCGTGCCCGAAGACGAAGGCGAGCGGGAAGTGTTGCTCCGGCGGCGCGTCGGCGGTGGTCTCCTCTTTTCGCAGGCCGCCACCGGCGATCCAGCGGGCGAACATCGTGAACCCGAGGAGGGCGACGACGAGGATGATCACGAACGCCGTCCAGGCCAGGCCGTCGGAGTCGTTACCGAGGTAGATGATCCACAGGACGAGGCCGACCGCGGCCAGCAGCCCGTGTCCGAAGATCAGGGGCGGCCGCAGCCGGCTGCTCGAGCCCCCGCCGCCGCGCCGCAGCCAGATGCCGAGCATGCCGAAACCGCCCAGCGCCGCCACGATCCATGTCACCAATGCTGCGATCTCCATCGCACAGCTCCTTAGTCGAGTCGATCCCCGTCGTCCGTCTACGGTTGATGCCCGGCGAGCTGATCCTGTTCGTCGGCGACTCGTACGCCGTAGCGATAGGCGAGCTCACCGCCGAGAAAGCCGCCCACCGTGAGCACCGCGAGCGCCACCAGCGACAGAGCCAGATAGCCGTCCGAGGTCCCGTCGGCCGGTGCCGGCTGGTCACGACGGAGCAGCCAGGCGATCGCGAACAACGTGGTGGCACTGAGGGTGCAGGACAGGTGGATCAGCGCGATCCGCCAGGCGCGGGTGTGAGGCGCGATGCCGATCAGGTCGAAGAAGCCGATCGAGCCGGCGGCCAGAGCGCCGAGGACTCCCAGCCCGAGCAACCACCAGGCGGCGTGGGACGCCGTGGCCTGGTCGTCGACGAACCGGGAGGCGATGTCCAAGACGACGCTCGCCACCCAAGCGCCGATCGGGACAGTGACCAGCGCAGGGTGCAGAGGGTGGCCGTAGGGGCCGGCCAGCAGTGTGGTCGGCCGCTTGGCGTTACGCAGTTCGCGATCCATCACACCATCCAGATTTCAACAACGATTCTTGTCTAAATTCACCGTGGAGGCAATGCCTGGGCCGACCGGAGTACGCGACCGGGACGATGCCTTGCTAGCGTCCGAGCCGACCCGTCGAAACGACGCGAGGAGAACCCGTGAGCGCCACCCCCGTCAAAGTCGCCGTCACCGGTGCGGCCGGACAGATCGGCTACAGCCTGCTCTTCCGGATCGCGGCCGGAGACCTCCTCGGGCCGAACACCCCGATCGAGCTGCGACTGCTCGAGATCACTCCGGCGCTGCCGGCCCTCGAAGGGGTCGTCATGGAGCTCGACGACGGCGCGTTCCCCAACCTGGCCGGGATCGAGACGAGCGACGATCCCAACGTGGCGTTCGACGGCGCCAGCATCGCGCTGCTCGTCGGAGCCCGGCCGCGTACGAAGGGCATGGAGCGCAGCGATCTCCTCGAGGCCAACGGCGCGATCTTCACCGGCCAGGGCAGGGCGATCAACGACCACGCGGCCGACGACATCCGGGTCACGGTGACCGGCAACCCGGCCAACACCAACGCGCTGATCGCGATGTCCAACGCCCCCGACATCCCCCCGGAGCGGTTCGCCGCCCTCACCCGGCTCGACCACAACCGGGCGCTGGCACAGCTCGCGAGGCGGACGGGCGCTCCCGTCGCCGCGATCCGGCGCCTGACGATCTGGGGCAATCACTCCGCGACGCAGTATCCCGACGTCTTCCACGCCGAGGTCGACGGGAAGCCCGCGACCGACCTGATCGGCGACCAGAGCTGGCTCGAGAAGGAGTTCATCCCGACCGTCCAGAAGCGCGGCGCCGCGATCATCGAAGCCCGTGGCGCCTCGTCGGCGGCCTCCGCGGCAGCGGCGACGATCGACCACACCCGCGACTGGCTGTCCGTGACGCCGGCCGGCGACTGGGTGTCGATGGCGGTCCGGTCGGATGGGTCGTACGGCGTGCCCGAGGGTCTGATGTCGTCGTTCCCGGTCACCTGCGCCGACGGTCGGCACGAGATCGTGACCGGTCTCGAGATCAACGAGTTCTCGCGTACCCGGATCGACGTCAGCGCCCAGGAGCTGGCCGACGAGCGCGACGCCGTCCGAAGCCTGGGGCTGATCGGCTAGCCCGGGCCTACGGCTGGTCGGGGACGATGGCCGCGAGTACGACCAGGGCGATGCCGAGCGTCAGCATGATGATCACGTCGGTGGCGCGTCGTCGCACCCGCAACAGCCCTGACGTCTTCTCGGGTATCACGGCCCGACCCACACCGGCGGCGACCAGCCCACCGCCGCAGACGCCGACGCCGGTACGCCAGGACCCGAGAGCGACGAGCGCCAGGCCAATGAGGGTAGTGACCACGACAGCGCTGTAGAGCACGCTCCCGAACGACGGTCGGAGCGCCCGGTTCATTCAGGGAGCGTCCGTTCGGCAGCCTCGACGACGTTGGCGAGCAGCATGGCGCGAGTCATCGGGCCGACGCCGCCGGGGTTCGGCGACACCCAGCCGGCGACCTCGCGGACGTCCTCGGCGACGTCGCCGATGATGCCCTTGCCCTCCGGGCCGCGGCTGACTCCGACGTCGAGTACTGCCGCACCCGGCTTGACCATGTCCCCCGTGACCAGACCGGGCTTGCCGGCGGCCGCGACGACGATGTCGGCCGCGCGCGTGTGGGCGGCCAGGTCGCGCGTGCCGGTGTGACACAGGGTCACCGTGGCGTTCTCGCTCTTGCGCGTGAGCAGCAGGCCGAGCGAGCGTCCGACCGTCACGCCACGGCCGATCACGCAGACGTCGGCGCCGGCGATCTCGACGTCGTGACGACGCAGCAGCTCGACGATGCCGCGTGGTGTGCAGGGCAGCGGCGCCGGCCGGCCGAGCGCCAGCCAGCCCAGATTGATCGGGTGCAGCCCGTCGACGTCCTTGGCCGGGTCGACCATCTCGAGGATCGCGAACTCATCGATGTGGTCCGGCAGCGGCAGCTGGACGATGTAGCCGGTGCAGCTCGGGTCGGCGTTGAGCTTCGCGAGATGGGTCTCGAGCTCGTCCTGGCCCACGTCGGCGGGCAGGTCGACCCGGATCGACTCGATCCCGACCTCGACCGAGTCGCGATGTTTGCCCGCGACGTACCACCCGCTACCTGGGTCGTCACCGACCAGGACGGTTCCCAGGCCGGGTGTCACGCCAGCCGCACGGAGGCGCGTGACACGCTCCCGCAGCTCGCCCTTGATCGTTGCCGCCGTTGCTTTGCCGTCGAGTATCCGGGCTGTCACGGAGCGACAGTCTGCCATGGGCCACACGGCCGTACGCCGAGGGCAGTCCGGGGAGCCGCGATCAGTGGAAGAAGTGGCGAGCACCGGTGAGGTACATGGTGAGGCCGGCCTCCTGCGCGGCGGCCACGACCTCCTCGTCCCGCATCGACCCGCCGGGCTGGACGACGGCCCGGACCCCGGCGTCGACCAGTTCGAGCAGTCCGTCGGCGAAGGGGAAGAAGGCGTCGGAGGCGGCCACCGCACCGTCGGCCCGGTCACCGGCACGGGTCACGGCGAGCCGGGCGGAGTCGACCCGGTTGACCTGCCCCATGCCGACCCCGACGGTGGCACCTTCGGCGGCGAGCACGATCGCATTGGACTTCACGGCCCGGCAGGCCCGCCAGGCGAAGGCGAGATCGGCGAAGGTGGCGTCGTCGGCCGGCACCCCCGACGCCAGGGTCCACGACCCCGGGTCGTCGCCGTCGGCCTCGATCGTGTCCTGTGACTGCATCAGCAGGCCGCCGGACACGTCGCGCGTCTCGATGCCGGGAGCCGGCGCGCCCGGGCACCGGAGGATCCGGATGTTCTTCTTCCTCGACAGGATCTCGAGTGCGCCGTCCTCGTACGCCGGCGCGCAGATGACCTCGGTGAAGATCTCGGCCACCCGCTCGGCCATCGCGACGGACACCGGCCGGTTCGCCGCGATGACGCCGCCGAAGGCCGAGACCGGGTCGCAGTCGTGGGCTCGCTGGTGCGCCTGGCCCACGGTGTCGCCCACCGCGATGCCACAGGGGTTGGCGTGCTTGATGATCGCGACGGCCGGCTCGTCGAAGTCGTACGCGGCTCGCCGGGCGGCGTCGGTGTCGACATAGTTGTTGTACGACATCTGCTTGCCGTGCAACTGCTCGGCCTGCGCGATCCCCGTCGCCCCTTCGAATTTATAGAGCGGTGAGCGATAGAGCGCCGCGCGCTGGTGCGGGTTCTCGCCGTAGCGCAGCACCGACGCGCGATCCCACGTGGCGCCGCGCCAGGCCGGAAAGCCACTGCCCTCACTCGTGTCGGTCAGCACATTGCCCATCCACGACGCGACGGCGACGTCATAGGTCGCGGTGTGGACGAACGCCTCCGCCGCCAGCCGCTGCCGCTCGACTCGCGTGAAGCCGTCGGACCGGACCGCCGCCAGCACGTCGTCATAGCGCTCCGGCGATACCACGATGGCGACGTTCGCATGGTTCTTCGCCGCCGCCCGGACCATCGACGGCCCACCGATGTCGATCTGCTCGACGCACTCCTCCGGAGTCGCGCCGGACATCACGGTGTCGACGAACGGATAGAGGTTGCACACCACGAGGTCGAAGGCCTCGATCTCGAGCTCGGCGAGCTGCTGGCGATGGGACTCTCGCCGCCGGTCGGCCAGGATCCCCGCGTGCACCCGTGGATGAAGCGTCTTGACCCGCCCGTCGAGGCACTCGGGGAATCCCGTCACCTGCTCGACCGTGGTCACCGGGATGCCGGCGCCGGCGATCTGAGCCGCCGTCGAGCCGGTCGACACGATGGCGACGCCGGCTTCGTGCAGGCCCTGGGCCAGCTCGGCCAGCCCGGCCTTGTCGTATACCGAGATCAACGCTCGGCGGATCGCCAGCCGCCCGTTGTCCGGCATCGCGGAATCAGCCACGTCCGATCGCCACCCTTCTGCCTTCGATGCGATATCCCTCGCGCACCAGCTGCCCCACGGTCTCCACGAGCATCACCTGTTCCCGGCCCTTGATCCGCGCATGCAGGGTGTCGACGTCGTCGTCGGCCAGCACCGGGACGGCGACCTGGGCGATGATCGGCCCGGCGTCCACCCCGTCGTCGACCGCGAACAGCGTGGCCCCCGTGACGCGTACGCCATGGGCCAACGCGTCCCGCGGCGCGTGCATGCCCGGGAACGAGGGCAACAGGGCCGGATGCGTGTTGACCACCTTGCCGCCGAATCGCTCGAGGAACGCCGATCCCATCAGCTTCATGAAGCCGGCCAGCACCACCAGGTCCGGCTCGTAGGTGGCGACCGTGGCCGTCATCTCCCGGTCCCATTCGGCCCGGGTGTCGTGATCGCGTACCCGGTGCACGAACGTCGGTACGCCGGACCGCTCGGCTCGCGCCAGGCCTTCGATGCCCTCGCGGTCGGCCCCCACGGCGACGACGCGAGCGGAGTACGCCGGGTCGCCACACGCGTCGAGGAGGGCCTGCAGGTTCGTACCCGCGCCGGAGACCAGGACGACCAGTCGCGCCGGTCGTGAGTCCGGGGGATCGAAGGTCTGTGACAACTGCGGAAGCCTCGACTTGTCCGTGGGGCGAAGGCCGATCACACGATAGCCAGCGAACCGTCCAGTCCGGTGCTCAGGTCGCCTCGCGTCGCCCGGCCAGCACCCGAGCGGCGATGCCGCCGAGCAGACCGCCGATGCCCAGGGCGGCGACCGAGACGGCCAGGCAGCCGAGGACGTCAGGTCCGACGCCGGCCATCCGACCCGGGCCGATCGCACCGCCGCTGATCGCGACCAGCCCGGCGACGAGCAACCCGGAGCAGACGCCGGCCAGCGCACCCCGCAGCGCGGCGCGGTCGTAGCCGTACACGGGGTAGTGACGAACCGCCATCATCCCGGCGATCACGCCGCAGACCAGCGGGATCGCGGCCAGTGCGGAGAGCGCGGCCGGCTGGGTGCCGGGATCAGGGACGGCGGCGAGCCACGGAACGGCGGGCATCGGGCCGACCGACACCTCCGACAGCGTCACCGACGTACCGGTGCCGATCGACAATCCGGGGCCGAGCAGCACGGCGACGGCGAACAGGACGACATTGGGGAGCACCGCGACGCTGACGAGGACGAGCAGCAGGCCGCCCACGAGACCCGGATCCAATCCCACCAGCAGCTCGCGCAGTGCCCCCAGATGGATGAGGAGGGAGGCGACCAGCGCGAGGGTCGCGCAGCCCAGCAGGCTCAGCGCACCGGACACGGCACCGAGCCACGAGGCACGCACGTCGTCCGGCACCGACCCGAGCAACGTGTCGAGGTCGTCGAGCTGACTCGCCGCCCCGATCGCGGCCGCACCCACGGTGAGGACCGCCGATACCGCCAGGGCGCGGACCAGAATCGGCTCGGCGCCCGGCTGGGAGGCCAGCATCGCCACACCGAGCACACTGACGGTGTACGCAGCCGCATAGGTCGCGGCGACGGTAGCGGCCTCGACCGGTCGGGTCGCCTGGGAGCTGCGGGCCGCCCAGCGGCCGGCCCGCAGGCACAGCCAGCCGACTGCCAACGTCAGCCCGAGCGGGATCACCTCGATCGTGCCGGCGTCGACCCGCAGGCCGCTGCCGTGACCGAGCAGCCAGGCGTCGGCACCGACCCGGAGCGCATCGGTCATCGAGCCACCGGTGCCGACCAGCCAGCCCACGACCGCCAATCCCATCGCGGCCACGACGCCGGCAGCCGCCATCGCGAGTCCGGCCACCGCCCCCGTCAGCCAGCCGGGCGCCGGGGCGACGTCGGCTCCGTCCGGAGACGGGCGCGAGGCGGTACGGCTCAGAAGGTCGACCATGATGCGTCCATCGTCACCCGGTGCCCCGGCCGCGTGACGGTTGCCACGCCGAGCGTCCCGGCTTTGGCATCGGGGATGTCGTCCACTAACGTCAGGACGACGTGTGACCGCACCGCACTGAACCGAGGAGACGTGGATGACACGGGTCGACGAATTCGACGCGTTCTACCACGACTCGCGACGGCAAGTGCTGCACCAGACGTACGCGGTCACCGGTGATCTCACGGCCGCGATCCTGGCGGTCCAGGACGCCTACGCCCATGCCTGGCAGCACTGGCCCAAGCTGCGCCACAGCGATCCGCTGTCGCAGGTCCGGCCGGAGGCGATGCGGCTGGCGACGCTCCGCCGCGGGACCAACCTGCTGCGCCGGAAACGGCAGGCCGACACCGACACCCAGCTCCTCACGGCGTTGGCGGCCCTGAGCTCCAGCGACCGGCGGCTCGTCATTCTGCAGACCGCCGGCGGACTCGACATCGCCGCCGCCGCGCGCGAGGTCGGTCTGACCGCCGATCACGCCGTCGAGGCCACCGACCGCGCCGTCACCGAGCTCGAGGACTCCCTCGACGCCTCGACCGGGCAGATCGAGCGCCGGCTCGAAGGCCTGCGCCGCATCACCGACGCCGCGTCGCTGCCACGTGCGTCGGTCATCCGCCGGTCCGGCACCCGCCGCAAGCACCGCAACACGATCGTCGCAGTCGCCACGTCGGCCGCCCTCGTCGCGGGCGCGGGCTACCTCGTCACGGCGCCCGCCGACGGCCGGGCCGACGACCTGCATCCCAAGCGGCAGCAGATCGTCCGCGAAGGCGCCACCGACCAGGAGACGATCGGAGCCACCGAGGAACAACTGCTCAGCGCCCCACAGGTCACCGAGCTCGACCCCAATCTCCCGTGGAAGGAGACGGGCACGTCGACCAACCTGGACGAGCTCCAGCCGTACGCCACCTGCGCGCAGGCGCGCTACGGCACGACGAAGCTGCGCCAGGCCTACGTCCGCGGCTTCAAGGCGGGCGGCAAGACCCAGCAGACCGCCGTGGAGGCGATCGAGGTCGCCCGCACCAAGGCGGCGGCTGCGCACTCCTACGCCCGGCAACTGCATTGGTACGCCGGCTGCCAGGTGCCTCGGGTCCAGCTGCTCGGCGCCTACACGGCCAACCGCAACGGCACCGATCTCCGCATCATCCAGCTGCGCAAGTGGTCCGACCCGGTCCGCACGATCACCGTCGGCATCTCCCGGTCCGGCTTCGTCACGTCGACCTTCGTGCATCAGATCGACGAACCTCGAGGACCGGGGCTGGAGCCGTTCTCCGAGCTCGTCGACATCTCCCTCGGCCTGCTGTGTGGCAACACCGGCGGGGAATGTCAGTTCACCAAGAGTGTTCGCTCGGTCGCGCCGCCGGTGCTCCAGCCCCCGGGCTTCCTCGGCGCCGTCGACCTGCCGCCGGTCGCCAACCTCGCCAAGGTCTGGGTCCCGACCAAAGCGGTCCGGATGAAGCAGAATCCGTCGGCCACGACCTGTGACGACGCCCAGTACACCGGGAAGGGCGTGAGCGGCGTCCGCGCCCGCTTCTACGTGGTCCCGGAGGCCAAGCAGCTTCCTGAGACGTTCGGGATCAGCGAAACCATCGCGACGTTCCGCACCCAGAAGGGCGCGGAAGCGTACCTGAAACGTCTGGAGAAGCGGTTCCGGACCTGCTCGGACCGCAAGCTCACCGCCCGGGTACGCGGGCCGTCTCGGATCGCCCAGGGTCCGGTGAGGGTACGGACGTGGTGGTTGTCCATCGAGACCACGAGCGACAAGGAAGTGGAGTACCGCGTCGCGCTGGTCCGCAACGGCAACCGCATCGCCCACCTCATGTTCAGCCCAGTCGGCAAGTTCGACATCGCGCGCCAGGCCTGGAACGCACTCGGCGTGCGCGCCGGACATCGCCTCAGCGAGCTGAAGTAGCGCCCCGCTCGCCGGCTACTGCGAGGTGACGATCTCCCGCATCAGGCGAGCGGTCTCCGACGGTGTCTTGCCGACCCGGACGCCGGCCGCCTCGAGGGCCTCCTTCTTGGCCTCGGCCGTGCCGGACGAGCCGGAGACGATCGCGCCGGCGTGGCCCATCGTCTTGCCCTCGGGAGCGGTGAACCCCGCGACGTAGCCGACGACCGGCTTGGAGACGTTGGCCCGGATGAAGTCGGCGGCCCGCTCCTCGGCATCGCCGCCGATCTCGCCGACCATGATGATCGCGTCGGACTCCGGATCGTCCTGGAACGCCTGGAGGCAGTCGATATGGGTGGTCCCGATGATCGGGTCGCCGCCGATGCCCACCGACGTGGTGAAGCCGATGTCGCGCAGCTCGTACATCAGCTGGTAGGTCAACGTCCCGGACTTGCTCACCAGGCCGATCCGGCCGGCCCCGGTGATGTCGGACGGGATGATGCCGGCGTTGGACTTGCCCGGGGAGGCGATGCCGGGGCAGTTGGGGCCGATGATGCGCGAGGTGCCGGTGCGCTGCGAGTGGGCCAGCGCCCAGGCGGTGTCGTGGACCGGAACGCCTTCGGTGATGACGACGATCAAGGGCATGCCGGCGTCGATCGCCTCGACCATGGCGTCCTTGGTGAACGCGGGCGGCACGAAGAGCACCGAGACGTCGGCGCCGGTCTCCTTCATCGCCTCCTCGACGGAGCCGTACACCGGGAGGCTGGTGCCGTCTCTGCTGCCGTCATCGAAGGCGACCGAGGTGCCGGCCTTGCGGGCGTTGACGCCGCCGACGACCGCACTGCCGGCGGCCAGCATCCGGCGGGTGTGCCGCTGGCCCTCGGAGCCGGTCATGCCCTGGACGATGATCTTGCTCTGCTCGTTGAGGAAGATGGCCATGAGTCCGCTCCTTACTTCGCCGCCGCCAGCTCGGCAGCACGCCGGGCGGCCCCGTCCATCGTGTCGACCATCTCGATGATGTCGTGCTCGGCATCGGCGAGGATCCGCCGACCCTCCTCGGCATTGTTGCCGTCGAGTCGTACGACCAGGGGCTTGGTGATCTCCTCGCCCCGGTTCTCGAGCATCTCGATCGCGGCCACGATGCCGTTGGCCACCGCGTCGCAGGCGGTGATGCCACCGAAGACGTTGACGAACACGGCGCGTACGTCGGGGTCTCCGACCACGATCTCGAGCCCGTTGGCCATCACCTCGGCGCTGGCGCCGCCGCCGATGTCGAGGAAGTTCGCCGGTTGCACGCCGCCGAAGTCCTCACCGGCGTACGCCACCACGTCGAGCGTGCTCATGACGAGTCCGGCGCCGTTGCCGATGATGCCGACCGTGCCGTCGAGCTTGACGTAGTTGAGGTCCTTCTCCTTGGCGGCCGCCTCCAGCGGATCGTCCGCGGTGCGGTCGACGTAGTCCGCATGGTCGGGATGCCGGAAGTCGGCGTTGTCGTCGACCGTGACCTTGCCGTCGAGCGCGTCGAGGCGCCCGTCGCCGAGCCGGCCGAGCGGGTTGACCTCGACGAGCGAGGCGTCCTCGGAGACGAAGCAGTCCCAGAGCCGGCCGATCATCGCGGTCGCCTGGTCGGCCAGCTCCGCCGGGAACTTCGCGGTCGTCACGATCTCCCGGGCCTTGGCCTCGTCGACGCCGGTGACCGGGTCGATCGGGATCTGCGCGACCGCGTCCGGGTTGGTGCGCGCCACCTCCTCGATCTCCACGCCGCCCTCGACGCTGGCGATGCAGAGGTACGCCCGGTTGGCCCGGTCGACCAGGAACGAGAAGTAGTACTCCTCGGCGATGTCGACCGCCGGGACGACGAGGACCCGCTTGACCGTGTGGCCCTTGATGTCCATGCCGAGGATCTCGCCGGCTCGAGCAGCCGCCTCGTCCGGGTCGGCCGCGAGTTTGACGCCACCGGCTTTGCCCCGGCCGCCGGTCTGGACCTGGGCCTTGACGACGACCCGGCCGCCGATCCGCTCGGCGGCGGCCCGCGCCTCGTCGGCCGTCTCGGCGACGACGCCGGGAGTGAGCGGAACATCGTGCTTGGCGAAGAGTTCCTTGGCCTGGTACTCCATCAAATCCACGAGCTGCCGTCCTTCGCGACTCGACCGGTCCGAAATCCCCTGGGGAGCCTAACGTCTCAGGTTCGGGGTCCCGCGTGGAGATCCGGTCCGCGGGGGTACGGGTCGCGCTGAGCCGTCTCATGCTTGCGGACGGCACCCCGATGCAAGACGCTCGTCACCATGGAGACTCACTCCGTCACCTCGACAGACGTCACCCTGTCCGCCCGCGACTGGCCCCACCCGGACGGTCCGACGGTGATCCTGGTGCACGGTTACCCCGACTCGCAGATCGTGTGGGAGCCAGTGGCGAACCAGCTCGCCTGGCAGCACGGCCTGCGGGTGATCACCTACGACGTCCGCGGTGCCGGCCGGTCGACCACGCCGCCGGACCGCCGCGGCTACCGGACCGATCGGCTCATCGACGACCTCGTCGCGGTTCTGGACTACGCCGGTGGTTCTGACGGCGGCGGTATCCACCTCGTCGGACACGACTGGGGCTCGATCCAGCTGTGGGACGCGGTGACGACCGAGGACACCGACGAGCGGCTGAGCGGGCGGTTGCTGTCGTTCACGTCGATCGGCGGACCGTCCCTCGACCACATGGCGTACGTGATGCGGCGGGCGCGCAACGAGCGTGACCTCAACCTGCTCGTACGCCAGGGAATGCACTCGTGGTACGTCTACGCGTTCCAGCTGCCCTGGCTCCCCGAGCAGCTGTGGCGGCGCGCGACCCGGCAGCTGCGGCGCCGGATCGCCGCGACCGAGCACCTCGGCGACGCCCCGCACTGGGGCGAGACCCTGGCCGAGGATGCGTCCAACGGGCTCAACCTCTACCGGGCCAACATCCAGGACCGGATGCGGCACCCCCGGCCGGGCAAGACGAACGTCCCGGTGCAGCTCATCGTGCCGAGGCACGACAACTACGTCGTCCCCGAGGTCTTCGCCGACCTGGAGGAGTTCGTTCCCGAGCTGACCCGGGTCGATGTCGACGGCGGGCACTGGGTGACGGTCCAGCGGCCCGATCTGGTGGCGCGACTCGTCGCCGAGCACGTACGCGCCCACGAGCCGTCGAGGTGACGCCGGCGACGTACGACGGATCGGTCACGACCCTGCGACGGCGGCGCCTGCTCGACCGACTCGCCCACAACATCCTCGCGCTGCCCTCGGACCGGCCCCGGCTCGTGGCGATCGACGGCGTCGACGGCGCGGGCAAGACGATGCTCGCCGACGAGCTGGCGACGGATCTCCGGGCGGCAAGTCGGCCGGTGCTACGGGCGAGCGTGGACGGCTTTCATCGCCCTCGCGCCGAGCGCTACGCCCGGGGCCGCCGGTCTCCGGAGGGCTACTACCTCGACTCCTACGACTATCCGGCCCTGCTGTCGGTGCTGCTCGAGCCGTTCGTCGCGGGTGATCGGGTCAGCCTGGCCGTGTGGGAGCACACCCGCAACGCCCCGGTGCCTCGCCGATGGCAGCCGGTGGATCGCCGGGCCGTTCTGCTCTTCGACGGCATCTTCCTGCACCGTCCGGAGCTGCGCTACCGGTGGGACCTGTCGATCTTCTGCCGCGTCGACCCGGCCACCTCCTGCGCCCGGATGGCCGTCCGTGACGGCACGTCCGCCGACCCGGCCGATCCGGCCAACCGGCGCTACGTCGAGGGTCAGCGCCACTACCTCGACGCCTGCGATCCCGAGGCACTCGCGACGTACGTCGTCGACAACGCCGACCTGGCCGCGCCGTACCTCGTCGAGCGCTAGCCGGCCGGCAGGTGGCGGTCGTACCAGAGCACGATCCGGGTGAGGAAGTCGGTGAGGGCGGGGTGTGACCGTACGCCGTGGCCTTCCTGGGGATAGATCGCGAGCACCGACTCGACGCCGTGGCCGAGGACTGCCTGGTGAAACTCGCGGGCCTGGTCGGGCGGCGTGCACCGGTCCAGTGCGCCCGCGACGTTGAGGCACGGCGTGCGTACCTTGCTCGCCTGCAGCACCGGGCTCCGGGTGTGAACGGTCGTCCCGGGCTGTTCGGGATCGGCCCGCAGGAAGCTGTCGCCCCAGCCGCCGATGTTGCTGGTGAAGGACTGGCTGTACCAGTCGGTGACCGGCGAGATCGGCACCGCAGCGGCGAACCGCTGATCCTGGGTGACCAGCCACGACGACATGAACCCGCCGTAGCTGCCGCCGATCAGGCCGATCCGCGCCGGATCGGCGACGCCGCGATCGACGAGGGCGTCGATGCCCGACCGGATGTCATCGGCGTCGGCACCGCCCATGTCGCCGACGACACGATCGGCGAAGTCCTGCCCACGACCACCGCTGCCTCGCGGGTTCGGGTGGAAGACGGCATAGCCGCGGGACACCAGCAACGGCACGAACGCTGCGCGCATCGACCACATGTTGCGATAGGCCCAGACCGGTCCCCCGTGGACGTGGACGACCAGCGGGTACGGTCCGTCGCCGGCCGGCAGGCACAGGACACCCTCGATCTCGAGGCCGTCGGGAGCCGTCCACGACACCGGCTCGGCGCGGCCGGCGATCGACAGAAGGTAGTCCGTCCCGGGGCTCGCTGTGGAGGCCAGCACCTCGTCCTTCTCGCCACCCATCAGGGCCAGCTGCGGTGGCAGTTGGTAGGCCGACTGCACGACCGCGACCCGACCGTCCTCGGTGAAAGCGCCGTCGGGATACCACATCCCGCCGCAGGACAGGTCGGTCGAGAACACCTCTCTGACCGCGCCGGTCGCGATGTCGACGATCCCGGCGACCGAGTCGAGATGCCGCTGGCCGACGTAGCCCAACCGGTTCGCGTCGATCCACTGCAGCGAGGTCACGTCCGTACCCGCGGTGTCGACGATCGAGGTCGAGCCGGACTCCAGGTCGAGTACGGTCAGGTCGCCGGCGACGATCCATCGGTCGCTACAGACGGCCTGTACGACGCTGGCGTACCGGCCGTCGGGCGACCCGGTCGGCAGTCCGAGCTGGACCTCGCTGTGCAGCGGCTCACGGCTCTCGCCGGATTCGAGATCGATCAGGGTCAGGACCGAGTCGTACCACGCGTCCTCGTCCGGCGCGTCGCAGGTCACCGCCACGAGCCTCGACGGTCCACACCATCCCGCCTCCCAGCAGTTCATCCCGTCCGGCGACACCCGCGACAGCTCGCCCGTGTCGAGTGCGTAGACCCACAGGCTCCGCCACTCCGACTCCGACGCACCACTGTCGACCGCTGGATGCCATGCGGGCAGATCCTCGTGGGCGGCCACGTTGGCGGTCCCGCCCTGGCCGCCGGACAGGGCCGCGCCGAGACCCGCGACTCCGAGCAGCAGCCGTCGGCCGTCGGGCGACCAGTGGGCGAACTCCACGGTCCCGGGCACGGTCGGTGCCGGGACCGCCTCGCCGAACCGGGTGTCCCCGAGGAGATACAGCTGGAACCGTCCCGGCTCGGCCCGATCGGACAGGAACGCCAGGGTCGCACCGTCCGGCGACAGCCGTCCCCATCGGGCCGAGCCAGCACCCGCCGTCAGCGCCGTGAGCTCGCCGTCCTCGACCGCATAGACCACCGTCCGGGGGAGTCCGACCAGCTCGTCGAGCACCGACCCGGTCACCACCACCCGGCCGCCGTCGGCCGACACATGCTGTTCGGCCAACGCATGCGGACGGCCGAAGACGGGTTCGTGCAGCCGCCGCAGGTAGTCCGCGACCGCCTGGTGCTCCGCGGTCTCTCGTACGTCAGTCAGCATTGCTGGAGTCCTTTCAGCCGATGATTCGGGCGGCGCCGTAGCCGCTGGCCAGGAGGTCGCCGCTGTCGAACCGGCCGGGATCGAACTGCGCCATGCCCGGGTGGACGGCGTCGCCGGCGACGAGCGCTGCCACGTGCCACCCGAGGGCGGGACCCAGCTTGAACCCGTGCCCGCTCGACCCGGCGTCGACGTACACCCGGTCGGCGACCTGGCCGATCACCGGCTGCCAGTCCGGGCTGACGTCGTACAGGCTGGCCCAGCCGACGCCCTCCTGGGTTGCGCTGAGCCGAGGGATGCGCCGGCTCGCCGCGGCACCCAGCTCGGCCGACTCGTGCGGGAGGATCTCCTGGTCGAAGTCGTCGGGGTCGACCTGGTCGGTCGGGTCGAGCCAGCCGAGCTGGAAGTGGGTCGTCCCGTCCGGCTTGAAGTAGTACGAGCCCGGGAGGTCGCAGATCAGGTGCGGCAGTGGGGTCACCGGCCCGAAGGCGTACGACGCCACGACGTGGCGCTCGACGATGAGGGGCAGGTCGACGCCGATCTGCCGAAGCAGCGGCCGGGTCCACGGTCCGGCAGCGACCAGCACACGATCCGCCCGGGTGACTCCGCTGTCGTCGGTGATTGCGACATGGTCGCCACGGATCTCGAGCTGCCGGACGGTCGTCGACGTACGCAGCGTCGCACCGCCCGTCACGGACCTCGAGATCATCCCTGACGTTGTTCCGGTCGGGTCGGCGTATCCAGCGTCGGGCTCCCACACCCCCACGGCGATGTCGTCGAGCTCGACGCCGGGCAGCAGGTCCGCGAGCGCGTCGGGCTCGATCACCTCCGCGTTCACCCCGGTCTCCGACAGCCGCGCGACCACCTCGCGGCACTGACCGGCGTCCGACTCCGAATGCAGGAAGGCACCGCCGGTCTGCCGGAAGCCACAGTCCCCACCCTCGGTGAGCTCCGCGAAGTTCCGGAAGACCTCCATGCTGTCCTTGGCGACCTCGGCCAGGAACTGGTTGGTGTAGTACGCCCGGACGATCGCGCTCGACTGCCCGGTCGGTCCGCCGGCGGGCACCGTACGTTCGAACACGGCGACGCGTAGCCCACGGCCGGTCAGGTGGTAGGCCGCACTCGCGCCGTGGATCCCGGCTCCGATCACAGCCACGTCAAAGCTCTCCATGGCTCTTGAGACTAAGCCGACGAGGGCCGCGCCCTCCATGGCCTGATCAGCTCGCAGGCACTCCCCCCACTTCGCGAAGGACACGCATCGAGTTGCCCCGAGGATCTTGTCGGAGGTGGCTGCTGGGATGACGAGGTGGCCGGGCTTGGTGGGTCGGCCGCTCGTCGATCTGGGGAGGACACCCATGGCTGTGCTGACCGCGGAACGCGCCACCGATCCGGAGACTGCGCTCGAATGGGCGGCTCCTCAGGCATCGGACAGCGCCGCAGATCCGTCGGGCCTGCCGCTCGAGCGAGTGGAGGCGGAGCTCTGCACGCTAGCGGGACAGATCGCGGCGGCGACCTGCCGGTTCCTACGGCTGGCAGCGTTCGATGCCCGCGAGGGATGGGCCGGCTCGCACGTCCGGTCGTGCGCGCAGTGGTTGTCGTGGCGATGCGGGATGGATCTGCGTACGGCACGAGAGCACGTCCGGGTCGCGCGTGCGCTGTCGGACCTGCCAGATCTGACGGCGGCGTTCACCGCGGGTCGGTTGTCCTACTCCAAGGTTCGGGCCGTCACCCGGGTGGCGACGCCCGAGACCGAGGCGGATCTGGTCGAGGCGGCGTTGAGCGCACCGGCGTCCCAGGTGGAGCGGCTCGTGCGCGGGCTGCAGACCGCGTCGGAGGACGATGGGTCGACCCCGCGGCGCCGCCCAGGAGTGCAGTGGCGGTGGGACGACGACGGCAGCCTCGTGATCTGGGGCCGACTCGCCCCGGACGAAGGAGCCCGCCTGCTGGCCGGCCTGACCCGTCTCGAACACCAGCGCACTGCGAGCGACGACTGCGGTCCCGCGGAACCGGATCTCGACGCGGACGGGGCCGCGGAACCGGGTACGGCGGGCGCCGAGAGGGACGACTCCGCGGAGGCCCGCACGACCGACACATCGGCGGAGCGCCCTGGGGTGCCGCCGTCACCGCGCGTCGAAGGCGGCGTGCCATCCGACCTGGGTCCTGCCCTGGTCGGGGCCGCCGAACTGGCCTGCACCAAATCAGAGGCGCCGATCCACGCACCCGGTGCCGAGGTCGTCGTCCACGTCGACGTCGACACCTTCGTCCAGTCGGCATGCCGGACACAGGCGATCGATGACCCACCCGACCCGGCGTCAGCCGCGACCGAGGCGACGCCGACCGAAGCGACACCGGCCGGGCGACTCGAGGACGGCCCCGCGCTGACGGCGGCCACGGTTCAGCGGCTCGCCTGCGACGGCCGGGTCCAGCTCAGCGTCGACGGTCCAGACGGACGCACGCTCGACCTCGGCCGACGGCGTCGGCGGCCCACCGACTGCCAACTGACGGCGCTGTGGCGCCGCGACCACGGCTGCACCGTGCCCGGCTGCGCGCTACCTGCACGCCCACCACGTGCTGCCTTGGGCGCTCGGCGGCGCCACGTCTCTCGACAACCTGGTACTGCTGTGCGGTGAGCACCATCGGCTGCTCCACGACAGACGCTTCGCGATCGTCGCGTGCGGCGAGCAACGCTTCGGTCACTACGCTGTTGACGGCACGCCACTCGCCGGAGCACCAGACCTGACCGGCGAGCCCGGCGCAGTCGCCGCGGCGTACGACGACATCAACCCGGCGACCATCGCGCCCGACTGGGACGGCTCCGACCTACGACTCCACGAAGCCGTCGCGACCTACCTCACGGCTTGGGCGACGCCGGCGTCCGGCTAATGCCTCAGGTCGCGGTCTCCCACAGTCCGATCAGGTTGCCCTCGGTGTCGGTGAAGTAGGCCGCGAAGCCCATGTCACCGACGGGCATCTTCTCGCCCGCGGCCTTTCCACCGGCCGCCTCGACCTTGCGCAGCGCCTCGTCGACGTTCGGTACGTCGATCACCACGTTCGGTCCCTTGCCCGGGAACTGCTCGCTGCGCTCGAACATCCCGCCGTTGATGAAGCCCGGCTCGGTCGGACCCTCCTCGGGGTCGCTCGGACCGGTCATCACGATCGTGTAGGCCATCTCTGGCATCGGCATCAGCTGCCACCCGAACGTATCCCCGTAGAACTTCCGAGCCCGGTCGCCATCGTCGAACGGGATCTCGAAGTGCACCACCTTGCCGGACATTGCTGCCTCCTCAGGACATGCTGATGCCCTCAGTCAACGTCGGCTCCGGCGGGCGATCAAGGGCGGCGAGTCGGGGCCCACGGACCCGCGGTCATCGCGTACGAAGCCCGCCCGACTCACCCGTCCGCGACGACGGCTCCGCCCTGGACGACGACGCGCGACTCGCCCCACAGCAGAGCGGGCTCCGCCAGCACGTCTCCGGGGAGCAAGACGAGGTCGGCGACCGCGCCGGGTTCGATCACGCCGAGGTCGGATCGGCCGATCAGGGCGGCGTTGACCCGGGTGGCCGAGTGCAGGGTCCGCGCGACGCCCTCGACATCGACCTGGAGTCGCAGGCCCACCAGCTGTTCGGTCTCGAGCTCGCCCATCAGGTCCGTGCCGAAACCGATCGCCACGCCGGCGGCCCGGGCCAGCTCGACGGCGGTACGGCCGGCGTCGAGGACCTCGATGTTCTTGGCCCGGGCCGATGCCGGCACACCGAACTCGGCGCCGAGCCGGTCGATCGAGTCGTAGGCCGCCAGTGTCGGCACCAAGAACGCGTCCCGTTCGGCCATCAGATCAGCTGTCGGCTCGTCCATCAGGTTGCCGTGCTCGATGCTGCGTACGCCGTTGCCGACCGCGTGCTGGATCGCCTCCGGGGAGTACGAATGGGCCGCGACGTAGCTGCCCCGTCGCGAGGCCTCGTCGGTCACGGCCCGGATCTCGTCCGCGGAGTACTGCGGTGGCCGGATTGGATCGGTGGGCGAGATGACGCCGCCGGACGCCATGATCTTGATCGCATGCGCGCCGCGCCGGAACCGGTCACGCACCGCCACCCGCAGTGCGTCGGCGCCGTCGACCACCTCGACGCTGATGCCGCCGCCGCATAGGCAGCCGCCGGGATCCTCGGCCGCGCGCGGATCGCCGTGGCCGCCGGTCTGGCTCAGGCCCGGGCCGGTGTAGAGGTAACGCGGCGACGGCAGCAGCCCCTCGGCGATGGCCGCGGCGAGTCCCGGGTCGCCTCCTGCAACGTCGCGGACCGTCGTGAATCCGCGGCGCAGCGCCCGATCCAGTCGCCGGGCGGCGGCCAGCGCCACGTAGCTGAGCGGCCGCGCCTCGAGCGTGTGGGCGTCGGTGGCGAAGCCGTAGGCATGGAAGTGGGCGTCGATCAGACCGGGGATCACCGTGCCGCCGGCGCCGTCGAGCACCGGGCCGTCGTACTCCGCAGGCGGGTCGCCGCCGACCGACTCG
>Ga0081455_10001880_pt1 | contig 25259 bp, 25 predicted proteins | sample TabmetS3T2R1_FD_70207 | JGI IMG/M metagenome (GOLD analysis project Ga0081455, IMG submission 70207) | Tabebuia heterophylla rhizosphere microbial communities from the University of Puerto Rico - S3T2R1 | ecosystem: Host-associated > Plants > Roots > Rhizosphere ...
GCGCACCAGGTGCACTTCCCCGCGGGCATAGTTGGCCGTGGGGGTCTGCTCCGCCTCAAACTGGTCGAGAATTTTTAACTTGGTGTAGTCAATGGCGTCGGTATAGTAATCGGCGCGCGTTTTCCGCACAAACGCTTTTCGCCCTTCCCAATCGAGCTTTTCGACTTGCCAGGGCTCGGCTTGCACCAGATAAATAGCCCCTTCATACAGGGTCATAGCCGCACTGCTGTAATCGACCTCAGCCAGCACCTGTTGACGCCCGTCCGTCGTGTCAACCACCACAAAATTGCCCTCGGCCACGGAGCGCAAGCTGACACTGTTCGCCGGATAGCTATCCGCCATCCAGTGCCATTGCTGGCCTTCGTGGTGCAGCACCTGCTCTGCTTCCAGGTACGTCAAAATTTCTTCGAGGTTGTCATTGCCAAACCGCTCGCCATCCATGAACGGCAGCTCGAAAGCGGCGCAGCGCACGTGATCGACCAGAATGAGCAGTTGATCCGGATCGATGCGGGCGTGTTCTGGTGAGGCCCCGAGAAAAAACTCCGGGTGGCGCACAATGTACTGATCGAGGGGCGAACTGGTAGCAATCAGGACTCCCAGGGCCGGGCGATTGCGTCGACCGGCCCGCCCCAGGCGTTGCCAGGTGCCAGCAATGGTGCCGGGATAGCCGTTAAGCAGGCAGATATCCAGTGCCCCAATATCGATGCCAAGCTCCAGCGCCGAGGTGGTCACAATGCACTCCAGATCTCCGGCCCGCATTTTCGTTTCCGTGTCGCGCCGCTGGCTAGGAATATAGCCACCTCGGTAGGCAGCGATACGGGCCCGATGCCGTGGATCGCGGTCGAAGATATCTTTTAAATATTTCGTGAGCACTTCGACCATCAGACGACTCTGGGCAAAAACAATCGTCTTACAGCCAGCCTCGACGGCCAGCCGTGCCAGACGCGTGGTCTGCGAACGTGCAGACGCACGCATGCCGAGCTCAGCATTGATCACCGGCGGATTCCACAACAGCAGGTGCTTTTCCCCCTGAGGTGCGCCACTCTCCGTAATCGCCGTGACCTCAGCGCCGATAAGCTGCCTGGCCAGTGCCACCGGGTTGGCTATAGTAGCCGAGCATAAGATAAACACCGGCGTGGCCCCGTAAAAGCGGCAGACGCGCCACAAGCGTCGGATGACGTTAGCCACGTGCGCGCCGAACACGCCACGGTAGGTGTGCATTTCATCAATCACTATGTAACGGAGACGGTCGAAGAACTGCGCCCAGCGCGTATGATGCGGTAAAATGCCCTGGTGCAGCATGTCGGGGTTGGAGACCACAATATCCCCGTGCAGCCGCACAGCGCGTCGGGCATCCGAAGGGGTATCGCCATCAAAGGTATAGGTCCGCACCCCGAGGTCCGCGGTGCGGTTGAGTTCCAGCAACTCGGCCACCTGGTCCTGTGACAGTGCTTTCGTCGGAAACAGATAGAGCGCTTTAACATTGTCTCGGAGGACAGACTGCAACACTGGAAGGTTATAACACAACGTTTTGCCAGATGCCGTCGGTGTGACAATCACCGTATGCTGCCCAGCCCGCACTGCCTCCCAGGCGGCGCGCTGATGACTATAGAGCTGCGTCATGCCGCGCTGCTGCAGCGCCACGCGCAGGCGGGTATCCAGATCCGTCGGAAGCTCACTATAACTGCCAGGCCGGGCTGGCAGAGTCGCTTCACCCGTAATACGCGAGGCGTAGACCTCCCGCACGTGCGCTACCAGTTCTGTGACACTGCCGGGAGGGCCAGATCTGGCCATAATGTCCGCACTCCTTCCTGTACCGATGGCCCCGTATGCCTGGCGGCGTGTTGCACGCGTCTGCAGCATCATAGGCAAGCTTGGGCCACGATGCAACAGGTAGATAGGCAGCGCGCGAAAAACTTTGCGTGTGGCCTGGAGCTGCCTCTTGACAGGGGTACAGAGGTTTCATTATGATTACGAATGAATTCCGAATTCGGAATGATTCCGATTCACGAGGAGTACTGACTCATGTCCGAAAGAGTGGCGCGACTGCATCGAGCAGGACTCAAGGCGACTGGTCCACGAATGGTGATTCTCTCCGCCCTCGAACAGGACCACGGCCATCCCACGGCGGAGCAACTCTACGAGACGCTCCGGCAAGACCACCCTTCCTTATCGCTTTCGACGATCTATCAAACCCTTGATGTCTTCATCCGTACTGGCCTGTGCCGCCGCGTGAGTGGCCCGGGGGACCGGCTGCGCGTTGACGGCACACCCCAGGACCATGACCACGCTGTGTGTCGTTTGTGTGGGGCCATCTTTGATGTTGACCGTGATCAGGTGCAGCTTCCGGTCCCTCCAGGGTACTTATCGAATGGTCTGATGGTGACGGGCATACGCTTTGAGTATGAGGTCATCTGTCGGGCCTGCCAGGAAGCCGCAGACAGGGTGGGGTAGGTAAGGAGAGGCAGGTCAACGCTCGGCATGTGCTGTATGGACATGGCTGACTCCTGGAAGTTTAACTTAGTACAGAACCATAGTGTGGGTTAGTGGTTCTCATATGCCATGTCAATCGTCCTGTTTCGGCCACAGTCTCGTGCTGTATGTGTGAGGCGAGTTTAATGTCGTGAGGAGGTAGATGCGATGCCAACAGACAGCCATGATATTGGATTAATCGCTCACCTGATGCGTCGGGCTGGTTTTGGCGTGTCCCGTGAGGAGTTAGAGATGCGTGCTGCCAGGGGGTATAACGCGACAGTGGAAGAGCTGTTGCACCCTGAGGAGTGCGAGCCGGCGGATTACAATGTGCTGCTGCGCTACCAGCCGGCAGCGTTGCTGCCGGGTGGGCAGCCCCCCATGGGTAACGTCAACTGGATGTTCCACCTGGTGAATACGGAACGCCCCCTGGAAGAGAAGATGGTCCTCTTCTGGCACCACGTGTTTGCTACCGGGAACTCCAAGATCGACAACTATGACCAGATGCTCGCGCAGATCGAGATGTTCCGTGAGAACGGCATGGGGAACTATCGCGACCTGCTGGTGGCCCTGGCCAAGAATCCGGCCATGATTTTCTGGCTGGACAATCAGGAAAACCACAAGCGGGCCGTAAATGAGAACTGGGGGCGGGAGCTCCTGGAACTCTTCAGCATGGGGCAGGGCAACTACACAGAGATAGACGTGCGCGAAGCGTCCCGGGCGTTCACCGGCTGGGGTATTGCCGCCAAGATCCCGCGCCTGCCATACGGCCGCTTCCCGTGGGAGTTTGAGTACAATCCCGAAGACCACGACGATACTGAGAAAGAGTTCTTGGGCCATAAGGGCAACTTCGACGGTGAGGATATCATCGATATCGTCGTGCAGCAGCCCGCCTGCCACACCTTCATTTGCCGTCACCTGTACAACTTCTTCGTGGCCGATGAGCCCCAGGTGCCGAGCTGGAAGATCGAACCACCCCAGGATCCGCAGGCTATCGCGGCCATGGTGAAATCCTTCAGAGAGTCCAGCTTTGAGATGCGTGCCGTGCTGCGCACGATCTTCACCTCGGACTTCTTCAAGAACGCTCGCTTCAACAAGATCAAGAGCCCGGCGGAGCTGGTGGTCAGCACGCTGCGCCTGGTCGGCGGTGAGGAAATTCCACGGCCGGGCTATGGTGCAGACATCGCCATGCAGCCTACTTATATGGGCCAAGACCTCCTCAATCCGCCCAGCGTGGAAGGCTGGCATACCGGGAGAGAGTGGATCAACAGCGGTTCGCTCATGAGCCGGATTAACTTTGCTGCCGAGATGGTGGGCAACACGAATCGGCCAGGCGTACGCTTCATGATTAACCGTATCAAGGCGCGCGGCACGATCTCGCCAGAGCAGTTCGTGGATACGGCGCTCGATCTGATGGGGCCCCTCGAGGTTGGGGAGCAGAGCCGTCAGGAGTTGCTGACGTATGCCCGCGAGGGTGGCCAACTCGATTGGGCCAACGCCGCACAGGCCGAAGAGCGTGTGGGGCAGATGTTGCAACTAGTCGTAGCCACGCGTGAGTATCAATTTAACTAGCAAACCCCCTCATGAGGGAGGAGACATAACCATGGCTAAAGACCCCGTTCTGGTAGTATTGCAGTTGAGCGGTGGGAATGATTACATGAACACGGTTATCCCGTATGCCAACTCGCTGTACTGGGACAACCGCCCGGTAGTGAACATTCCCGAAGACCAGATTATTGCCCTGGACAACACGGTGGGCTTCAATCCTAGCATGGCCCCCCTGAAGAAGTTCTATGATGAAGGCAAGCTGGCTGTCATCCACGGCGTTGGGTACGCTGACTCGCCGCGTTCCCACTTCCGCTCCATGGACATCTGGCACACCTGTGAGCCGAACATTGTGGGGACGGAGGGCTGGCTCGGCCGTGCCCTCCGTGAGTTCGACCCCCGCAAGGAAAACGTGGTCACAGGCGTGAGCTTTGGCCCGAGCATGTTCCGCGCCATGTCACTGCCTGGTGTGCCCGTGGCCTGCGTCAGTGGCTCGCTGGAAACCTACGGCATGCTGCCTGGCATTCAGGGCGAGCAACGCGCCAAAGTACTGGAGCGCTTCAAGAATGCCTATGCCCCGGCTATTGGTCTTGGCTCGGTGATGGATTACCTCGGCACCACCGGTATTGATTCCCTGGCGGGGGCTGACATCCTGAAGACTGCTCCGCAGCAGTACAGCTCCACGGTGACCTATCCAGCCACCAAGGTAGCCCAGAAGCTGCGCGGGGTGGCGCAGGTGCACCTGGCGAACCTGGGGACGCGCGTTTTCTATCTGGATCATGGCAGCTTCGATACGCATGCCAGCCAGCTCGGTGAGCATGCGAAGCTCTGGGAAGAGGTGTCTGGGGCGATCGATGCCTTCTTCACCGATCTGCGCGAGCATCAGGCAGCTGACAATGTACTGATGTTCCTGTTCACGGAGTTTGGCCGCCGCGTGCATGACAACGGCTCTGGGACAGACCACGGTGCTGCTGGAGCGGCGTTTGCCATCGGTGATCCTGTGAAGGGCGGCCAGTACAGCGAGCATCCGTCGTTGAAGGCCGAGGATCTGTCGCAGGGTGATCTGGTGCCCAACGTCGACTTCCGCGGCGTCTACACCACCATCCTCGAAGACTGGCTGAAGCTGGACGCCAAGCCGATTGTCAACGGGACGTTCGAGAAACTCTCCTTCGTCAGAAACTAGGCACCGTGCAGCGTTGAAGTAATCGGCGTAGTGCCTGCAGAGCATGGTCTGTGCGTGTGGTGCGACGCACAGGCCAGCAGGAGAGGAGTACGCGCTCGCAGGCAACGGTAGCCATAAGCATGAGGGAGTCCAAGATGCTTACGACAGTAGTAGAAGGGCGGGTCTACGATTGGAGTCATTCGGTCGGCCGTAATGCGGCTGCCGGCAACGGTTTTACCTACCCCTGTTCGATTGCTCTGGCCTCCCAAGGCACAACGTACGTTGTCAGCCGGGGTGGCGAAGGCAACCAGGGCTCGCGCGTCTCAAAGGTGTCTGTTGGAGCTCCGGGTGCAGAAACAGTCCTTGGGGAATTCTGCCGCCGCGGCACTGGCCCGGGGCAGGGCATGTGGCTGAACTCAGTGGCCTTGGACAAGCAAGGCAATGCCTACGTTTCCGATGATTGGCTGAACCGTATTTCGGTGTTTGACCCAGACGGTAACTTCGTGAGCGTGTGGGGCACTTCTGGGTCGGCTCCCGGACAGCTCGATGGGCCGGCTGGTCTGGCCTGCGACCGGGACGACAACCTCTATGTGGTCGACAGCCGCAACCATCGCATCCAGGTGTTTACCAAGGATGGCCAATACCTGGCGAGCTGTGGTAAGTACGGCTCTGGCCCTGTGGAGTTCAACCTGCCGTGGGGCATCCACATTGATGACAATGACGACCTCTTCGTGGCCGACTGGAAAAACCATCGAGTCCAGAAGTTGACCAAGAATGGCGCGTTTTTAATGGAGCTTAAGGGCGAAGGCCAGCGTGCACTCAACCATCCCACCAACGTCGCTACCGATCCGGAAGGGGATATCTATGTGTGCGATTGGGCTAACCATAAGCTGCGTATTTATAACTCTGAGGGTGATCTGCTCACCTCCCTTGTTGGGGATGCCCAGGTGATGTCCAAGTGGGGGCAGCAGGCCCTCGATGCCAACCCCGATATGGTGAAGATGCGCCGCCGGGTGAAGAGCTTAGAGCGCGAGTGGCGTTTCTACTATCCCACGGCTGTAGCGTATGATCAGGAGCAGGACTTTATTCTGGTCGCCGATTGTCAGCGAGGTCGGTTGCAGGTTTACAAGAAAGATAAGAAATATTCGGCGCCGCAGTTCAACCTGTAACCATGCTGTTGCTTCCGCATACCACTCTGCTCTACGTCAAAAGTACGTAGAGCAGAGTGGTATCTTGCCTCCACGAGCGTTTCGACCCACATGGTCCTGATGTCTTTGTTCCCTCTCCCTCTAATACTCCCCGCGTGGCGCCATCGCCTTGAGTGCCTGTAAATAGGCCTCTTTATTGGGCTCATTAAACACCAGGCGAATCTCCTGCACGCCAGCATTGAAAAACATCTGCATCTGATCGCGACACTGCTGGGGATGGCCAATAATGGTCACCGCATCCACCATCTCATCCGTCACGAGCTGTGCCGCTTGATCACGCTCGCGTGCCTGGTAAGCGTGTCGGACGCGATCCGCTTCAGCGCCAAAACCGATACGGTGAAAGTATTGATGGTAAAATACCCCCATTCCACCAATATAAAACGCAATGTGAGGCCGTTCACGGTCGCGTGCTGCCGCAATGTCATCCGTCACGTAGATCGACACCTGGGGCGACATCGCAATATCCTGTAGCGTGCGTCCGGCTGCCTCCGCTCCTGCCTTCAGCTCAGCAACCGCTGCGGGCATACGCGAAGGCGCCAGGTAAATCGGCAGCCAGCCGTCGGCCAGTTCGCCGGTGAGCCGCAGACTGGGCGGGCTCAGGGACGCAATATAGATGGGCAAGTTCGGGCGGTATGGGGTCAAACGCAGCCGGAAACGCTTCGTGTGAAAGAACTCGCCATCGTGATCCAGCCGTTCACCCTGTGCCGCTTTGCGAATGATGTCAATATACTCGCGCATGCGCGTTAACGGCTTGCGAAATTTTTCTCCGTGTAAATCTTCGACCACGAGTTGACCGCTGGTGCCGAGCCCGAGGAAAAAGCGTCCCTCTGACATGCGGTCCAGGTTGAGAGCCGTCATGGCCAGATTGGCGGGGGAGCGCGCGAACACTGGCACAATACTCGAGCCAATGCGGATACGTGAGGTCACAGCGGCAAGCTGAGCCAGGGAGGTCAAACAATCTTCGCCCCAGGATTCGCCCATGCTCAGGCAGCTATAACCTAATTCCTCGGCCAGCACCACGCTCTCGCGTATCTCCCGCCATGACATGCCGGGCACATGCAGCCCCATAATCCCCACATCAGCCATAGCACCATACTCCTTTCGTCTTAGCTCGCTACGCCATGCTCGTCTTCTGGCAGGCGTTCGTAGACCCACACTGCTTCACGCCTCACCTCGTGGGCCAAGCGGCGGCCCTGGGCTACCATGACTTCCCATTCCGGCACGGTGTAGACCAACACGTCTGCCGGCACAGGCAAGGCAGTGGTGTCCCACACCGCAGCGCGTTGCTCAAAGGGGCGATCACTACGCTCTACCAAGACGAAGAGGTCTATATCGCTGCCCACTCCCCAATCGCCCCGCGCATATGAACCTATGTACCCAATGCGTAGCACATCGGCATGCGCCTGGCCCACTGCTGTGGCCCAACGGCGTACTGCGCTATCGACCTCCCGAGCATCAGGCCATCTGAAGACGGACGTAGTGCAAGATCGCACTGGCATAACGTATGGCCTCCTCACTTTGGATGGACCCGTAATGTTCAAAGGGGGCCCCTGCTGGATGACCATTAGGATAACGCGTGGGAATGTAAAAATTGTCCAGCACTTTGGCCTGTTCCACGAGTTCTGTAGGCACAGCTACCCCTACTGGCAATTCGCTGAGCAGTTGGGCCACAACGTGTCCCCAGGCCTCCTGACCCAAGTGCAGATGGAGTGCCTTGACAGCCTTCTCAGCCGCTTGGTGAGCTGCGAAGCACGCCCACTCGTGCCGCCCAGCCCGGCGAGAGTCCTCGGCCTGCTCCAGGTCACGCGTAGCCTGTCTGAGCCAATCAGGCGCCCGGTTAGGCATGGTGCAGTCCTCTCAGTGACACGACGTTTGCGCCTTGCTCCCACGACAGGACAATAACCCGGTCGGGAGTTGCTCCTTGGTGTTCTGCAGGGTTCAAGCGTACCACAGCCCTACTCATACAGTCCATCAGTTCTTCTGCTGCTTCTTGTAGCTCTTGCCGGCCTTGTTAGTACCTGCTGCGGCTCTTTACCCACGGCGGAAGACGTATGCCGCAGCACACAGCACTGTTGTGGGGAGCCAGATGAACACCAACTCTGTCTCGAGTATCTGCAGGCCCCGGGTGCTGAAAAATGCGTGGATGCCAATGGGAGAGACCCGTACAGGTCGCCATGGGAAAAAATAGCGTGTCGTGTCAAACGGCGCGAAGAAGGCAATACCTCGTCCACCGTCTGTCATGGCGTCGAGTACCCCGTGTGACGCGGTCACGACAAAGAAATACAGGACAAGGCTCCACCATGGCCACGAGAAGACCACCCGCTCACGAAAAGCCAGCGATACCACGCATAGACTGAGGACAAAGGCAAAGCAGAGCGAGTGCGACAGCCCCCGATGCCCCCAGAGGCTGTTGTAGGGTAGACCCAGCGCAAACCCAATGACGTCCGCATCTGGCAGAATAGAGCACGTCATGGACAAGACCCAAAAGTACCAGGGCATAGGGTGCCGGGCATAGGCGCTGCCAAGCGCCGTCGCCACGAAGGCATGTGAAAAAGCAGAGGCCATCACGCTGTCCTTGGTGAGGCTGATCATACCTCCAGGCTAAGAGTCAATCTTATTCCCATAGCTTTTCCGCGAGTAGAGCCGCGGGAGGAGAGCCAGGATGAGGAAGGCCAGCACGGTCCCCAGCACGGCCGAGGCCTCCCGCCCCATCCCTGCGGCAGTGCCCACTGCGGCTGTCAGCCAAAGGCCAGCGGCAGTCGTCAGGCCCTCAATTTGCTCCTCCGTCTGTCGTTTAAGGATCGTCCCGGCTCCGAGAAATCCCACACCAGCGATGATGCCCTGGAGAACACGGCTCAGATCCGCGAGTGGCATGCCAGCCTGGTATGGGATCATGACGAAGAAGGCTGCCCCGAGAGCCACGAGCATGTGCGTCCGGAGCCCGGCCGCTCTACCGACCTGCTCTCGCTCGAAGCCCAGCAGACCGCCGAGCAGCGCTGCAAGCAGCAAGCGCAGCACGACCTGGGTAATCTCCGCCACTCCCGGCAGATCCACAAAATCGCTCTGCATCCCTCTCCACACCTCATGCCACAGGGTGTTCATCGTTCACCTCCACCTTCCCAGAATCTCTCTGCTCTGGCAGGCCTCCGGTTATCTATACGGGGCGTCTTGACGCGTGGCAACGGTGGAACCGCCAACAAGGTCTCTATGAACCCGTTCACGCTCACGGTCAATCTGTTCAGGGGTGGCCCCCAGCGAGCGCAGGAGCGCTTCGGTCATGGCCAGAGCCACTTCGCCCTCGCCCGAGAAGACATACTCCGCCCCAGCCTGGTGCAGGGCAGGGCTGTCACGCACATAGGCCGCACGAGCGAGGATCCGGATAGCCGGGTTCAGCTCCCGTGCCAAGCGGATCACCTCGGCACTGGCCTGCAGGCCAGCAGCGCTGAGAATAAGGCTGCCAGCGCTGTCTACCCCGGCACCCTGCAAGATCTCGCGGTGGCTTGCATCGCCGTAGACCGCTGGCACGCCGGCCTCGCGCAGGCAGCGCACGGTGTCCCGATTCAGTTCGATGATGGTCGGCTCAATATGGTTGTCCTGGAGGAGGCGCGTGACGGTCTGGCCGACTGGGCCGTAACCCACCACCACAGCTCGGTGGCGCAGGCTGGCCGCTGGCGTCCCGTTGGGGACAAGAGCGACTTCAGGGGGAAGCAGCGTGGGCGTGCGGGTCGTAAGCCAGCTCCACAGGCGCGGCCGGTGCACGACCCAGGCTTCAACGGGATCAATGAGCCGGTAAAGCAGCGGATTGAGGGTGATGGAAATGATGGCCGCGGCGACAACGGTGTGCATGGCGGTGTCCGTGAGCAATCCCAGCTCTTGGCCAAGTATCGCGAGGATAAAAGAGAACTCGCCGATTTGGGCCAGGGCCACGGCGACAGCGAGGGCGACTCTCAACGGATACCCCAGTAGCAGTACGATACCCAGCGCTGCGAGTGGCTTACCGAGCAGGATGACACCCAGCGTGGTCGCCACCAGTCCTGGTGCCTCTATCAGGTGGCGTGGGTTCAGCAGCATGCCCACGGCGACGAAGAACAGCACGGCGAAGGCATCGCGCATGGGGAGTGCTTCTGACGCCGATCGGAGGCTAAAATCCGAGCGTCCTACTACCATGCCAGCAAGAAAAGCGCCCAGGGCCATGGAGACCCCGAATAGCGTGGCCGAGCCCACCGCAATGCCAAGGGCCAGTACCAGGACAGTAAGGGTGAACAGCTCCCGCGAATGCGTAGCGGCGACGTGCTCGAGCAGCCAGGGGATAAGGCGGCCGCCGACGAGAAAGGTGCCGGCCACCAGCGCAGCGACCTTCAGTATACCCAGTCCAAGGGCCAACGGTACATGGCTCGGCCCGGCCTGCTGGCTACCGACCAGAGCTGGCAACAACACCAGCACGAGGACGGTGAAGAGGTCTTCGACTACCAACCAGCCGACCGCGATGTGGCCGGTTGGCGTGTGCAGGTCGTTGTTGTCTGTCAGCACCCGCATCAGGACTACGGTGCTGGCCACCGATAGAGCTAAGCCAAAGACGATGCCGGCGGCCCAGCTCCAGCCGAAGGCTCGGGCCACCACTGCCCCCAGCACGGTCGCCACGGTGCTCTGGACGATGGCTCCAGGGAGGGCGACGCGCCGCACGGCCAGGAGCTCTTTGAGATGGAACTGCAGTCCCACACCAAACATCAGCAGGATAACTCCCACCTCTGCCAGCTGTTCCGCCAAGACTCGGTTGGCAATGAAGCCAGGTGTGTAAGGGCCGACAGCAATCCCACCCAAGAGATACCCCACGATGGGCGATAGTCCGAGCCGGTGCGTCAGATATCCGAAAACCAACGCGGCAGCGAGACCACCCGTGAGTGTCAGAATCAGATCAAGGTGATGCATGCCTGCCCCTCGTCAAGGCGACAATCAATCTGTCGACGAAAACCCTTATGCACGGCGGAGTGCAGCGGTGGCCTAGCGCTTCTCTTCTACAATACGCGCCTGGCTTAAAAATGAGATGCCCTGGGTAGAAGCCGTGCTGATCATCACCGCTTCCACCACAGGTGGGACACACAGGTGTTCACTCTCCCACTCCACGACAAAGCTGGCACTGATACCGCCGCTACGGTCCGATGCCTTGATGACGAACTCGACCGCAGCCAGAGGCGGGAGCACACGTGGTTCCTGCGTATACGCACGTACAAGCTCCCCTTTGGCGTTGTAATAATCCACTTTCCGGACCATCACGGCGACCTTGCGATCAATGTTGCGTATACTCAGTGTGACAGTCAGCTCCAGAGTCTGGTCACGATCCCCGAATGGAATCTCGGAATAGACTGGCACATAGAGTGTCTGGCCACGCGCGCTGTTGACCTCGGCTGGTATCTCACCCAGGAGGCCGCTGAGGAACAGCAGCAGCGCGGCCAGTCCTCCAAGGGTACTCATGTGGGATCTCATGGTGCGACTCTTCCTCTGTGTTTTCGCCTCCTATCTCTGCGGGTCAGCTGGTGTGGTGACGACGTCTCTCTGGCGTGGTCGAATGACCGAGACAAGGATCGCTATCAGCAGGATACCAGCAATGACCCCCAAAGCCACCCCCACTGGCAGCTTGTAGACGTCTGCCAGGAGCATCTTGGCCCCCACAAAGACGAGGATAGCAGAGAGTCCGTAATGGAGGTAGTGAAAGAGTCGCATCACGCCAGCCAGGGCAAAGTAGAGGGCACGGAGTCCGAGAATCGCAAAGACATTCGAGGTGTACACGATAAAGGGATCCATCGTGATGCCCAGAATGGCAGGAATCGAGTCCACCGCAAAGATGACGTCCGTCGTTTCCACCACCAGCAGCACAATGAACAGCGGTGTAGCGACGTATTGTCCGCCCTGCTTAACAAAAAAGTGGTCGGCGTGGTAGTCCTCTGTCACCGGTACCAGGCGACGGAAGAGCTTAAGCACCGGATTCTTGTCCGGATGGATCTCTTTATCTTTCTCCATGGCCATCTTGATACCGGTTAGGATGAGCAAGGCGCCGAAGATATAGATGATCCAGTGCAGCCGTTGGAGGAGCGCAATACCAGCAAAAATGAATATGGCGCGCATCACCAGTGCCCCAAGAATGCCCCAGAAGAGGACTTTATGCTGGTAGCGCCCTGGCACCTTGAAGTACGAGAAGATTAGCACGAAGACGAAGATATTATCGACACTGAGCGACTTCTCGATCAGGTAGCCGGTGAGGAATTCGAGCGCTGGTTGTGTCCCATCCCAGAAGTACACGCCGAGAGCAAAGAGGAGGGACAAAGCGATCCAGATGCCACTCCAGAGGAGCGCTTCTTTGAGCGTGACCTCGTGCGCGCGGCGATGCACGATCCCGAGATCCACAGCCAGCATCGCCAGTACGAATACATTGAAGGCTACCCACATCCACACTTGGCTCGACATCCAGATATGCTCCTCTCATGCACGCCTTATTGAACATACGCCGCCGCGTTCGACCACCAGCGGCGGCTTACCATATCGCTGCCGCAGTCGATTCATGGCCTTCAACACTGTTGCACGGCGTACCAGCCACTGTTCCAGGCGTCGCTTGCCGGGAAAGTCCAGGAGTATGACTCCTAGCACGAGCGTCAAGATGCCGGGCCCCGGGATGATTGGCAACGACATGATGCCTCCCAGCACAATCAACAAGATACCCAGGAGGTTTTTGAGCAGTAAGCCTGTCCAGCGCAGCACTGGACGCCGCTCACCCCAGACGTCTCGGGGGTAGGCATCACAAAAATAGGTGGCTGGCAGTCTGATCACCAGCCAGGCCACCACGACAGTACTGCCGATGAATGTGCCCAGATAGAGTACCAGCCCCCACAGCACTTTGCTCCAGGTCAGGTTCAAGGCGTACAGGATTTCAGTTAGCCACGCCATCATGCTCGTATTGCCCTTTCTATGAGACAGTAGTCCTGGACTTCACTGCAAACGACTCTTCCCCAGCCACGCCGTGCAGATGCAGCAATACAGCCGCATCCACAGCGTGGTCAGCGTTGCCGCCACGTAGGTCAGGGCTGCGGCCTGCAGCACCCGCTGTACCACGGGGGCTTCCGCCGCAGTGACCATGCCAGCGTGCACCAACACGTGCCGGGCACGTGTGCTAGCATCGAACTCGACTGGCAGGGCGATGAGCTGGCACAAGACCGCCACCGAGAAGGCACCCAGCCCCAGCAGGAGCACCGGTTCGCCCCAGAGCGACTGCAGGGCCACGAGCGTGCCACCGGCCAGGATGAGGAGCCAGGACACATGACTGCCGAAGCTCGCCAGAGGCACCACACCATTGCGGAGTCCCAGGAGCGGGTAGCCCGTGGCATCCTGGAGGGCATGGCCCGCTTCGTGAGCGGCGAGGCCGAGGGCCGTGAGCGATTGGCCATAGTATACGTCGGGACGCAAGCGCAGCACGCTGTAGCGCGGATCATAGTGGTCTGTCAGGACACCCTTGCCCGGCTCAATGGCCACCCCGGTTATGCCCGCAAATTGTAAGACTTCCGCTGCTGCCTGGGCGCCTGTGATACGGCGTGTAGGCGCAACTGCCTTCCCCTGACGGCAGGCCTGCTGCCTACGCCATTGGGCCCACAGCGCCAGCACGAGGCATGGCGCAAGCCACACAAAGTCCAACGGGTCAAGGCTCAACATTTTGGTCACATCCTTCCTCATAGATACTACATAATGACTAAAGCAATTTTGATGCCACAGACATCCGTAGACACCGGAGGGAGGCTTGGGAAGACAGTGCCGTAGCCCAGGGCGATCGGGGTGGGGAGAAGAACCACTGCGGCGGGATGGTCATGGCGGAATCAGGCTGGTTATCTGCTGCACACAATAGCCCGGCTTGGGCTCACCCCAGGCCCATACTGCGTCTTTAGGTGACAAACCGAGCCATGATCTCAAGATAGATGACCCCTTCGATCTCTGCCACCTGGTGTTTCAGGAACAGGACATCGCCAGGGTCATAGAACGTGCCACTGAGGCTTACCGTACCCTCCCTGACATCTATTGTAAGCTCGGCATTTTGGAAGCGCTGGTGATCTTTGAGCATAGTATGGATATGGCTTGCAATCTCTGCGTCCTCGACGGGTAGACGTGGGACCACACGAATGTCGTTGTTGATCTCGACCACTCCCGGCGTCCGCCCGGCGATGTGCTCATACAGCATCTTTTGACTATACAGATAGACGGTGCCAGACAAGACGACGTGCCCGCCCCGCACCACTATGTGCACCTCTGTACCCTCAAGACGCTCGTCATGGTGGGTTTGTACAGTAATGTGCTCCAGTATCTCCCGATCCTCAGCAGCATATCCTGGTGCAAGCCCTAAGCTCCCCATCAGTCCCATGACAACGCAGAGCAGGAGAAGAATTCTGGTGCTCTGACTTGGCATACATTATCCTCCTCACGCTGGTTCGCGTTGAGCATCACGTTGCTCTGAGTCCTCTCCCGCGGTGTGCAGCGTGTTGAACGTGAGAGGGAGAGACACGGCAGGTTTCCTCCGACGCCACCAGCGTGACCACCAGCGACGGCGGCTGATCTGTGCCATGAACCGTTGCACTGTATCGTCCCATGCACGCGTCTCTAGTTCGAGAAGAGTTTGTGGACCAGGTTTAACAACAATGACAACATGTCCTCCACCACCCTGGAACATCAGACTTTGAGATGTTTGGGAGGTGAGTCGCAACCCCTCTCCACGTGGGCCAAAGTGCTCAATGGCATGCTCAAATACCTCACAGGGCGTGAGCCCAGTTACAACTTCGTATCGCATACGTTTGTTTTCCTTGTAGTTGGAGAGACAGCCTGATAAAGGCCAGCACTGTGCCCAGCACGGTCGAGCGTTCGTATCCCATACCCGTGGCACTACCCATCGCAGCAGTCAGCCAGAGGCCTGCGGCAGTCGTCAGTCCCCCAATGTCCTCTGGCCAGTACCGCTTGAGGCTGGTCCCGGCACTGCACAAGCACTGAAGCAATTTTGATACCACGAACCTTCGTAGACACTGGAGGGGAGCTGGTTGGATCTTGATAGGCCAGGGGAAAAGTCTAATAAGTCATTATTTATAAAAGCATTAAGCCACAAATTTGGGGGACGCGCAGGGCTAGATGGGGAGATAGTATTGCTGCGACTGGCTGGTTATTGAGACATCAGACTGGTCATCCGCTGCGCACACAGCTCGTGCGTCTTCCCCTCAATCTGCTCGTGCCTCTGGTGTTACCGTTGGCGTGGGGATAATAGCCACCTGCGTAATCCGTACCTGCGCCATATTCTCGACACGTATTGTCCCGTAGGGGGTAGCAATCACGTCTCCCACCCGGGCGACTCGTCCTAATCGTTTCATAATATAGCCTGCAATGGTATCCACTTCCTCGTCCTGCTCATTCCACCCGAATCGTTCGTTTAATTCCCGCAACCGCACCTCCCCTCGCACAAGTACCCGACCATCCGACGTGTGCTGAATGCTCGGCTGCGCCGCTTCCAGGGCGTCGTGAATTTCCCCGACGAGTTCTTCCACAATATCTTCTAAGGTCACTAAGCCTTCCAGGCTGCCATGCTCATTAACCACCAGGGCAAGTTGGGCGTGTTGCTGCTGGAAGGTATGCAGTAAATCGTCCAGTGGCATGACCTCGGGGATGAATAGGGCTGGCCGGACTAACTGACGAAGGCTCCATCCTTCCTTCGGCTGCCGCACGTGCTTGAACACGTCTTGCAGGTGGAGAATGCCAATCATGTTGTCCAAGGTTCCTTCGTACACTGGCAAGCGTGTATGAATAGTTTGTGCCACCCGGTCCAGTAAGGTGTCCTCAGGGAGCGCTATATCGAGCGCCACGATATCGACGCGGGGGATCATGACATCAGTGACGCGCAAGTCAGCGAACTGCACACTGCGCTGCATTAATTGCCGCTCAATGTCCTCGAGAATACCCGCCTTGTGACTCTGCACAATGAGCAGATGCAGTTCCTCGACCGAATATGCCCCTTGGCCTTCTTCTGGAGGTGGCAGACGCAGCAAACGCAGGATGCCATTCCCAAGGGCGTTCATACTCCAGATCAATGGCGTAAACACCACAACAGCCATATGCATTGGCTTAGCGATAATAAGGGCGACTTGTTCGGCATATTGCAGTGTAATGGCCTTGGGGACTAATTCGCTAAGCACAACAAGCAAATAGGAGATGACGAGGAGAGCCAGGCCTGTCGCAAGAGCAGTGCTTACCTCCGCACCCAGTAGCGTCGGAGGAAAGAGCCGCACAAAAAGTGGGTCAAAGAGAGCTGCCAGCACAGGTTCACCAAAACGCCCTGAGGCGAGCCCTGCGAGGGTGATGCCCACCTGGACGCCGGCGATGTAGCGACTGAGATGGTCCAGACCGTACAAAGCGACACGCGCCAGACTACTTCCCTGCGCCGCCAAAGCCTCCATCCGCGTGCGGCGTACCCGTACCAGCGCATACTCTGCGGCGACGAAAAACGCATTCACCACCACTAACGCAACGACGATGAGCAAACCCCAGAAGATACTAGACGCACTCTCCACAAATCAGGTTCCTCCTTGTGGTCTGTTGCAGTGGCAAGTTAGCGGGAGGGTGACTCGTGTGCTCTATAGAGGACCTCTCTTTCTGTGTGTCAGGTGATCGTTCCGCGCCATTGTATCACGGCTTGCCCTACGCACACAGGGGAGTCTATGGCGACTAGAGTTGGCCGCTCTAATGGTGTCGCCGTCAGCCAGGATGCTCAGAGCGCCAACGGAAATCGCTCGCTTGTAGACGAGCGTGACGGTGCACACGCGCGCCTGTAACAGGACGCCGCGACATTGGCACTGCGTAGAGGCAGGGTCAATGTCGTTTCTCATGGCGTTACGAACCCCACTAGCGCTGCTGGCGGGTGTCTGTGGCGGAGGGAAAATGACTCAGGAGGCGAAACATGGCCGCATCGCCCGGCAAGACCAGTAGGGTGTCTGGAGTCAGCATCTCATCGTACGCTTCCAGCGTCCGCACAAAAAGATAAAAACGCGGATCGCGCTCGTAAGCGCTAGCATAGATCGCTGCAGCCGCGGCATCGCCTTCCCCGCGCAGCCGCTGGCTGCGCTCATAGGCCTGGGCCAGGAGAATGTCGCGTTGCTTATCGGTCTCGGCACGGAGTTTGGCGGCTTCCTCTTCCCCCTCCGAGCGATAGCGCTTGGCAATCCGACTGCGTTCCGCCACCATGCGGGCAAACACGCTCTGCTGCACTTCAGTCGGGAGGTCGGCACGCTTAATGCGCACGTCGATTAACTCAATCCCAAAAGAGGTCATGCGTTCGCGCGATGACTGTGCGACAGCTGCCATGGTGGGCTCGCGGAGTTCAGAAGTGACCGGCGCAAAATCCTGAGAGGCGAGTTCACGGCGGAGCTCAGAGAAGGTAATATCTTCAATCCGCGCTCTGGCGCCTTCGAGCGTGCGCACAGACTTGAAGAAGGCTAACGGATCGGCAATCCGCCAACGTGCCACGTAATCCACAACCACACGTTTTTTATCAAGAGTGAGATATTCGGCAGGCTGTGCATCGGTGGCCAGCACGCGCCGATCGAAACGATGCACAGTGTGCACAAACGGTATCTTGGTATGCAGCCCGGGTTGGGTCACGGTACGGACATAGGCCCCAAACTGCGTAATAATCGCCTGCTCACGCTCATCGAGCATGAAGAATACCTGGAGCGCGAGTACCCAGAGGACAAACAATACACCACCTAGCATGCTGAGTATGCGCTTCATCGCACGTTCCTCGCTGGCTGTGGAGATGGCTGGGGCATGGTGACTGCCTCTGTCGGCCCGCGTTGTCCGTCGGAGACTGCGGCAGGGCGACCCAGGGGTCCTTGCTCACGCAAGGGCAGAAACGGCAAGAGATGCCCTTCCAGTTGCGGACTAATGACAATCTTTTGCGCTTTGGGCAGCACCCGCTGCAGGGTTTCCACATACAGACGCTGTTCCGTGACCTCTTGAGCTTTCTGATATTCTTCAAGGATCGAGAGGAACTTGGCGGCCTCACCCTGGGCGCGAATCTCCCGCTGCGCCTTGTATGCTTCTGCAGCCCGAAGCGTTTGTTCTACCTGACCGCGGGCCTTGGGGATCACATCCTCTTGATAGCCGCGGGCCTCATTAATGAGGCGTTCGCGGTCTTCGCGAGCCCGTACGACCTCATGGAAGGCATCCTTCACCTGTTCGGGCGGGTCAACAACCTGCAACTTTACCTCGGTGACCATCAAGCCGGACTGATAGGTATCCAGGAGTTGTTGCAGAAACTCGCGCGTCTGGTTTTGGATCTCGACACGGCCCACCGTCAATACTTCTTCGATCGTGGTCCGGCCAATGACACTGCGGAGTCCGACTTCAGTCGCGTCGCGCAGGGCCTGGTCGGGGTCTACAACCCGGAACAGATACTCCCCAGCGTCTTTCACCCGGTACTGGACAATCGCCTGGGCATCCACAATGTTTTCATCGCCGGTGAGCATCAGGGATTCCTGCGGTACCAGGTGATAGCGCGGGTCGCTACGAAAGCCCACTTCGACGCGCCGCACGACTTCCACATTTACCACGTCCACGCGCTCAATTGGACGCGGCCAATGGTGGTGTAGCCCGGGCCCCACGCGTGCCACTTCTTTGCCAAAGCGGCGCACTACCCCTTGTTCACCAGGCCCAACGGTATACACACCCGTAGCGAGCCAGATCAGCACGATGCACAGGAGGAGGAGACCAACGACAATCATAGAAGCCCGTGGAGACTGGCGTTTCCAGCGTTCAAACTGATCCCCTAACTGGCCCCAGGTGTCATCGTCGTCACTTCTGCTGGGCCATTGATGTGGGGGTGTCATAGGACGTTCCTCCTTTTGACGTCACGCGCTCGCCGGAGTTCTTGTGCATCCCAGCTCCAGCAGCGCTGTAACACTGCATATGGATACTGCATCATCTCCAAAGCAATTTTGATGCCACGGACGTCCCAGCCACCGGAGGGGGACTTGGGGAGACACGGCGACGAAAACCGACGCGGCGACGCGGGAAGGGACTACTCTGCTCCCGTCGCCGGGGCCCCGGGCGCTCGGGTCGAGGAGAAGCGTCGCTGTCGCGGGCTGGTCATCTCGGAAGCAGCCTGGTCATTTGCTGCGCACTAGACATTATCTGCATTTCGCGTGCGAAAGCCGGTCCATGTCACGCGCTCCGAGGACGAGTGCAATCTCCTGCACGGGCATCGGGAGGCGGTCTACGCGTGGGCTGGGGCCGGGGTGGCTCTGATCCTCGGCGGGCCTATTTACCTGTCATACGTGCGTCCCCTGCGCGAGCGGTTCAACGACCTCCCTCGCCCTGTCTGGGTGGTGCAGGCAGGCACGGCGGTGTCGTCACGGGTGCGTGACGGGGCCCCAAATTTCGTCAATGTGATCTATTACACACATGCGGAGCAGCGCGACAATGTATCGTCGAACGGTGGGACCATGATGCGCCTGCTCCGCGCTTTACCCTGGTCGACCAGAACACTATTGGCCTCACAAGGAGTAGCGATAGGTAATGAAATCGCTTAAGCTTTGCTCATTATACTTCCGGATAGACAAGCGACGCCTCACTGCAAGTGACCGTATGCTAAGATGGATGCATGCATTCCTGGTAAGGACAGCGGTTCGCCGTGTCCGTGGACCGTGCGATGGCCTATTGACAGCGGCCGCCGCACAGACAAATGTCATTTCGCCACAAGTAGGCGCGTAGCGAGAAGCATCCATGATTCCTTATCGCGGTTTTAACAGATGCAAAACTTCCCATATACATAATTAAAATAAGATGTTTCAACGATACGCTCTCTCAAAATATCCGTGATAGGTAACACATAGGTAACAGATCGCGGCCAGTGAAAAAGTGTGCTCTATCCCCTGCATGTGTCCCTCACTGACAGTCCTTCGCCTTCCTGTATCCCGCCTGCTGCGCCTCCCCCCTCCGTGGCAAATGGCACCCCAGAGGCCGTGAGGTCGCCGCCCTGGCCACCACGGAGAAGCTCGGGGCATCGCCAGAGGTAGCACGCCGGGAACACGCATTGCCCTTGACCGGCGCGAACGCCGGAGCTGCGGTTGCAGGGTTCGGTGGGGCCTCCTATCCCGGATGTGTCGGGGAATGTGGCGCACACTACGGTGACCGGTGCGGTCCCCCTGGTATCATTGCGTGCGTGTGAGCCCCCGACATGCAGTGTTTGTCCCGCCCACGATGGGGTCCTGGAAGGGCACGGTTCCGGAGGTGGCTGAGCCCAGCGGGGTCGTGCGCTACTGGAGCGTCAGGCGATACGCCTGGGTGGCGGCCAGGGTGGGCGCTCCCCTACTCAGGACAGCGCGGATGCTGCCGCAGGTGCCGTGAGCGAGAAAGCGGCCGCGGCCTTCCCAGGACACCGCGGAGACACGGACGGCACCTGGAGTACCGGGTCCTGTCCGTCCGTTTGGAGATGCTGTGGACGTAGTCGGCTGTGCTGTCTCGAACGTGGCCGGTGTTACGCTAGGAGAGTACCTGATGGACACCTCCAGCTTCCGGTTCGCCCTTGGTCAACGGGTCACCTGGGTCCAGGCACCACCCCACGTGTGGATTATCTATGTCCGCATGCTGTTGGACGATGCGCAGGGCACGACCGTGCAGTATGGCCTCCGCCCAGAGGGCCGTCCCGACGTGAGGCACGAACTCTGGGCGCGGGAAGCGGACCTGGCACCCTACCCCCGCCCCCCGCAGGCGGGTACCTGAGGCCTGGCGTGCCGATGCCCCAGCACCAGAAGGACGGCTGCTTCTGGTACAGCCACCAGACGGCCCATGGGGGGGCAAGGGGCAGTCGCCACTAGCTGAGATGATGTCCGATAGGAATATAGAAAAACTCCAAGTGGCAGAACACCTGTACGAAAGCCTCACCCGAGCAGGGAGGGCACAGCATTGCACGCCACGGACAAGGTTGAAATCGGCAGAACGGGTCTCCGCGTCACCCGGCTCGGACTGGGAGGCGTTGCGCTCTCAGGGGCGCAGCCAGCCACGGACCCACACCAGACCACACTAGCACTGCGTGAGTGTCAGGCGCATACCGTAGCCTGCTCACCCTATGTTGGCGGCTATGGCGTGTGCATAACGCAGCTTCAGTGCGATGCGTCGTGCGCCGGATGCCAACCCGGGTTAAGGCGTCACTGACGTGCTACGTTGTCGGCGTAGTTGCTGCGCGGTCTCTATGGCATGACGGTATTGCTCAGCCGTTGCCCCAATTTCAAGTCCACGTTCCTGCGCCTTCCGCTGCACATCGTACACACTCAGATCGAGCAGTTCCGCCGTTTGCGACACGGTCAGCCGGCCCTCCGCGAGCCGCGTGAACGCATACTCCTCGGCTGCAGTATAGAGCCATTGACGCAGGACCGTTGCCTTGTCCGTGCGTTCCTCGCGGCTCCTGAGTTCCGCTAACTGTAATATGCCCTCGGGAATGCGGAGGGGGTATGGACGCGTGGTCATATACTTCACTTCCTCTCTAAGACGGCCAGATCTGTGTGGGCAGCGTGATATTGCTCCGCGCGGATCAAGGGGCGCAGCAATTCAAGCGCGTGCGTCGCGTCCTGGACGGTCAGGACGCCCCAGTCACACAGGGCGACGAGAACCGCCGCGGGGGTGACATAGGGAATCCGGTGTGCAGATAAGAGGGCCAAAAACCCTCGATCATCGCTCAAGACGGCGTCGGCGTGTTCGCCCAGGTAGAGATCCAGGGCTTCACGTTCTCCCGCCCCTACAGTAACGTTTTGGACCATCTGTGCGGTACACGGATGCCCCTGGGGGCGCTTCTGCTGCACAAAGTGATGGATGATTTGTTCAAGCGCTACGGCGTCAGGATAGCCGCGTGCTTTGCCTGCCGTCACTGCTTCGCGAAAGATGGCTGGGCCGATGAGCAGTTCCACGTGTTGTGCAAGAATCCCCAGGATACCCGCTTTATTCGTTTTGATGAGCCCATCAGCATCACAGGCAATTTTCATGAAGATAACTGTACGATGTTATACAAGAATATACAAACTACCCTCCACAGCACCACATCAGTGTGATTGCCGATGGTCCCTACAATAGTGGTATTCTCGCCGTTGGCCCGCGGGAGGGGGCGACGTTCAACTAGCGCGCTGCTTCGGTAGAGATGTATGATCGCCTCATCCGGGTTCCTGAGAGTGATGCCCACGAATTGTCTCTGGTGATGGACAGCGACGCCAGTCGTGCTCCAGAGCAGCTAGTCTCAGTAGTTGAAAATGATACCGAACGCATGAGCCCTCTCGGGTAGCTCCACACCAAACCGTGGTGCAGTGAAGTTGCAAAGAAAACAGGGGTCTAGACATACTTCTCGTGGCAATATTTCCACGCACAGCCAGGAGAAGTGTCATGGACCCCACGATTGCAGTCTGCTCCAATGAGCACTGCCATGCCAGAGGCCAAATTGGCCAGGGTAATATTGGTATCCATTCGCGGAAGGAGCAGCGCTTCATCTGCCACGAGTGTCACAAAACCTTCAGCGCTACAAAAGGCACGGTCTTCTATCGGCTGCGCACCGCGGCTGAGACTGTGGTCATCATCGTGACCTTGCTGGCCCATGGATGTCCCGTGCAAGCCATCGTGGCAGCGTTTGGCTTTAATGAGCGCACAGTCGCGGATTGGTGGGCCCGCTCGGGCCGTCAGGGCCAAGCCGTGCACGAGTATCTGATCGAGCAACCCCGGGACTTGGGGCAGGTGCAAGCTGATGAGCTCCGCGTCAAGAAACAAGGCGGCATCGTGTGGATGGCGCTGGCCATGATGGTCACGACGCGCTTGTGGCTGGGTGGCGAGGTCAGCGAGCAGCGCGACCTGCCCCTGATCCGGCGGCTCATCGAACGGGTGCGGCGCTGCGCGGCACGGCGTCCCCTGTTGGTCTGCACTGATGGCTTGGTGTCTTACATCCGGGCCATCCGAGAGACCTGTCGTGATCCCATACACACGGGGAAGGGCGGACGGCCCCGGCTGCGGCCCTGGCGCCATGTCTTCATTGCCCAAGTCGTCAAGCGCTACGAGCGGCGGCGGGTGGTGGAGACCGACCGCCGCATAGTCGATGGCACGCCGGCACGCGTGGCGACACTCCAACGCCGGTCGCAAAGGGACGGGGTGATCAATACGGCCTACATTGAGCGGCTCAACGCGACGTTTCGGGAACACCTTGCACCGCTGGCGCGTCGTTGCCGGGCTCTGGCCCGCCACACCCTGACGCTGCACGAGGGGATGTTCTTGGTCGGCACGGTCTATAACTTTTGCACGCCGCATGAGAGTTTGCACCATGCACAGAAGACGACGCCAGCTATGGCCGCTGGGATCACCGACCATTGCTGGACGGTGCGTGAACTGCTGTCGTTTCATGTACCGCTCACTCGTTGGGCACCACCGAAGCGGCGTGGGCGTCCTTCGCGGGCATTGCAACGCCTGATTAGGCGCTGGTGTGCGTGACCACGATTAAGTGTGGAGCTACCGCTGTCTCCTTTCGGTGGCGAAATGGTGACAGGCACCTCGTATATCTCTTACGGCGTTGTACTGATTATGGCGTCATCCACATATTTCGTCACTGTTCTCGGACTCAAATTATACCCGTAGTTCGTAATCTCCCATTGAGGTGTCCCATCGGTGCCAGAGCCCTGCGTCACAATGTTGTTCACGTTGAAAATCTCGACTCCGTCGAGCCAGACGATAATCTGCCCCGTCGCCGTTCTTGAGGCCCTCACGTAGGTTTGCAGCCGGAACCAGTTCCCTACGGGCATCGCCTTGATTCGTTGCGTATAACGCCGCATGGCCCCGCCGCCGGGGGGATAGTAATTCAACCGCAGGTACATTTGTGTAGGATCAAAGGTATAGTCGAGGATCAGGTGGAGCATGTTATTGACTGGTGCGCCCTGGGTCCGCCGCACTTTCCAGCCTTCCATCATCCACCAGCCATACCCATTGGCGGGTGCGAAGCCTTGCTGGAAATAATTCCAGGTCGAATAGTAGAGCTCCGGATTGCTCCGCTGTTCTGCCCAGCGAAACAGCCGGGTGCCGCTTTCCGCCGTCGAATTGATCGTTTGGACAACCGCATAGTGGCCGCTGTGGACATAGCTACTCGTGATGGCGCTGTAGCCGCCGCCACTATCAAACTCCCCGCCGCCTTCATTGCCACAGGGCGCGGCATTCGGGCATGGGCGATACCAATCCCGCAGATCGCCTTCCTCACTATCTCCCGTCCAGAGCACCGTTGCCTGACCTCCGTGAGGCCAGAAGAGGAGGACCAACATCCCCATGAGGACCATCATATAAACAAGACGTAGAGACCTGCGTTGCCGTTGCTTGGAGCCATGCATACTGTACCCCTTCTCCATGCTATCCATCGAGGCTTTGCCCAGAACTATGCTGAGAGAGTCCCAGCAATTTGTTCCTCAAATTCAAATAATCTTCTTATTTAACAAGGCTATAATGGAAATAGGGGTATTATATTCCAGCGAAGAACCTTAAATCAATCAGGCATCCCCTGTTTTTATCCTGAGGGTTTTGCTGACCTCTACATAAGGGTTTTGCTGATCCCCACATACGCTGAGAGCCCGGAGAAGACGGACTTGCATCGGTGAGACACGCTCAAAGTTTTTAGAAGCTGTTTTAAAACCTCTGATACCAGTTCTCTTGAATACTTGTGCACACCCATCTAAAGCACTATGGTAGACTGCGAAGGTGCCGTGATGAGGTGCACAGCTATTCCTCGGATTTGGTATAACACGCGAGTAGTCTTTACAGAAGCGGACTCACGTTTTCTCCGGCAGGAGAAATCC
>Ga0081455_10001881_pt1 | contig 25254 bp, 25 predicted proteins | sample TabmetS3T2R1_FD_70207 | JGI IMG/M metagenome (GOLD analysis project Ga0081455, IMG submission 70207) | Tabebuia heterophylla rhizosphere microbial communities from the University of Puerto Rico - S3T2R1 | ecosystem: Host-associated > Plants > Roots > Rhizosphere ...
GACAGAAGTGATTGCCAAGCTCGTTTTGAAGGGATTCAAGGAGGAGAATATTAAAATGGCAAGATTAGATATGGCAGGCAACATTGGGGACTATGTTGCCATGGTTTGGCCTCCAGGGAGACCACATGAGATCATAGTAAGCCAGATAGGTGAAAGTAAGATAACACAAAGCAACCCGTCTGCGCCAGGTGTTTGGCAAGATGTGCAACAAAATGAACTTTATAGAATACCTCTGGAATGAATCGATAGGTGGGTAGATGCCGGCCGAGATTATTGTTTACCTCGAACGTTCTAGTTTATAGTGACGCACAAATATTTTCGGATTACTTCGTCATTCACCGTTAGAATTTACACGTATGCTTTTTATTGTTAACCATCCACATTCAATTCAGCATTAGTGTTGTCGCATACATCACAAAAGCATATGAATGCTGCCGTATTTTTGGAACCTAACAAAATCTCTAATACGCAAGTGCCGTTGTACGGTCAGAAATCGATTGAAAATGCTAAAATATTGCGGGTAAAGGCTTGTGCGGTCTGTGGCTACGACGTCAGGGTGTTTAGAAATGGACATGAGAAAGTCGACCCACCAGTTATATTGGGGCACGAAATATGCGCCGAAGTTGTCGACGACCTAGAGCTTGTCGGTGGTTTAGTAATTCCAGCAAACACACGAGTGGCGGTTTCTCCAATAGTCCCATGCCTACGATGTCCCTATTGTTCCGCTGGTCAGTATAATCTTTGTAGTAATTTGCGAGAGCTAGGATCCAGCATTGATGGGGGTTTTGCAGAATATATTCAGGTGCCTAATACCACCTTGCAGATCGGCGGCATAATTCCAATTCCCACCGAGCTGAATGATACTGAAGCCTCTCTCTTGGAACCGCTGGCATGCTGTATCAACAGTCTTTCTCGATTGACGAGTCATTCTCTCGATGAAGACTGCTCTATCTGTATTATAGGTGACGGTCCAATAGGGTTAATACATTTAAAGCTATTCAACCTGGCGAGGGCCAAGCGCATTGTCATAGGAAAAATTGAATCACGTATGAAAGCGGCAAAATCAATGGGTGCTCATGAAGTCTTACTTGCTGACGATAGACTAGAATCAACTGCTAAAGAGGTTTTCGACCTTACAAATGGGATTGGTGCTAATCTAGTCGTAATAGCCGCGAGCAATCCTGATGCTCTGGGTTTGGCCACAAAGATAGCCAGCAAGAACGGACAGATCAGTTTGTTTGCCGGTATGCCAAAAAACACCAGGGTATCTTTGGATAGTAACTGGCTTCACTATAATCAGGTTTCATTAATCGGTAGTTTCAGTGCCATACCAGCTTCGTTACGTCAAGCAATCAGATTCGTAGCAGAACATCGAATAACCCTTTCAGACTTAGTTAGTCATTGCTATTCTTTATCTAATATCGAAAAGGCGTTGGCAGCAACTGAATCCTATGAAGGTCTTCGGAATGTGATTAACGAGTTCTGATTTTTTGGCCAATGAGCAGTAGTCAGCTACCACTACATCAACGTTAGTCTATACCCGATTCCAAACGCTATAGTCGCTATTTCGCGAAGGTTGAGGCATAGAGGCTTTGTAAGAGATTAATATAGGAATTACCTAGATGTCAGGCGTAAACATCAGGACTAGTATTAGGAACCCCTACGAAATCCATGGGAAAAAGCAGCATCATAAACTTTAGAATACTCATACTTTCTTGGTGCCAGTACATCCCCTACAAAGACTAGGGCGGTTTTTATAATCTTAGCCTGCCTCGTTTTTTTTGCAATATCAGACAATGTTCCTCTGACTATAGCCTGGTCTTCCCAACCTGCTCTATATACTACTGCCGCAGGTGTGTCTTTACTATAAGTATTACCCTCAAGCAGTTGCTTGACTATACTTTCAATCAGGTGGACGCTTAGATAGAAAACTAAAGTGCCACGACATTTTGAGAGCTCTGAGATCCGTTCTCGAGCCGGTACAGGAGTTCGTAATTCTGCCCTAGTTACAATAAGCGTTTGAGTAACCCCAGGTAGAGTAAGCTCTAGGTTCATCTCAGCAGCAGCTGCAAGTAATGAAGTAACTCCCGGTACTACCTTGCATTGTAAACCGTCATCCATTAATCTGTCGATCTGCTCTCGAATAGTACTAAATATTCCGGGGTCACCGTCGTGCAACCGTATGGAGAGCAAGCCACGCTTAGTTGACTCTGATAACAATCGACTTATTTCTTCTCTACTAATAAGGGACGCATCGTATAGCATAGCATCGTGCTTTACAAATTCCATAATCCGAGGATTAATTAAAGATCCTGAATATACAATGACGTCTGCGTTCTCAATCAGGTTCTTGGCTTTGATCGTGATAAGCTCCGGATCGCCAGGACCGCAACCTACAAAATATACTGTTTTGTTAACTTCCATTTTTTCTTTTTGCCACCATGAGAGAGAAGTATTTTTGGACAGTCTCCTTATTTTGACGAATTTCCTTTAGACTATTTCGCTTCATTACCTCCTTCCCTCCCGAGACATCCTGGGCAATAGTTATCAGGGAATCGTCAGAAAACCCGACGCTGCCGAGCATATCAATAACCGCACCAAAATATCTTCCATCCTTTAGGAAGACAAGGGTATCACAGGAATTCGCGGTTCGTTTTACCTTTTCAAGATCATAACATGCGGGAATAATACCAAGGGTTTCATCTCCTTCTACAAGGCTAATTTTTGCCTGGGCTGCGAAGGCGAATACAGATGGGATTCCAGGGATAATTTTAACATTAATTTCAGGATACCTTGATGTTATCTCTTTTTGAATGTATATCCATGTACTGTATAGCGAGGGGTCACCAACTGTTAGATAAACTACATTCTTACCCATTTTCGCGGTTTCAGCTATTTGTTCGGCATTTCTTCGCCAGTACAATTTAGCTTGTTCCCTGTTCTTAACCATGGGAAATATCAAGTCTACAATCTTGGCGGTCGCATTCACGTATTGTTGAACGATAGATAGGGCGATACTAGGTTTGCCTTCACGAGCCGTCGGCGTAAATATCACATCCGCATTCCTCAAGATGTCTGTGGCTTTGACAGTTAGAAGCTCCGGATCACCAGGACCACATCCGACGCATACAACTTCCATTTGAAAGCACTCGATATTACAACTATTTAAATTCAAGCATGCATTGTTGCAGTTGTGCGGTTCACTGCTTGGTAGCTGATATTATAGTAACAGGATTCCTTGCAAGCATCATTGTACCCGTACTTACTTGTCTGCCCTTGGCAATCGCGGCCTGAGTGATATCGATCGTACTCAGTTTTAAACCCTGAAGTGCATCGAGTGTCTTATATGTCGTTTCAATTAGAATCGTGTCAATCACGATTCTTCCTCCCTTAACAAGTCGATCTGCAGCTAAGGATAGGATCTGATGAATGTTTCCCCACGACCCTCCAATTATTATCGCATCTACTTTTGGTAATGTCGGCAAGATGTCCTCTGCTCTAGCGAGCATCGTTTTTGCTTTTACTCCAAATTTGTTAAGATTTATTTTGGTCAGATCAATAGCCCTTTCGTTAAAATCAATAGCATAAATATTATCACTTCTTGTCTGAAGACAGATCTCCACCGTAATGCTACCGCTTCCACACCCAACGTCGATGGCAGCAAATCCTTCATTCAATCTCAGTTTGCTAATCACTATAGCGCGTACCTCTTCTTTGGTTATGGGTATTTCCTGATCAGTTTCAAAAAGCTCATCTGGAATCCCTGGTGTTCTGTGGTTCCAAATCATCAGAGGAGAGTAGCGGTCTCCAATATTTAACTAGCAATATTCTGATGCAACACCGTATAAGTAATAATCATGAACATAAGTAACAAGAATATGAACGGAAATATTCCACTGGTTGCGACCTTCCGTCGTTCCTTTTTGGGAATGTTTCCAGATACTCTCTTACCTGTAGCGTACGAAATTATATAGAAAACTATTGAAATGCTAAAAGCTATTCCAACAGCGCTAGCCTGATCTGCACCAGGCGCTATAGCCAGTCCGACAATTACTCCAGCTACCATGCCTAGAATTGCTCTCGCGTAGAAAACTCTGTCAAGTGGTTGCAATTAGATAGATTTCTGATTGGTATACCCTGTTTAATTCCTTGCGGTCATTTCATTTCTAACCATTTTGGTTAATATTAGTGATCACTTTTTCACGTATTATGGAGCTTTCAGGTGTCGAGCTTAATTACTTATTAGATGAAATTAAATCAAATCTTGTTCAAGGATACTATGTAAGCGACGTTACTCCTGTAACAAGAGACTCCTTTCTTTTCAAATTGCATCACAGTACTGAACCTGATATCATGCTAATGGTATCAACCAAGGGTATTTGGGTTACGAAATTAAAGTTCAAACCACTAGAGCAAAACCCCCTGGGAGAGGTAATAAAATCGCATCTGGAAAGATCTAAAATAGATACACTTCATCAACCAGGCAGTGAAAGAATAGTAATCTTCAACTTCAAACATCCAACAAGAGGCTTAAGAATTTTGGTTGTCGAATTATTTGCAGACGGCAATATAATATTATGTGACGAAAAATCGAATATCTTGGCATTACTAAAGCCCATAGAGGCAAAACATAGAACCTTAAGGGTCGGAACCGTTTACGAGTTTCCTCCGAGGCGAGGAAATGATGTTCTTAATATTTCGATGGATGATCTTGTCAGCATGCGCAATAGTGCTGAATCGCCTGATCTGCAGGTCGTAAAGTGGGTAGGAAGAATCACCTCTCTTCCAAGGAAATTTGTCGAAGAAATCGTGCGTAGATCTAACGTTGAAACCGAAACGGTCAAGAACCTTAACTTAGATGAGTTAAGAAGAATTTATTATAATACCAGATCCCTAGTTGAAGAAATAAGCACGAGAAGTAAACATAGTCCCTTTCTAATAGAAGACGAAGATGGAAATCCCGCAGACGTGTTTCCGATCCCAACAAGCGCTGCGGCTACTCCTCGCGCAAGAAAGGTTGCAGACTATATGGAAGCGGTGGACCAGGTGTTAAGTTACCAGATTATAAACCTTGGACAACGATTGAAAACAAACCACATAGAGAGTCGATTATCCTCTCTATTGCATGATATTTCCGAACAGGATAAGGCCAAGGAAAAGGTGATTGCCAATGCCCATGTCATAAGAAATGTTGCCAAGGAGCTGATGTCAATTCCCTACGAAGGCCAAGATATAGAACTCTACGAGCCCTTCACAAAATTAATTCAAGAAAAATTGGTCAATGTCTTCAATCATAAGGGCACAAGATATCTGGGGGTCGCTGGCGAAGATATAGAGTTCCAGCGAAATCCTGCTCGGATGTCATCTATGCTCTTCCAACGCGCAAAAGACCTGGAAAGGGGGATATCCTCGATTGATGAAGCTAGATCAAGGCTGATGGCACATGTAGATAAACTACGAAAGCAGGCAGACTCGATTGAGTCAAAGGGTCCTGCAGTTCGATATGTAAGAAACAAAGAATGGTACGAGCGATATCGATGGTTTGTTACAAGCGACGGCTTACTAGCAATAGGGGGTAGGGATGCCTCATCAAATTCGGCCATCATACGCAAGCATTTAGGGGAACAAGATCTAGTCTTTCACGCCGAGATCCATGGCTCTCCTTTTTTCATTCTTAAAAATGGCTATTCGTTGGATAATATTGGTCCTAGCTTACTAGAAGTCGGGCAGGCAACTGTATCATTCAGCCGGGCTTGGAAAGATGGGCTATATGGAAGCGATGCGTACTGGGTGACTCCAGCTCAAGTAAGAAGAGGAGCACCCACTGGACAGTTTCTTCCCAAGGGATCATTTGTTATTGAAGGTAAGAGAAATTTCGTAAAGGGACTTGAAATTCAGCTTGCCATAGGAATTATTAGACAGAAGCAAGAATTCTTTCTATGTTGTGGACCAGTACAAGCAATCAAAACTAGGTCGTTAATATATGCAAGTTTATTGCCGGGTGGCCACGATCCTATTAACGCTGCCAAGAAAGTTAGAAACGAGTTTGTATCCGTCTTGGCTGAAAAGACCAAACAGATTGAGTTGTCGCTGTCACAATTTGTCAAGAGCATGAGTATCGACGATTATGTCAGAGCGTTGCCCACAGGACAGAGCAGGATAACCAGCCTCATCTTCGAAGGACTAGACAAAAGCATAGATTCACTTGAAGAGTCGAAGCGAAATGACCCTGTTGAGCAAAGTAATTAAAGGCATAATTGCGATTTAAATTTGTGGTAAATCGGCCTACAAAGAAGCATCGGGACGCCAACATGCCAACTAGGGTTCTAGTCAGAGACGTAATGAACAGTCCAGTGATTTCTGCTTCGCCACATAGCACTATTGAAGAAGTCGCATCTAAAATGAAGGAGCACAAGATTGGGAGTATTATAATCATGGAAAACGAGAAGCCTGTAGGTATCGTCACTGACTGGGAAATTGTATCAAAAGGTGTAACGAAAGACATCAAACCAAGCATGTTAAAAGCGTCAGACATAATGGAACAGCTGCATACTATTGAAGGGGAGGAAGGAGTAACTGAAGCCGCTCGGTTGCTTCGACAACATAATATTAAGCGTTTGGGTGTAGTCTATAAGAGCAAACTTGTTGGTATAATATCAGCATCAGATGTTATCTCTGTAACTCCGGATCTGGTGGATGTTATTTCCGAGAAGGCATCGCTTCTTAGAGGAGAAATAGGCAGGGGAAGCGGAAATATTTCTGGCTACTGTGACGAATGTGGTGAGTGGTCTGATCTCTTACAGTACGAAGGGGGCACCTTCACGTGTGAGGAATGCAGAGCAGAAGCACAAGGCTAGAAAGTATTCGCCGTCATTTTTGGTTGATGCGATGTTGGGAAACATTGCTAGAAAACTACGGATCTTCGGATATGATACGCTTTATTTGAAGGATACCTCAGATACGAGCCTATTAGGAATAGCCATGAGGGAAAAACGGGTGCTGCTAACTCGTGACAAGGAATTATTTAGACGAATAATTAAGGATGGCGTCGAGGGCATGCTTCTTGAACAGTATGATGAAATTGGCAATATTGCCTATATTATGTCAAAATGCAAGATACCACGTCTATGCTTCGATACTGGAGTTGCAAGGTGCTCTAGTTGCAACATAATACTAACAATCAGAAGGGCCATCGATGTTGCTGGATTCCTACCCGTGAATATTGTAAAAAACAACTCCAATTTCTTTCAATGCATGAATTGTGGTAGGATTTATTGGGAAGGAAAACATGTGACCTGTCTCAAACTGCTGGCTAAAAGAATTAACAGTAGAATTGAAAAATATGAAGCTGATCCCAATGTCTTAAATTCTATAATCCTTAACAAAAGGTTAAAATCCCCACAGAAACACAATCCATTGCTGTCGCAAGATGAACAGAACTCCAGCCTTAGATAGAACGGTCGACAAAGTTCTGGCACAGAAGCAAGAAGATTTTATGACTCGTATTGATGCAGCTTATCAGGAAGCAGCTTCTAACCTTGAATCCTCTAGGGGTAAGCTTAGATCCGAATATGAAAAAATCATACAGGGTTCTAGGAAGCAAGCAGAGAATCTAAAGAGACAAATATTGGGGTCAAGGCGACTCGAGTCTCGAAATCAAGAGCTTCTACTAATTGAGATGGCTGTTAATAATTATTTTGAGAAGGCAAGAGAAAGGTTTCGTGAGCTATCAAGGGATAAGGAATACAAGAGCATGCTCAATGAAATGATCGATGACTGCATTTCTGCAATTGGGACAGGAGAAATCATCATCGAGTCGAATGAAAAAGACTCGAAATTTGTGGCAGAAATTGTAGCCAAAAAACCTAAGAAAGTCAAGCTTATGCTTTCGGATAAACCTATAAACGTTATTGGAGGACTGCGAGCTATATCTCCAGATGGATCGCTCACTTTTGACAGTACGATAGAATTACGAATGGAACGGCTCAAACCTTTAATAAGGAAGGAAATAGTCCAGACATTGAGAGGAGATAGATAGGCTATGGTGGCCAAAGGTAAAATCATCTGGGTCAGTGGGCCTGCCGTAAAAGCTGATGGTATGTCATCAGCCAAGATGTACGAGACAGTCGAGGTGGGGGATTTGAAGTTAATTGGGGAGGTAATACGTTTAACAGGTGACGTGGCATTTATTCAGGTTTACGAATCAACTTCGGGACTGAAGCCGGGGGAGACAGTTAAAGGAACAGGGCAGCCCCTATCCGTCTTGCTTGGCCCCGGTGTTATAGGTAAGATATATGATGGTATTCAGAGGCCTCTTGATGAAATAGCTCAGAAATCAGGGTCCTTCATAGGAAGGGGTATTGCTACCACTCCAGTCGACCTGAAAAAGAAGTACAAATTCATGCCGGCGGTAAAGATCGGTGATGAAATAGGAGCTGGCTCGGTTCTTGGTTTCGTAGAAGAAACCCCACTATTGAATCATAGCATATTGGTACCCCCGGATCATCCCGGAGGCAAAATCACTGACATAGCGACGGAGAGTGATCTCGACGTTGAACAGGTTGTAGCAGTCTCAGCAAAAAATGGCAGCAAGATAGAACTAAGAATGTATCACAAGTGGCCTGTAAGAAGGCCCCGTCCGTACGTGGAAAGATACGATCCTTCAGTTCCGTTGATAACAGGACAGCGCATCATTGACACATATTTTCCTATTGCAAAAGGCGGAACTGGCGCTATACCTGGAGGATTTGGCACAGGAAAAACGGTGACATTACATCAAATAGCGAAATGGGCCGACTCAAAGGTTGTGGTTTACATTGGTTGTGGTGAACGCGGTAATGAGATGACCGAGGTATTAGTCGAGTTTCCTCACCTTATCGATCCTAGGTCTGGGAGACCTTTAATGGAGCGAACGGTACTTGTGGCGAATACAAGCAATATGCCTGTAGCCGCGAGAGAGGCTTCGATCTATACCGGTGTTACCATAGCAGAGTATTATAGGGATATGGGTTTTGACGTAGTCCTCGTAGCAGATTCAACAAGTAGGTGGGCCGAAGCCCTAAGGGAAATGTCCGGTCGGCTCGAGGAAATGCCAGCCGAGGAAGGATATCCATCTTATCTTGCGTCAAGGCTAGCAGAATTTTATGAACGGGCAGGCCGGGTTAAAGCCCTAGGCTCCCCAGAAAGATCGGGGTCGGTAACCATTGTTGGCGCAGTTTCCCCATCGGGCGCAGATTTCACAGAGCCAGTCACTACTCATACGATCAGATTCATAAAGACATTCTGGGCCCTTGACACTAGGTTGGCATATTCAAGACATTATCCATCTATAAATTGGATGCAATCATACTCTGGATATTTGGAAGATGTGTCAAAATGGTGGAAGCAGAACGTTAGTGATGAATGGTATAATTTGAGAGCAGAGTCATATCACATTCTCCAGAGGGAGGACACTCTTAAAGAAATAGTTAGACTACTTGGTCCTGAGGCGCTACCCGACGAAGAGAAATTGGTACTTGAGGTTGCAAGAATGATTAAGATTGGAATACTACAGCAGAATTCATTTGATAAAGTTGATACCTATTGCAGTCCTCAAAAGCAGCTAAAGCAAGCAAGTTTAATGGTACAATTCTACAAGAATGCTCAGCGGGCATTAAAGGAAGGAGTATCTCTGGTTGATATTCGAGCTATGCCGATATTAACCTCACTTCTAAAGGCCAAGTTTGAGATTACGGATGAGGAAATATCAAAGCTAAACGAGTTGGAAAAAACCATGGCAGATCAATTCAGTAAACTGACAAAACCAGAGGAGGTAAAAGTAGTTGTCTGAAGCTGCGGCTGGAATTGAGTATACCAAAGTGGCTGAAATTAAAGGACCACTTATGATCATTGATGGCATAACAAGAGCATCATTTGATGAGCTCGTAGAAATTGAAACGCCGGATAAGGAAAGACGACTGGGTAGGGTATTAGAAGTCGGCTATGGCAAGGCCGTAGTCCAAGTGTTTGAGGGAACTACAGGTCTTGCAATCAGTGGGACAAAGGCTAAATTTCTGGGTAAAACCATGCAGTTACCAGTCTCACAGGAGCTTCTAGGTCGGGTATTTGATGGGCTAGGTAGGCCCAACGATGGATTACCTGAACCCATCGCAGAGAAATTTATCGATGTAAACGGAGAGCCTATGAATCCAGAGAGGAGAGACTACCCTACCTCTTTCATTCAAACTGGAGTGTCGGTAATCGATGGGATGTTAACTTTGGTTAGAGGCCAAAAGCTTCCGATCTTTTCCGGTTCTGGTATGCCTCATAATATACTAGCAGCACAGATTGCAAGGCAGGCAACCGTCGTAGGTACTAAAGAAGACTTTGCGGTCGTTTTCGCTGCAATAGGGGTCCAGTATTCGGATGCCCAGTATTTTAAACGGAGTTTAGAAGAATCGGGGGCACTGAGACGCAGTGTTCTCTTTCTCAATCTTGCCGATGACCCAGCTATAGAGAGAATCATAACACCTAGAGTTGCGCTTACGGTGGCGGAGTATCTGGCATTCGAACTGGGGATGCATGTGTTAGCGATTCTAACTGATATGACAAACTATGCCGAAGCTCTAAGAGAAATCAGTGCGGCCAGAGAAGAAGTCCCCGGACGAAAAGGCTACCCTGGGTATCTTTACACAGATCTTGCGAACAATTACGAACGGGCCGGTAGAGTAAAGGGAAGGAACGGGAGTGTCACTCAGGTCCCAATTTTGTCAATGCCAGCTGATGATATTACCCATCCCATTCCGGACTTGACTGGCTATATAACAGAAGGACAGATAGTCTTAGGTCGAGACCTATTTCGTAAGGGAATCTATCCCCCGGTCAACGTACTCATGTCTCTTTCAAGACTTATGAAAGATGGAGTGGGCGAAGGAAAAACACGAACTGACCACATGGAAGTTGGAAATCAATTGTACGATGCATATTCCAGGGCTCAAGAAGTAAGAGCGCTAGCCGAGATCGTTGGTAAAGCTGGTCTTACTGGAGTTGATCTCAAATACTTGGGTGCTGGAGACATCTTTGAAGACCATTTCTTAAAGCAAAGCAATGATGAGAATAGGACGCTAGAAGAGACCCTTAATAGAGCTTGGGAGGTATTGTCTACTTTACCGGTGGGCGAATTGACAAAGATCAAGGACAAGAACGTAAGACAATATTACAAAGGGAACGAGTAGCCGCCGAATGTCATTTGGAAGAAAAGTTGTAGCAACAAAGATTGAACTGATAAAAATTCGCCGCTCAATCCAGGTCGCAAAAATGGTACAGAAAATCCTTGACGACAAAAGAGAAGTGTTGCTTAAAAAAATAGATGAAATGATTGAAGAAGCTAATAAAGCTCGAGGAGATATATGGTCTCCTCTGGGAGAAATTTATACTTCCGTTTATAACGCGTACATGTCGTTAGGTACGACAACTTTAGAGTCCGTAGCTTCCTCTACACCCAGCATAATGGAAGTTGACGTTAAAGTGAAGAGAGTTGTGGATGTTAAAATCCCAACACTCGAAGTGGAAAACAGAAAAGGTAGTCAGGACCTATCGTACGGGTTTGTAGAGACAAATGCCTCAGTAGACAAGGCAGCCAGACTCATAAAGAATATGCTTCCTCAGGTGTGTAAAGCAGCTGAATACGAAAATGCCATATTCAGCTTGGCAAAGGAACTGCAGAAAACACAGAAACTGCTCAATGCTTTAGAATACGTTATTATTCCTCAATACGATGAGGCTATATCTTTCATTAGGGCCACTCTCGAGGAAAGAGAGCGGGAAGAATTTGTCAGACTTAAGAAGGTGAAAGTAGTTCTCGAAAAGAAAAAAACAGGATGAAACCATCCACATACCCTCAGATTTGGCAAGATTGAAAATAATGGCACATAGGAACAGACGTATAATAACTGCACTCAAAATAGGTTACGACATTGAATAATTTAATCTGAAGGTTGGATACTTGATATTATTAAGACAAACGATGATCCAGCTTCGCCATTTTTTGAGTCAACTATTTGGGAGTCCGTAGTTATCATTAAATATGGCATTTAATCTCGAAAGTTTATGAACACCGAACGGGACAGAACCTTTTTGACTAGTCTGGCGATTATGGCTAGCCTTATATCCTCTGGAATGTTCTTTGTATTTGGTCCACCCACCCATACCGCACCTGCGTTTGCACAGGAAGAGACAGCAGGTCCGGAGTCCGCTGCTTCTTCAAAACTAATAGGTGCAGGGATGGCATTTGGTCTAGCGGCATTAGGAGCAGGGATAGGTCTAGGTTTTGTAGGTGCTGCTGGGCTTGCCGCAATTAGCGACAACCCAAAAATGCAATCAAGGGTATTTATTATCGTGGGTATGGTTGAATCAATAGCCATATATGGTATAGTCATGATGTTTATCATCCTTGGTCAGTAATATGTTAAGAATGAAAGCAGGTGTAATGTAGGCCTCCCCCCCGCAAACATTTCTAGATCTCTATCATCTTCTGTTTAGTGCAGTTAATCGGGTAAAGTCACAGATTGTCTGCCCAATGTCGTATTTTACTATGTCTTAAAATAATATTCGAAATCATGACAAGCGCAAGATATTAAAGTAATTGAAGACAGACAAAGCAATGTCAAATGGGAGTATCGAGGTTAGTTAAAGCTTCCCTAGTTCTACCACGAATAGAAACCCAGTCGGCCGTTAGCAAATTGGCAGAACTAGAGTGGTTTCATTCCTCTGAGAATAACTCTGAATTTTCTAATAGTTACTATGACGACCTCGTATTAAGAGCACAAAGGTTATTCCAAGAGATCGACGAAGTTATACGTTCACTTGGAATACCGCTTGAGATTGGAGTAATGACAACCATGTTCAAGGGCGCTCCTAAAGAAAAGACGGATTACACGATAGATGGTTTAGAGACCTTTATCGGCGAACTGGAAGATAAAAAAAATCTGTTATTAGAGGAACCGAACAGTATGTTAAAACAGCAGGCAAGATTGTCAAAGGAGCTGGAGGAGTACGAGAATATAAGTTCTACCCTTGAAATGGCAGCAGAACTTGACATCGATATTTCTCTTTTCAAAAAGCTAAGGTTTTTTTCTGCTGACATATTTGTAATAAGCTCTTCTGATGCGTCTGAAATTTTAAAGAGTCTTGGCGATATCTTTGTTTATACACGAAAACTAGACGAAAACAAGTCAGCATTATTAATCTTCGGTTCTGCGGATGATTCGGAACGAATAACTAAAATTCTAAGAAGCTTTGGCGTACACCCTTTAAACATTCCATCAAATATGCCACAGAATCCTAGCACTGCGTATAAGGAAGCCCGAGCTCGAACCAAGGAGCTGGAGTCAAAGTTGGCAGAAGTTAGAAAGGGAATGGAGAAGATAAGAAAATCGATTCTGCCCAAGGCACTCTCGTTGCATGAAGCTTCCAAAGCCGCAAAGGATGCTCTAGAAACGACGAGAAAGCCCCCAGGAACTAAGCACTTTGCAATTATCCAAGGGTTTATTCCTGAATCTTACATGAACAAGTTTAGGAACCTAACGAAGGACTACTTGTCGGTATTTGATCAAACAGGAGGAAACAATAATGATTATACTGAATCGGCCGGGGAAAAATTGCCATCTCTCCTATCGAATAAGCGCTATATCAATACATTTGAGGTAATTACAGAAACACAAGGACTGCCGAGATACGATGAGGTTGATCCAACACCAATTATTGCGTTTGTCTGGCCACTTTTCTACGGAATCATGTTCGCAGACCTGGGCCACGGTCTTTTGCTTTTTGGACTTGGCATGCTGCTAAGACAAAAAGGAAATGGATCGATCCGGACGTGGGGTACCCTTTTAGCAGCTAGTGGAGCTGCTGCTTCCATAGCAGGGTTGGGTACTGGCGAAATGTTTGGTTTCCATTTCGAACAGCTTGCCATATTGAAGCCTATGGCTGAAGCTTTACCCTTCGTGGGAATGCTTAGCGTATCTGAGCTTACATTTGCAGAGGTGACCAAGATTCTGGAGGTTTCAATTGCAATTGGCATAGTCCACATCTTATTGGCGTTCTTTCTTAGACTCCATGCCGATTTCAAAAGACGAAACAAGTTACTGATTTGGACTAAGGATATTCCGACGATCCTGCAGTATCTGGCCGTGGTAGCGATTATACTGGCAGCTATTGGTTCCGGATATGATATAATTGGGATGTTCGGGATTACTGGGGTAACTCATGACGAACCGGTGCCATGGTTGACATTTCTCTTCGGCGACTGGGTTACTGTTGAACTTGTGGCAAAAGCTGCGCCTCTGGTAATAATTGGCACTGTCATAGTGATGATTATTGGTGGTATGAAAGAGGAGGAGCATGCGCGAAAGCATGGCAGGGATGAAGGTGGTGGAATGGTTGGAATAGTTGTAGAAGTTATAATGGTCAGAATTATTGAAATGCTCTCCAATACCATTAGCTATTCCAGACTTGGCATAATGTTGTTAGTTCATGCCGCATTGTTGGTTACAGTAAATGAGTCTTATGTAGGGGGTGGTGGATATGCCGTATTGATTGGCGGCAATATAGGCATCATGATGATCGAAGGACTAATTGTATATATTCAGACAATAAGATTGCATCTTTATGAATGGTTTCCTAAATGGTATGTTGGAGACGGGATAGATTTCAATAAGATAATTCCAAAGATGCTTTATACCAACTTAATCTGGAAAAAAGATAGTGTTTCAAAGCCCTCAGCCAGAGATAAGGAGTTTGAAGAACTAAAGCAGGTAGCTCGGTAGCTAGCCAATCTGTGTTCTTGCCAAATTATGAGAGGCCAGTATAACAAATTCATAACTAGGCTTGAAGAGGTAACCAATCCCTTTCAGAGAACAGCGGCCAGATAAGTCATTCTGGTCTCACTAGATTCGAAACGATGGCATCTGTGGGAACCCTCTGCTCCACACCAGTTGTGATAGCGCATAAGTTTCTTATTTCGACCATCAATAACTTCAATGCGGAGAGCATGATAGACACGCTGAACATTATTCTAAACGAACTGATAACTCTTCTCAGACCGATGGCCTCAAACCCTAACTCGAGCTGCATGATCGCATCTATATCATTTTTTGGCGCCTGTGGGATTATTTCCTTATATACGGTAGTTGCTAATTCCCCGTATGCCTCTGATATCTTTTCGTAACTTATCATTTTCTGGAGCGTTTCTCTTGTGACCTTTGGAGTTGCTGTAACGATCAAATCGGTAATCTCTACAGGACTAAGATTCCAGTATTTTCCTCTGAGAACTGCAAGAACATTGTAAGAGTCTATGTCTGTAGACACGACTCTTTTGGTGTCTGGAGATTGGGCCTCTGTAACCATTGCTCTATCTAGTGTTTTGTAGAAGACGTGATCCAAGTAGGTATCAAACAATCTCAGGTCTCCCTTTTCTTTGTAAGCCGCGGCGGCCTTGGCGGCATCATCTGCAAATTCGCTCCCAGCTAGTGCAGACACGGCTTCATCGAGATCCTTGGCTACAAGAGCTTTAACAATGAGGTCCCGCCTACCCACGAGCTCTTCGGCCCGAAGGTTTATGCGAGGAAGTAATTCTTCATATGATTTGTTAAGTGCCTTTCCTTTTAGAACCAATTTCAAGTTCCAAGTAATGTACTTTACAAAGTATGCATTCAAGATCCCACCTCCTCCTACAATTTTTACCATTTTTGCATGCGTGTTTACGAGGTATTCCCTTAGGGCTCCTTCGACCTTTTCCGCCGTGTAAGGCTTGGTCAGCTTTGCAAAAGCATCAAGATAAATAGTATTTTTCATCCGAGTTACCAACTCTTCTAAATCTCTGGATTCAGCCAAATTCTGGAGCTCATTTTTTGTGAGCATCCGACCTCGTAATCCATGAGAAAGAACAGTGCCAAAGATTTTGCTCGGCATACTTGCCTTGCTCATGATTTAGTGTTCTGTATGGCTGGTTTTTTAATTGTATTGATTGTAATTGCCATTCCAGTGTATTTGGTTGACATGACATAACTTCATATTCATACGTAATGATTAGTTTGAATCCGTGATAGTTCTTTCTGGGCCGTTCAAGACTCGGAATCGAGGCAATATCGTCAATCAAAAAGGGACATTAGAGCCTCTGAAGTTCGTGGAGAAAAAGCAAGAAGGCAAAAATGGGTAGCAAACCCAATCATACTACCCAGTATCATATTGTTTGTCAAGTGAAGCAAACCCAGAAAAATACCCAATGCGGGTAGCGTTAAAATTAAGGCAATAGCAGTGCTTACCCACATTGACTTTAACGCCCCTGCAGGTGACCCTGCTTCGTTTAAACGCTGATCACTAAAAATTAGTCTTGAAACCCGTATGTCGCTACTCATGAAATATCTATAAAATGTTTTGTACGATATTAAATTTAAACATTGGTTATATGAAATTTATCGATATTACGAATGGACTACCAAGAAAACTCACATTCGGTTATTCCCCTTAAAAGTTTCGTCTCAACGGCTGCGACATAAACAAATTATCTAATAAGGCTTATCCCTTCTGATGCCGCTTAACGAAAAGCATATTATTGGCTTCTGGGCATGGACCAATTAAGACGTGCGCTATTCTGACTCAAAGTGATGTCATTAGTTCCGTGTAAAATGTACCCCTCCGCTGGCTATTTTAAAATTCCCACCCATTTCGGGGTGTATAATCTTATATAGATTGCAGATGCAACATGAGCGATTCACGAAAATGATAGGATCAGATCCACCGGACACGCCACGAAAGATTAGTCGGATAAATCTGTTTGCAACAAGCACCATCCTCGCTTTGATAATTTCCGTCCCTGCGATATTAATTACACTGATAATGCATTATTTAATCAAGACAAACCTGATCCTAACAGTAGTAGCCGGTTCAGTTGCCTTGTTCATTGCTATGGGATTTAGTATCAAAATATCAAAAAGACTTGTTCGCTATTGAGTCCCATTATTTATCCAGATAATCTATTATCTTAAATAATCTTTACCTCTGATAGGTATTGAGACTATTGACAAAGGGAGATGGAACTTTGGATAAACTTGACACAATTTTTCAACTACAAAAAGATCTGGCTTCTTTTATCTCCTCGGAACGATATCCAAGGACAAAAGAGGGTAGGGTTTCTGCGCTTTGCACGGCTATCACTCACGAGGCAATCGAGCTTCAGAGGCTTACGAACTGGAAATGGTGGAAGAATAAAGTAGATTTCGACGAAGACCAGGCGCGAGAGGAACTAATTGATATCTGGCATTTCGTAGTCCAAACGGCTATAGAGCTCGATATTAGCCCGAAGGCTATCTTGGATGAATATTTGAAGAAAAACAGGATTAACAGACAAAGACATCAGGAGGGGTATTAACTTGACATAATGAATGGAACGAAAATGTGCAAAGCCTAGCACTCTTAAACCCGATCCGTAATTAGTTGTATTGTTGGGGGACTAATGAAGGACTAACTTAGTCAATGATTCCCCTTCTGGCTATACCAAAGTAACTGTCTTTTGACGTTCTTGGATGTAGTAATGTGGCCTTGTACTTGGGCTTGTCAGAGTTCCAAGACTCGAGCTTGGCTCGAATATGCGTGAAAAGAGAGATAGACATCATCATGAATTCTTGATCTACAAACGATCCGTTTGTCTGAGTATACCTTTGGGTGTTAGTTATGATTACAGCACAATCATGAGCTATGGCGGTGAGACTCAGGGAATGCAAATGTTTCATAAGAACAAGATGCATCTCGACACCACTATATTCGTTAGAAATAAGAAAGGAGATATTGTCTACTATTATCATTCTTGCATTCATAGTTTGAACTTTATTTATTGCGTAGACTTGATCCGAAGAATTGAAGACCCTTAGATAGGATATCTTGCTTAGTGCATTACTCTTTGTCTTGAAGCTAGCTATTTCTTTAATTCTTTCCGGTCTAAAGTTACCTGTTGTGTCAATGAAAATAATTCTTTCACTTGGCAAGATTTCATAAGCGCAATTGACGCAGAGGGTGAAGCAAATTTGCGACTTTCCAGTTCCACTCTTGCCAAAAAAATCGGTAACTAAACCGGAATGTACACCTCCTCCCAACAAACTATCCAACGACTTTGATCCTGTGCTTACAATCATCATCATCTACATCTCTATACCACCGAATAAATCCACCGTTGATAATCTCCTCCAAAGGAAGCTTTTTATTGTAGGCGCGGTGTCTTTGAATTTCAGTGAACAATTAATTGTCTTCCTCGACGTCGCAACATCAACCCAAAAGACCTCTCACAACTTTGCAGCGAGGAATAAACAGAAAGGTGGCGGTAAGGCTGAAAAGCGAGGTAGAATATCGGGGTAAAATGAGCAACGTGGATTCGTATATGAACCTAATTTTAATAGACGCTGAGGAATTTAATGGATCAAATGTTATTGCAAATTATGGCAAAGTCGTGATAAGGGGCAATAACGTGCTCTTTATTAAACTAGAGAAAGAATTTTAGTTCGGAGTAGACTAGTGTATCTACTGGTTCATCCTTTGTATATTGGAAATGGTTCGAAAGCACCTCTTTACGTCTGAGAGCGTCACGGAGGGACATCCTGATAAGATATGCGATCAGATTTCTGATTCAATCTTAGATGAATTTTTAAAATGCGATCCTGATTCAAGAATCGCTGTAGAGTCTATGGCTACCACCGGGCTTGTCCTGGTTGCTGGTGAGGTAACATCACGTGGGCGAATAAACATACAACAAACAGTCAGAAATACCATAAGAAACATTGGCTATGACAAATCTGAATACGGATTTGATTGTGACAATTGTTCTGTCTTGGAATCACTACATGAGCAGAGTCCAGATATTTCAATCGGTATAACGCCTAACGGGATTAAAGAACAAGGCGCCGGTGATCAAGGTCTCATGTTCGGCTACGCCACAGATGAAACCCCGGAACTGATGCCTCTACCTATTGCGATGGCTCATAGGCTGTCGATGGCGTTATCAGAGGTTAGAAGGAACAAGAAATTAGACTGGATTAGACCTGATGGAAAATCTCAAGTTTCAGTGTTATACGAGGACTTTAAACCAAAAAGAATCGATACCGTCGTTGTATCTACTCAACACTCACCTGATATCGGGCTGGAGCAGATCAGGCGAGAAGTAGTTGAAAATGTTATAAAGCCAGTCACCAGTGATTGGATCGACAATAACACCAAGTTCCTCGTTAATCCAACCGGAAGGTTTGTAATTGGAGGTCCTCCTGCCGACACTGGTCTTACAGGACGAAAGGTCATAGCAGATACGTATGGTGGAATGGGTAGACACGGGGGAGGAGCATTTTCAGGAAAAGACCCTTCAAAAGTGGATAGATCTGCGTGTTACATGGCAAGGTATATTGCAAAGAACATTGTGGCATCAGGTTTAGCTACCAAATGTGAGGTGCAACTTGCATATGCGATTGGAGTTGCTGAACCTGTTTCGGTAATGGTAGACACATTTGGTACATCAAAAATCACAGAAGAAGAGATAGAAGGAAAGATTAGAAATACTTTCGATATGAAACCAGCGGGCATCATTGAATCACTAAACTTGAAGCGACCGATATACAAGAAAACTGCTGCATACGGACATTTCGGCAGAAACGATCCTACTTTTACGTGGGAAAAAACAAATATGAGATCTGCCTTACTCGGATAATTCTCCCTAGGTTTTTTTAATACGGCTTGAGGGCTGTGTATTAGTGACTTATGTACTACCATAAAATCCTGAGCCTGAATTATGACTCTTCTCAACAACAAATCTGATTTTAAAGCCCTGCCATCAGATCAAGGTTTACGATAGACCGACCAATAATAGTTTTGACAACTTCATTCCCAAGATGCTTTTTCTTAACAAGCTTTGTAAGTAACTAACTGTGAAAAGGGCTAACGAGATAATCTTTTTTTGAGTTAGTTACAAAACATCTGGAGAGTAAAACCTTCACAATAGATACAAATAGTATGTTCACCGTCCCATTCTATGATTTGTTGCTAGAAGGAAAGGTAGCGCTTGTTACGGGCTCGACACAGGGGATTGGGCTGGCCATTGCGAAAGAATTTGCTGAACATAACGGAGCCACAGTTATAGTGTGTTCCAGAAGCGAGGATAGAGCCAAGAAGGTGGCAGCGCGAATCAACGGTATTACAGACTTTGTTGGTATAGATATTACTAATGACTCGAGTGTCGATAGAATGATGAAAAAGGTTTTAGCTAATCAGAAGCGCATCGATATTCTCATAAATAATGCCGGATTTCCTTTCGAGAGAAATATTTGGTACCGACCGTTTCATGAGATAGAAATTAAGGATCTTCAGGCTATTTTGGAAGTCGACGCCATTGGATCTGTCAGATTAACAAAAGCGGTTGTAAATAGTATGCTCACTAAACAATACGGTGGAGTCATTGTCAACATATCTTCTACTCCTGCAATATCCGGCCACTATGAGGGGGCTCCTTATACATTGGCCAAAGCTGCTGTCATTGCATTGACTAAACATATTGCCAGGGAATACGGCACTGACAAAATTCGCGCATATACTCTTTTGCTAGGAAATATTGCGACTGAAGCTACCTACAATTCAATGACTGAAGAAGAAAGACTTAGAGGTGCGCAAGAAGCTTCAATGAAAAGGTGGGGGAAACCGGAGGAGGTTGCCAAAGTAGCAGCTTGTGTAGCAAGCGATAACTTCTCGTTTGTTACAGGGAATACTATTGTAATTGATGGAGGTGCAGTAATAACTTGATATGGTGTAGCATATGACAAATTTGACAAGAGAAAAGGAAGGGGCAGGTAAATCGTTTCACGACTGCGTAAATCTAGATGAATTTGATATTGACGCGGCCGAACTAGAGCAAGAACTTTCTCAAGATATTGTGGAAAAGAAGAAGAAGGGAATGCTTCGGTCCGGATTTACCACTGGCACCTGTGCGGCAGTCGCAACTAAGGCAGCTGTATTGACATTGCTTACTGGAAGAGTGGTAAAAACCATCCAAGTCTTCTTGCCCAAGGGCCGCGACGCCAACTTGCCAATAGCATACACACGGATAAATGAAGATTCATCCGTGACCGCATCTGTAATTAAAGATGCGGGGGATGATCCTGACGTCACCCACAATGCAGAAATTTGTTCCACAGCTTTTCTACTACCCTTAAAAGGTCAAGTTGTTATTGATGGGGGAGTAGGAGTAGGGAGAGTGACAAAGCCTGGACTTGGACTTGAATTGGGGAACGCCGCGATTAATCCCGTTCCAATGTCTATGATAATGCAAGCGATCAAAGAAGTAGCTTTGGATCATCTTGAATCTCGCGGCATTAAAGTTGTCATCTCCGTACCAAGGGGTGAGGATATCGCATTAAAAACAGATAATCCCAGACTGGGTATCGTAGGTGGAATTTCAATATTGGGCACAACAGGAATTGTTCTGCCATACTCTACTGCTTCTTTCGCAGCGGCCATTAGGCAGAGTCTCGACGTATCAGTAGCGATGGGAACCGATATGGTCGTATTAACGACCGGCGGGAGAAGTGAAGATTTCTCAAAAACGCTACTGGGTAATACCTTTCCTGAACATGCATATATTCAAATTGGTGATTTTATTGGGTATAGCATAAAACAATGTGTAAACAAGAGAATCCGGAAAGCAATTGTTGCGGGGTTTATCGGAAAGCTAACCAAGATGGCAATGGGCGTTAAACAAACTCATGTAAAGGGTTCACATGTCAATATGGAATTTATGGCGAAAATTGCTTCTACGTGCTCATCATCTACTTCTCTTACCAGAGATATTAGAGAGGCAAATACCGCAAGACATGTCTCCGAAATTATTGATAGGAACAGGGTGGAGGGATTCTACGACGCTATTTGTAGAGAAGTATATAGTCAATTAAATGATTACTCAAATGGCAGGATCGAATTACAAATAGTCATGTTCGAATTTGATGGAAAGGTCAAGGGATCATATCCACAAAAGCAAAGCTTGATCTAATTATAGCTTTTTAGAATTTATCCCTTGATTGAACTCGCCGGTAACTAGTGGAAATTAATATTGTAGAAAAGAATATTTCGGTCTATTTTTCTTATTCTCCTAAGGCCTAATTTCCATGAATACACGTGGTCCTGCAATCGTTGCGATAACAAAACAGGGTATAATAATTGCTAGAAAAATTAAGGAGAATATTGGTGAGGCTGATGTCTATGTTCCAGCCAAATATAGTGACTCCAAAGAGGACATTAACTGGTTTGAGGAACAGACTGGGCAAATTATAGCCTCGTTATTTGAGAGATACGATGCATTAATTTGTATATTCTCCCTTGGTGCTGTCATAAGACTCATTACGCCGGTTCTAAGGAATAAGAAAAGCGACCCTGCTGTAGTAGTCATTGATGATAAGGCTAAATTTGTTATTAGTGCATTGTCAGGGCATCTAGGTGGGGCTAATGATTTAGCACGGACGGTATCGTCTTTTCTTCCTAATTCAGAGCCGGTTATCACTACAGCAGCAGACGTAAATGAAACAGTAGCTGTTGATCTGATAGGAAAACAATTCGGATGGCAAATTGAAAACGATCAAAACGTAACAAGAATAAGTGCGTATATGGTCAACGAGGAAAAAATAGCTCTCTATCAAGATACCGGGCAGCAAAATTGGTGGACAAATAATTCGCTTCCGAAAAATATTATTAAGGTGGCTGTATTAGAAGATCTGACAAACCCAGACTATAAGGGTTGTTTGATTATCACAGATAAGCTAATTGCAGACCAAGCCATTTTGCATAAATCCGTTCTTTATAGACCTAAGAGTCTAGTAGTAGGATTGGGCTTACATTGGACAACAAATAGAGATCGGATTGAAAAGGCTATAGAAAATGTATTTGGTAGTCACGGGTTGAGTACGAAATGTATTCAATCTATTGCGTCAATAAATCGGGGCGCCAAAATAAAGGGATTACTAGAGTACTCTGAACAAGAAAATATACCTATAGAACTTTATGAAAAGGACGTGTTGAACAAAGTTGAGGTACCAAATCCGTCTCAAACTGTACTAAACTACGAGGGAACAGCAAGCGTGTCGGAGGCATCGGCGATTCTAGCTTCGAGAGGAAATTTAATAGTTCCCAAACAAAAATTTCCGCCGGATCTCACTGTAGCAATTGCAAGGATTAGATATTAATTCAAATTGAAAAGAGCACTACTAATAATCGATAGAGGAAGCAGAGAACCAGAAGTAAATCAAGAGCTATCCGCAATATGTTCCCTTCTCAAACTAAAAGGGAATTATGATTATTCTGATTATTGCTTCTTGGAGGTCTTACCTCCATTTATTGAGGAAGGCATAAGAAAATGTGTTCAAAACAACTCAGTATTTATTACAATAATCCCGTACTTCTTATATCCCGGCTTAAAACTAAAGGAAACGGTCAAGCAGAGTGCGATTATTTGCAGAAACCAAAAATTGAGAATTGGTATCGCGAAGCCGCTGTGCTACCACTATCTTTTGAGTGAACTAATTATTGAAAGGGTCACTGAGACCAAGGTAGTGAACAATATCAATCTGAATGACAAAGAGTGCGATGTTCTTGTGATAGGGCACGGAAGTAGTGATATAAGAGCAAGGGAGGCCTTCATCCATACCGTAAGTAGTCTATGTCAATATTATCGTAGTGTTAGTTTTTGTTTTCTCGAATTAGACGAACCAAGCATTGAAAAGGCAATAACGACAATCATTTCTAATGGTTCGAAGACAATGTTAATAATGCCATATTTCCTCCATAAAGGCTCTCATATCAAGCATGATGTAATGCAAGAAGTCCGATCGGCTTTGATTAAAAATAAGTTCGAGAATGCGTTTGTCTCGAGACATTTAGGAGTGGATGATAAGCTGATCCAGTTGGTCTTGGAGCGCGCTTCAGAGGTAGAAAGGAGATCTGGTCTTAAGCAATAGAAAGGAAAAGAATCAAGAGGAAAGGAGTCAAGCAGAACGCAGAAGCTTGTCAGAAAAATCGTACAACATAGAGTCAGAGAGTTTTAGGATTATAGAGGATGAGGTAGGTGAACACTCATACAACAACTTGGAGTGGCCGGTAGTTAGAAGGGTTATTCATGCAACAGCAGACTTTGACTTTGCCAGCTCCCAGGGTATAATCTTTGGAAGCGATGTGTTTGGATCTGCCTTCAATGCAATTAAAAACAAGTGTTCAATCGTGACTGATGTAGAAATGGTTAAAGTAGCATTGAATAAAACTATGCTTTCAAACCTAGGATTAAGAACAGTATGCAATATCACAAATGAGATTGTTATCAACGAATCAAGAACTCGGAACAAAACTAGATCGGAACTTGCGATGCGATATTCCTCTAGCGAAATGGCTGGTGGCATTGTGGCTATCGGTAACGCACCTACGGCCTTGTATGAGACAATCAAGATGGTTAAAGAAGGAGCCCTAGTTCCCGCACTTATCATCGGTGTTCCTGTGGGGTTTGTATCGGCTGCAGAATCCAAAAAGGAACTTGCGGTGACTAAAATTCCATTTATCACCAACATAGGAAGAAAAGGAGGTAGCGCAGTTGCATCCTCAATTGTGAACGCTATTATGTTGCTCTATCAGCAGAAAATGTTGAATTCCTGAATGTGTCTCTTGGAAGATTTAATATAATTGCCATGAATCCAATAGACAGGGGTTAGGAGAGCAACGCATTGTATTTTACGCATAAAATTCGTTTTGAGGTAGATAAGGATCGTCGTGGCAACGGACGCGGTAATATGAATAAAAACTAATAAATGTCTATTCTATACTATATTCTACTGTATTTACACTATATCTGATGTTTTCCCTTAAATTGAAGCAGAATTATGTCCTTATATCAACCTATTCTGTATTCCTATTACAATTTAGCTGTAAATTCATTTAAATCAAATATGTCTTAAGGTTTATAAGCATAAATCGAGGGGTTTAGTTGCAAAGATATTGGAAGTAGTTCCCAGAATTTCGGTCGATACTAATAGTTTTAAGGAAAATCATTGTTGTTATAGATATTCACCATTTCCAGAGACAGGTAGAAATAAGATCCTAGTAATAGGACTAGGTCAGTTAGGACTCCCAGTTGCTAAATATGTTAAAGGCAGAGGTTTTGATGTTTATGGATATGATATTAGTCCAAAAGCAATTGAACGTGCAGAAAAGACAGCA